>Ga0222687_1000029_pt1 | contig 53891 bp, 65 predicted proteins | sample AntAcemetage1163_FD_179837 | JGI IMG/M metagenome (GOLD analysis project Ga0222687, IMG submission 179837) | Saline water microbial communities from Ace Lake, Antarctica - #1163 | ecosystem: Environmental > Aquatic > Non-marine Saline and Alkaline > Saline | place: Antarctica: Ace Lake...
TATTTTAAAAAAAAAAAAAAAATCTGCCACACAACACGTAACACACAACACCTACCCTGTCTTTCACACCCCTGTGAAAATCGACAAACGCCACACAACTCGACAAACGCCACCTGTCAGGTACACTTGACATCGCCACTAATGGCATGACTGAAAAATAGAGAGAAACCCATGGATGATGAAGCACAGATTGAGAAGGAAATAAACGACAAGGGTCTGAACGCACCTCGTCTAACCCCAGAACTGGTCGATGCCGCAGTGGTATCCGAGCAGTATTACGTGTTCCCAAACACCACGTTCACCACCTGCCTACTTACCCTGCGCAACGGCTACTCTGTGCTGGGCGAATCGGCAGCTGCCTCGCCAGAGAACTTCAACGTCGATATTGGGCGTAAAATTGCGCGGGGCAACGCCAGGAACAAGATTTGGGCACTCGAAGGTTACCTACTGCGTGAAAAGCTCCACTTAGCAACGTAGGCGCAACACGTACAGGTCGGTTCATAACGCCGACCTGTACGACCCCAACAACACATATCACCTAACACTTGACATTTCCCCCTGCCATACATTACTGATACACTCCAACGGCTGACCTACCCTGCGCCATATTTCGTTTTCTGGAGTGCATTTTTATGCCTACCGTACAGACAAGCATGGTTGTAGCCAACCAAGCCACAAAATCTCTTTACATCGACGCACGATTCGTCACATTCAACATCACCAAGGCCCAAGCAGAAGCAGCGACCATCGTTCAGATGATCCCCGTGTATGCCGGCGAAACAGTCCTGTCCGTGGAGCTAGTCGCATCCGACATTTCCACTGGCACTGACATCCTCCTGGATGTGGGTGACGCGGGTGATGACGATCGCTATATCGTCGCTTCCACGATCGGCCAAGCTGGCGGATCTGCGAAGCACACTGTTGGTGTTCCTTACACTTACACCGCCAATGACACAATTGACGTAACGGTTTCCACGGTCGCATCAACCGGTGCAGCTGGCACGTTGACCTTGCTCATAACGGTCATCTAAAGGTTTTCGGTGCTTGTTGCGGGTATCGAGGGGGGAGCAATCCCCCCAACTTATTCGCAGTAGGCACCGAGTTTTTAACATGATGCTAGGTGACGCAATGGAATACCCACTCCTAATATTACTACCCCTTATGCTGCTCGTTAGCTGCGAGTCTGCCCCGCGACCCTTTGTCGAGGGCGCTGAAACACCTCCTCCCATGGGCTGTATTGAGGGCAGGGAGCGCGGCGTTGACTGCTGAGATTCGAAAGGGCGACCTACAAGCCATACGCGACTTCGTGGCATGGCGCTTTAGCTACACCTCGGACCAGGAGGCGCGTGGCGTACCCGAACATTGGGTTGACGTGGACGAGCTGGCCGGACTGAGTGAATTTTCGACCCTCACCTACGGCAAGTTCCGTGACGACTGCGATGGTTTCGCGCTCGCCTGCCGGTATCAGCTCCGCAAAGTTGACATCCCAAACCGCCTGATATTCTGCCACGTGCCAGTTGAGGGGTATCACCTAGTGCTATCCGTTGGCGGGTACATCCTCGACAACCGGAGCAAATGGGTGATACCGCGCGACGACGTCGATTACGCATGGGTGAGCATGAGCGGGTACACAAAAGGTGACCCGTGGCACCTAATAGAAGAGGACTGATCTATGCCAGAACTTAAGATAACCCCCGCACTCATCAAAATGACCGCTGGCGCTATCGCCACCGTGTTCATGGTGTTCCTGTTCATGGACTCGCGCCACTCTCACCCAGACGATCTCGAATGTTCCAGCGCCGACACCAACCAGCGGATACTCATGTCGGACTCGACCCGCTACGCGGAGATAAACAAATATTACACGGACAAACTGAAAGGGGGCGAGACGCTGTCGAAAGCTGAGACAAGCCGATTGGAACTTGTCCAACGGCAGCAACAACGCATTAACGAGATCCTAGTGGGGAAAGAGTAATGCCAGCAGCGGGGTGGGAGGACTAATGGATATATTAGGTGTAGGTAGTTTGGTAGCAGGTGTCGTCAACGGGTTCGGAGAGCGCCGCGCCAGGAAAAACGAGCTGATCAAAACGATCGAGCTGAAACAGATCGAGGCGGCTAGCAAGATTGACACTGATATTGCAGCACAGGCCATGGGCCAGCTGGAAATTAACCGCCAAGAAGCCGCGCATCGGTCGATTTTTGTCGCTGGCTGGCGTCCGTTTGTCGGCTGGACATGCGGGTTCTCGCTGCTGTATAACGTCATTTTTTCCCCTATCGCCGTCGGTTTGGGCTACGACATGCCAGACGTAGACCCCTCACTGCTGTACCCCGTATTATTGGGCATGCTCGGCATATCAGGGTCACGTACCTACGAGAAAACGCTAGGGGTCACTAACAGATGACGTATGACGGCTCCGCAACGACCTCGCCTGACAAGCCGATAACGCTCGACGACCTTAAGCGCATGCGAGAGGTTATCGACGGTGAGGTTTCACGTGAAACACTGTCGTCTTTCCTCGATCGCCCGTGGATCTACCACCGCCACCTTAAGGCGGGTACGATCATCGAAGGCATAGACCCAACGACCGGTATGAAGGTCTATTACACAGGACTGCTTGTATGAGCGACACCCTTGCCGCGTTACAGACGCTAGTATCCAGCGCAGCCCCTTTTGTGCGGGCGCGGTTATCGCTTGACCAGCAACAGGTGCTGGTTTACATATTAGGTGGCCTCACCGCTGACGAGGCCATACACCTTGCCGACAGCGAGGAGACATCGGACTCGTTGCAGGCGAATGAAACATTCTGCAAGTACCTGACCCATATCCGTGCCGAGCAGCAGCGGGTCACCAGTTTTACGCGCGAAGACGCGCACCTCATGCTGATGGAGACTCACCGGAAGTCGATAAACGCGACCGAGGAGCTGGGCACCATAAAAGAGCTAATAAGCCTACATGGCGTGGCCGTGCCAAAAACTCAGGTCAATATAAACCAGAATCTAAACGCAACTGTCAGCAAATCGGATATGCGCCGTCTACCGGATGGCAAACTGTTCGAGATGCTTGGCACTGACGTTGACGATCTGGAACCGCAACTGATCGACTACGACGAAGAGGTTTAACCGCAATGGGATTACACAGACAGGAAGTGAAATCGTTTCAGGTGCAGTACGTTTGCGACGCCTGTGAAGAGGGGTACATGGAGCCGAAAGGGCCGATGCTAATGTCGCACCCACCGTTGCATCCACACCGCTGTCGCAACTGCGACGTGTCGCAGAACCTGAAACATGTGTACCCCATCATAGAGATGGAGGTGGCAGGGTGATGATCGCAGAATTAGTTTATGAAATGTGTCGTATCGAAGCAGAAGTATCTCATAGGCCGATAGTGCCTGAGCTTTACTACCAGCGGGATATTGCGTTTAGGGAGCAGTTTGAAAAAACAATAGAACGTATTTGTGCAGAAGACGCGCCACCCACAACGCCAGAAGCGGAGCACGACAGCTGGTGGCAAGCCTACATTGACATGGGATGGGTGTATGGCCCAGAGCGCGACCCTGTCAAAAAAGTTCACCCTGACATGGTGCCGTTTAGCAAACTGTCAAAAGCGGAAAGGGACAAGGACGAGATTTTTCTCGCGGCCTGCGACTTCGCCAAAGTTGTTAGGGCCTTAGCCGAGGAGGAGATCGTATGATCACCCAACTGAAGTTTATCACCCAAGAGTTTGACTTGATGATGCGTGACGAGGACCGCAAGATGGGCTTCGGTCTGATGATGCGTGACCAGCATGGTGCCGAGATCAACAAGGCGTTCCGCGTTTCGATGCACAACCCCGATATGACCTTGGTCGCTGAGTCACTGCGAGCGTTGGCTGACTGGGCCGAGAGACAATAATGAGTGACCTGAACTGCACCAGATGCGAAGACCTGTACCCAGCGCCGTTGTTAAACGACGGCATCTGCGTTACTTGTCAGGTGCAGTTGGACAATGCCACGTTCCTGGCGCAGTACAAAGCCAGCGACCGAGAAACAAAACTCGTGCGCAACGAGTCGGAAGAGGAGATCGCGGATCGCAAGCGACGCCATGCGGATCGCCGCGAGAAGCTGAACAATCAAGCGACGCGCGACAAAAAACGGGTGCCCCGTACTTCGCGCAAGGCCCGTTACCTCGACAAGCTAGAAGCCGAGCAGCACCCAGAAGACGAGAAAGCCGATGCGGTAAAAGCCGAGGTCGCTGGTCGCGAGATGTCGCGCCGGTTCCTACTCCCTTTTATACAACGGTTTAACCCAGAGTATCGCGCCGGCTGGTTCCACAAGGACCTGACCCGTCGCCTTGAGAAATTCTCACAGGACGTCGCCGATGGCCTGTCGCCACGGCTTATGATCGAGGTGCCACCGCGCCATGGTAAATCCGTTACCACAACGGTTAATTTCCCACCATGGCACTTAGGGCACCACCCGAACCACGAATTTATCATCTGCTCGTATGCGTCGCAGTTGGCCATGACGTTCTCACGCGGCGTGCGTGAGATTATCCGCGACGAGGCATACCAGTCACTGTTCCCGAGAACTGAACTAAAAGCGGATACGACCAGCGCCGAGCACTGGCGCACAACGAAAGGTGGCGGGTTACTCGCGGCAGGTGTCGGTGGACCCATGACGGGTAACGGTGCCCACATACTGGTGATCGATGACCCCGTAAAAAACGCGCAGGAAGCAGAGTCAGAAACCATTCGCGAGGGCCACGAACAGTGGTATAACAGCACTGCATACACACGACTAGCACCAGGAGGCGGTGTCCTGTTTATCATGACTCGTTGGCACCATGATGATTTAGCGGGGCGCTTGTTAAAGAAGATGGCCGAAGGAGGTGACCAGTGGGAGGTGGTGAGCTACCCAGCCGTTGCGATGGAGGACGAACCCTACCGGCGCAAAGGTGAAGCACTTCACCCAGAGCGATATGACGAGATCGCTCTGAATAGAATTCAAAAAGCTGTTGGCGAGAGGACTTGGTGGTCCCTGTACCAGCAGCAACCGACCCCCGATGAGGGATCGTATTTCATGCGCGACATGTTGCGGATGTACAAACAGGGTGCCGCCGCAGGGCCAGAGCACCCGCCACTTAGCGAGTTGCGTATTTACACGGCGTGGGACTTTGCCATTGGCCAGAAAGAACGCAACGACTACACGGTTGGCATTGTCGCCGGACTGGATCACTTGGATCGGATGTTCATCATCGATATGGTACGTGACCGTCTCGATGCCAATGGCATTGTCGAGCAGATCATAGCGGTACAAAAGAAATACAAGCCGCTGCTACAGGGCTTTGAGCATGGCCAGATTGAAATGTCGATCGGCCCGTTCTTGCGTAAGCGCCAATACGAAGAGAAAATCTACATTAACGAGGAGATCCTGAAGACAGGTCGGCGCGATAAAGAAGCGCGTGCGCGCCCCATACAGGGCCGAATGAAGCAAGGTATGGTATTCTTCCCCGAAGACATGTGGTTTTCGGAGCCGTTCGTGAACGAACTACTAACGTTCCCGATGGGTAAACACGACGATATGGTAGATTCTTTGGCATGGCTAGGTCAGATGTTCGACGACATGGTTCGGTACAAATATCCCGCAGCGAGTCGTAAAGAAACAGGTTGGCGAGATAAGCTCGCGCAATCAGGGCGCTTATCGCGCCGATCCAACAGATCATCAATGAGCGCATAGCAATGGCCAGAGTATCCAAGCGAACAGTCGACAAGGTAGTGGCAGACGCCAATTTTGATGCGTTCAGGCGCTACCGCGATGTCGGCAAACACAAAGAATACGTTGCGAACGCGAAAAAGTGCAACGACTACTACGTCGGCAAACAGTGGGACGAAGCAGACAAAAACAAGCTAGAGGCAGCTGGCCGACCGGCACTGACCATTAACCTCACCATGGACAAAGTGAACACGGTCGCTGGCGAGCAGATCGCGAAGCGCGTCGATGTCACTTTCCTGCCGACAGGTGGCGCGGCCACTGAACAGGTGGCGCAGGACTTGAATCTAGTCTTCGAGAAGATTCTGGAAGAGAACCAATACGAGTGGCGCGAGTCACAGATGTTTCAAGACGGGCTGATCGAGGAGCGAGGCTACCTTGACCTGCGCCTGGATTTTAGCGAGCACGCCGCCGGTGAGGCGCGGTTCACCGCCAAAGACAATCGCGATATTCTGATAGACCCCGACGCAAAAGAGTACGACCCTGATTCATGGTCGGGTTTTATCGAGACCCGACTCTACAGTCTGCAAGATATTGAGGATGAGTTCGGTCGCGCTAAACGCCGCGAGATAGAAAAAATCGTTGGGGCCGGCCAGTATTATGCTGACGACTCTGTTGTGTGGCAGACCGATACAACGTATGGCGGTGACCAGCAGGCTCGGGGAACAGCGTGGAATACATCAGGCAGCGATGCGGAGTCGCGCCGTGTTAAGTACGTCCGTGTTCTTTCTCGGCAGTATTACAAGATGCAAATGGCGTGGCACTTTGTCGACCCTAAACTAGGTGACGCGAAGATGGTGCCTGCTGACTGGAGTGACGCGAAGCGTTCTGAGTTTGCCGCGGCTAACGGTTTACTTGCTACGCAGAAACTCGCCAAGCGCATCCGTTGGACGGTATCAGCTGACGGCATCCTGCTACATGACGATTGGAGTCCATACCGGCACTTTACCATCATTCCGTATTTCTGTTATTTCCGTCGCGGCAAGCCGATTGGCATGGTAACGAACCTGCTGTCGCCGCAGGACAACTTGAACAAGCTGGAGTCACAAACGCTGTCCGTGGTAAACAGCACGGCCAATAGCGGGTGGATTATCGAAGAAGATTCACTCGTCGACCTGACACCCGAAGAGCTTGAAGAACGCGGGGCCTCGACGGGTCTCGTTGTCACCTATCGCAAGAACTCGACACCGCCAGCTAAGATCGACGCCAACTCAATCCCGAGTGGTTTGGATCGGATGAAACAGGGCGCGGCCCAGGCACTGAACGCTATATCAGGTGTCGATGACGTGCTTAACGGCACAGCGTCAGGCGAGTTCTCCGGTGTGGCACTCGACCATCAAGAAGGGCGCGGCCTACGAAAGTTGGCGATCCCACTCGATAATTTACGGCAGTCACGTTACATCATGGCCCGTAACTTATTGCACGTGATTAAAGATCACTACCGCGAGGAGCGCGTATTCCATGCGACCAAACGCGAGAGTGCCGGCGGCAACACAGAAGAGGTTGTACTTAATCGGCGTGATGCGGCTGGCCGTATCATCAACGATATTGCGTTAGGTGACTACTCCATCGTGATCGGCACGCGGCCTGCACGAGATACCTTCGAGGAGCGCCAGTTCACTGAAGTGCTGGAGCTGCGCAGTGTTGGTGTAGCGATACCGGATCACTGGGTTGTCCGTTACTCATCGCTTGAGAATAAGCGCGAGCTTGAGAAACTGATTGCAGATGCTACGGGTTACGGTGAGATGTCACCGGAAGATCAGGAAGCAGCACGAGTCAACGCAGAAATAGAGATGATGCGTGTTGAGGCTGAGCTGAAAGAGATCGAAGCGAAGATCCGCGATCTGAATGCTAAGGCACTGCTGAACGAAGCGAAAGCTGATGACCTCAGAGCAGGCGAGGGCAGTCAGGATATGCTCAAGCAGCGTCAAGAGCTGGAAGCGCAGTACGCAACCAAAACGAAAGAACTCGATTTACGGCGCGAGTTACAAGCAGCGCAGGGTCAGCAGCAAGACGCTGACCGAAACCAGAAGAGTGGCATTGCATTATTGAATGCCGGACTAGAGCAAGAAAAAACCCGCACGGCTAACCAAGGAGCAACATCGTGAGTGAAATGAGCTTTTCACAAGAAGCAGAGGAATTGAGTGGGGATCGAGGTGACTTCATCGATATCGAAGACGCCCCGCAACCAGAAGGGGTTAACATCGTTGTCCCTGACCGCGAGGAAATTGAGGGAGAATTCGAAGAGGTTGCAGAGGTCGAAGAGGTTGCAGAAATCGCCCCTGAAGCTATCGTAGAGGAACTCGCACCGGTTGAGGAACCTATTGCTGATTCGACAACGGGAATTATGATTCCGAAGTCGCGGCTTGATGATGTACTGGCTAAGAACCGGCAGCTACAGAACCAACTCGACCAACGTGCTCCAGCAGCAGATCCTGCTAATCCTACTGCGCCCCCACTGGCGATGGATATCGACGACTCGTATGCCGCAGTACAGCAAGCCATCCTCAATGATGACGGCGAGAGCGGTAAGCAGGCGATGGTGAACTTATTGAACGCATCGAACGCGAGTCTGCGCCAAGAGATGACCGGCACGATTGAGTCGTCCCAGAAGCAGGTGCTCGAGTCGATGCAGTACGAGGCGACTTACACCGGCTTCAAAACGCAGTACGATGTACTCGATGAGAATAGCCCTAACTTCAGCGCTGATGTTGAGGATCAGATCCGCGAGGTGCGGGATGGCTACATCCTACAAGACTACACGCCACGTGATGCTTTAACGAAAGCGGTGGGCTTGGTCATGAAGCCATTGCTGATGGGCAGCGCGGTTACACCGGCAGTTACACCGGCAGCAGTCACACGTAAAACGGGCAACGACATCTCGCATGTTGACGTGGCCGCAAAGGTAGCGACGGCTGCATCTCAGCCAGGAGAGCTGAACGGTGTAACTAATGGCGCTACTGAGTACCAAGAACTGGACATGGACACCATGTCACAGAAGGATTTTGACGCTTTACCGATGTCCATTCAGCGGCGACTGCGCGGCGACGAATTATAATTTTTGGGGGGTTCCAACATGGCTAATGCGATAACGGATTGGTTAACTGATGTTATTATGGACCGCGACTGGTGAGGTATCCCTATGCCTGATCGCCGGTAGTAGTTGATCCTGTAATGTGCTGGTGCTATATTCGATAGTACGTCCTTCCACACGAGAGTGGAACGTAGCCACAGCACGTTACAGTTGTGAACTCGGTAGCCCCCACGATACGGTGGCAGAGGTCGGCTCTCTCTAAAAGGTGTGATTTTTCGTAGGCTACGACACAGCCAAATTAGGACGTTAGATCGTCCACGGATTCTTACACTCATTTTTATTAGGAGAGCCAAAATGGCTTTAACAAACTTTGGTAATTTAACGACTGAGCAGAAGGCGGTATGGTCACGTCAGCTTTGGTCACAGGTTCGTAACTACTCATTCCTTGAGAAGTTCATGGGCACAGACACTAACTCAGTGATTCAGCGAATCACAGAACTCACCCCAACTGAACGTGGCGACCGAGCCATTATCACGCTGGTTGCTGATATCACCGGAGACGGTGTTGTGGGCGACAAGACTTTGGAAGGTAACGAAGCGCCAATCAACGCTTATGATGCCACGATCAAAGTCGACCAGATGCGTAATGCTTCTCGGCACGAAGGCCGAATGGCTCACCAGAAGAGCGTTGTTACCTTCCGCGACCAAGCGAAAGACAAGATCGCCTACTGGCTTGCCGATCGACGTGATCAGCTGGCTTTCCTGACACTGTCAGGTGTGGCTTACACCAAGACCAATAGAGGCGGAACACGCGCTGTATTGGGCGGCGGCGTTGCTGGTCTGAACTTCTCGGAACTCGAATACGCTGCCGATGTAGTTGCTCCGTCTGCTGGACGGCACTTCTACTGGGACGGCACAGGTGGTGGATTGCTGGCAGGTAATACTGCAGCAGTAGCAGCCGGTGACACCATCAGCTACGCGACTATCGTTCACTTGAAACAGATAGCGAAAGACACGGGGCTTCGCGGCGTGAAGCAAAAAGAAGGGATGGAAGAGCAGTTCCACCTGTTCATGACGCCGACCGATATGCGTAACCTTGAGTTGGACGCTGACTTCCTGGCCAACCAGCGTAATGCTGGCGCACGTGGCGAGAGCAACCGACTGTTCAAAGGCGGTTCTTCCGTCCATGTCAACGGCGTGTGGTGCCATGAGTATCGTCACGTTTACAACACTGTCGACGGTACGTCAGGAACTGACATGTGGGGCGCAGGCGCTAACTTGGCCGGTTCACGGATGCTGTTCTGCGGTGCTCAAGCAATGGGTATTGCCGATATCACCATGCCAAACTGGGAAGAAGAAGGTTTCGACTACCAGAACCAGCAAGGTGTTGCAGTTGACATGATTACCGGTATGCTGAAACCACAGTTCAAGACACCATACATCGGTGGCGGCGCTGTGATTCAGGATCACGGCGTGATCTGTTGCGACGTTACGCACGCGTAATAACACTCCCCCCTGTTCGCAGGGGGGATTCTTTACATCTCGGAGATAACCAATGAGCGACCAACCCGCAGTCACAGTACACAAACCCATTTTTATCAAAGCCGCTAACGGACCAATCCATGCGGCGAACACGCTCGGACATACCGTTCGCATTGCGCGAGACCAAGTTGCGCTAGTGCGCGGCGATCTGGCAACGGCTTGTTTTGAAGCGGGTGGTATACCTGTTTCGGACCCTGCCTCTGACACACCAGACGCAGTAGTAGAATCAACACACGGCCCGTCTACAGAGACGATCCACACCGCTGTAAAAGCAGCATGCGTTGCTATTATGAGCGACGGCAATCCAGAACTCTTCACTGTTGCCGGCCAACCGAAGGTGAGCGTGGTCGAGGAGATGTGCGAAGACATTGACCCCTCGTTTATCCACCGAGCTTTGATCGGCGATGTTTGGGATGAACTCAATAACAATATGTGAGTAGTATGATATGGGAACACTTTACGGATCATCAGTTGTAGATGAAGCACGGTATCTTCTTCAGGATCTGACAGTTGGCGGTACTCGCTGGCTCGACGCTGAGATGGTATTGTGGTTTAACGCAGCGCAGCGTGAGGTGGTTACCTATAAGCCTGACGCCGTAGTGACAACAGAATCAGTCACCTTGGCAGTTAGCTCCACCAAGCAGGATCTCTATAGCATTGGCACGCGAGCACTACACCTCATTTCGATCAGTCGGAACATGGGCGCTGACGGGACGACGCCAGGAAAAGCGGTTCGGCTTGTCGACATGGAGGTGATGAATGCTCAGAACCCCAACTGGCACACGGACACTGCAGCTACCGCTGTCAAACACTACATGTTCGATAAAAAGAACCCGACGATCTTCTATGTCTACCCAGCACCCCATGCTTCGACCGTCGTACAGGTAGAGGCGACTTATGCTGCTACGCCAGTTAACCTTACTGCGGGTAATATCGCAACGGCTGAGACTGTTGCGATCAACGTGCCGGACATCTACTACAATGCGCTGGTCAACTACGTGGTGTTTCGGGCACTGTCGAAGGATACGACATACACGAAAAACGGCGTTGATGCCCAGTTGTATTACCAACAGTTCCTGACTAGCGTCGGTGCAGTTGATGTTTCTCAAATACGGGTAGACCCGAATCTAATGGTCGGTAACCCGAACGCTAACATCGCAGCAGCAAGGGATGATCAGAATGGCAGAGTACGTTGATCTGGTAGAGCGCGTCGCGGCTGATGTTCCTGGCGCGATGGATAACCTCATACTACGTGAAATTGCACGCGGTGTGGCCGACTTCTTTCGGCGCACTGAAGCGTGGCGCGTGGATATAACAGGCGCTACCTACACGACCGACAATATGGTGTTCACATCCGGTGTCCCCGAGGACACCCGCGTGATGGGCATCATCGAGCTGCGGCACGACGATGTGCCGCTAAGACCAAAAACGATGGCTGCTATGCAAGCAGATTACATCAACACCTCAACAGGGACCCCGAAGGTTTATTCGCTACCTGAAGACGATGTCTGTACTGTCACTCCATACGGTGCCAGTACAGACACGGGGTTTCGCGGTCGCGCCATCGTTTATCCCACCTTATCCAATACGGAATTCCCAGATCTCCTGTATGATCGATATGAAGAAACGATCTGCATGGGAGTCATCTCACGATTACTTCTCCAACCACAAAAGACATGGACGAACCGCCAGCTTGGCGGCGACTACCTACAACTCTATGAGGGCCAGCTAGATGAGCACAGGCTTGGCATACAGCGACGAAACCGATCAGCCAAAGTCACTAGACGGCACAGCTCCTATGGTGGACTCCTCTAACGCACAACTTGTAATGGTGCTGGAGGACGAGGTCTCCATGGCTTTCCCGATGATCGTTGACGGTCTACGTGAAGTCATCCGGCGCGATGCGTCCCCTGATTGGAACGAGTACGATGTCTACCATGAGTTGAAACTCAAGTCTGCGCAACTATTCATTGGCTATGCAGACGGCGAGTACCAAGGTTTCATGGTGATGACCGAGGGGCATGATCAGATGTTCATCTGGATCATCTACACAACGCCAAACAAACTCGACATGTTCGACGACCACATGGAGACCGTGTGTAATTACGCACGTGGTGAAGACAAGAAATACCTAAAGTTCGGTACGACACGCAAAGGGTGGCTAAAGGTCGCACCGAAATACGGATTTGAATTAGACGAATACAGATTCAGGAGAACACTCTAATGAGCAAGCCAAAAAAAGTAAAAGAGTCGGCGTCAGAGCGAGCGTCGAAAGAGGTGTCGTTACGCCAGGCTAGGACAGGTGACCGTATCCAGAGTAAAACAACGGCTGCTTCTTTTAACTTAGCGAATATGGATGTCACACAACGACTGAAATCGAAAGCGAACGCTGACGTGAACCAGTCATTGGCCTATGAGAGCATCAAGGTTGACCCGTCTGGGGGTGCAGCAGTGAACTTCATGGGTGACACTGAGTCGACGCGATCTAATGCGAATCTCGAACAACAAGCAGTGGCAGAGCAATCGGCTGACATGGCTTCGCACCAGTTGAAGTCGAATGCTATTGCTTCGGTAGCCGGTACGACTACGTCGAGCAACGCGAAATTGTCTAACTTAGCCAGCATTGAAACGAACGCCGCGATTGGCAAGCAGACACTGAAAACGCAGAAGAACAAGTTCCTGTTTGACCTTGCGGGTGACGCGATCATCATCGGGCGTAGCGAGCAGCTCGAACGCAAAGCCGAAAAAGACGCTATGAAAAAAGCGAAAAATATGTCAGATGCGGCGAAGCTACGGAGGTTTAATAACGGATGAGTGAGAACGTATTGACAGGGCAAAGTAATCCACGGGTAACGCGTAACCTAGTAACACCAGAGGAAACGCCGACTGAGGCTCCCACTAGGCCTGTAGCTATCCAGCGAGCAGCCGTGCAAGCCTACCTAGATGGTATCAATAACAACACGGCGACGACTGCCGCAGGTGCCCCCGACCAACGCACTATCAGCAGTAATCCAGACCAAGGGTTGGCTGACGTTGCCTACAATGCAGAGCAGCGTTTCAATGCCTACGGCATGCCGCTTATTGATGAGCAACTTGCGACAGTCGGCAGTGGCCAGTACACGACCGACGCGATAGAAAGTGTCAGCACTAATCCTCAGAATGAGGTGGCGAGTCAAACACGCCAGATGGGTCGGTACGGGTTGCAGATGACCCCCGAGCAGCTCAAAGCGCAGCAGCGTCGGAACAGTATTAACCGAGCGACGTCTGGGGTGGGTACGATCTCAGGGGCGCGAATGGCGGATAAAGAACGCGACATCTCAGTTGTCGGTACGCTCAGCAACCAAGCGCAGGGACTGTCGGACGCGGGTGGTGCGGGTATGCTCCAGGCATCACAGCGAAATGCACAGCGAACACTGGCGAATAAACAGGCCAGCCAAGCACACACACAACAGATGATAGGCTTGGGGACGACCGCCCTCATGGCCGCATTCATGATGTAGGTACAGATTATGGGTCAGGCACGTTCAGATTACGGGATCTTAAAAGGCGCTCAAGCACGCGGGTTCTCCCGTGGGCTTAGCATTTATGACCGAGGGGTTGCGGCTGAGAATGACCAGTTTGATAGAGACGAAGCAGACATAAAGGAGATCGCAGCGGTGCTGGCCGATATGGATGCCTCATACGCACACATCCCGTTCGACGAAAGAATGGAAGACCCTCAGTACGCTGAACAAGCTATCAAATTCATAAACGTATCTGCGTTCGGCAAAGCCATGAGCAACGAGATGGCTACCCAGTTTGCGGGGGCCATCGGCATGCAGCAGGCAACAGGTGATCCAGCGCACAATGGTTTGTACGCGTTCGAAATGGTCGACGATGCGGGGCAGGCTAAGGTGCTTACAGACAACCGAAGCGCCGACCCTAACGATCCTGTTAGTGCGTTTACTGCAAAGCAAATGAACAGTTTTGGGAATGTCGTAGGTAGAGCAGCGCGGTTCCATGCGGGATTAGCACCTCAAAGCCAAGTGGATTTGGCGGTGAACATGGCTATGAACAGCGTTGCAAGGACTGGTAACGCACGCGAAGATGCGGTCCGAGAACTCGCGGCGTTTACATCTGCCAGCGGTAACGGCACCCCTGAAGCTAGCGCAGAGTCAGCCAACATAAAAGCGGTCATGAATCCAAATGACCGACAGCAGTTTGACGTTACAGAACGCGATATGATAGCGGCGAATACCCCCAAACAAGAGAAACAGGGACGGACGCAGGATGAGTCGGGGGACTATGATCAAGAGACAAATAACGGCTTATGGGAGCAGTTAGATCAGGCTGCAGAAGCAGGAGCCAATAGAATACGGGAATTAGGGGAGCAGTTAGATCAGGCTGCAGAAGCAGGAGCCAATAGAACATGGGAATCTACAACAGCTTCAAGTATTCGCGCTGCGCAAGATGACAAGAATGCGACGCCACTGGATGTGGGTTTTGCGGCTGTAAAAGGGCTGGCTGCAGATGTTGTAAGTAACTTTAAAGCAGGCGCACCACAAGTAGCGCAGTGGGCGCGAGATACCACTCGACGCAGAATCAGCAATAGTCTAGGTGCAATTCTGCTAGAGACAACTAATGAGGCGGATGCCAGACGAGCTGAGCAAGCTACAAACAATGTCGAGTTTGAGAACCTATACGAAGTCGTGCAGGGGTTGGATAAATATCTCATTGATCCCATACGCCAGAGAAAAATAGCGTCTAACCTCCGCCGCCCAGTTCCTAGGTCGCTAGCGAGTCCGACCGCACCGCCTGCATCTTCAGGGGCGCTTGACCTAAACGACCCTCGCACGAGCGACGCCCTGTTCGAAGCGCAGTTCGGGAAGGCAGGCGCAGGCGCAGGCGTACTCGACCTAAACGACCCTCGCACGAGCGACGCCCAGTTCGAAGCGAAGTTCGGGAAGTCGGAATACTGGGCACAGGTGGATGCAATGGCAGCTGCGCGAGACGCGACAGCATCGGGGCCAACACCAGCATCGAGGCCACCGGATGCACCAGCAATACTAACGTCACCACCACCAGCCGATAAACAGCGAGAGTCGGAATACTGGGCACAGGTGCTCGAAATAGTGGACGCGGGGGGCATGATGCAACCAGGCATAAAGGCGGTCGCGAAGACCGCAGCTAATAGCCATCCTTCGGAGGCCACGTTAAGGCAGTATGCGGATCAGCCTAACACGCGTCAACGACGTGCGGGTTTAGCAATACAGGCAGTCAGAACTGGATTCTGGACACCCACACAATTCACGCAGCTTGCTGACATGTACATCGATACGGGCTATATGAACAAGCCTGATATCCAAGACACTAAAGCGGGGACTTTTGTCAACGGCGTCCGAGTGGCCGGCAGCGATGCCCCGCAAGAGGGGCTAAAGCCTGCCCAAGTCATAGGTGAAGTCACCAGCTTAGTAAAAAATGTAGTTGGGCCGAAGCAGATGGCGGAATACGGGACGACTCTAATCGCGCAGTTAGTGTCGCAGACGGGTCCTGGCGGATCACTAGCGGGTAAAAACCCAAACGAAATTGCGCAAGCGACGCTACTCGCTGTCGACCTATTCAAGGGGGCTTCGGGACAAGATAATTGGCTCCAGAAGTGGATAGGCGAGATCCCATTTGTCGGTACTCCATTGGCATCGTTTGCCGGTGTCGAGCCGAAGCTAACACAAGGATGGATGGTGCAGCTTGGTGCAGAATACCACCTAGCTGGCGGGGATTTGAACGGGAGTCCTGTGAGTAAGTACAAGAACCTAGACGATGCCGTTGGTGCAGCGACACAGATTTTTAATATGACACGCGGCGGCGGGAAACCGACCGCAGATCAGATAACAGATATATGGCTTGGAGTTCAGGAGGAGTTCAGTGGGCTGGATTGGCCACTTAATCAGAAGCTGGATAGGTATCGTCAAGTTCTACAAACGCGAGCGAAACAGGATTAACTATGTCAGAGCAAGGATCAGGTCTTGATTTATCAGGTGTGCCACTACGATCTTCTAGGCCAAGTAGGACACCTGCACCGACCCCCACTAATCGCAGCCTGTCTTCGGGGCCGACACTCCCGCGTGTACAGGGGTGGAATCCAGGACAGACAATGAGGGGACCGAAGCCGGAACCAACTACTACGGCGGGGTCGCTAGCACGTGGCGCGGATAACATGCAGGCGACATGGTATGCAACGGGGCAAGTTTTCTCGCAGGCGTTATCGGATACGTTTGATAGCCCTGATATGGAAGGCATGTCTGAATATTTCGGTGAGAATGCTGAACGCAATCTACTTGAGGCGGCACAAAACCCCGCCTCAATCCCCACGTGGGAGGACGCTACTGACTGGGAGAAGAAGTTCACGTGGTTCGCGGAAGCGGTGTTTGAAAACGTGCCTAATATGGCGACGACGTTTGCAACGGGCGGTGTGTTCGCGGCACTGAGTAAAACGGGTGCACTGGCAGGGGCTGGTAAGCAGCTGTTTTCTAAGATGCCTTTGAAGGCCGCTCAAAAATTCCAATCCGCTATACCTGCGATAGAGCAGAAAGTGGGCAGTACGACAGGTGCGTTTGCAAAGGGCATGATCGCGGGTACGTATCCGCAGGTTACGGGTGAGACACAACTCGAATTCAACGAGCGTGGCATCAGGGCACCAGCGACTGTCATTGCTTCAGGTATACCCCAGACGGTCGTAGAATTTGCGACGGGTATCGAAGCTAAAATGATGAAGGCGATTACTAGCGTCGGAGTCCCCAAGAAAGTATTTGATAACGTGTTCGCTCGGCTTACTGCAAGTGGGGCACTGACGGCAATAGGTGAAGGCACCGAGGAAGCAATCCAACAGACGATGCAGTACGTTGCCGTAGCAATGCACGACCCGTCGTTTGACTGGGATGACCCCGAAGCTATTGAGAACATAAAAGAGTCTGCACGGAAGGGTGCGGCAGCAGGTGCCGGTACTACGGTCGCGATGGATGTGACTCACGAGGCGCTTACGCTAGGCCAAGGCACTTTTCAAAAACTTAACGCTAAGAAAAATCCGGTTAACCCCGATGACCCTGACGACATCATCGGTTTGCATGCGCCTATCGATCCTAGCGAAGGCCCGATCGATGCCTCACCAGAGATATTCAAAAAAGATATCGATGCGATGTTCACCAACCAACTCGAAGTCATGGCACTCGCCAATAACTGGACCAAGCGCCAAGAGAATGGCGCACCGCTGTTCGGGGGCAAGCCAGAAGACCAGATGACAGGTGCGCAAGTTCTCGAGCGATTTAACAAGGTGCTTAGTGGCAATCAGCGCGTGGACGCGGATGTGGCAGTTGGCATTATGGCAGGGATGGAGAACCTTCGATCCCCAGTAGAAGGCGTCGAGATTCCTGGAAACTCTATCAGTGGATCTATAGCACGCGGCTATTCTGATGCGGCTGACATCATCATCGGTGCACTGGGCCGCGGTAAAGCGGGAGAGCAGACGCTCACAGAAGAGATGCTCGCAGCGCAGGGAGACACTGTCAGCGATACGAACGAGCAAGAATCGGACAAGGTCTCCGATCAGGTACAGCGAAGTGTCGCACGCGGGATAGCAAAGACTATCAATCTCGCTGCCATACGCCGGCGCATCGCAGGGGAGAATGCGAGCGACAACCCCGCTGCAATTAGAGAGGCAGTTATCGAGGCTATAGGCTCCCCAAGAGCAGCTCGGGCAGTTAAGAAAAATACCGCGCTCGCTTTGGAAGCGAGAGCAGCGGAGATGGTGTTTGACGTTGCCGCAGCAAAGATGGCTTTCGATCGTGCGAAGCGAGAGGGTACAGCTGATGCTGAAACACTCATGGCTGAATATGCAGATAAGCTCAAAAAGCAGCAGATGTATGCTGATCTGACAAAAGTGGCTCCAATTCCAGCAGGGCGAGAACTACCCGAGACAACACGCCGTGCCGATAGTCAGATAGAATCCGTGGTGAAGGGCGAGAAGAAAGCAGCCGTGTTCACTCCAGGCACGACGCCCTCATCTGAAGTAGTATCGGGGCTTCCCGATAACGTAGAGTCAGGGTGGATAGCAGGTAACCAGTGGTTCAGCTCCGACGAAGAATACACGGCGATGCTTAAAGCAACTGATGGTAACAACCCTACTGAGGTGCAAGAGACAATAAAGACAGTGCTGGATAAACCAGCCGTTAAGTCAGCTACTGACAACCGTGCAGTAGTCATTCGGGATGCTGAAAACAACGTAATGTCTGAGACGACGTTCCACTCATCCGAGGAGGAATTGTTTTGGCGAAGTGCGCAGTCGCATGTACCCAATGGTGGCACTGTCGAAGTCACATCGATTGAGCAGGCTGTTCAGGTCAAGCAAGAAGAACTCGCGCAGCAGGAAGTAGAGCAGTCGGCGGATGGCCCACCAGCAGCCAATGACTTTCTGGAAGACGGCGAGCTACCTCGCGCCAAACGACCACAGTCCATAACCGATCAAATAGAAGCTCTAAAAAACAGGGTGGCGCAAGAACAGAACGCGCCAACAAATACATCACTCGAAGAGCAGGCTGGTGTCACGCCCGAGCTGGCGCAAGCACTACGCGCAGCGAATGTGACTAACAAGCAAGACCTCGCGGACATGTCAGTGTTCGAGATGATGGATGTTGCCGAAGATAACCCAAACATTCCGATGACAGTTGGTTTGGCGGGGAACATTATTATGGCCGCTCGCAGAACAGCGGCGGAGCAAACAGCACTTCGCAACGCCCTTGTCGAGGCAGGTGTTAATAGAATTGACAGTGGTCAAGTGCCTGACACTCTGCAACTCGATGCGATGTACGAAGCAGTGGCAAGCCGAGAGATCGGCATCGTCCAAGAATTCGGCCCCGAGCAGACGAGAAATATGATCGCCGATATGGTTGAGCACGCGATAGAAACCAAGCAACCATTTAGATTGAAGACGTTCTTCTCGCAGCCTGTAGCAGATATGGGCATGGAGCAGGCAGTGTTCAGCTCACCCCTGAGTGATGAAGTTACCGAGGTGACAGAAGAAGATATCAACACAACGGAAGAAACACAGTGGACCATGTTCGAGTCTTACGGCGTTGAAAAACCCGCTGATTACGGCGTTAATGTGTCTGACAACGCGGCACTCTCAACGCACAATCGCAGTGACGAGGCGACGCTTGAGATACTAGCGGGTCAAGATCGCAACAATAAGCGCAAGTTAAAAAACGCTTGGAACTATCCTGGCTTCCGTATCTTCGGCCACAAGACAGATGGCGCGGATAACGTCGTTGGTTGGAAGCAGCGTGATAAAAACACGGGTAAGGGCATCGAGAAAAAGATGCGCACACTCCAAGAGAACGACCATATCAACCAGTACAGTATTGTTTTCAGTCCGACTAAAGGTGTGTACTACATAAAGCAGTGGCTACCACTTGCTGGCATACCTACAGATGTTTCTATCCGCCCCGACTATGCGAGCGATGCGCTGTACGAGTCGCAGGTCATCGACCGCATTCTTGAGCCTGAGTTACAGTACAGTTATTTCCCACTCGATAAGAATGGGAAAACGATCAAGGATGTAGAAAAGAGCAAAGCGGAAAAGAAGTTTGTGCCAGTCTCCGTCAAAGCAACAGACGTAACCGAGAGTTTAAATCCTGGCACGCTATTCAAGGCGGAACAAGAAGCCATTGCCCTGTCACCCATTGGCAAAATTAAAACCGAAGAGAACCCTGTTCAGGGTCAGTATTTCAGATCTGACCAAGGGGAGTTCGGCACTGACCACACAACAAAAATGCAGTTCCGCGCATTGGGCTTCAGGCGGATAGAGAGAGATGGGTCCTACAAACAAGCCAAACAGAAAGATGCCAAGGGTAAAGTCGTACTCGATGGGAACGGGCAATATGTCTGGGAAGACGAGCTTCAATACTACCGCATGGACAGAGTCCTGCGCGTGTACGAGAAGGTCGTCGACGCCAATTACGCTAACGCACCCACTATGGGGCGTGTGGAAAAGTATGACTTAGCGATGGCCCACGCCTTGGCCGACTTCTATGGTCGGGGCTATGTCGCGCAGGTGCAGGAAGGTGGCACCCAGTTTAGTAAACTGCCTAGCTATAAAGTTGGCCAACGTAGTATGACCTACGCAGGTATTGGTACGAGTGAGGAAAAAGGAGTGAAAATCCCTCCGAAAGTTAAAGCGGCGATAACCAAAGCGGCAGAAGCACTTAGCAAACGCGGGTACACACTACTGTCTGGTAACGCTACTGGTGCGGATCAAGCATTCGAGAAGGGCGCAGGTAAGAACAAACGGATATTCAAAGCTGACCAAGCGACTAAACAGACGAGAACTATCGCGCAGGAGATTCATCCTAATCCAGGGGCGCTGAGTGGTTACGCGCTGAATCTCATGGCACGCAACACGAATCAGGTGTTCGGCGCTGACCTCAATCAGCCCGTTGATTTCGTATTGGTGTGGACAGAAGACGGTGCTGAGACAGCAGCAGATCGCCAATATAAAACTGGCGGCTCTGGCCAAGCGATTGAGATGGCGGCACGTAAAGGTATCCCCGTCATTAACATGGCAAATACAGGGTGGCAGGCACGGCTCGTGGAGGTGCTCGACGGAAACTACGTGCCTATGACCGATGGCACACCGCAGAGCGATGTGGCGCTTCGGGCAGAACAACGCTCGCAGGAAACCGGCTTTCCCGTTAACCCTTTTACGGATGACCGATCTGGCACCCGAGGTGACGAGGGCTTTGCACTACCGGATGATCTTACGGTCGCTAGTGTTGCAGGTAAGGTAAGGGTCATGGGTAAGGACCTAAACAGCATGCGAGCACGGCTGAGTAATAACCTTGTCGAACTCGGGAATGTTCAGCGCCGGCTATACCAACTTCGCGAAGAGGGGCAACAAGTAAACGCGGTGTTAATGCACCCTAACGATTCCAACATCGTTGATGATTGGCTCAGTCTGTATATGACCGATGAGCAACTTCAAGCATCAGCGCGACGTCATAAGGGGTATGACGAAGTCGCACTTACAGAAGAGGAAGCGGCTAATTTCTGGCAGTTTGAGGATAAGCGCAGGGATCTTCTTATTGAAGCAGCGGAAAGTAGACGCGCGGATATCTTCGGTGAGGACGGCCAAGAGAATGGTGAACTGCATGAGCTACTAGCGAAAAGACAGCAGCTGATGTCAAAGGTGAAGCAGCATGATTTTTCGATGCAGCCTGAGTTCGGCGAGAACTACCGCGGCGATGAGGATACAGATGAGCAGTTCATCCGGCATGATGTTATCCAAGACCATTTCGACCAAGCTGAAAGTAGAAGCACTGATACGCTGTCGTATGATGAGCGTGAATACGCCGAATCGAAGAACGATCCTGGGCTACACGGCGCAGCGCGAACTTTACGGACAGCTCACGCGTCAACCGTGGTAAAACAGTTTTGGCAAACGTATGGGGACTTCGAAGGCACCGAAAAAAATTTGTTGGCTGGTGCTATTAAAGCGACCGGCATAAAAGCCAATGTTGTGATGGTGTCACTTGGCACAACACCTGACCTGTCGGTAGTGGCAGGCAGCAGTGACTATGCCAAGGCAGTTGCTGACATGGAAGCTGACCCAACAATCCCTGCGAAACTGGTCGGTGCAAACGACACTGCGATCATCATTGTCCGGCCAGCAACTACGCCAGCAATGAAGCAGGCACGCCTCATACACATTGGCCATGAGCTGGGGCACTTGGTGCTACGTACTTATAGCCAATCGATTGAGGCTAACCCTACACTTAAAGCGCAAATATTCGCTGGTAAACCTGCGAAAGCTGACGCGCATGAGTGGTTCGCTGACAAGTTCGCCGGCTGGCTGTTCGCTCAAGTAGGCACGAGGGGTAGAAATAACCAACGCGTGGCTGACGTAACGCCAGAAGCTGAGACTGCTTTCCGCGCTGTTAGAAACATACTTCAGTCAGTATGGAGTGCTGTTAAGCGAATACTCCCTAAACGATTCGCCCGTAACTATGCGTTCGAAACCGCCTTCATCAATCCGCTAGTTGCTAAAATGCGAGCGCCAATACTGCGCGATGACATCGCTAAGTTACAACGGACTGACACGATGCGCCAACTCGAAGAGCAACTCAGTGAAGTGCAGTTGCTCCGCAGCGAAGGCCCCGAGCGAGGCTCAGATAGTCAGGTAGCGTTTTTAAAAAGAATGCGCCCCGACCTAAAAACTTTACCTCCCTATGGCCAGCGGGATGCGCTACTCGAAGAGATCGAGATGGCGCTTGTAACGCAGGTCAATGCGGAACGTATCGAAAGCCACAAACGCTATTCCGAAGAAAAGCCGCTCAAGCACGCAGAACTCATGGCGCTTGAACAGGAGCTACGCCCCGAGATCCAGGCATTCAATGCACGCGCTGAGTTGGGTATCTTTACGGATAACCTAACGATACCAACTCTGGCGCAGAACAACACTGTGCTCAGAGCGGGAATCAAAGCGGCCTCTACGGTAGAGCGCGTGATAGCGCCTGTGTGGAAGACCGGTAACCAAATGCTTCGTAGTAAAGCATTAAACGCTGATGACATCGCTAACATGTTCTTCTCCCCTTCGCAGTCTCGTTCAGCACAACAGTTTGGTGATGGCGTACTGAACCGCCAGTTTCCAGAAATGGAACGGTGGGCAAGTCTGTTTAACGCAGGGTTGCCTAAAGATGTAACGCGTCGTAACGAGGTTATCGACTGGGCGCAGAAAGAACTACCTATCGAGCAAGCACCAGAAGAGTATCGCGCTGAGCTAGTCGAATTTCGGAAGGTCAGTAATCAGTTCCGTGACTATCTAAACAAAAACATGGGTGGCACCATCGGGCTTATCCCGAACCATTTTCCCCGCAGCCACTCACTGAAAGAGATATCAGAACGCGGCGAGCGGTGGAAGTCGATCATTATCGCAGCGGCTGCAGCATCCGGCATGGAGATAACACCGACGGTTGCTGAACGATTACGCCAAGAGATTCTCACGGACGATGGTGTGACTGAATACAGTCAGGCCATTTCCCCCACTGGGTTTTACTCGCGGCAATCACGAGGACTGGATATCCCTAACCTCAGTGTTGCGTTACAGCAAGCCGGTTTTCTTGCAGACCCAGAAGCGTCACTACAGGCTTACATTACCAGTGGCACGAAGCGAGCACTGTGGGAGCAGAAATTTGGTGAGCATAGACCATGGCAGGAAGTATACGATGCGGCCATTAAGAACAGTGAAAGTAACGACTACGTAGAGTCGCTACGGCAGATGAGAATATGGCACGATGAACAAGCGGCAGAGGGGGAGGACCTCCAACTGTGGGATGCGTCATCGAAACTGAATCGTGCGATTGCTGCGCATCCTGATGAGAATCAGCCGCGCATCAAGAAGATTGTCGAAGGGTATCAAGGTCGTCTCGGATTAGATATTAGTCCTGAGTGGCAGAAGGCCCAGAGCTATATGATGGCATTGCAGTTCACCAATCTGCTAGCGTTCTCAACACTCGCGTCACTGCCAGACTTCGGTAACATTATGATCCGATCCAAGTCGCTGTTTGACCCACTGGCAGCATGGTCACGCACGGGGTCATGGGCGGAAGCATCTGAGAAAGCGCACCTGTTAGGTATCATCGGGGATCGCATGGAAAGCCAGTCGCTGATCATGAGTGACGGTCACCGTTTCATAGAGCCGAACGTACAGAAGGGCATCGACGCTTTCTTCAAGTACACGGGGCTGATGGCGTTTACCAAGATGACACGTATCGCGGCTATGACTGCCGGCGAACATTTCCTTGAGACGCATGCCCAAAAGGCACTCGCTGGTAATGAGGAGTCTGCCGGTTTCTTAGCGGAGCTGAATGTCACGGCGCAGCAGGTCCAGCATTGGGTAGCCAATGAGAAACCCTACGCACCAACGGCAACCGACACACAATTTACGCCGGTCCACCACGCACTGCAAAAGTTCGTGGATGAGGCGATACTCAGGCCCAACGCTGGAGTGCGCCCCACATGGGCGAATGACCACCGGCTGGCGTTGGTGTGGCAACTGAAATCTTTCTTCTACGCTTTCGGCTCCATCGTCGTGGGTGGGATATGGCGCGACATCCAGTCTCGCCAAGGCGCACGCAAAGCGATACCGCCCCTGATCGCAGCCGTGGCATTGATGCCATTGGCCGCACTGGGCTTGATGCTGCGTAACAGTGTTAAAGCCGGTATCTACGCGCTGCAGGGCGATGACGATTGGGAGCCTGAGACAGAGCGTATGAACCAAGGCCAGTATATGATTGAACTAATCGATCGTACCGGTGCGCCAGGAATCTTTTCAATCGGTAAGAACATGCTGAGCGCCAGTGATTATGGCAGCTCACCACTGGTTGCTGCTATGGGACCCACTGCGCAGTGGTTCGAAATGTGGTTAGATCCAGACACGACGCTAACCGAGGCTGCAGTACGCGGCCTTCCCTTCCAGCAGTTAATCGCACAGTAAAAAAGGTGCTAGAATAGCGCCAGAGGCACATTAAATGACGGTATATAATCTCACAATAGACTACCTTGACGGGGCGGGTGTAGCGATCGAAGACGCGGTTGTTACCGCACGGCTGAATAAGGTCGATTACTTCCCCACTGGCACGGCTGATACCGCTGCCGTTTCCACGGCAACAGATGCTGCTGGCCAAGCGGTGTTGGCACTTCACGCTAACACTACCGGTACGCAGGACTCCCGATACCTGATCACGATCACTGACCCTGCAACTGGCGTGCTGACCAAGCACACGATCCAGATGCCGGCTAGTGCATCTAATCTAAGGGATCTCGTCGATGCGGTGGTTGTCGAGACTCCAGGCGCTGCAGCTGCAAGTGCAGCTGCAAGTGCAGCAAGTGCTGGTGCCGCCGCTGCCGACTTGGTACTCACGAATGCGGATGTGGTACTCACGAATGCCGACGTACTACTGACAGCTGCGGATGTGGTATCGACCAATGCGGATGTGGTATCGACCAATGCGGATGTGGTATCGACCAATGCTAACGCATTACTGACTGCTGCCGACGTCGTGCTGACCAACGCTGATGTGGTGCTCACGGGGGCAGATGTCGACTCAACCAACGCTGATGTGTTGCTGACCAACGCTGATGTTGCACTCACACATGCCGACGTCGTGCTGACCAATGCCGACGTCGTGCTGACAGGTATCGACGCCGCTGCCACTAATGCTGACGTGGTACTGACGAATGCTGACGTGGCATCGACAGGTGCAGATGTTATTGCGACAGCCGCCGACGCTGCGCAGGTAGCGATCGACGCTGCGCAGGTAGCCTCCGATAGGGGGGACGCCGCTGCACGTGCAGCAGCAGCACTTATCAGCGCCAATGCAGCGGCAGCAAGTGCAGCGGCAGGATCGGGAGATGCCGCAGCAACAGCTGCGGATGTGCTCCTAACAAATGCGGATGTTGTCCTTACGCATGCGGATGTGAATTTTACCAACGCTGACGCTGTAGCCACGGCGGCAGACGCTGTAGCCACGGCGGCAGACGCTGTAGCCACGGCGGCAGACGTCGTGCTGACCAATGCTGACGTAGCGGCGATGGAAGCGTTAGTCACGATACCGTTCACGCAGATGGCAACGAATATTATTGACACACAGACGATGGTCGTAACAAACCATCCAATGGTCTAAGGGGAACTAAATGACGATTGAAACAGAAGTTGCGCTGCTAACGACGGCGACCACGGCGCTGACAACTGAAGTGCAGGGCCAGAAGACTACGCTGGATGCTAATGTTGCTGCGGCTGCAGCCGATCGCGTACTAGCGCAAACAGCTGCAACTGATGCCCAGACTGCAGAGACGAATGCAGAGACTGCAGAGACGAATGCAGAAACCGCCCAGACAGCTGCCGAATTAGCAGAAGCCAATGCCATTGCTGTGGTATCTGGTGGCACAGCTTCAATAACGCCAACGCCTGGATTGATCCCACTAGCAGCAGCCAGTGGCAAGATCGATATGAATTGGTTGACACATGTCTTGCCAGCTACCACAACCACACTAGCTATGACAGATGGTGTAGCCGCTGGAATTTATCCAGCCGTGCAACCTGGCGTACCGGATGCGTGGAGATTCAACAAGGCCGCGAGTTGGTACAACGAGACTAGGACAACCGGACGCTACCTAGGTGAGTTTGCTAACGTAACTGCGGCGGCAGGTGCTACTGGTGCCGCTATTGCCGACTACTACTACAACACTACGTCCAAGGATTATCAGGAGCTGGATAACATTGGCACGCCTGCAGACACTGAGACACTGAGGGCAGGGTCTAAGGAGTTCCCCGCGTCCATAGTGGTTGTTACTCGGAGTGGGAACACTCGGGCTTTTATCCTCGACGCTAAAGACGGCTCTATGTGGATGGCGTTTAATGAGTCGTCTAACGCCTTCTTCCGCCCTAATAACGAGGCCATCGACTATAAAAACGGACTCCTAGTTTTTGGCAACAATACAGCCATGGGCGTAGTGCTAGTCGACTTTAAGTCTGACGATGCTGTTGTAAAGAATGTGAACGCTAGTTATCCCTACGTCGGTAGGGGGGTCAAAGACCGAAACGAGACTTCTGGCTCAAACGTGGCAAACCCAGCTCATGATGCCCTCCTGTCAAGCAATGTAGTATCGGTAGCAATCGGTGATGCTTCAAAACATTACGGGTTTGATGAGTGGGGCGTGCCTAAGCAGTACATTGCAGCGGGTACAGACTCGACTAACGGTATCAGTGTCATTCACCCTAACGGCAAGGTGTACGACATTACCGGTAGCGCGAACAACGTAAGAGATGTGACATTCAATAATTACGGTGAATTGTTGTCATGCGCGTTGAACCGAGAATGGCTCTATGTCTATGCCATTCCCTTCCGTGATATATCGGTCAGTTCGTACAAGCGCAGACAAATCAATCTTGGGAATGTTTCCACATCCGCCGAAACTTTCCCACGCGTCTGGCTTGAAAATGCCGGTGCTGATTTCATACAGACCCGATCGCTTGATCAGAAGAACATCACCATAGAGGATGACGGCAAAGTAATCACGGTTGTTGATGAGGACATTTACGGGACAAGCGGCAATATTGGATCAGACAGCCCGACATCTTACATCGGCTACGACTCCGCACTGACAGAGCAATTTGTATCACCAATGGTAGACCGGCTTGTGACAGCGGCTATTGGCATGGAAGTTGGCACAACTTCTTTGGTTGGTTCTGGTGACCTTGTAACTAACGGCGCAGATTTTACTGGTGCTAGTGGTACTACTCCACCAACAGGCTGGACAACATCCACGGGAGCACCAGAGTTTTCGGTGTCTTCTGGTGTTCTTAGTTTTGATAGAAACGGGGCTGCGGGAACAGAAGCGGATTTAACTCAAACGGGGCTGGGCCTTGACTCAGGCGACCACTACGAAGTAGCTGTAAAAATCGACGGCATAACTGACGGATCTAGCATAACTATTACGCTAGGGGCCGACACCGCGGCACTAACAGTGTCGGGGGCAGGAGTTTACAAGGCGCAATTTTTCTCAGACGGAACCAGCACTGTTAGTCTACGCGCGAATCAAGCGAATGCCGTTTTGGAGGTAGACTATTTACGCGTCTATTCGATAACTACCGACAGATCACAGCTAAACATCAATCACGCCAAGATCAACGGTACGATTACTCGAGCAAAGTATGGCGCTGGTGATGTGGTTATGCACAGTGGGGCTAGCGCGTCCACCGGCGTGAACGATGGTGCGTACTGGGAGCTAGGTTACGATGTATTCGCCACTGATGGCGTTATGTTCGATGGGTGGGTAGATTTTGATAGCACGTTAAAATATCTGCTGAGCAATCGCCCCCTGGACGGATCGGGAAACCCGATTGTGACGAATACAACAGCCGCGAATAATGGATCAGCTCTCTGGGTGGCCACATCGAACGCGTTAACTATACGTGACGATAATGGGTCAACGGTTGCTGCGACTGGGATTTCAACTGCGCCTGCAGATGGATTGCATCATGTGGTCGTTATTCTTTCTTCAACAGATATATACGTCTACATTGATGGGGAGCTGGATAATGTCGCTGCATCAGTAACCCTAACTGCCCCCGCAGCCGCTATCACCTACGTCCACCCGTTCGACATGGCACTACCAAGAGTCGGCGGCATAGACCGCAAAGCCACGCCAGATTTCTACCGCTGGAAGTACGCCAAAGAGCGTAGGCTATTTAATAGCGGTGCAGAGAGCACGTTGCAATACACAGGCAACGTTGTTGATGTGGCCGTTGATGAAGCCCGTAAGACCTACACGGTTTTGCAAACCGACGGATTCACAACGTTTGATGATGACAACATTGTTGCTGCTTCTGGTGCCGTATCTGATACAGCCATTTCTATCAGTGTGCACGATGGTGATGCGGTTATTTTAGACGGAGCCAACCTGACAACAACAGTGGCCGCAAAGGATCTGGTTGAGCATCCTGTATTCAAATTGAAGAACACGCGGGTGTTTGAATACGACAGCTTAATGGCTGCAGATCAAAGGATATTTGGTACGGCAATAAGCCAAGCGCCAGATGGTTCAGGGACCACTGTTGGTGATACGTTCGTATATTCGGGGTCACCTGCTGGAACGGTTGCCAACATAGCATCAATGGCTGATATGTTTGATGACGCGGCGGGAAGCTATTTGTTGAGTTTCACAATTTCAGATTACGTGGCTGGAACCATGACCTACGATGTGTTTGGCACTGCCGGAACTTCTAGGGGTGCAAACGGTACTTTCACAGAAACGTTGGTTTACGATCCAGCGGCAGGATCAGCCAGTACAATACGAATGGATTTTACGGGGTCAGCAGACTTTGCAATCAGTGACCTAAGAATTAGAAAAGTTGGGACACCTTATTGGTTACCTAAAGGCTGGCAGATCGTTTCAGTATGCGAAGACGGATCAAAGGTACGGCCTGACACTAACGATCTAATCCGTGATGGTGCCATTGTGAGAAACGCCGAAGGCCAAGAGGGTTGGATGTCCACGGCTGATACATGGAACACCATCAGTATTGAAGCCATGGAGGTTGTGTAATGAGTATCGTAACAAGTGAAGATGGCATGACACTTAGCTACAACGGCAACAAGATACATAGCCACCACAGCAACAAGGCGTGGTCGAATGATCAGGTGCAACGTTCTGTCCAAGCAGTGATTAACTCACGTATGGATCAGCCTGCACGAGAGAAGATCATCCGGCAGGGTGGAGACACTAAAACTGCAATGGATGCTTATTTTGACAGCTACGTTTCAGGCTTAAAGGCTACGCTAATGGCTGCTGCCGAACTGCACCGCGAGGCTCTGAGCTACGAGCGGATGTTAGGCCGTGAGGTCTATCTATCTGACAGACTCAACGGATACCCCGAGCAGGTCTCTGAAGATTACATAGACGATGCCGGAGAGCCAGCAACACGGATGATTGATAACCCGTTGCGCGAAGGGTTTGAGGTTGGTCACGTGATGCTTGATGGCTTGCCATTACAGATTGAAGTTAATGTCTACGATGACGCTGGCGAGGTTACAGGTACTGAGATGATTGATAACCCCGAGCGGATGAGGGTGACCGAGGAATACGCAACGGTAGTATCTGGGCTGTTCAAGACTGCGGCTAACGCTGAAGTGATGACAATTGTCGGTAACAGGAACGCGGGCTAATGCCTGCCTTCACTTCCTACCGATCAGTGCGCGTTCGCAGTGAGTTACACCGCGAGTGCGTTGTAGTTGTCGATGAGGCTATCAAGCACATCGACTTCTCTCTGATCGATGGCGCGAGGACCACGGCCCAGCAGCAGACACACTTTGCTAACGGCACCTCGACACTTGACGGCGTCGTCAAGAAGTCTAAACATCAGGTGTATCCTGGCAAAGAGTTGTCGGATGCGTGGGATTTCATACCTGCGCCGTTCACAACGTGGGACGACCGCCCGATATTCACGGCCTACGCCCACTTCTTTATCGGCATAGGTTATGCGAAGGGTATCGAGCTACGGTGGGGCGGCGACTGGGATAGCGACTTCCGGTGGCGCGACCAATCATTCCACGATCTGCCTCACATGGAGCGAGTGCATAATGGTTAGTGTACAGCTACCAACATTCTCGGGTATTGCACCTAAGATCCAACGATCGAAGCTCGGTGAAACGATCGCCCAGACAGCACACAACTGCCTGCTGGACTCCGGTTCACTTGTGCCACTTGGCGCGTCGACCGACACAGCGATAAATATCACCAGCGGCACCGACACTCTCTACCGGCACGTGGCCCGTAACGGCACCGTGCGTTGGCTGCAGTTTGCTACGGACAACGTGCACGTGGTGGAGTCGCCTGTCGTCGCCAATGCGCTTGAGTCACTCTACTGGACACAACCAGATGAGGCGACCTCTTACCCACAAGTCTCGTGGGTGAGTCAGTTTACCGGCACGGCACCCGCAGTCACACTCAACGGTTTCAGACTACGCGTACCAGCGCCCACCGCTGCGCCAGCGATCAGTGTAGCCATTGCAGGTACAGTCGATCCCGATGCTATCTTAGAGGACGTCTCGTGGATCTACACGCTAGTGACAGGTGACGGACGAGAAGGGCCACCGTCACCGGCCACGACGATACAGTCCGACATCCTCATGGGAAATGGCACTGACCTACACGCGTGTACCCTGACGCTGCCGACGACCTTTGGTGGGGCCAATACGACTTACACACTGAACAACTACGAAACCGGTGCGGTGATCCGCATCTATCGAACCAACACAGGCACCCAATCAACAGGATTCCAGTACGTGGGCGAAGCGGCAATTACCGCGGGCACCTACGTCGATGTGGTCCCGTCGAGCCAACTGGCCGAGGTGTTATCCACTACCGAATGGCAGGGGCCACCTGACGATCTTGAAGGTCTGACGGATATGGGTAACGGTATTCTGGCAGGGTTTGCTGACAACACGCTGTACTTCAGCGAACCTTATCTACCGCACGCATGGCCTACGGCGAACGCCGTGCCGATCGCGAGTGAGATCGTCGGTATCAAAGCCTCGCCACAAGGGCTGGTTGTGGGTACGGACGAGAACCCCTATATCGTGCAGGGCACCTCGCCCAATGCGATGCGACCCATCCGACTCACGTCGCGGCAATCCTGCGCCAGTCGGCGGTCGATGGTGGAGATGGAGGGGTATGTGATCTACGCGTCACCCGACGGTCTTATGGCAGTCGACGGTAACGACGTCATTAACCTGACCGAGGAGACACACGACCGTGCCGACTGGCAGCTGCTACAGCCAGCGCTGATGGTGGGGTTTTATTACGAGGGGCGGTACGTAGGATACAACGGGGATCTAGTGGATAGCATCATCGTCGATGTGCGCGGCGGTGCTAACGCATTCACCACGACCGACCTGATCACCAGCGTGGGCTTCAGTGACATCACAACAGATATGCTGTACTTCAAGAACGCAACCAACGACCTAGTGACATTCAACACTGGCGCTTACGGGTCAATGACATGGATCAGTAAAGAGTTCGATATCGGTGTGGAAACGTCCATGTCATGCGGCCAGATATACGCCGATGGCACAGTGACGATGACACTGACGGGTGACGACATCGCCCAAGACACAAACCTTAGCATCACGTCAGCCGACCAGTTTCGGTTGTCAACGCCGCTTATCACGTACCGTATCATGGAAGTTAAGCTGGTTAGCAGTGACATCATCCACTGGTGCCGTCTCGCGACGTCGCCGAATGACATGATTGCAGGGAGTTAACTGTGGGATCAGAGACCCAACACCCAGCGTTATCCGTACAGGCTCAGAGCGAATACGACTCCAACACCCAGCAGCTTATCAGAGAGCTGCAGGAGTCGATGGATATCCTACTGGCACGTCGTGGTGACCCGCTCGATAAAGCAGTAACACTGCGCGACTTGGAAACAGCCGGCATCATCAGTGTGGCCGGCGGCAGTGGCACGTACATAGGTGCTATTACCATAGGCTCATCGGTAGCAGGGTCAGGCACTGCGCTTACGCTGACGGTACAGTCACCCACAGCCCCCACTATTTCAGCGATCAATAACTCGATCGACAACAATTTCATTCGTTGGACGTACACCCCATTCAACGGCTACGCGTCCAGCAAAATCTATCGCTTCGCTACCGACTCTCCAGGAAGCGCGGTTGAGATCGGCTCGACCTACGGCACCACCTATTGGGACACGGTAGACACCAGCGTTCAGTATTGGTATTACGTGACCAGCGTCAACACCAATGGCGTTGAGTCAGCTAAGAGTAGCGGTGTGCAGTCGACGGTAGTGTTGTCACCTGCTGCCGTTGCTACTTATCTCACCGACCAGATCACCGAAAGCCAACTATTTTCTACGTTAGAAACACGTATCAACCAAATCGACGGTACTGATATCTCAGGCGATGGTCTTGTCGGCGAGACGTTTATCAAGATCGTCGGTGGCGCTGGTGGCGATAAGATAGCAGGCATCGCAGCTTATGGCGGAGCGACATCTGACTTCATCATCGTTGCTGACAACTTTGCCGTTATCGACCCTGACTTTATTACCAGCGGTGCCACAGGTGAGATCCCCTTTCAGATGGGGACGGTTAACGGCGTTACTAAAATATCGATGAACGCCGCGACGTACATACAAGATGCCACGATAACTACGCTGCAGGTTAGCGGTGCCACGATTACCAAAGCGCAGATCGGGGCAGGTGACATTTGGGATCTGACGATCGGCGACGTTATCCAATCTGACGCAGGTAATGGTTATGCTGGTAATCCAGGGTGGTCAATCAATAACAACGGTTCTATTCATGCGCGAGCTATTACTATCTATGATGCTGCTGGCAATGTTGTCCTAGATTCTAGTGGGCTAGGTGCTGTCGAGGCTGCGGCACAACAAACGGCAACACTAGCAGCAGCTGCGTGGAGTGATGTCTCAGGCACCACCAACGCCCCCGAAGATAATGCAGAAGTTAACGCCCTCGGCCTCAACGTCAAGATTAACTACTCGGGGTATACGACAGCCAATAACGGTGAGATGTACGTGCACGGGTACACTGACGGTGTCGCCTCGAATACAACGGGGCACATTTGGCTCGGCAGTGTAAAAACATCGGTAGCTGCGGGATCTATCTTCGGCAGCGGCAAGAGTGGGTGGATCATGCTGCGTACAACGGGGGTATTTGCCCACGGTGGCACCCGACAATCGCTGGCGGTAGTGAAAAATGACGGTGGCTCCTGGTTCTATGACAATAACAGCGCTTGGACGGCGTTCACGCCGGACCAGACTTGTTGGGTCGTCGGCACTTGCTACGCGTCAGGGTCAGATGCCGGTGGTATTTACGCGGCCACATTGTGGCCAGCAGGCTATAGCTTCAATTCAGTGGGTGGTTTCGCCGACCTAGATAAGATCACAGCGTCGAATGCCCCGACATATATTGCTGACCTCGCTGTCGACACACTGCAGATTGCGAATGAAGCCGCTACAATTCCGTCGGGGTATACCAGTGGCGTTACTGCGTACCAGACGAATGGAGTTGAGCTTGCGGTTAGCACTGCAACACTTCAAGTTGACTACGGGGCGAGTGCGCCCTCAAAGGCGATATTAATCGCTTCTAGTTTAATGAGTTCTGTTGGCACAGGTGGTGATTGGGCAGCAGCAAATATGAAACTGCGGTATAACACTACGAATAGCCTAACTATTTTGGGAAGCACTGTTGTCCAACAAGTCCAAGTTAACTCCAGAAAAGGAGCACCGCCTACGTTGGTGTGCCATGACACAATTACCGGTTGGACAGGTAGTAGGTATTTTTTCCTGTCGACGACAGTAACGGGCGAATCTGTGAGCGCCACCGGATGGTGGAGATCGAGCGAGTCAACCATTAGTGTCATAGGGTCAAGAAAATGAGTGCTATTACTTATGTGCTGTACGATGTAGATGGCACTGTTACGGGGGTCCTTAGTGGCTCCACTGAAACGATGGACGAACCCACTGGGGCGTTCATCGAACACGTAGGTAGTGACATCATACGTCCTCGAACACACTACATCCTCGCAGGTGTAGTAACACCACGCGCCGCTCTCACCGCCACGTGGGACACGCAAGTGGTAGTTGCCGACGGCATCGCTGTCGCCACACTGGCGACGTTACCGATATCCTGCACTGTCGTCGTCGATGGCACGCCAGTCGTTGTCAACGATGGCTCGTTTGAGTTTAGTGCTGACGCGCCAGGAGACTACACCATCAGCATAGATGAGGTCACGTACCTTGCCCAAGAATGGATAGTGGAGGCCACATGACAGCGTACACCGGTACTAAAACAGTAGAAGAGGCAGAGCGCAAACAACTTAGGCGTAACGCCATATTTAATGCTACCCCGCGGCAAATCGATAAGTACATCGACAACAACGTTACAGATCTCGCGAGTGCGAAGGAAGTACTTAAACTAATAGCGAAGATAGCCATATTGAAGCCGTAAGTGCTTTAGGAGGAGTAGTAGGAAGATGAGCGACATGGAAGTTCGGGTGGGGAAACTAGAAGGAGCAGTGAATGATTTGGGGGTGTCGATGCTAGTCGCAACGCGAGATATTAGACATACTTCTGAAGAAGCGCGAAGTAACGCAGCGAAACTAGATGCGTTACATACGCGTTTTGATGAGCAGCAGGCCGAGAACAACACGCGTAACGTCGAAGTTGCTGCCCAGCAGAACGCTATACAGGCGAACATGTTAAAAAAGGAAGACCTCACGGTCGAACTCGAAACAGCATTCAATTTTCATGTGGTAGGCGCACTCAAACGCATCATACAGATAGCGTTGGGTGTCGGCGTAACCGCGGTCATTGCGTGGGTTGTGAAACTATTCCAAGACTAGGACACGGCATTCGGATCATCGATCAAATCCCCAATCCATGCGGATAGTTTTCGGGAGTTCACGTTGACGAATTCAATCTTTAGCGTTCTGAATATCTGGCTCGCATGCTTGCCGGATTTCGATAGCTGAATAACGCGCTCTTTCACTTCTCGTTCTACCGTAGTGGGATGTGACATCAGTTTTTACCTCCTTCATAGCCTGCGCTGTTATTACTCATCTCCGCTGTCCTCGTCTGGGGGGGTGATCCTGTGCTTGACGATACTCATGCCTTCTCGATGTTTAATATCTTCCATCATCTTATCAAAGGCTTCGCCCATATTCTCTGCTTCATACTGTTCATATAGTGTCACGTAGGTGTCGTACTTTGGCACTGTGCGCTCCTCTCTCAGGGTGTATTTTTAGGGGATAGCCCCTCGGAAATTTTTCGGGGGGTGCTAGGAAACGCCCCTTAGTTAAGTTGTTGGAATCTCATCTAGGAGTGCCATGATTGTTACTTTCTTCATTAGTACTGGGCCTCTGTTACATACTCGCCTAGCTCTGCTGCTAGGTCATAAATTTCAGTTAGGTTTATGAAGCGTTCCTCGCCTTCGTTATTAATAGCTACTGCGTGCCCATGCACATAACGTAGCTTCTCTGCGCCAGCTTCCATGAAGATAGCTACCCACCCATTTTTTAGAAATGGTGCTACTACTTGCGGAAAGTCGACCTCTTCGTCTGTTTCACAATTGTAAGATGGGAAGCATCCACTGTCGGGGTCATTGCCTAGTAGGCACACCATTTCAGTGCCGTGTTTTTCGCTTACTTCTACTCCATAGTTAGACATCTCCTCTTTGAAGGCGTCCATGTTCTTTAGTTCGAAGTAGTTGGTTCTCGCCGATGCGTAATAATTAGCCATTAGTGCTCCTCAAAGCCGATGATGTAATCACGGTCTGCCTTATAGCAAAGCTGGCACGTGACACACTGAATGTTCTTGTTCCATTGGTTGGGGCACTGGACGATCTTCCGTCCAGCGGGTGTGCGCGTTACTTTTCCACTGCCAACATCTTGTACGCATACCACAGGGCCAATGCCGAGAGTGCTAAGTCGGTCAGCCATGCTACGAGTGTCGGCACTAAGATTGATAGTAAAGCCCATTTTATTACTTGCATGAATAGCTCCTGCATTACTGGTTGCGTGCTCGTTATCGAGCACTGGTTTGTGTGAGTAGGTGAAACCGCGCTTGCCCTTGTTAGCTGACACTAATTGGTCGAGAGCGATGGGGTCGATGAACGCGCCTTTTCCTGGCAAGTCGCCGGCTTGGTTGTGTCGCCATAGCTGACCGCGTGGTAGTTTGCGGATGGCGGCAACGAAGTCAGGCCACGTGAAGCCGCGTAACCCTGCGGTGACTTTCTTCCAGTGCCATAAGAGTGGCCCTTTCTTACCGTAGCAGAGGTCGAACATGCCACACAACGGTGGGCACGTGTCAGCGCTAGATGTCGACACCGGCATCGGGCCGGCCTTGGCGTTGCTACTTATTCGTGTCAGATGGAACATATCGCTGTCCTGCTGTTTCTCTAATGATGGCTGCAACGACTGCCTTACTACTTAGTAGTGGGGGTATTTCAGAGCGCCCACCCCACTCGCAGTTCCGCATGATGATATGGCCGTCAGGTGAGCCGACGATGACCCAGACATTGCGCTCGTTGTTGTAGCGTGCTGTGAGCCAGTGGTTTTGTTGTTTGGTGATGTTGGGAATCACGAACCCGTTCTTGTTGAAGGACTGTGTGTACTTGTACTCGACCCATAGGTCAGCTTCGGGGGCGTCGTACCAGCAGTCGGCAATGCCACCTTCGCCTGGAATCTTCCAGATGTGTACCGGTGCATGTGTCCGTTTGATACGGCTGTGAATACTGCGGATGAAACCGTGTTCGTTCATGGTGTGTGATCCCTCTGGTTTTTACGGTCCCACGTGATCACCATTAGTGATCCCTCGACAGGGAAGATCATCTTGCTGTGCCCTTCGGTAGGGAAGAAAACTGCGCGGCGGGTTTCGTGGCCGCTATGTTTGACGAGTTTCATGTACTCTGCCCTTTCGGTTTTGTTAGCAGGTCGTGGGCCTCTGATGTGGGCGCTGAATATCATGTTATCTCCGTTGCGAACACGTGCCATACGAAGTGTTTGTTTTGTACCGTCCCTACGTAGCTACCGAAGGGCGGTGACTCATAGCCGGTGCCAACGATTTGCAGGTGTACATCATGGCTGATGCGCTCTACTTGATCAGGCCCGAAGTCGGGGTTATCGACCCAGACACACATCTTATCGTTCTGGTACTGGACTGTGAGGATTTTGTATCCGTCTGCTAGTCGGAGGGTGGTGAGTTCACCGTACAGTATCTGTTTGATGATCATTACTATTGTCTCCCAATAAAAAAGCCCCCGATGCGTGAACACCGAGGGCTTGGTTCTATCAGCCGCTCTTAGTGAGAGGCGTCGTACATCTTAGCGAGCTGCCCATGCAGATCTTCTGGTGCATAACCCGCAAACTGTGTCTGGTACGTGACCCAGTCACCTTTACTGTTGGACATACTCGTACCCGACACCTTCCAGATGGAAGAGAACCTATCCCCACCCGCTGTCGCGATGTTGGTATTCCAGGCGCGTGACGGACCCAACGCTGACCGGTTCATCATGAACTGAATAGGCTGCACCTTTTTAGTCTCAGGATCGATCATCGCGCAGATGTGCGTGTGCGTCTCAAAGATACCATGCGTTTCTTTCGTCGCGCCGATTTCTTCGAACTTAGCGTTCGCTTCTGCTTCAGTGCTGTACATACCTTCGTACTGGCCACCGAGCTTCCGGTCTTGCCACACTGAGAACGACTTGGTGAACGAGATGTTGACCACGTACACTTCATCGTACAGCTCACCTGATACTGAGTTGAGCAGCATGCCTTCTATTGCGCCCTCGATATAGGCTGGGTTTTTCGCTTTCACTTCTGGGGATAGTCCCTGAAGTAATTTGATGGTTGGACGAGCCACGTCTTCTTGACTCACGTTTTCGTTACCGCGGTTACTACCTACCTGTGACTCGGGTAGTTCTTGTGGAAACAGATCTTGTTTCTTTGCTACTGCTGTGTTCTTAGCCATTCGGATATATCCTGTGTTAAAATTATTTTAAGATTCGAAACGTGAGGCTTTCACGCGTAAAATCACTACAACCAGGAACTTCAACGCCACGTTCGCGCAGTTCTTGGTACGCTGACTGGGTAATCTGCTTCATGAATATTTCAGGATTTCCTTCCTGCCGTATCCAGTCGTAGGTCGCGCCCCAGTCTTCCACGTTCGGTACGAGCTTACGGGAAACCGTAACGCTCGCTACACCCTCAGTCTTGGTTGCGTCGACGCCAAGGTCACGCATCCAGTTGAGGATGGTTATTTTTGTTTCGTTGAATACAGCTTCTTTCACTTTCAGCTGCGCTTTTAACTCATCAACGATCATCTTTTGCTCTCGCCCAACCACTAACAGGTCGTCGAGATTCATGTTGTTGCCTGCTATTTCTGTCATGCTATTTCCTTTTTCGTAGTTGCGATTCTAAGTTGTTCGAGAAGTTGAGCGAACTCTTGCTGGTCGCTCCACGTGTATCGAGTATCGAGTCCGTGTTTTTCAGCATCGAGTCTTTGCTTTAGTGCTAGTAGTTGCGGGTATACGGTATCTGTCATTTTTGTCCCTCCTGTTGTATGCCTTTAATACGGCAGGTAATACGATAAATTCATGGCACATACTGCAACAACGGCCCTCTCTGACAGGCTGTGCATTGTGACCTTGGTCCCAAAACATTGTGCCGTCAGTTGTGTATTGCTTGTCGATGTGATCGTCGCAGATCACGCACACTAAGTCTGTCATTCGGGTTCTTCTCCTGGTCGGTTTGATTCGTAGTAGAAGCTAATGCTGGTTTCAAATTCGAACGTCTTGTCACAGTCGCCACAGCGCTGTTCATGTTTCATGTCTTCATCGTATCCGTAGCCATCGTCATGACATATTTCCTGCCAGCAGTTGCAGAATGGGCATCGGACGTCTTTGCCAATCATGACGTTTCCTTGTAGTTGATCTGTAGGATTTCAAGCAGGTGTTCCATACGTTCGAGCTTGCCACCCAGCTTCTCGTACACATCGGTTTCCCACGTGTTGTTTGCCGCGACCATAATAGTCTCGGTTTTCATCGTCTGGCCGGCGCGGTATATGCGGCGGTTAAACTGCTGGAAGTGCTCGGCGTTGTACGACGGCGATGACCAGATGGTTGTAACAGCTTTCGTCAGTGTCAGGCCGTGTGCCGCGGCCTGCGGATGGGCGAATAACACTTGATACTCGCCGGCCTGAAACTCATCGACTATCTGCTCGCGTTTGTGGATGGGCACCTGACCGTCGATGACGGCGTAGGTGATTCCTTGGCTTTCGGCGAGTTTGATAAGTTGATCTCGCTCGTGCTTCCAGTTGAACGCGACCAGACTATGCTGTCTTGCTGCAACCAAATCCATGACGAGCGCGTACCGCTCGGTATGTACGAGATGTACGTCGCCGAACTCGTCGTAGACTGCGCCGGTAACAAGCTGTAATAATTTCCTGACTCTCGCCCCAGCATGTACGGCATTGACGACTCCTTTAGTGGTGAGCAGGATTGACTCATCTTGGAAGTCACTGTAAATCTTCAGCAACTTCGGTGGCAGGTCGACGTAGATGTAGTGCTCGGAGTGCGGCGGGATGTCGATGCAGTCCTCAAACTGGTGCCTGATAGTGATGTCGCTGATGAGAGATGCCACGTTAGAGATTGCTTCGGGCTTCTCTTCCCACTTACACATCTCGGCGCGTGGTCCTACCTGAATTCGATTGGTGTTTCGTGCGCGGAACTGGAAGAAATTTTTACCGAGTCGGTGACCGTCATCGAGGATGTACATTGGGTGCCACACATCAAGGATGCTGTTGCCGTTGATGGTGCCTGACATGAGCACGCGCCGTCTGAACTCTTGGGCAATAGCGTAGGCGGCTTTAGACCGTTTGGTGGTGCGATTCTTAAACGCGGGGAACTCATCGATAATGAGGCCGGTGAAATCACTCAGAAAAGTGGGGTCTTCCTTAAGTTCATTGGCGATCCACTTCACTGCGTCGTGATTGGTGACGTAGATGTCGGCGTCAGCCTTGAATGCGATCGCTCGGTTCTTGGCGTAGGCGATGCTGCAGGTCAGATCAGGTGAGAATTTCTTGACGTCGTCAGCCCATGAGGACTTGAGGATTGATAGCGGTGCTAGCACGAGCCACTTGCCGCCCAGTTGTCGGATTGCATCGATACAGCCGCGCGTTTTGCCGGTGCCAGGATCAGACGCGACAAGTACGTTGTTGTTGTTAGCAATGAATTGTGTGGTTTCGAGCTGGTGCTGGTACGGAGGGAATTTTGTCATGTGTTGTGCTCGTCTAGTTGTCTATGCGTCTATGGAATTCGTGATCGAGAGGCGGGAAAATTTATTTGAGGCTGACCCTCACCTGCGTGAACCAGCCTCCCGATCGGTTGAATTATATCATTTACCCCAGCGAAAAGCCTTGGGTTGAATGTACATTTTTAGGATGAGTAGGCTTATGGAGATGAACAAGCCACCTGCCATCGCGGCTATCATGCCGCCTAGTGTCCCTGAGAACACGTACATGAGGAACGCGGTTGCAGCTATGTCGACGTAAACGTCATACGCCAGTACACGCGCCATGCCCATTTTAAATAGCACTATGATGATGCCCACTGCTGACATGATTCCGATTGTGATCATTTGGTGCTCCTGATGTTAAAGTCTTCACCGGCGCGTGCAATATCATTGAAGTAGTGCCCGTGATAGGTGGATTCGGGGTTGTTTGAGTTGCACGCCCATGTTGCCCACGGCGTGGTCTTGTTGTGGCCGAGTACCGCTAGGATGATCGTGGTGTCGCCTTTGGTGCTTGACGTGACGATGGTGCTACCGTTTGGTAGTAACGCGCCTGGGTGCAGGTTTTTTGGGTACATCCGTCTTCTCCGTCTTAAGTATGTCATTGAGGATCTCGTCACGCATCTTCGCTGCGCTGGTTCGGTCGAGCTTGGTGAGGATCTTAATGTCGCTTTTCTTCAGTTGGTAGGTTTCCCAGTACAACGCTTCTGGTGGATCAGTGACAATGTTGTATTTGACTGGCACTTTTCCTTTCGGGTAGTAGAGCATTATCATTCTGGTGTCACCTTAAATACCCTGCGTGTGCAGTTGGTGTTTTCGAACATTAGAACGTATTCCAGTTGGGTATGGTTTTGGTTCCAGTATTGGTTGCTCGTTCCTATTTTCATCATGGGTAGCCCCTCAACAAGTGGCGCTAACTCGTGGTCGGATAGGAATATTTCTTTTATGGTGTTCATAGAGCGCCTCGAATAGTCGTTTTACGAGCAGGTATGGCTGTAGGAAGTCTACTGATTGTCCGAGGATTTCATGCGCAGTCGTCGTTGGTATTCCCGCCACAAGGCGCTCAGGGATTGATTTGACTCGCGCGTGTTCGTCGGGAGTGAGTAGTCGTTCTTTAGTGTCGACGTCGGGTCGGATGATAAACGGCTCGGTGGATCGTCGTTTGTTATAGTGCCGTCCGATAACTCCGCAGTGTGTTTCGTCGCCAGTGAGGAGTTGTCGTTTGGCAAATCCTTTACCAGCAGCAGCATCACGGACTGATTTATCTTTAAGATACTGATTTTCACTCCACATACTCTCATCGATCTCAGCACTAAGTAGATCCCGTAGGTGTATTTGTCGTTCTCCTTCAACGTTCGCATTTTGTACAGGTAGTGCAAAGTGTTCGGAGTGTAACGATGCGGCCAGTGTCTCATCGACAGCGACCAGCCAGTAGCGAGGACGTCTTTCGAATGTCCCTGTATGCGAAGCGTCCAAGATCTGCTCATAAGTTTTGTACCCGAGGCGTGTTAGCTCTGCTTTTAGCAGCGTGTAGATTGGTGATCCCATCGCTTCCGTTACGTTTTCGGAGATGATGACGGCTGGGTTCGAAGACTGGATAGCACGAACAACACCAAACAGAGTAGTCCCAGAGTGCTGCTCGGGTGTCTGTTTGTGTTTGACTGCTCCTGCTTTACTGAATCCGGCACAGGGCATACTGAAACTGAGGATGTCACAGTCTGTGTAGTGTCTTGACTCAATCTCTTCGACTGTTCCGCTGAGAATAGTCGTTGCATCAGTGATGGCGAAACAGTTTGTTCGCGCTGACTCAATATATCGTCCTTCCATTTCGGCAATGTATACGACATGGCTTTCTACTCCTGTGTCATGAATGGCTTGGTGTATGGCTTCGGTACTGATACCGCCGCCTGTGAACAGTGAAGCCTCTTTAAGACACCCCTGTTCGGTGTGGGACAAGAACTTTTTTGCTCGCGATTCTTTTGCTACCTCTTCGTGGTGCTTTTCGAAAAGTATTTTCCCCTGCGCTAGTGTCACCTTGATGCGAGTGCCAGGAGGGAAAATCTCAGTGATGTTTGCTGACTGCAGATCGATGATCGGCATACGTGCGTCTGATCCTTTCCGTTTGCGGCTCAATACCTTTCGGTCGCCGCCGTAAGGCACTGTGCACTGCGGGTCTGAGTAGCCGGCGTGATCTAGTTGTATGGTTTGTTTGGGTATCGACCAGCTGACGTCGAAGTATGTGTTGGGTAAGAACCCCACGGCCTCTAGTGCTTTACCCTCAAGCCACACGCGAGTGCCGCGTGGTGTTTGTTTAGCTTCGGTGTATTTTATTTCTTCCATTGCGGGTATCTCTTAATTAGTGATCATCGGCCTCCACTTGTCTTGGCTGTGGAGAAATGTTTTCTGCACGACACAGTCGAAGCATTCTCCACAGCCACATTTTGTAGCGTCGAAGATGCTTCGGTGTAATTGTGACTCTGTTAAGTACAGAGGGCCGTTGTAGAACAGTTTGAAACGGATCGGCTTGTCAGTGTCATCCGTCACTGGCACTGTTCATCCTCGTGTGCCACATGTGTTGCATTGCGGTCACCTCAAATGCGGAGTCGTGTAACGCGTTGTGGGGGATAAAACCTTTTGGTTTCTCGGGCCACTTGATACCGCCGAAGAAATCCATCCATGTACGAGCGTCACGTGGCGACTGATAGTGCCATGGTGCTTTCATGCTGTATCTCTCGAAGAGGTTCTGCATGATGGCGATGTCGAAGTGTGTCCCGTGACAGTACCAGAGTGCCTTGTTCAGGTTAATGTCTGGGAAGTCTGTCTTACAGGCGTCTAGGAAATCCTGTGGGTCGTTGGTGCCACCGTTTAATACTTCTTGGGCACGGCCACTCTGCTCCGACCACCATTTCAGGGTGTCGTCACTGACGGTCGCACCGCGTTCTATTTGTTTGTCGACGTCGAATAGCATCTCGAAGCCTCGGTCGACTAATTCTTCGAACGTGTTTTGCTCGGTGATCTTGAAGGGTGTGATACCAACCGATAATACGACTGCGTTGTTCGCCGTGTCGAGTGTCTCAAGGTCAAAAAATAATCGTTCAGGTTCGGTGACTTCAACTTTCCAGTTACTCATAAGCACTATCTCTAAAATCGCAAAGCTGTTGGATCTGCGCTTCGCAGAATCGGCAGTTGCTTTTGCTGGGGGTTGGTGGGAATTCGTTACTGTTGGTGATATCGAAACCGTACTTGGCGACGATAGGTAGCAGCTCCATGATCTGCTTTCGGTTGTAGCGTTGTACCAATGGCAGGTGATTCCCGTCAGTCGGATAGATCACTGTCTCTACGAAGCCCAGCTTTGGGTATCGCATAGCAGTCACAACTGCATAGATCATTGCTTGTGTAGCATACTTGAACTTGCTGTAGTCACTGAACTTGCCGGTCTTCCAGTCGATGACTCTTGCTGAGTCCTCGCCGATGACACCGACGTCGAGGATGACACGTAGCCAGCAGTCTTTGTCGAAGAAGCCGCATGACGACCAGTCGGATCTGAAGCCCCACTGTTGTTCGGTGATGACCTCGTCTTCGCTTTCTTTTATCTCGTCGATGTAACGCTGCACGCGCTCGGCGTTGATGCCAGGATCAGTGATCTCATCGATCTCACCATTGAGGTAGTCTTCACACTGCTTATGCACGAGCGTACCTCGGTTAGTAGCCTCGTTGTCTGGCGAGCGTACCTTGTCGACAACTTCGAACTGCAATTTCATAGGGCAGGTTTTAAATGACTCGTGTCTGGAGGCTGACCACGCAGTGATCGGATGGTGCTGTGTCTTGGCGATGATGACGCTGTTTGGATTGTTGAAATCGAATACTTGTTTGTCTGTCATTTAGCGTCCTCTTTCGGTGGGAAGGTATTAAGCGTTGAGCTTAAGGTCTTTATGTCTTGCGGCGATATGTATTGTTCAGTAGCTTCTTTCTGGGTCCAATCTTCGAACTTCCAGTTAACTAGCCAGCCGCGTTTTTTAACGCCGCTGACTTGTATCCGTTTGCCCTTGCCAATGATAGCGCCGTGTTTCACAAGCAGGCTGTTGAGTTTTGCTGCGGTGAGTATCTTTGGGAATATCACTGCGTAGATCGTTACTAACTCACTCAGGAAGATGCCTTGGGGTCCGTCGTCAGCACGTAGGATAAGGCGTCGCACTGCTATCTTTGCAGGTATCAGATACTCATCCATAAATCCGCCTGTACCTTCGAGGGTCATGACGTTGTCGATAAAGTAATCGAGTATGCCACTGCGTAAGCATCGGCAGAACTCATCAATGCTGCTCTCAGCGGTGAGTTGTAGCAGCCGCTTGGCATCGTTGTTGAGGCATGTCTTGACGAGGTTGTCGTCGGTGGCCACGGTGTTCATGTATTTGTAAAACAGTGCTATCTCACCTTCGATCTTAGGGTAATAGTCTGTCCTAAACGTAGGGTATAGCTGATCGAGCGGTACTTCCTGTCGGGGCGACACGTTTAAACGTCGCTCTTCGGTGGTTGGTATGTGTATCGAGTCATAAGCATTACTGAATATCAGTACGCTGCAGTAGGTTCTAGCAGTGTAGTGATCGGTACGCATAGCCCTGATCGTGGCGTTCTTCTCAGTGATCCACTCTCGTATCTTTGAGGCCCACGCGTCTTGGTTAGTCATGTTGCCCATCTTGAACTCGTCGAGCACCAGTATGATGTTCTCCGCTAAGAACTTGTCGAACATGTCTTCTGATTTTTTCAGGACGGTGACATCTAGGATTGGTTTGATGATGTCATCAAAAAGTAACGCTTTACCTGTGCCTTGGTTACCGGTGATAACCCACGCTGTTTGTGCTTTGTCTCTGTGTTGTATGACCCATGCTAACCAATGTATGAAGTGGCAGTATTCCTTTTCACTGTTACCTAACACGTGGTAGATGACCTTGTGTATTGTTGGGCAGTAATCTGCGAGGTTCATCGCCTCAGAGTGTCTGATGAACGGCACGTCGCTGAGTTTTTCATTATCAATAATGTACTTTGATGGGCGGTACTTGTTAACCCATCCGATGTCGTCTGTTTCGGTCGAATCGTTCCACCCTTCGGGTATCGTTGGGTTGTACTCGTAGTGCATAGGTGGGATGACGTCAGGTAATTCGTCGCCGAAATTTTCCATCCAGTCAGCGAGGTCACCTTTCTTCGCCTCCTCACACTTGACGATGGTATTCGTCGTCGTGTTACGTAGTCCGTTATAGTGCCCACCAGTGTTGAAGTCACGGAATACGAACGGCTTGCGATTGCCGAGTGCTATCTGCACATCGTCGGTGTCGTTGCTGCCTTCAGTTGCGAGGCTTTGTAAAAACTGTGCGTGAAAGTCGGGGTCTGCTTTCTTCATGCTGAACGAAGGTTCGTCCTTGAAGTTGTGGACCATGTCTGGGTTGTCGAGGAATGCGTAATACGCACCGCTGTCGCCGTTGTTAATGTTGAAGTAGGCGAAGCCTTTTTCATAGTCGACTCGCAGCGGTGAGATCCGCATGGGGTCTGGGTTATCGATGATTTTATATTCGATGCCATCGCGCATGGCACTGCGTAGCTTTGCGGTTGACGCAGGGTAACCTGCATCAGCGCGTAATTTTCTTACGACGTTGTTGATGTCGTTGATGAGTTTGCCGTGGGTTATGAAGCTCAACATCTTCTTGGAGGGGAGTGTTTGCTTGTCTTTTGACACGAGGATAATGCGTTGCTTAATAAACTCATCGCGCTTGTCGGCGAACATAGGCGCAGCGATGTAGATGAGCCGCGTGTTCTCAGCCATCTTAATGTCGACTGGATAGTGCAGTGTCTTACCGTTGTTGCTGAGTGTCAGTTGAGACTGAATGTCATCGACTAGGTTAAGGTCGATAAGAATATCTTTCTGTGCGCCAGGATCGATGGCCTTGTCTAGCATGAAGAAAATATGCAGTGCTAATTCTTCAGGGTCTTTCATGCCAAGCGACGCTGACGCTTGCACGATATATGACACGTTGTGGTATAGCTCTGGCAGCATGGCGATGAGTGCTTCGGCGTAGTCAATGAGACGCGCCTTGCTGATAGGTGTTTTTACCTTGATACCTGCGGCCTGTATACCGTCGAAATCGAGCACGAGTATTTTGTTAGGTTCGATCGTTTTTGTTTTGCCGGCGCGTGATTCGTTGATCAGCGGTTCTGTTAACTCACCCTTGAGGAAACATCGGTTGAGCTTGGCGTTGTCGACGATGGCGTCGTACATCTCGGTAATATTTTTTACTGTGATAATGTTGGAGCTTAGATTTTTAACGAGGGGGTAGGGTTTGATTGAGCCGTCTGCCGCGAACTGTTTTGTTAGTGGGACTGTTGCGTGCTCAAGAAATGTTAGTGTGGTCACAGGCGTCCTTCAGTCAGCTTTTTTAGTGGTGGGTCTACAAGTATAGCCTACGGTTTCTCATACTGCTTGGCTATTGCTGATTCTGCGTCGAGTGGTAGCTCGGGGAGCCAGATCGGTGACTGCCTCATGAATTCCTCCTGAATGTTTGCGACGTGCTGCCCTTCACTCTTTGGTACGCACGACACTGATTCATCGTGTACGCTGTGCGCGACACGGCCTAACTTGTTTTCTATCAGGTACTTATCGATCTCTACCATCTGGGTAAACACAGCGACTCGGGACAGTGCCTGGATGACGTTCTCTACCAGCTTGCCGCCGTAGATCCCAACCCAGTGCTTGCCGCCCCAGTATTGCCACTGGTGTTTTTCACCGTATTGGGTTTCTACCGCGACTTGTCTCAGCTTCGGGAATCGGAGGGCCATGCCACTTGGCAGTGTTATTTTCTTGTGACCGATCTCTAAGCACATGTGGGTAAGTGGCTCGTCTATCGACTTGGGATTTGCCATCCATTCTATCCAACTCTCAGCTGTCTCCCAAAGGTCGACGATCTTCTGGTTGGCCGGACGGAATACTTCGTATACGATTCGATTGGCTTCACTGTGGCTTATGTCTACGACCTGCCCTGCAGCCCCTGTGCGTAGGGTGTCTCCGAACTTCGGCCCTCCAGCGTTGTAACCTAGCGAGAGCCTTGCGACCTTGCCGACAAAGCGTTCGTCTGGATTGTCTTTCTTGTTGATTACGCGACCATATATTTCTTCGGCCATGACACAGTAAGTGTCGATGCCTTGGCGGAACATCTCAGTTACATCGTCCTGCCTAGCGATAACGCATAGCATACGTGCTTCAATGTTGCTGGAGTCTGTGACGACGATAATGAAGTGCGCTGGTGCTTCAATAGCGTACCGTAATGGTGAGGTGCGTCCGAGGTTCTGCAGATTGATACCGCCCGTGCCGCTAGCACGGTGCGTGTTGTCTGCCCCGCTATAGATGAGTGGTACGGGTAGCAGATTACTTTTGAGTGTTGACTCCAACAGTGTTTTCGATCGCGTGATTTCGATACTCGATTTAACAGCGAGTCGTGCTACCCACAGGTCTTTGTACTCTGGGTATGCAGCTTGTAGCTTCTGGAATGCGAGGTCAGACTTCGCAAATGCTGGCGTCGGTTTGCCAGTTCTCGCTGAAATTTTTGTGGGTACTCTTATACCTAACGATTCTACGAAGGTGGGAAATAACTTTGGCGAGCCAAGGAAGTGTGACGTTGTCTTCGGGATGTTCTCATCGCCGATAAGTATCCGTGCGCGTTCTATGATCGCTTCGCGTTCTAGTTCGAGTGCAGCTAAGTGGTTCCTTACTATTGTCTTGTTGAGTTTTAATACTGGGTCACAGTACATGCGACAGAACATGTGTTGGATGTACAGCTCTTCTTCTGAGTATTGCCCCTTCAGTAAATTGTAGACGGCGCGTGTTACATCGACATCGTTGATGCAGTAGCCTTTGAGTATTTCTTCTAACGCTTCTGTTAAGTCGCGATGGCCTTTTGATAGCGCCAGCTCGTCTCCTTTTCGGATCGATCCGTCAGGGAAACAGTTGATCGCTGTTTGTTTCAGTGAGCTTGAGTAGCCAGGGAAGCAGCCGCGTGACATTGATTGTGTGTCAACGAACACTGCGGGTGTGAGTCCGAAGTGGTACTTGATGACCAAGCCTTCAAAGGGCGTGTTGTGTGCGATGAGTGTTGAGGCGTTGCCTTGAGAGAAGCAGTCGTGCAGTCGGCTTCCGATGTCGTCCATGTGCGTGAAGTATTGTGTTTCACCATCTTCGACCTTGATGCCCATGCCGTGGATCTTGAACTGCTTGTCACGGACGTATGGGACCACCTGCATTTTCCCCAGTGAGTATTTATCACTGTAGAAAGTTTCGAAGTCTATCGTAATGTCGGTCATGTGTTAATCTCTTAGTGCTCGCAGTCGTTTACGTTGCTCGTCATTAGCTAGGCGCAGATAGTTTTTAAAACGTATCTGCATCGGTGGTTGGATATAAGATCCAATTAGCGATACCAGCCTTTCGTATTCTAGGTCTGGAAATGACATAGGTTCTATGAATTCTATCTTTCGGTTATTGAACGCCACCTGCTCTATTATTTTCGTCGGCATCAGCATGAAGCCGCCGATGGTAGCACTGTTCCATGGCGAGTACCGTAGCATCTGGGTGATTAGCATTTGAATCGGTTCGTTAATGAAGCTGACTTTTTTGTTATGGTCCGCGCCATAGCCCCCGTCAAGTAGTGTGTAGAAGTAGTGCTTGAACGGTATGAGTTTGTGCATCTGCATTTGCAGCTGAGTGTATTTATTGAAACTGCCTCTGGCATACGTCAGGTCCACTGGCAGTTGAAACGTGCCGTCGTACTCTGGTACTTGGTTGTTGACGATTTTGAGGTTGAAGAATGCTGAGATTGTTAGTAGCGGGATTTTGTTTTCTTTATGGAGATACGCTACTGCTTGTAGGTACTCTTTCGTTATCGATCGTCTCCGTCGCACAACACACCTCTATGAAATCGTTCATTTTGTTTCTAAGTTCTTCCAAGCTCTCGATGACGTCGTTGTCTTCAGGATTGTTGTCTTTGTATAGTCCGTTGAGCACGTAACCTATCGCGAGCCAGGTGAACGTGGCGTCGGCCTTGGTTAGTATTGGTGAGATGTTCATACCTTTACCTCCTTGCATCTCTGATGCTTGTTGTCTATACCACATCAGGCATAGTGTCTTCACTCAATAGTCAGCTCCTGGGGGTTTCGAGAATAGCGCGGTAGCGGCTTTCAAGTTCCTCGTTCCATCCTTCGTTGGATTCTTCATGCGATTCACAACCGACAATGCTACCTCGGCGGTGAGGAAAGGGGATAGGGTTGCAGTAGCAGGTGTTTTGTTTGAGCTGTTCTCGGCGTCGCTCTGCTTCGACGCTGCGTACATCATCCGAACCGCAGCAAGGACAGTTTCGGTATCGAGCGAGCTTATACAATTCGGGTCGCCGTCGCAGAGTGTAGCGACCACTACAGCAGTGATTTCTTTGACATGCTCTACATCGCATTCGATGTCTTTTTGCATTGGTGCCTCCGTAGGGTTTAGTCAAAAGTCGAATGCCCCTAACATTAACATGAAGCTGAAAAATAGCACGGCGTCTATCCGACCGCTGTTGGCGCGGACAAAGTCTGCTACTGGTTTGCTGATGTCTTCTAGGTGCCGACCCTAATTATTAGTGACTCGTTTTTCGATCACAGGTGAGTCACGCCTGCTTCAAAGGGTAAAGGCGACCCCGATCTATGCCGCTAACGGCAGTTCGAATTCTGATGCTTCGTCCATCAGAGTGTGTAGCTTGATGGTCCTGTCGGACAGCATGCCTAAACTGCCAGAACCTTTGAGTGCTTCGGTTGTTGCATTGAACAGTGTCCAGTTGCTGTGCTTACTGTCAACTTTGTGTTCGTCGTGCGTTGGCTCCCAATACTCGTTGATGACTTGCCCGACTTTAGATGAGGGTATGATATTGCGCTTGACCATCTCGATGATCACGTGCGAGGCGTCGTTGTCTTTCATCTCGACCTCTTGGTATTTCTCATAGCGCTGGTTTTGCTTCGCGGCCATGTCGCGTATTCCTGCAGTGGCCTGGAACAGTTGGTATGGCAGATCGCGCATGACGTTTGTCGTGTGCTTACGACCTACTTTAATGTCGCCGCTGAAGCATCCGTTATCGCAAACGAATACCTGACTGCCGATGACGAAGCCGGCAGATGTGGACTTGTCGTAGCTCGATCGGAAGCCAGCCACCAGACGATACGTGTCAGGTGTCAGTCCTTCGTTCAGTAGCTCGGCAACACCGAACATGGTCTTGCCTTCTCTGCCGAGCGCGTATAGTTGCTCGCCGATCTCAAAACCAGCGTTTCGCAAACTGTCTTCTACCATGTTGGCGAAGATGTTGTGTGGCACTGGCGTGTAGCTGCGGGTTGTTGCGGGGATGATACCCTCGTCTTCAAGTTTAGCGCGTGGTACTTCGGTGCCGCCTGCGTGGATCATCCACGTGTCTCTGAAATTTGACATTTATTTCTCCTGGTTATTCGGGTGGTTTAACTTCGTCGTAGGGGTTGCCGTCGAACATCTTGGCGAATGGCACCATTTCTATCTCGCCGTTCTCTGCAGGTTGTACTGCGCAGATAACGATGATCATCTTGTCAGTAGCGATGTCTTTGCATTCCATGATACAGACGTTGTTGTCTCTTACTGCGCTGAGTAGCGTATTAAAATTGTTGGTGTAGCCTTCTGGGATACTCATATCGTGATCTCGTTTGTTTCATGAGTGGGTGTGTCCGTCGGTTTCGATGGCCAAGTACATGCCGCTCCATTTTACAACAATGGCGTCGTCGGCGACCATGGACTCTGATGAGTCGATGAACTCGCCGAGTGTCATGCCGTCTTGGTCGTTAATTTCCCATTTGTTGAATAGGGCCGTGAGTTGTTGTGCTGTCATTACAACGCCTTTTTTTGAGTTGTTTGTGTCGAGGAACGGGAGAGGCCAGCATGTCACAAGCCCACCTCGATCGTGCTCACCCCTCCCGTCCTCTGGAAGTTGCACTTGTCTTTGATAAGATGTGTTCAGTCTACTTCCAAAGGTAATCGCCATCTATTCGGGTGGCTAGCTCAGCGCTTTTACGGCTCGCCATAAGTCTGAGTAGCTGCATGTTAATGGGTACTGTTCTCTATTGTTCACTATTTCGAGTGGTGAGGACCAGTATTCACCTTCCTCGCCATGCCGCACAATAGCGGAATCGTCGGGGCATTCGTACACGTCGTACTTGTTCATGTGATCGATGAAGACGCTGCCCAGTAGATTACAGTTGCTGCAGTCGTGGATATGGTGTGCGTTTGGGTGATTAATTCGCGTCATCGTTCGTATTGCCTCTGTTCGCGTAGCTCTATCTGAACGACGCGGTTGTTGTATGCGCATAATGCGCCTTGCAGTGACAGGTTATTGAACTCGTTGAAATCCATCTTTGGGCGGTAGTGCTCCTCCAAGATTTCCAGGTATATTTTTTGAGCCTCGTGGTACTTGGTGAATATGATATCGATCCCAACTGCGTGGTCGATCTCGACGTACATCATTTTTTCGTGGTTCGAGATGGTGCCGTTGGTGTGGTCGAATATTTGAAACATGGCGTTTCTTTTTTTCATCAGCCCTCCGTGGAGTCTCCCCTGTGCAGTGCAAATGGGAATGGGAACTCTTCGTTGTTGTCAGCGTCGAGAAAGTGTGCGCACATGAAGTCGGCACGTGACTCTGCCGATGGGAAGTCGTTGTCTTCCTCGTCATCGAACAGTGCAATGGTAAGAACTATTTTACTCATCGTCGGGTACACCTCCGTTTCTGAACAGTTCGAGATAGGCTACGTGCTCGGGGAATCCCTTACGCAGCTTCTCTAAATTGTTAGGGTCAGCTTTGAATATGAGTTGAAACAGCTTGGTGCCAAAGTTAGTGGCGCTGTTCTTCCTCGCGAGCTGGAAATCGATTTCCATGGTCATTAGGCGTCTCGCTTAGCAACGTCTTCCAGGATCTTGCACAGGCGCGTGACATTGGCATTGTGCTGTTTCAGTAACGCTTTGATTGCCGGTGCTGTCGCTGTGTACGACTGCAGTTTTTCAATGCTGTTATTCTCGTTGCTGATATAGTGCAGGATATTGCGGGTAGTGAGGGTGTCGACGTTTTGGCCAGCGACAAGTACATGATCTTCGATAAGTGTTTTTGACATGGGTAGTTCCTCAAGTTTGATTTGTTTGATTTCGATATTGCCCAGTAGGGCGTCTGTCTTGATGGTTGATGTTCCGTATTTCACTGCGTCCATAAGGTGGTCGTTGAATATGCTTTTGTCCAAACCCATTTGGAAGGCGCGGTCGACGGCTGCTTTTGTGTCTTTCCGCATCCATCGGCTTGTTCCGCCAATTGGCTCGCGATAGCAGTGATCGTCACCTTCTATTTTGCCGCTGGCCCTGACGGTGTAGTTTCTGCCGAGCGTGTACCATGCGGCATGGCTATCCATACGTGTGAGCACGTCTCCTGGTGCGTACTGCTTATTGCCCTTTAATATTTCCCAGTATCTGGTACTCATAGCTGGGCGTCGTTGTATTGGATGTGGTTCGTCGGCTGTTACCATCCCGTGGCTGTCGACAGTGTAGGTTTTGTGTTTTGTGAAGTATCCGCGTGCGTCATCTGCCACGCGTAGGAGGGTTTCGCCTTCCCTGAAAATAGTGTTGTTGGGCTTACGGGCCATTTGGCTTCACTCCTTCACTCATATAGATTCACTCTCTGTCGTTCAGAATACGGTTAACCATTACTTACTCCTGCTTACTGGATGGGATTGGGCAGAATCAAAATGATCGTGCAGGGTTCGTAACAATTCATACACGTTTTTAGAAACCGTATCGGGATGTTCTGGGTCTGCTGGAGTCCCTTCGCAAATCGACTGCACAGCCATCGCTACAGGTCCAAATCGTTCGTCTGGCATATCCGGTGTATCAGTCATGGCTTTCTCCCTGCGCTGGTGATCATAATCCTCTCCTCAATACCTGTTAAACGTTTCTACCCCAAACCCGCAATTAAGCGGGAGATGGGTCTAGATATGTTTAGCCGTCGCCGTCGCCGTAGCCGGAGCCGGAGCCGAAACCGTAGCCGTAGCCGTAGCCGGAGCCGGAGCCGGAGCCGTCGCCGGAGCCGTAGCCGTTGCCG
>Ga0222687_1000034_pt1 | contig 45470 bp, 65 predicted proteins | sample AntAcemetage1163_FD_179837 | JGI IMG/M metagenome (GOLD analysis project Ga0222687, IMG submission 179837) | Saline water microbial communities from Ace Lake, Antarctica - #1163 | ecosystem: Environmental > Aquatic > Non-marine Saline and Alkaline > Saline | place: Antarctica: Ace Lake...
TTATGAGAGCACCCGTGGTTGTTGTTGTAGAGTTAGTTGTAGAGCTTACATACGCATTTCCTACAACATGTAAATCTGAAGTAGGATTTTTAGTGTTGATACCAACATGGTCAGCCTCGACATCTACGTGGAAAGTGTCTGTATCGACAGTCAAGTTTGAAGAAACATACACATTACCAACAACGTGGAGTTCTGCATTAGGGTTTTTAGTGTTGATACCAACGTGGTCAGCCTCGACATCTACGTGGAGGGTATTCCCGTCCACAGTTAGGTTTGAAGAAACATACACATTACCAACAACGTGGAGTTCTGCATTAGGGTTTTTAGTGTTGATACCAACGTGGTCAGCCTCAACATCTACATGGAGGGTATCACCATCCACAGTCAAGTTTGAAGAAACATACACATTACCAACAACGTGGAGATTGGCTGAGGGGTTTTTTGTCTCAATTCCTACGGAATTGGTTGTGGAGTCCACATGGAGGGTATCACCATCCACAGTTAGGTTTGAAGAAACATACACATTACCAACAACGTGGAGTTCTGCATCAGGGTTTTTAGTGTTGATACCAACGTGGTCAGCCTCGACATCTACGTGGAAAGTGTCTGTATCGACAGTCAAGTTTGAAGAAACATACACATTACCAACAACATGCAGTTCTGCATCAGGGTTTTTAGTGTTGATACCAACGTGGTCAGCCTCAACATCTACATGGAGGGTATCACCATCCACAGTCAAGTTTGAAGAAACATACACATTACCAACAACGTGCAGCTCGGCGTTAGGAGTTGTGGTTTTTATACCTACATTAGATTCTGTTAACACACCACCATATATGTGTACATCGAGGTCTTGAGAAGTAATGGGTGTAATTACATTACTCGAGGCACTACTTTGTGTGTAAGCCATTACAAATTCATCACTTAGTTCCCTATACCCCACGACCACATTAGACCCTGGTCGAGCCATAATAAGACCCAAATCCAGTGTTGTATCGTTAGTTATATTGTTTTGTCCGATTTCGATAATTGGATCTTGTACAATCAAATTATCAGTTTTGATTAAAGTGGTACCACCATTGATAGTTAAATCTCCATTGATTGAAACACTACCAGCTACAACTAAAACATTTGAACCTGTATCATCAACGTAAAGATTCGAACCGATGCTAAGGGTGTGAGAAGCTAATGCATTAGCTATACCCACATTACCAGTGGTGACAAACGCAGCAGTATTATTATAAAAAATCATAGAATTCGAAGTGACATTACCTTGATTGGTTACAGCTTGAAGACCTTGATTACCGATGAGATCTTGTGCTGATTCACCAGATTCTGTTAATTCTTTTGTTTGGGTGTTATACATCATTAATACAACTTCAGCACTACCTCGATAGTCAGGGGCAAAACGAACTGGTGTTACGTAAAGAGAACCACCATTCGATGCATCAACCACGGTATTACTCGCATTTAGAACGATCGTATTTTCACCCTGGTCTTCTTGAACATGTTTACCAAACCTAATTTTAGTTGACCTTTCAATGGTCGGTAAGGTCTTGACCATTTAGTATAGTGTTGTATTTTAATTTGCATAAAGTAGACCAGCCATTCCATTTTCGATCCGAAGTATGTTATAGTTTACTGCATATATTGGGTCATTAATATTCATAGACTCACTCATGATAGTAGCCGAAGCGAGGCGACTGAAGTTGAGTGTTCCTGTGGGTTGGAGAGAACTTGTTGAGAGGCAGAAGCAATAGAGAAAGAAATCTGGGGACGTCACAAAGTTTGTGTGATAATAACTCGTGACGTCTATAAAATGTGGTCTACCCCATCTATAGTTGCCTACATCGAGACCGTTAATGTTTAACTTAATCTTATTCGTTGGGGATGTGAGTGCACCATCTGTCGTTGTATCGGATGAGGCGAGATATTTAACCGGGTGATTGAAGGTGAGTTCTTGAACAAGCGCATTCGAGGGGACATTTTTTTGAACCTGTGTGATGAGAAGATCATGTTTCCTAGATGCAACCTGTCCACGTTCTTCGTTGTCCAAATAGAAGTAATTTGCGTAACACTCTACGTTATAGTTTGTAGCTGCGGTAGCCCAATGGATCCTGAGTTCGACATTATGATAGTTTAGGGCTACAAGGGGGATAGCACACTGTGGTCCCTCACAAAAAAAGAACCTCAGAGGGTAAAAAAATGAACGTGCAGAAATACCTGGGTGTGTACCATTAGAACTCTTTGATACATTTTGAGCAAATGTATCGATCGCAATCTTCTCTGTGAAGATTGCATCTTGGGTATCAATAACGGAACCACCTATCAAAAGTTCCACTTTATCAATAATGGTGTCCCATCGTTGAATATCGAGGGCCTGGTTCGTATCATCAAGTGTAAAATACACATAGCTGAGAAGATCACCCGACCTCTCAAACTGAATACTGGACATAGAATTGTTTTTCACCGCTCCATGGATGGTTTGTTTTTCAATGGACTGTGAAAAATTAGCATGCCTTTTGAATGTTGAACTGAAGAAAGATATTTCGGGGTTGCCCATGATATATTTATCCTGGGCACCTACGGCAATCAATTGAACAACACCTGCTGACATGGTAATACTAATTTAAGGGGAGAAAAATTACAGGTTGGGTTTCCTACAGACGAATCGAAGAACAAAATAATTATTTCTATCTGTAGCCGTTGCGGGAACGATAGGGACGCCACTTTGATTACGAATATTGACAGTGAGACGGTCAATACTACGAATAGGGTTTACATATTGGGTCGCAATTGAGTATTCATCTTTAAACGAGATTGTCTGCGCACCACTGGCGACGGTATTTGCATGGGTGATACTAGCAAAGGAGTTTCGAAGCATACCTAGCGAGGCCTGACCTTCGTACACGTTGGTGGCACGATCATTAAATACAGAATTCAACTCATCTATAGAAATATAACAATGTTCAGTAGCCGTCTTTGTACGAATTCTCGCAGCTAGCAATCTAGCCTGTACCACATTTTTTAGAGGTTGACTCAAAAAACACGTGAAACTGTTAGAACTAGCCTGATCGAGAGTATCAACTGTAATTGTGTGATATTCATAATTTAGGTCTGGAATCATCTCCGATGGTGAAGTGATCAAAGCCATTTATTATTAGATTAGATTAAAGATCCACCAATTCCATCCGCAATCTCATACCCAGCATGAGCACTCACAAGCTTCTGGGCACCACAGAGACCACCTGGGGTCAGACCAACCGAGTAGGGGCTACCATTTTTACCCCCACCAGCAACACATTCGACATCAGGTTTGAGATCAAAGAGAGATTCTTCACTGACGGCTGTAATAGTAATTGGCCTGGGCTGGTACTTCGCGGTCTTCACGGACATCAACGACAGGACAAAGATGAGGGTCATCAATGTGGCGATAGCCATGAGAGCATTTCGATCACTGCGATTGAAGTTAAGTTTGAACATTTATAATAGACATAGATTTTTTTAAAGTGCGTTAAAGAGATTTTCTTAGTTTCTACATAGACAGTAGATGGACGAAGAAATCGTACTTGACAGAGGTCAAACAACTGTGATGAAATTAGATGCTGACGAACAGGCTCTTATGGATGAAATTCAAATCTCTGCACCACGTGCAAAGACGGTTCATCGACCTACGCGGCCAATGCAGAGACCTGTTCAATCCTCCCAAGCTCAGGAGGCTATGGACGCTTTTGTAAATCCTAATAAACAGAGCGCTCCAGCTCAACCTCAACAGGAGGAGGAGATTGATTATGGAGAGGATGAACCAATGATGTTTGATGATGATGAGCCAATGGGGCATGGTCCAGGTGATGATGGGGACCAACCTTCCAAGGGGTACACCTCAATTGACGAAGAAAAGGCGGACCTTGTCAATAAACTTGGACGGTTAGAAAAGAAGGGTTTTGCCGTCAATAAGCGCCTGAATGCCTATTCAGGTGTTGATGAACTAAGGTCGGAAGTCAAGAGGATTACATACAGTATTGATGTTGAACAGTCTGTGCGTTTCTCTCGTCGTATGTTGGTGGCCTGTGTAACTGGTCTTGAGTTTTTGAACAAGCGATACAATCCATTTGAGATTCAACTTGAGGGTTGGTCTGAGTCTATCATGGAGAATGTTGATGACTATGACGGCGTATTTGAAGAACTTTATGTGAAATATCGCTCAAAGGTCAGTGTAGCACCAGAGGTCAAGTTGATTATGATGCTTGGTGGTTCTGCGATGATGTTCCACCTTACCAACAGTATGTTCAAGTCTGTGATGCCTAACATGAATGATGTTATGAAGCAGAACCCAGACTTGGTGAAGAACATGATGGCGGCGGTTCAAAATACAACCCGTAATACGGGTGGTCCAGCGGTTGATGCACCTGTGGGTGGTTCGGGGCAATACGAGATGCAGGGTCCTGGACTCGACATTTCAAGTCTCATGGGTGGGATTTCTATGCCACCCCCACCACCAATGAATACCTCAATGGGTCAGGGTCCTTCGGCGCCTCAACCAGTTGAGGAAGATGATGACCTCTCCGACATCATGTCCATCTCTGGTGATTCCACAGGTGGTGAGGTAAAGGAAGTAAATGTAGGTGCCAGTAAACCCAAGAGAACTCGTCGAAAGAAGAAGACGGAAATTAATCTCTAAACTTATATAAATGATAGCGTATTGTCCGCTTGAGGAGCTCGAGCCTCCAGTCCGACAGCAGGAAGTTGTCACTGAAGCTAAGGCCGAACCTGTAAAGCCACAGGTTGGTCACGAAGAAACTGAATTGAATTACGTCATCATGGCATTCATTGTCGGCGTAGTTGCACTAGCCATCTCTGATTCCATCAGGGCGTAAATGTTGAATCTACCGCGGGGTACTCCCTCGTAGTAAATTTAATAGGTGAATGTGGCCAGGGTCAACTGACCGCCTACACCATTGTCGAGATCAGCTGGGAAACTGAAAATTTTATGTGAAATTTTAGCAAGTCCGCCATCACACGCGGATGTCACTTCGACTGAAATGTCGTAATTATAGTTTTGTGTACTATCTTTTGCAACCGGACGAATATCAATACTTCGTGTACCTGCAGTCGCTGTAGCACTCCATGGGTATGCATTCGTTGTACCAAAGAGGTTTTTCGTACCTATCGCGATATCGTACATTGATGCCGTGGTTCCATCATGGGTACCCCCCGAAAGTTCGAGAATCATGGTACTTGTATTGCGCACATCCGATGTTTCTCTTAAGACAGCTACAACCTTAGCGTAGAAGGTTCCTGGTCTAAATGTCAATTGGATATCTTGACCATTACCGAAATTGATTGGAAACGTGTTCGAATACTTCTTTGTGGAAACCTGGTCAGAATTTGTGATGATACCACCATTCACGTGAAGTGCTGTATTCGCTGTAGCACCATCAAGACCAATCGCAACCTGATTACCTAAATCTAAAGCACCATCTACAGAGAAATCACCAATGACCTCGACATTACTGTTGAGGAAAATATGGTTTCTATGACCAGTTAAGGATGGATTTATGTATACATTACCCGTGGTATCCGCATAAATGTTTGCACTTCCAGCGGTTGTCGTGAGTTCGATAGTCGCATTACTAGAGACACTTTCTACACGCACCATACCATCGTAAACATGGAACTTCTCACCAGGTGAATCTGTACCGATACCAACATTACTTGAGTGAATCACATGGATACAGTTTGTGAGAGTACTGTTATTCGCAACACCCACGATGAGACCCGTAGTTCCATTTTCGGAATTACTGAATCCCTTCAGGTACCCACCCTCACCATCACCCGTGTATATGAGCATACCCGTCTCCTTGTTTGTACCAGGACTTTCGAGTTTTAGGACATTGATATCAGTTGTCTCTTCAGAGTAAATGTGTACATTCGCACTAGGAACTGCCGTACCGAGACCTAAATATCCTTCTTCAGAGAAACGGGCAAACTCGAAGCTATCAGTATCATCAATTTCATGTAAAAATCGGATTGGACGACGTGCACTACCATCTAAAAGAGATCTAATAAGGTTATTAGATGTCGCACCTACTACGGCCTCGGTTGTTGAAAATGCAAAACCTGTCAATCTGAACGCACCACCACTACCAAATTCAATATCACCATTTACTACGAGTTTTGTGTTATCGGAAATAGAATCTGCAGTTGAACGTTGTCCGCCGATAACGACCGTACCACCATTTTTACCAATTATACACAATGGTACATTTCCTGCTTCACCAGGTCCTGCATCGGGTAACGCCTCACCATAAAAGCTGGTGGGTTGTCCAGTGTATGTCTGAAATATATGTTCTGCTGCTAGATGTCGAATCCTATCTGGACCAGCATCGAATGACGAACCCTCATTACCTTTATATAAAATCAGTTCAGTCTGATTAAAAGCTGTACCATATTTTCTTTCTATGACTAACGTGTTTCCAAACTCGTCACCAGCGAGACCCCCAAATGTGAGTTGATTTCCAATCACAACATTACCCAACACATCTAGGGCACCCCGGGGTGAATCTGTACCCAAACCAACATTCCCATTGGCACCAGATATGTATAGACCCACAGTTGCAGAATCTGAAACTTCTATCGCGTTCTTGGTTATTCTAAAATCACCTTGTGCACCCGCGATACCCACTGCCCACCCACCGTTACCATTCACGTAGCTACTAAATGCGTTTCCGTCATTTAAATCCGTTTTAGCGGATATGATGGCGTCGCCGTTATCATGGTTATGCACCAACAAACCTGGACTTCCTACCCCTTCACATTTCACTTCTAAGAAGGCTTCAGGTTCCCCATGACCGATACCCACTTTACCGTCACTTCTAATCGTCATGATGTTGGTATCTACCGCGTAATCGTCGTTCGCTAGGTTTATATCGAGACGTGTCTTAGACCTATTGTCCGTCATGTCCCATTTCCCTAATTTGAAAGAAGCTCTCGCACCGTATTTAGAACCTGTACCTTCCTTGGTGAGTTGGAAGACGTTCGATGTCTGATTTACCACTGTAGTCTCGGCCGTGTTCGTCACGACGAGTGGAGTACTCAAGTGGTTATAATTGTTACGCCGCGTCACTTGTTGATTGATGAACGCAGAACCACCAGAGGTTTGGAAAAGGCTTTGGGGTTGTGTCGTCCCAATACCCACATTACTCGTTTCTAGGATTGTCATCTTTGGGGCACCCATCGTCGATGTCTGACTCGCGTAAAAGTTGAGACCCTTCCCAACCGCTACGATGTTTTCGATCTTGTTTTCACCCACACTAGGTTGTGAATACATACGCATTCCCTTAGAACCCCATGTATTACCATACACAACAGCATTGCTACCAATTATATGAACATTACCGGCTAGTGTTAGTTCTTCGGTGGGGTTTGTGTTCGCTATACCTATTTTACCTTCAGGTGTAATCCGCATTCTTTCTGTATTTTTTGTACTAAATCGTATAATTTGATTCGTGTTTGATGTACTCGCACCAGATATTTCAATCGAGCTCACGTTTGAAGCAGTAGGACCGGATTTAAGAACAAGTGCATCTGTTGCACTGTCACCACCGAATCTGTCTGCATGTATGACGACATTTGAATGTGAATAGATTGAACCAGTAAATAGATTTGTTGTTGTTGTATTACCAATAATCGTGAGTGTGTTTGCATTTGTTAAGTTTGCAAATATTTTTGCACCAATAGAAAGTGTATCTGTGGGTGCAGTGTTTGAGATTCCTGATTGTGTAGTACCAGTTGTTCGAATTCCATAACTTTGAATATTACTGTCAACTGTGAGAATACTATCAGCACTTTCGTTAACCGTGATACGATCACCAACCGAAACACCTCCGGTGCCTACAAGGAGTCTCTCTGTAAACACATTACCCCTCGAAAACATAACATTCGAACCCGTATCGTCGAAATAGACATTTGACCCAATAGAGAGAGTATAGTTTGTAGTCGTATTCGCGACACCCACATTACCATTAGTGTAAAATTGTCCATACACATGAAGATTCACAGTGTTTGATTCATCGATAATGAGACGTGTATCTGGTGGGGCAGCAAATGTTCGCGCAAAAACAAATTCATTATTTGAAAATTGGTACCCGATAGCGAGATTCGCTTCCGAACCATCCTTTTCTTCTGTCATGATAATTGCATTATCAAAAGTGCCACCAGTATTGGTGTTTGCCATTTGAATGAATGCATCTTGTACGACTAGATTGACCGTCGTTTCGTACTGTGCTATTTCTGATACGAATGCATTACCATTGACAGTTAAATTCCCATTTATGATGAGTGAATCACCATTGATGACAACATTACCACCCTGAAATACTGCAACGTTAGACCCATTGCGACTATCATTACCGACGAGGAGATGGTCATGTACAGTGACATTCGTAGAATATGTATTCCCAACAACCTTCAATACATTTGAACTTGTATCACTCACTACAAATTTAGTACCTATAGCCATAGTTGACCTCGCGAGTACATTGTTCGCAATAACATTACCCTTCGCATTCAATAAATGAATATTCTGACGGTCAATAACGAATTCATTATTTGGTCCAATTTGAAACTCATTTGTAGCATTTGGCGCTGCAATACCAATCTTATCGTTAACGTAAAGACGTTCAGAACGAATACCCTTGGTCACGTCAAGCACGATATTCGTTGCTGTACTATCTACAAAAATACTTGAACCAATTGAAATCTGCTTGGTTGGGTTGGTATTAGAAATAGCGATTTTGTCTGCTGTGAGAGTATCAACATCAATTTCACTTGTGATGATACTTTTTACAGTGGTGAGTACATCTTGCTCTACTGGGTCTGCATCTAGACTGGTTACGAAAACCTGATCGAAACGAGCTGTCCTACCCATCTATACCTTAATTACCGAATAAAATTCCAGCTAAACCATCCTTGATTCTTAGAACATTATAGTTTACTGCAAATATACTTAACTCCTGATTACTTGGTCTAAGATTACCCTTCTCCACACCCCGTAATACTATTTTGGCATTATCGATACGGCTAAAGTTGCACGTACCTGATGGATTATAGTCTGATGCATTTAGACAGAAGTGATACACGAAGTACCTTGTATTGAAAAGCACATTGGTTTCACTGACAAAATCACTCGCGCCGTACGATGATTTGTAATAGTTTTGTACTGTGTGAAAATAATTTGGAGACATGTGTTCGAGAATTGGGGTTCCATTAATTTGTATATCACCACTTAAAAATGTAAAACGATCGTTTGCAAAATCATCACTTAATGCACCAAAACCAAAAAAGATGGATTTGACTGGATGATTAAACGATGAAATATCAAATGTGTTTTCACCACCACCATTTTTGTTATCAGAGACAGTCTCCATTGGAAGTTCAATTTTCTGTGTTTGTGTAATGACAAAGTCGAGACTTCGACCCACAAGTGATTCTCGTTCTTCTTTATCTAGGTAAATATAGTTACCGTATACATTAATTCGTTTTTGTGCAGCTGTAAGATTTAGAACTGAATCATTATAATAAGTGTCATCGAAATTGATTTTGATTTCGACTTGATGATGTTGTAAGGCTACAAGGGGTAAGAATGCCTTATGATCACAAAAGAAAAAGTGAAGTGGGAGAAATGCTGGATTCGATTTAGAAACTTTGTTACTCAACTCCTGTGTTTTTGTCCATGTGTCAGCCATGTAATTGTGCCATATATCAGAGTAATAATCAAAATGTTGGGAATCTATTTTTTGACCCCCTATATAAAGCTCAATAGTGGAATTGTAAAAAAGATTGGAAGACATGTTTACAGCATCGACACCAACTTTTTCAAACCAAATACCATTAATTACATCACCTAAAACTGGAATGATAACCGAATTATCTGTATTCGTAATAGATTTAATCAATTTTGGAGCCTGAGAAAAGTTTGTATGTCTCGTAAACTTCATACGAAAAAAGGAATGACCCTCTTCACTGGTAAGGTATATGTCTTGTACACCTTTGGACACCAATTGTATTAATGCACCCGACATTTAATAGATGTTCAGATTATAAAAACAGACACTTTCCCTGAGGAAAGGCACTCTTAGGTTCTTCCACGTTTTTACCATGTATATTAAAACCACCTTGACGGTACACCTTCATCCGCTTATAATACATGGCGGTGAAGACTGACCATGGGTCATGAACATCGTAGATGTGTGGATTGTTCTTCTTTCCCTTTGTTTCTCTCATAATTCGACCAATACTCTGTATGATATCAGACTTTGGGGAAGCTAAAATAACTGTGTCTAGGGTGGGGATATCCAAACCTTCATGGGCTTGACTGAATGTAGCAAAAATAATCTTCTTCTTTGAGGATTCTTGGAGTTGCGCTTCTTTCATACCCCCCATGTATAGACCAGACGTTTTGGGAAAACATTGGTGAAGAAACTCACAATGAAGACGGCGGTCACTGAGTACTAGGAGTTGTCGAGTACCTGCTGATGCTTTTTTAACTAATTCCACCAACATTACGTTTCTGCTCCTGTCCTCGACGAGCTCTGTAATCATGTTAGGCATTGAAATCTTCCCATTTCGCATAGAGGGTGGGGGGTTTCTATAGTTTGGAGACTCAAAGATGACTGGGAACACTTCAACCTGTTCCTGATTTTTTCGTTCAACTGCAAAAAAGGTGGGACCCATGAACCAATGAAGAACCTTGGTGAGACCATCTTTCCTCTCTGGGGTTGCCGAAAGGCCATAAATGTGTCGTGGACACATTTTGAAGAGGGACTGACTAAACACTTTAGCACAGATATGATGGGCTTCATCTACGATGAGAGTCCCAATACTCTCAAAATCTGAGAAACTATACTCCTTTAGGGACAAAGACTGAAGCATGGCAATAACAAAATCACAATCAACTTCCTTCTTATTCTGCTGAACAACACCAATCGTAGCACCTGGACAAAACTGCTGGATACGTTCTCGCCACTGGTCCGCAAGAAACTGTTTATGCACAACAATCATGGTCCTGTATCCCAACTTACAGGCTATGGCCAAGGATACCGTCGTTTTGCCATAGCCACATGGTAAAGAAAGGACGCCATGCCCTGCTTTAATTGCTGCTGCGAGTGCCTCATTTTGGTGGGTAGAATCTCTGAGTTCTCCCACAAATTTGGTCTTGATTCGGGTTGGTTCGGGGCGTTTATCTTGCCGAGGCTCTCCAAGCTTAGCGGTTCCATAGAATCTTGGAACGCAGACTCCATTCTTAGTTGGTCTGAAAACTTTGAAAGGCGGTGGAGGAAATCCAAAGTCACCATTTACGATGGGTCTTACCGTTAATTCTTTTTTAATTTCTTGGATTGGACCCGTGTCTACAAGATATCCAGTTCTTGTTAGGGTTGTCATCGTACTATACTCATTTAAAGAGTAAAAACTTTAAATGAGTATAAGATGCCTACCGTAAACGTTGAAGAGAACATCACACAGCTTCGTTCCAATATTGAAAAGATGACCCAAGAAGTATTTAGGCTTCAGGGTATGCTCCAAACCTTTGAGGGATTCAAGAAGGGTGGTCTCAAGACAATTGACCTTCCAAACGACCCTAATCAGGAACCCGTCGAGGAACTCGAGAGTGTCCAAGAGAAGCCCGAATAAGTACCGACATTCCAAACCCCTTTAAAGTCCACCACAACTTCAACTTCATCATCCTTTATTAGAGACTGAATAGGACGTCCTTTGACCTCACACATCACTCTCCTATAACGGAACGGTACCTTCACTGTGAGAATAGTACCATCAAGGGGATTATCTCTATTTTGATTCATGAGGAGATGTGATTTATTTGTATGCATTCGTTCTATAATTTCCGAGACTTTTACAGGAATTATATAACGGATATACTTTTTATCATTAAAGTCATACATAGGTTCGTGCACTTTTGCTATGAACTTCATTGATTTCTATTACGATATACAGAGACTAAAACTATAAGCAGTACAAGTATGAAAAGTAGGACTTGTGTGAGAAGGAGGGGTTTGAGTGGTTCTCTCGTACCAAAACATTCATGACTTAGGGCTCTAGATACTTCAACACCAGCTTCAATACTCGAGTAAGGTGTTTCACGTGGAGACATCATACCACACATCGCAACCTTGGGGCATTCCCCAAAGAATGGGAGTTGACCATGAAGGCTGAGAACCCCCGAGGATTGAGAAAAGGACCACTTCTCCTCCTCGACTTCCCATTCTGCACCCCATCCAATTCGTATATCGAGGGGTTCAGGTAAACCAAGTTGTTTAATAACCTCAGCTTTTATGATTTCGGGATTCGAACTTAACACTTCTTCATTCAGGTCGCATATGACACATGATATAGTGTTAGTATCAACTAGAACCTTGGGTTGTAAATTCCACTTGGTTTGGATTGCTATTTCAAGGTCTGTTTTCATGACTGGTGTTTCCTCATAATCAATTAGAACATTGATAGCACCATATGTACTTCCTTGAACCTTCTTGAGGGCATCTGGTCCCCAGTTGTCTCCCAAAAATTTCAGGGCTGGACTGTTATCGAGACACAAAAAGAGCATTCCATCATCAATAATTCTTTCATCTGAAAAGGTTGCAACAAAATTGTCCTCCCCATATTCAACATTCATCAGTTCTGTACCAAAAATAAAGTTGGCACCAGCGTTGATGAGTGCTTCCTCCATCGCATCACACATCACCTTACCTGACACCTTTTGTGTGTACATTTGTGAAAGTATGGTATGGTCCAAATTTTTTACAAATTCGTACGCTGACATCACATCCCATGTAACCCCATCCATGATGAGTGGTAAATGTTCAATGTATGCCTGACCCGTCTCAGTGAGACTTCCTACTGCATCTTTCAGGGATATACCCCTATACTTTTTAGGTTGTGCAATTACCTTGGAGAACATGGACACGAGGGTTCCATAATCTTTTACACCTAGGGATTTAAAAGCAAATCCAAACATATCCTTTCTTTCCACGATTTGAAATATATCATCCCAACGGATGTTCATCTCTGAAAATATGGACTGTGTGTTTACAAACGCCCGATCAAATACAATCCTATGTGCGTGTAAATCACGTGTTTCCGTTTCGGGTTCCCACCACGAACCTCCAGCTGATACTTTTCTATCATAGAGGGTGACGTCGTGTTCACCTGACCTGAGAATCTCCCATGCGAGAGACATCCCTGTCGGTCCTGCACCAATGATATGAATCTTCATTCTACTTTTAGTTGACATATTAATTTCATATTTAATGTAGGATAATGCTGTCAATACTCAGTGAAGCCAGTGTGTATGCGTCTTCACGCGTTAAAATGCCGCCGAAACAGAAGCTGAAAACATGGAAATTTGCTGGTAAATTTCTGTGGAAGAATGCCACTGTAAAAGATAAAGCTGAATTGGGTCGATGGACGAAAGATGAACTCCTCGATCTTGGTCCAACATTTGTAAAACTAGGTCAAATTGCTTCGACGAGAGGAGACCTCTACCCACCCGAATTTACAAAGGAGTTGGAATCTCTCCAAGACAACGTTCCTCCCGTTGAAATACATGATGTTGTAGATCAAAGCGTGTTCAAAGAGTTTGACCTGGTGCCATTCAAATCTGCGAGTATTGGTCAGGTACATATGGCGGTCCTACATAATGGAAAAAAGGTTGTTGTAAAAGTAAAAAGACCTGGAATCCTAAACATTATGAAGGAGGATACAGATAATGTTAGGGAAATTGTAGAATTTTTAGAAAAAGTTGGTATTGACACTGGGAATAGTTCTGGTTTAGTCCTCGAGGAGTCTATTGAGTATCTCCTAGGTGAAGCAGATTACAAACAAGAAATTCAAAATGCCATCAAGTTCAAAAAGGGTATGAACAATGTTGACTGGGTCAAGGTTCCTAAAGTCTATAAGAAGTACTCTACTAACGACATGATTGTCATGGAATATGTCCCATCAACAAAACTCACAGAGATTACTGACCCCAAAGTGAATAAGAAGAAGATATGTGAAGCACTCATTAATGCATATGTCATTCAAACCATGGACATTGGGTTCTTCCATGCAGACCCCCACCCAGGGAATTTAGGTTTTTCACCCAATGGGAAACTTGTATTTTATGATTTTGGATTACTTATAAATTTATCTGATGAGTTGAGGGATGGATTCAAATCCTTATTTGGATTTATCATCACCCGTGACACAGCTGGGATAGTCGATACCCTCATCAAATTAGGTGTCATCGTCCCGACAACCTCTGATGTCTCTGATATTGAGATATTCTTCGAAACTATTTTGGGGTACCTGGAGACTCTAGATAGTTCTAAAATCATGAATGATGAACTAGCTGTCCAACTCGCGATGGAAAAACCCTTCGTCGTACCAACAAGTTTCGTATACCTGGCAAAATCTTTTTCCATCATTGAAGGTATTTGTCTCAAATTGGACCCAGACTTCAACTACTTTACGTACCTTGAACCCCTCATCCAACAACAATTCCTGGAGTCTGTAGATATTGGGGATATATTCATGAAGACTACAGAGATTCCTGGGACAATTGGTAAAATAAATACAGCTGTCATGGGGTTGCAAAAGTCGAGGGGGTCTATGAAGCGGTCGATGGTTAAAACGCAACAGGAAATTAGGGTCGTCCAGTACAGCGTGGTTTGCGCTCTACTGGCTGAGAGGTTTGGGGATAATCAACCCATGGCGATGTTTTTTGTCTTATGTACTCTGTGGTTTACTTTTCGTAAAAGTCTATAGACTTTTTCCCACTCTTCTTGGGCGTCTCCTCCTTCTTGATCAACTTGTTATGTTCATCAAAGTACCCTTTCAGACGACGCTGTTCATCACGGAAAATATCAGAGACCTTCTCTTTGATCTTGTCCACGTCAGTGTCGCGTTCCTTTTGAATCTTCTTACTCAACTTCTTGAACCCCTTGTTCTTCTTATCGGCAGCGAATACAGTGAAAGTGTTTGTAATGGCAAGCATTTATTATGTGTTGATATTAATTTTTAATCGTTTTAATTTTTCTTCAAACTCTCTTCTTTCACCTGGAGATTCAATTTCTTTCCCAGAGTTTATAGCTTCAATTTCAGGACCAGTCAACTGCATAGAATTTACACGAAAGTCCATGAATGCCTCCATAGAGTGGGGTACCAGGGGTTGGACAAGTTCATATATAGCCGTGGCATAGTCTCGAATCTCCTCTTGGGCATGATGATCCATTCTCAATTGTAAGAAATGCATGAGATTGTGGAGGTCCATCTTCCACACGAAAGAGGTGTAGGTTGATTGTGGTAAGACACCTCGAGCTTGTTCCCTACATACACCCGTATCTAAAAGATGTTGATACAATTTGAAGGCGTTCTTATATTGCGTGGATATGACTTTTGTGAGTGTTTCGTCAACTTCCACTACACCTTCTGATCCTTGGTGATTTATTTCAGATTGCTTACGCAATACTTCTGGTTCATAATACTCTTCATCAACGATAGAATACCTGGCGGACATCTCATTCACAGATGCGGTTCGGTGTCGAAGCCACTGACGAGCAATGTATAGGGGTGCCTTGATACGAAACTTGAACACCACAAGTTCGAGTGGTGAAGTGTGCCAGTTTCGAACAAGATACCGGATAAGACCTCTATCTCCTCTAGTGGTTGTAGTACCCGTCTGATAACTCACACGAGCGCCATCAACAATAGCCTTATCTAGGTTTTGTTGAGGCATGTGGTCAACGAGTTCTACGAATCCATGGTCCAATACTTTCTTCATTATGAATATCTATCCGTTCTATTCTTTAATATTTACATTTATCATCCATTGGAACCTCTCCGCAAAAATCATAAAGTTTGTACAACTTCGCTTGTGTCTTTTCAATATCAACTTTTGTCTCATTCATGGCATCCATCGCGTCATCCACAAGTTCCATGAATGTATCGAGCTCATCGAGGGCTATACGATGGTTCAATCTTTTACTCTTCTGTGAATGAAAGGCTGATTTGAGACGCTTGTTACTCTTGATAACCTTGTCCAGGTTGGTTTTGTTGACGGGGGCACACATACGGATGGTGAGACTCATTTGTATATACTTTACTTCATATCTTTAATCAACTCATTGATGTCTCTGTAATACCTCTTTAGATCTTTCATAAATCTTTTATTATTTTCAATAACTTCACATTCAACTTTGTTTAGATAAATCCAAGCTAAGTTTGATTTTGAATACTTTGTCATTTTTTGATTCTCATTTGGTCGACGTGCCACCAACTTTGTAGACTTCTTCTTTTGTGAAGCTGGTAATACCTCCTTCCTATTCACGAATGAGAGTGCTTGCATGACAGTGTCTGCGAGGTCATCTTTCTTCTTAGATTTTACAAATGTATCAATCCAGTGGGAATTTACAGAGTTGCTACGGATAAAGGCTTCACACCTCTCGATGGAAACCTTCTTCCTCTTATTGTACTGTGCCTTACCAGGTCCTGCAACATCTGGAATCTTGTGACGAGCATCGTAAAGAATAGTTTCAGCATTGGGACACCTGATTATGAAGTAGGCATGGAGGAAGTGCATGACAGAAACCATCTTTTTATTGCGGTCGGGTTGCTTTTCTATGAGAATGGTCTTTGCACCAAGGACCCATGGACGAGCATCTAGGTGGTCTCTCATGGAAACGTAGACACCATCCTTATGTTGTGGGGGGATACCATCAACATCCCACTCAACAACCAGGTTATTTTTGTCCTCATCGAGAAGGCATATCGCCAAATTCTTTATACCCACGTCGATACTTAGAATCATTAACATAAAGACTGTGTAACTCTTTAAGTTAATGGATTGTATTTTTACTTATTTAATTTAGAACTTCTTCATACCTTCTCTACCCATGTTCTGACCCGCTGGGGACAGGAACATGACAGCTGCACCAATCACGAGTATACATACACATATGACACATGCGATGACTATGTATTTTATCGGTCCAGCAAAAGCGTCACCAATAGAATCAACGATGTCAGCAAGACCCTTGTTCTCGGTTTTCTGGGAACCCTCTGTCGCCGCTTTGAGTTTGTTGAGGATCTCACTGTCAGCGATGTTTTGAGTGAGAGACTCGGTAATCGCTTCAGCCATTAAAGTGGCAACGATATCCTGTTTAAAATCAAGTTTACCATTACAGTTTTTGATTTCCAAGTCACCTTCTTGTAAGTTAATCATCTCAGAAATTACTTCATTCAGGTTATTCGTTTCGAATGTATTTTCAATCACGTTTTCAATTGCCATATTAACCTCTTGGTTCATATTTTGTTTATCACCAAATTGCAGGTTCCCCGCCTCGGTTGTTTTTTCCATCGCAGCGGCAGCAGATGCTACGAGTTCGTTTGATACGACTGTTTTTGCTTCGTTTACTGTCGTTGGTGACATTACTGCACTTGATTGTGATGTAGCATCAATCTTCTGCCCTAATTTAATATCACAGTCTGGACCCATGTTACCAACCCTAACTTTAATTTTCTGTATGTTGCTCATAGCAGCGGAAAGAGACTGTTGGTTATTTGTAATTGTAGTCATTAGACTTTTATTCACAACGTCCATGTTGAATGTTTGGTTCACAGTTTGACTGCCACCTCCTCCCATGTTTTTTTATAATGACCTGAGAAAAAAAATGTCAGTATAAATTAACTAATGGATCTTAACAGAATGATATTAATTTTTGCTATTCTAATTGTGATAATATGGATGCTGATGAGAGCTAGGACTGAGATGCTAGAAGTGAAAAAGAAGAAAACAATTGAAGCAGTTATGAAATTTACTTAAGTAAGGACTGCTTTGTCTAAGAAGAAAGTGAGTATATAACGTTCACCACCTTTTATGGGTAATGTCCCATGGTAATTTTTACCACCCGTGTACACAGCTAAATCCCCCTGTTGATAATCCAGGATAGGGAGATTTGGGTGAGAAGTTATAAAATTTTCACGGTTCGAAGTTTCCTCATAAAAATTGTCATCCCATTTCTCAATTTCAGTAGACCCATTTGAATCAAAAATATATATTTCCCCACCTTCAAAATCCTTGGTGTCGGATAGTAGAAAACTCATTGTTAAATAGCTATCATCCGTGTGCATAGGGATATGTGTTCTCTTAGTTTTTTCATACCTTCTCAGGAATACATAATTGATTCTTTGGTCTGGGGGTATCCAAGGTATTGATTCGAGGATTGGTTTTAGTTTATTAAGGTAAATCGGTTTACACTTTGCCCACAATTCTTCGTTAACCCCGGATGTTGCTACGATATCAATTTGAAGTTCAGGTTTTTCATCCACTTCATCATTTTTTGTTTCAAGATCATACTTTTTTGCTATCTCAATCAATTCTTCACATTCACTTTTAGAAAGAATTGATTTTTCTAATATTCTGGTATCAATATCTGTTTCTACATATTTGTGTTTCATGTAAAATATTATAAAAATTGTCAGGCAAATTAGCAACAACAATATAACATTCATTTAATATACCATTCGAAAAAAAATATATAGTAAATAATAATGGTGTACTACGTTGGTTCTGGTGCATGGCACAAGACATATCAGGGACGGGATAGTTGCGGGGGTCCTGAAAGTGAAACCCGAGTTGGAAGAAAACGAAAGAAAAAATCAGGTCGGAGTTATCACCACTTTTGTGTAGCTATAGAAATAGACACGAATGGTAACGTCGTGGGACGTGACAATGAGGTTGCGTATAATAGCGAACTAGGAGGTCACCACCCATGTAAAGGATTAGGTAAGTCGAAATGGTTAGGTGGTACTAGTGATTCGGGGGGTAATCTACAAGGTTATACGGGTAAAACTGAAAACTTTTATGATGCGACGATGGCATTTAGATGCGAAGTCCCCGATTCTAAAGTGACCGCAGCAAATATTAAAGCCTGGTCGGGTTCGGCACATATGAACAGTGCCAACGGTGCGGGTTTGAAACAAAATGGGACTCGTAAGACTCTCTGGGATCAACTTGTAATGGGTGTTGATGCGGGGGGTGTTCAAGGAGATGCATTCTGTATAAAGGTGGAGAATCTACCCGCGGTGATTCACACTAATGGTAGTACGTGTTATGATAAAATTGACGCAACTCTAAAAGCATCCAATAGAAAATTATACTGTGACCAAAATGAAACAGATGAAAAATGTGCGTGTAGAAACATATCTCTTTACGGTACGAAGAGGTGTGTAGAGGAAAAATCTACCCTTCCGGGGTGTGCCGAAGTTAAGGCTGAATTTGATAAATTTCCTGCTAATGCTAATACAGAAACCCCTCCTATAACCTGGACACCGACTTGTTTTTCATCGGGTATATGTGCGCGACCTGGTCAGTATTTACCTGAAAATCAACCTCAGACTTGTGCTCAAACAATAGCTATATGTACACAAGATTTAGATTTTTACGGTGATATCACGGGTGGTAGGGTGGATATCGATCAGACTATGGATTGTGAGGCATCGAGTTCAAATGCACCAAGTTCTGGGTCAGGGGATACCCCATCTGGTGGAGGTGGAGGTGGAGGTGGAGGTGGAGGTGGAGGTGGAGGTGGAGGTGGAGGTGGAGGTGAAGAAGAAGAAACTGGAATCAAAGCGTACATCCCAAAAAGTTTAGACGGTTTGAAGACGAATAGAAAACAACAACTTGGTGCGGGTGGTGTGGGTGGTGTAATCATGTCGGTGTGTATGATGTTAATACTTTTACTTGTAGTATCATCAGGTGGAGGTGGTGCAGTAAAAAAACGGTTCAGGTGATAACTTAAAATCTTTGTATATTTAAATGGGCACCTGTGAAACTATTGAACAACAGGCCAAAGACGACTACGGTGATGACTATATGGAACAGCTAAAGTCAAACCCAGAATATATGTCTGCAGCCCTAGGTCAAATAGTTTCGAATAACTGTGAGGATTATTTCGATTACAGTGGTATTATTCAGGAGTTTTGTAGTGATCACAATAATATATTGGCGGGTATTGGACCTGGTGAAACGTGTCAGATATTGGATGGTAATGGTTCTAAATTAGCTACGTGGTGCATGGAAAAGGAAACACCTAGTGATGTAACATCTCGTATGGGAACTAGGAAAGAAACTTGTAATAGAGTGGGATTAAAGAGTAAATATGATGAAACCGCGGTTGCATATTGTAAAGCATACCCCAAAGACAATTGGTGTTCATGTTATAATGTAATTAACCACACTAAGGTTTGTTCAATTAATTCTGATGCTCCAGGGTGTAATGTCGTTAAAAACATTGAAGACAATAAAGAATTTTTTAAAGATGGGTATGACATTTTAAAGAATAATATGCACTGTAGACCTCGGGTATGTAATAGACCTAATTTAGCTTACGTACCAGAAGGTACCATGAATAGTTGCCAATCAAGTTATAATTTTTGTGGTAAAGATATTGACATAAAAAATCAATCAAACAGTGCAATTGTTTTAGATTGTAATATGGGTATGACCGAATCGGAGTTACCAGATTGGTGGGATGAGGATGACGGTGATGATTCATGGTTGACTATGGGAAAAAGAAGAAAACCACCATTTAATAAATGGCCTCTAACATTGACACCTATAACTGAATTTCCCGAGGAGTTTGATTGGGAAGAAGACAATGTGAGATATTTAACATATGGTTCAGTTGGTTCAGTTGTTTCGTGTTCGTGTTGTATGGTATTAATGGTTATCATGATGAGGATGTCAAAAAAATAATATGTGTATAATACATAATGAAACTAAATTTCAAAAAGAACAAAGTGACATATGCACTAATTGCGATAGTGTTAATTATTATTATTATTTACTCCGTCAAAGCATTCAAGGAACATTACGAATCACCAGGTCCCAGTGTTGGACCTACACCAGAAAACGTAGAAATAGATGAAGAAACAGAGAAGAAGGTCGAGGAAAAGGGGGTAACACAAGAAGACCTCGATTTGGTCTTCGCAATGTTAAAATCGACTTAAAGAGAAAATAGTCCTTAAACATATGTGGTGTTGGTGGTGTTGTCATCCTTTCGAGGGTACACCCCTAAATATACCTGTAAAGTACGACGATCGTCGTAAGAAATTCGATACAACTGGAAATTTTTGTTCATGGAGTTGTATGAAAACATATGCATTAGATAAATATGGGGTTGGTAGGGGTAGTCTAGTGTGCTCGAATATGGTGATGATGCGACGGAGAATGTATGGTGGAAAACTGGAGAGTGTTATGTCTGCACCATGGAGATACCGACTAAACGTGTTTGGTGGAGACATGACTATAGAAGAATTTAGAAGTAATCAAACGGTCGATGTAGAAGTCCCAAAATCTGTTGATACAAAACCAGTGGTTAATAATTTGATACCCTTTGTTTCAAACACAAGAAAGATGGATGAAATAAAGAATTCTACTTCTAATAACAATTCGCTAAAGCTAAAGAGGACTAAACCTCTAAAAAGGAATCACAACAATTTAGAGTCCGCTTTGGGACTTATCATTACTCCCAAAACCTAGATTCCTTATCTGTTTAGCGGTTGGTACTGAAGGGGGTAAATTTTTAGTTTTTCTACTATGTACCCACTGCTCACCGTCGTGTGCGACCCAACATATATCATACCTTTCTATTGTCTTCCTACACAAGACACACGGCAATGATATACCGTCACCGTACACCGTTTTTCGACCTACTACCAAATGACCATATTTCCTCTGTACCCATTCGGAGAATTGATGGGATTTATGACCCTTTCTCAAACATTCTCTATATAATCGTCGAATGAGTTGTCTTTCTGCACACATATGGTTATTACTTTCTATTGAGGGTCCCTTAGACATTGAACCTATCACGGTACAATACTTCATACCTGGCAATTCAAACAAGTTGTTCCATCGTATACAAAATCACACTTTGAGCATTCACTTAGGACACTAATCTTCTTTTTTGGTACCAATCCTTTAGCAAAACGGTCGAGTTCTTTTACTGTATAGATTCCGTATTGAATCATTACATCTAGAGATGGAAATCTCATACTAAATTTATTACGTTTCAATGTTTTATATTACTTTTCCTGGGCTAGACAAGAGAAGCAACTGGCGATAGCCTTGTTAGCCTTAAGCATCGCGGCGAAACTGTCAACCATTGGGGGAACCATAGCCTTTAGAATAATCTCAAACTCACTATCTTTTTCACCTTCATCAATTTCTTCAATGAGATGATTGAGAACAGCGATGACGAGTTTTTTCTTATGGGGTCCAGGCAGTTTCTTGAACTTGACAGACTCCATCATGAGTCGGCCCAGAATAGGGGGGACGTCTTCCTTGGTAAGTCCGTCATCGATGTATTCGACACGGAGTTCTTCAACGGTACTCAGGAGACTCTTAGTGTCAATTTTTCCTGCAAATTTTTGTAAAATAATATCCATATACTATAACTGAGAATGAATTTGAACGACATTATCGCAAGTGTCGCCATCGGCTTAGGTTTTGTCCAGATGTACGACAGTCTTCATAAATCAGAGGAGGTTGGTGAGGAGTCCAGGGATGTCATTGTGATGGGTATCACAACAACTGCACTGTGGCTGACGTACCAATATAGGAAATTTGGTGTAAACATGTTGACCATAAATACATCCATTGCACTCGCTGTACAAATATATGTTATGAATCGCCTAGTAAAAAACAAAATGATATGGTTTAAAGGGTAGAATATAATCATATTCAGTAATGAGTTCTATCACTTGTGCACCCGTAAAGTTTTCGTATTACAAGCGTTATCAGACCAAGCGTAGTACACGTTCTTCCTATAAGGTTCGATCGTCTGTCGAGCCTTCGGTCGAGCCTTCGATCGAACCATATCAACCACAGACCCGATTCGCTGAGGTTCTCAATGGTCGCGCTGCTATGCAAGGTGTTCTATGGGGTTCTCTAAACTGGATGATGACAGGTGAAAATGTCATTCAGCAGATTGAGGATCCTGTGTATGCTATCGCTGCATCAGGTGTTGTTACTACATTGGCTTGGGCGTCCATGATTACATCCGAAAACTTCAGCACCGAGAAAATTGGGGCATTCACACCTGAGGCTGAGCTCAAGAATGGTAGGTTGGCTATGCTTGGGTTTATTGCCTTGTTCGGGTTGAGTGCCATGTAACTCAAAAATTCAATCATGTTAACCTTATCTTCCATCGAAAATGTCCCTGCTCTACGCATCACGTAGGCCAAGAACATCATGAGAATATAGACATTAATAACGATAGGTTTCATTTAAACAACCTTAGCCTTAACTGGTCGCAACATAAATAATCCACCCAAAAACGCGAGGAGGAAGATTACAAGGCTTGCGGCACTGAAACCCATTTTAGACTTATCTTTCTTGGAACTCTCACAGGTCCTAGCCCAATTGAGGGAGGCGGAGCTACCGACGATACCTATGATACCGAAGAGAAGAACGATAATACCGCTGAGTTTGGAACCAGCAGTCTTAACCATGAGAAGTGTGCATGGAATTGTAAGAGCGATAGTGAGAGTGTACGACAAGAACAGCTTGAGGTTCTCTTGGGTTGACTTACCCGCCTGTTCATCACACTTGTTGAACATGTCAATACCTAGGGAGGCAATGACGAGATAAAGGAATCCAAACATGGCGATGAGTCCAATTTGACCGTAGTTAATTGTGATAGTTGTGGTTTCGGCAGCCTTAGCAGCGGCACCTTGGTAGGCGGCTGTACCCTGCATAGCAGTACTGGCAGCTCCCATCCTGGCACCCATGGCACCACCCGCGGCACCCATACCACTACCAGCCCTCCCAGCCATAGCACTCAAAGCAGCCATTTTAGACATTTTTATAATTAACTGAGATTTTATTTAGAGCGTCAAGTATATTTTCTACTGATGTATACTCTTGTAATTTAGATACATCAAGTTTACATTCACCACGGTTTGATTTTTCATTTGAAATTGTATGTTCTACATCAAATACTTTCAGAATTTCACTTAGTGTTGTAGAACCTTCATTCGTGAAATTAACTATACCTGTTCTATTTTGTTTAATGAGTCCGTTTATTTTGGGAAATAAAGACGGAATAACCGTGAGTGATACATTTGCAATGTGAATGTTATTTTTTCGAGACTTTAGTTTTTCCAAAAAGCATTTTTCATTTCCATTCCCACTGACTGGGTATATTAATCGTAGATACAATACATCTTTTGAATGCACACCCTTTATCACGTCTTCTAAGAGAATCCGTGTATGAGAATAAAACATTTCATGATTATTTGGTTTGTCATCTTCTGTAAAATATTTATCACCTTCATACACAAACGCGGAACCTAGAATTGTGAGATGTATTCCAAGTTCTTTACACGTGTGTATAAGTTGAAGTTGTTCAGTCAAATTAGTGTATATTGTTTCTTCTTTATTGGATTCGCACCAGTTTATGGTGGGTTTACCTGATATACCTGCCGCTGATACGACATATTTAGGTTTGATGAATTTGAGTTCTTCTCTGATATTTTCGAGTCTTTTAGTACTTCCAACACTATTTGGGATATATTTCAGTAATTCTGAACCCAAAAATCCATTTGAACCTAGAATGAGAGTTTCAATGGGTTTGAATAATTCATTTGAATCATCTTTTTCAGAAACAATCGCATATTTACTTTCATCTGGCCATTTAATTTTTAAAGTTGGATCTTTCCAGTGACAATTCTTTTCTAGGGTGTGGTCATATACATCAGCTAAAAAGTAATTGATGGTCGTCTCTTCAAAACAAAAATAACCATGACCATGATTCGCTGGTACGTGTAAACAATCACCCATTTTTAGTGTATAATACTTGACAAGACCCTCTGGGGACACTACAACATCAATGATGTGTCCACTCGTGAGAGTTATAAATTTTTCATATGGGCTAAAATGTATACCCCTTAGTACATTTTTGTGATTCAGGCTTGTGAAACATTGTTTAATCTCAAAAGGTGGATCAAAAAAATTGAAAAACATTGTCCCTCTTTCATCGGTAAATGTTTTCATTCTTATCTATTTACTTAAAAGCTTTTTAAGCTCGTCTTTTGTCTTACTTTGAGACCATTACATTACTGAACATTTACAGTTTACTTTACGGTCAGCAAATGTTTTAAGTAGATTACACACAGTATCAACATCCTCAATTGTCATACCGTGATGCGCACCAAGGAGGAATCCATTCTTCATAATTGTATCTGCATTTTCGAAATCCTGTAGATATTCCCTAAAAGCTGGGTGTCGTGTAATATTACCCGCGAATGTCACTCTCGTTTGCACATGATTCTTCTCCATGAATTTAACAAGTTGGAGTCTATGAGGGCATTGTAGTGGAATCGCTAACCAATTAGGGGTTCTCGAGTCATCTGGGAGAGTATAATATGGGCAATCTTTAAGATTTTCGATATAACGCTCAATGTTTTGTCGTCTCTTCTTCAAAAAATCTTCAAGCTTATCGAGTTGAACGAGACCAAATGCAGCATTCATTTCACATGCCTTGAGATGATACCCAGCTACCCCATAGAGGAATTTCCAGTCATATGGAATCCCATCAACTGAATGATTAAATCGTTCACTCGGTTCCTCTACATTATCACCGATACGACCCCAGTCCCTAAACATAACAGCTCTTTTGAGATGTTTATCATTGTTGAACATGACCATACCACCTACACCACCAGCCGTAATAACATGACTCGCGTAAAAGCTTGTGGTACTTATATCAGTACATTCGGTGTGAGTAATAGTATCCGCAGAATCTTCAAATAGAATGACATTTGGGAAAGCTTCACGAATAGCTTCCCAATCGGGTGTATTACCTATAAGGTTGGGGATAAGAATACACTTCGTATTCGGGGTGACCACCCCCTTGAGTTGTTCAACAGTTGGAACATATGATGTAGGATTTACATCACAAAATTTTGGTTTCAAACCCAATTGCATAATCGGGGCGAGTGTAGTTGCAAAACTACATGCGGGTGTAATAATTTCTGAATCCTTTGGGAGTTCGAGAGCGCATAAACCTAAAAGAATTGCACTACTACCAGAATTGACAAAAGCGCCATATTTCTTACCGAATAATTTGGCTACTCTTTCCTCAAATTTTATAGTGCGTTTACCGAACCCCGCAAGCCAGCCATCACGAAGGCATTCCTCTACCGCCTTAATTTCTTCCTCCCCATATGATTCAAAACGGTTAGGTGCATACCAGATTTTTTTGACCATTTATAAAATAACACAGTTTATCTTTAATTGAAAATAATCTGGAATGGTTTCTTACCATAGATAGCTGCCATATAGGCGTATGTTGAAAATCCAATCATATCACCCCTCCCACCTGTAAGGAAAAGCTGGGGACACACACTTAATAGGAAAAACTTGAGGTAGATGTTATGATAATCACTCATGGTAGTATCACGGAAATCCTGGTGTGCTCCAACTGTGAAATCTGTCTTAAAATATCGAATTTTATCACCATATTTTTCTATGAGCATGTTTAATGTAGATTTTGAATCACTCGATACAAACACAGGTCCGGGTGCTTCCTCAATGACATCTTGAAATTTTTTTAGTCCCTCATCTGAACAGAAATAATGAGACGCATCTTCAGATTCTTTAGAATCAAACTGTCTCGAATCTTCCGAGTACGAACCACGACGAACGGAAATTCCACAACATACACCTTCGACAAGATGTTTATGTTTCGATATCAGTTCTTCCATGAATGGAGTTGGTTTGATAATATCTCTGATTTTGGGGTGTACATGATTAACTGTAAATTGGTTGATGTAAATTGGGCATTCAGGTTGTTTACCTTCATGTGAAACTTGTGTAAAACCATTGATTGTCAAACAGTTTGAAAGTTCATACGCAAAAACATGGTCATGTAGTTGCGTACATTCTTCTTGTAGTGAAGTGAGTTGAATCAAAAGATTTCCAAATCCCGCATTATTCTTGTATACGAGTTCGGTCATTATACTTAAAAGAGTTCGTTGTATTTCTTTAAATGAAGGTGCTAGAAACCTGAAACTCATTTGAGAAATTCCATAAATTCATTTTTGTAAACGTATTCTACACGTTTTATTTCAACTCGTTTGTTGTACCGAGCAGCAAATAAGTCTTCAAGTTTAGCCTTTCGCATTTTAAACTGTTCATATTCTTTCAACAGGTCTTCGTATTTGAATTTTTTTCGTGAATGATAAGATCGAATGTATTCTATCCAATTGGGGAGTGGTTCATCTTGATGATTACCACCACCAGCTCTCGACATGATAGAAGTTTGTGCACACACGGGAATGCATGGAATAGAAGCACCCTTAAGAAACCCATGATGCATAATATCAATAGTGTGGTCCAGGTTTACGTTGTCGATGAACTCCTTGGCAAACTTTAGGGTCACGTATTGTCCTTCAGCTCCACCATTATTACCAACCATTAGAGGTGCCTGATTAAAACTTAATTCATGGAGATTACCTATCTTGATGAAGTCTGCATCTTTGAAATAGGTATTTTTACAGTTCATAAACTTCTCCTCCCAGTCGTCGATGAACACGACGTCATCTTCAAAAATAAACGCTTCTTTGATGTCATTATCGATCATATGTTTCATCGCTTCAATGTGTTTGATATTACAAGACAGGTAAGGCATACAAACACTTGTTTGTGTGTATGTTTTCACCCATGAAACGAATGGGTCCTCTTTATCAAACTGTGTTATGAATTGTGCATCGGGTATAATACCCTCGAGATATTCACGACCACTCCCCTTGGTGTAATGAACCACATACTTTTTCATATGGTTTTAAATGCTATTAAATCTTTAAGTTTAAAGACTAAACCCGTTTTAACTTTAAATGCGTATTGAAGTATCTCACGGAGAGCTTATTGATAAGATTACGATTCTTGAAATCAAAGATGAACGTGTAAAAGATGTGGAAAAGTTGAAAAATATTCGTCATGAATTGAATGTACTTATCAAGTATGAATTTGAAACAAGCCATAAACAAGAGTTGAAACATGTCAACAACACACTGTGGGACCTTGAGGATGGTATTAGGAAACTGGATCGGGAAAATGATTTTGGGTCTAAGTTTATAGATATGGCGAGGAATATATATAAAGTTAACGATGAGAGATCTAGAATCAAAAAAATGATTAATACAGAACATGGTTCGGATATTGTAGAAGAGAAGAGTTATTAACTTAAAGTATTCTTTAGATGTTAATGTAAATGTTAACTATATTACACCATTTAGGTTTGGGAGACGCTATCATGTTAAATGGTATGGTTCGACACTTTGCAGAAAAGGAAGACGTGGTTATATTTGTAAAAAAGCAACAGGAACCATCGATTGCATTTATGTATAGGGATCTAAGCAACGTCAAGATAATACCTGTAGACACAACCCATCCAAGGGAAATGTGGTCTCAGGTAAAAGGAAGGGTTTTACCATTAGCAACATACGCTTTAAATGATGATATATGGAACTTCGCAACGAGTGGTCCTGTGAGTGTGCTTGTAAATTGGGCCCATAGTATTTACATTCAAGCAGGTTTACCACCCAAATATATGTATTCCAAGTTTAAAGTTGTTCGTGATAAGAATACAGAAATCAAATATGAACACGATGATTATGTATTCATACATGATGATAGTACACGTGGAATGAACATTGAAGTTTCCTATGATAACGTCTTTAGAATAACAGAAGATACTCTGAAGACTAATCCAAATATTTTCGACTATTTGACAGTTATAGAAAATGCAAAAGAAGTGCATTGTATGGATAGTTGTTATGCATGGTTAATCAATCTTATGGAAATCGGTACACCTTCAAAAAATTATTTACATTTAGACACGAAAGGTAATTATACACCACGTATGGTTCAAACCGTTTTTGGTGACGATGTATGGACATATGTATAGATGTAGACACCTTCTTTGAATATGGGTTTATCATATCCCATTTTTTCTATAAAGTTTCCAACCTCACTATTTTCATAATCCGTAATTTCTGTGATAATAGTGGGTTTATATTTTTGTATAGTATTCATCGCCCCCTTCAAAACGTACAACTCATGATCTTCTACATCCATTTTCATGATAGACGGTACACCATTATATACATCATCCAATCTGTGACAGTCACATAGTATAGGATTTTCTTCATGTTCACATGTTACGTTTCTATGCATGGATGTTCCACCATAATTCTTGGCACCGTATGGCATTAATTTAGGTAAATAGATGTTGGACGTTTCATTTTTATCAGAAAGTCCGATTGGATAAATTTTAACAGGATTCTTTAAAGTATTGTTTTCAATATTTAATTTAACAATTTCATGGTAAACAGGTTCGAATGCATGTACTGGTCCAATTTCAGAAAACATGAGTGAATGTGTTCCGATGTTTGCACCTATATCTAAAATATCAGTCCCAGGTTTATAATATTTTACAACCTCATCTTTCATCCATTCTTCATAGAACTTCCCAGTTGTTCTAACTGTATACCCAACAAATTCGTCATCTGCAATTACAAACACGTTATATTTTTCAGTTTTACACTTCACAATATTCAGTTCCATAATAATAATAAATATAGTACTGTTTTTAAGTACATATTTATAATGTTTTATAAAAGATATCCTGATACTCCTGTTTTTCTACACTCTTGATGTGCCATAATGACATATCTGGTGTAGCGTCTAGTCCTTTCGTATTTGTAGATCCAATTATGGTCTCGTGTAAACCCTTATTCCATTTCACGATACCATTGTTTTTGTGTATATCCCGGACAAATGTTAATACGGGGAATGTACAGTAGTTCCGCATTCGTATCTGTTATGACAGACTTGATGTTCTTGATGAGAGTCTCACGAGGAATCTCATCTGCGTCAATTACAAAGATGTAATCACCTGTACACAATGATGCGTGGTAGTTTCGGTGGTTAGAAAAGTTTCCACAAAATACGCGTTCGGAAATGGTTAGATTGTCATACTTCATCCGTTACTTTAGATGTGTCGAGAAGAATGTTGATTTTACATACTTAAAAACACTTACCACTGTTTTAGAAGATGAAGTTGTCTTATGCTATAATGGTATGTAACGAGTCTAAGGATTTGTTTAGTCTCATTTCATTCTTGAAAAGAGTCAAAGATTCGGAAGATGAAATCAACATTCTTCTAGACACATTACACACTACCGAATCAGTCAGAAATGTTCTAAAATATTTCAAAGATGACATCGTGGTATTCGAACGAGAATTTGATGGTAATTTCTCTAAACAGAGAAACTTCCATTTGAAGAAGTGTAAGGGAGAGTATATTTTCGTGATAGATCCAGATGAAATGCCTAAGGAAAAAATGATTTCTGGTATTAAAGGGGTGATTCGAGAGAGTCAGTCTGATCTGATCGCGATTCCACGAATTAACATTCATCCCGGTTGTACCCAAAAATGGTTAGATAAACATGGATTCAAAGTGAATGAATTTGATTGGATAAACTGGCCCGACTATCAGGGAAGAATTTTCAAGAATGATGTTACTATTTCATACGGTAATGCTATTCATGAAAATATTGTTGGAGCTAAAAACCAAGTGTGTTTACCCGCCGACCCAGGATTGGCTCTATGGCATATAAAATCTGTGGATAAGCAAGATAATCGCTGGGAAGATGGGAAGTATGTTCACCCGAATAATGAAAATCTGTATGATCGTTTAATGTAAGTATACATCTCGTCTTCTCCACATATCACCATAGTCATTAGTACCTTTCATGTCTGTATTATCAGCCCCACGTGCGTTGTTGTATTTACATTTAACAAACTTGACACCACCAAATTCCACAAATTCTTCTGCCGTATGTTGTCCGATCATACACTTTTCTGGGTATGCTCGAACATAATCAATAGACGCATTCATATATGCACCTGGACCAGTTGGGTATAAACAATCGAGACCATAATGTCTCTGCTTCACATTCCAAAGAAGAAGATCTACCATTTTCTTTGAAATTGAGTGTTTCGGGACAGAACCTATGAATGCTGTATACATACACAATTGATTGGGTGGACAGTCAATACTTGTGTAATATTCTTTACCAACCTTTTCTAATGTTTCAACTGGTTGGAGACATATCTGTCGTATATCAGAATACCAACCACCTTCTTGGAGCATGATGAGGTGTCGCATGAAATCACATTTATACGAGTATGGTTTGAGTGATTGATACGCTTCGAGAATTTCTCTATCAAAATGTTCTTTTATGTACGAAACACAATCGTCTCCGGAATACATCTTAATCTTGTATCCGGGGTTCATACGGTACCATGTCTCGAGTGCTTTTTTCATCCCATCTGGAAATTTAGGAAGTTTTCCGTCATCGACGATGATTACTTTATGTATAACCTTGGGTATCATTATGAGTATAAACAATAAAATCTTTAACAATAATAATATGGAAGAAATCAAAGACTCTTACCTAGGCATGGAAGTCCAGCTTGAAGAGATTGCCATAGATCTTCAGGAACTTCCTACGGATTACAAACTTGCTGAGCGATATAGACAAATCGACCAGGAAATCTATGAGATTTCGGAGTGGTATGAAAAGGTTAAGAAACAATGAATAGAAAACACTTAACCATGAGGTAAAAAACCTCAAATTACAAGAGTCTTCTCATGACCAACACGGAGGGTCGTATTCACAGTTATCTCAAATCCGGCGTCCGTGAGATTTTTACAAAATGATACATCTTCCGAGCAGGTGTCACGGAGCCCATCAATCTCAATAAGTGGATAACTAAAGTATGGATATTTAAGTTTTTCAATCACACCCTTACGGCATGCAAAGAACCCCATACCGTTGTATGCCACGGAAATGTATTTATCTTTGATGTCTTCATCAGATTTCATGAATTCGAATGAACCATTTGTTTTGAAATATTTGGTGTCCCACTCCTTTACACATGCATAATGTTTAAGATCTTCCATTCTATAGAGACCAGAAACAACGGGATATTTATTAGTATCCTCAATGAGTTCGATCATTTGTTCGGGTGTAAACCTAATATCAGAATCAATCGTGACCCATACATCATAGTCTACTTTACCACCAAATGGTTTTTGGTCGGCACCCCTGAGGACATCAAGACCTAAGGTTTTCATTCTAGAATACGTGACATAACTAGAATATTCATTTATAATCATTACAGTATAGTTTTTAGATTTTAAAGTTTGTACCGTCTCGAGGAGGTTCACCATAAACCCACCTGAAAATGTTCGACCAGGGAGAGCGATGATAACTTTCGTCATTTTGATAATATACTGAGCACCTCTTTAACCACTGGGTGACGAACAATATCTTCATCTTCCATTTCAACATGTGTGATATACATCAAATCTTGACACTGCATCTTGTAGACGAGGTCTCCAAGGCCATTTTCTGGTCCCAAATCAGATTGTTCCAAGTCGCCCGTGACAATAAGCTTTGTACCTTCACCCACCCGCGTGAGAAGCATCTTCATTTGATTTGGTGTAGCATTTTGCATCTCGTCTGCGATGATGAGTGTATTTTCGAATGTTCGACCCCTCATGTATCCCAAAGGTTCGATACTGACGATTCGTTCAATCTGATTATAACTCAAATATTTTTCAAAAATATCAAACATTGGTTTTGTCCATGGTTCCATCTTCTGGTTCATATCTCCTGGGAGGTACCCCATATCCTCATCGGCGGCCACAATTGGGCGAGTGAGTACAATTTTGGGGCGCTGAAACTTCTGTACATGCTCTAGTGCAATATGACACGCCAACATTGTTTTTCCGGTACCCGCTGGTCCAGTTCCTATGACAATAGGTTTAGGTGACCTAAGAGCGAGCATATATTTACATTGACCAGGGGTTTTTGGGAAGTTCATATATCTTAATTAAAGATTTTTTCCTTATATAATTTAAATGGAGTTTCACTTTATAAAATTAAATTATAATGGTACATATCTTAGTCTTGTGGATCCAAGATCTAAATCTCGTTTCGTGTGTTTTGCAGAAAAAAGCGTGGCAATGAAGTGTCTAGACTATTCGGCTGATTTTAGAGCTAGAAATCGTATTTGGCCATCACTTGATATGTCCTCGGAAAATAGGAAATTGGAATTAAACGAGGAGATAGAGTTCCCATATGGACCACCTCGAATCATAAAACGTGCATTAGAAATTGAAACATTCGACTTTGACACCATGGACCAGCTATCAAGTAGAACAAACGTTTCTTTTTATTGTATTTTGGCGTTTGATGTTATTTTTAATAATGACTCTGAATCAATATCTATGTCTGGGCAGGAAATGGATGGCGTGGCAACCCCAGAAGAATTCGGTGAGTGGATGGACTATAGCTTAAAAACAAAGTGAGTTGTAATAACAATATGTGTGGTATTCTTGCTCTCTTCGGTGACGAAGTAGAAGTTCCTTCATACCTACTTACTCATAGGGGTCCAGATGATTACAGTACACGAACATCTGGGAAATGTCGTATGGATTACTATCGTCTATGTATCAACGACCTTACACCCGCAGGTATGCAACCTTTTAAAGATGATAAATCCATGTTGATATGTAATGGTGAAATATACAACCATGGCAAGTTTAGGACTGGTGCGGAAAAGAGTACAAGTGATTGTGAGATTCTGATGCCTCTCATCAAGGATGTCGGTATTCTCAAATGTGTCGATATGATAAATGGTGATTTCGCATTTGTATATACCGATGGTAATCAATTACTTGCTGCTAGAGACCCTGTAGGTGTAAGACCTCTATTTTACACGAGGTATGCACAAGGCTCTATCGCTTTTGCGAGTGAAGTAAAGGCGTTACTTTTTTTAAATTCTGATATCCACATCTTCCCACCTGGACACATTTATGATTCTTACGTAGATGGATTCGTGTGTTATCATACGGGATACTGGCGTATTAGTAAGCATTTACAAACGGACAATAGTAAAGAAATTCGTGAAACGTTTGAACAAGCTGTACATGAGCGTCTTGCTACAACTGATAGAGAAATTGGTTTTCTTCTGTCGGGTGGCCTTGATAGTAGTCTCATCGTTTCTATTGCAGCTAGAAAGCTTGGTAAGATTAAGACATTTTCAATTGGCTTGGATGGAAGTCCCGATCTCTTGGCTGCGAGGAAAGTTGCAAAGTATCTGAATACAGACCACACAGAGGTTAAGTTTACCGTGGAGGAGGGTATTTCACATGTGAATGATGTCATTCATACTCTCGAATCTTACGATACGACGACTGTACGTGCAAGTACACCAATGTGGCTCCTTTGTAAATATATAAAACAGAAGACGAATTGTCGTTATATATTTTCGGGTGAAGGGAGTGATGAGATTTTAGGTGGTTATCTTTACTTCCATAACGCACCTAGTGTTGAGGAGTTTGCCTCTGAGAATATGAGACGTCTTCGTCTTATTCATCAATTTGATGGATTACGTGCAGATAGGTGTGCAGGTGCACATGGTTTAGACCTTGTCGTACCATTTTTGGACAAACACTTTATTGAGGTTTGTATGAGAGTCAATCAAAATAACAAAAGGACAAAAATTGAGAAGGGTATGCTTCGTGAAGCTTTTGAAGGGTATTTACCACATGATATCCTATGGAGACAGAAGGATGGAATGAGTGATGCGGTTGGTACCAATTGGGTAGACGAAATTAAGAAACATGCTGAAACGAAGATTGATGATGAAACATTTAATGAAATACGTATGAAATCACATGGATATAACACACCACTCACCAAGGAAGAAGCACTGTATCGACAGTTGTTTTGGCGAATGTATGGTAAGGATAACGACCACCTCATATCTGAAATATGGAGACCAAAATGGACGAAGATAACTGACCCCAGTGCGCGTCTACTTATAGAAAAGAATCGTACGTAATATAAATGGCTGAATTTGTCAAACCCTTCGATTGCAAAAATGAGAAACACGTAATGTGGCTTAAGCACCTTGGTGCAACAATGGCTAAATCATTGAGTGGTGATAAAAAGATTAATATGGCTGCTGCTATCGATGATAACCCGTTACCAGGTCAACCACATGTAAAAAATGTGATGGACTTTCCATATGTACATTTTCAACTCGCTATGAAGTACGCCAATGCGGTGTTAAGTGAGGAGGCTTGGGTTCCCAAGACTAAATAATTTATATTCTTCTAACGTAAAGTCTCGAGGTTCTGAATTTTCATCCATACGTACGAGTAGTATTTTACCATTGACTTCTTCTACGTCAAATGGTGTGGGTAGAACGTTCTCATTCTTGATTTCACCCTCTTCGGGTTTAATAATTACGACATCTATATCAGGCCACTGCCCTATAAAAGTTTGTCGTCCACCCAAAAGTTTGAAAATTTCATTCTTGCTAGGTGTAATATCTAGTTGTATTTCTTGTACATGACCTAATTCCTCATGAATAAGAATTGCTATAGTCATCTTAGATAGTCCCATAAAAAAAATATTTGTAAAATATAAAATGAATGCAACCAATCGCACCGCTATAAAGTATATAGTTATACTCTACGTGGCTATAGTCATCCTTTCTATGATGTCCAAGGAGACGTACGTTGCTGATGGTTCTGGACGTTTAGATTATCACTACGTGACTGGAGACTACGACACTAACCCTGAGCGCCGTGTTGGTGGATTCTTCGATAATTGCTCTCCTGAAAATATGGAAGACTGTCAACGTAATAATCCTTATGAAGGTCTTCCTCTGCCCTAAGTGGTTTAAAAACAATTTAAATGTATATAACAAGAATAATGAACTCAACGCGTGAGTTTGTAATTCAAAAAATATCTACCCTCCTCGACATTCAAGATGATGATAAAATCTGTACAGATCTCGAGAAGTGTATACTGAATTATTCACACGACAGGTGTACTAGTCAACCCGCGTGGGATAACCCCAATTTTACGAGTATTTATAAACATAAGTTTCTAACTATCCAAAAATCTCTAAAAAGTAATCCACAACTTATAACTAAAATTAAATCTAAGATTGTACCTGTTATAGAAATTATAAATATGCGACCAGAGGCATTATATCCCGATGGGCCATACGCGAAAGAGATTGAAATAGGAATTCATAAACAGTTGCGAAAGGAATATATGAACAATGAGAAGAAAAACCAAGACGGCTTCTTCAAATGTGGACGTTGTAAATCAATGAAAACAACATATTACCAGATGCAAACAAGGTCTGCCGATGAACCCATGACTGTGTTTGTAAGCTGTCTCAATTGTGAGAGAAACTGGAAATGTTAAGTGTAATTAAAGATTTAAAAGTAGGTCTTCGTAGATATGATTGTTGATATTAAATGTGATGATGATACGACCCAAATAGCTCGTATCATCCAAGAAAGTTGGGATGCGTATAGTGTCAATTTTTTAGAGAGAATTCATTCAGGTGTATACAATTTTAGTACAACTATTGAAACTGTGAGTAAAGATTCAATTGCTGGATTTTATGATGTGGAGGAACTGGATAAAACTGGACTGTATGTAAAAACATCGAGAGGATATGAGATTATTGATGACAGTGAAGATGAAGACTTTACATGTAGTGAGAGTGATGAAGTTGAAACGGAGGATGATGTATCCCTAGTTGATGAAGAAGAATTGTAAATGAAACCTAAGTATTTAAATATAAAACCATTAATCATGGAATATAAAGAACCCAAAAAGCGTGTCACTAAAGCTGATAAGAAAGACAAAAAGGGTGTGTACACATCGAAACATATACGAAACTTACTTAAACAAAAGGAGGCAGCTATAGACAAGAGAAACAATGGCCCCGTACCAGCCCCCACCTGCCCACTACTCCCAAATGGACGTGTCTGATTACACCGAAGATGACCTATTTTCATTCATTGGTAAAACGGGTAAGAAGTTCTACTGGCTTACAAAGAAGCTTGGCCTTGATTATCTTTGGTACGATAAGGAACGTAAGGTTATTGAAATTTGGGGACCCCTCTACACACATGTAAATCAGCAATCTGCTCATGTAATTCGATGTGAAATTGATTTTTTTCTGAGACCTAAGTTAGAGGAGAACATCTCCAAAAAACAAGATGAGTATGTACAAACGACCATCACAGCGTGTTAAGAATGATAGTTATGAACACCGTCCTGCACCAGTTGATAGTTTTTTACACAAGCTTATGAATCCTTCACCTATAGAGTATCCAGTAAAGGTTCTACAACCAATTTATCAACAGGATTTATATCTGCGACTCTTCAAAGAAAATCAGAAATTTTGGGGTATTACTTACGTAGACCCACAATTACCGATATTATCACCAACTGTATACCCAGAACCACGTAAAGAACCAGAGCTTACTTATGGAGACAGAGTTCAAGTAGTACTCCGGGTATTAAAAAATGGTATTGTGAGGGTAAAAGTGAATGGTGCTATTGCTGATATGTATGCCAAATATTATGGACCAGGTGTGAATCACGATAAAGTACCCCCATTTAAGGCAATTTTACAGGCATACAAAGCACATGGTTTCAGTAAAGAATATTTGGATAGAATTACAAAAAATAATGATAAACGTAAATCCATTCAGATTAGGATTGATAAAGTTTTCACAAAAATATTTGACAAGGAACCTGTTAAAAAAGTGAAAAAAGAAAAGAAGAAGAAGGTGGAAGATATCATAGAATTGGTTGAACCCGAGGAAGATAAACCTCCTGTTCCAGACGTACAAGAGGAAGATGAGACTCTAGATGTTGAACCAGACGAAGATGAGGAAGAAGAAGAGGAGGAATATGTGTCCGATGGAGAAGATTAGCACCTAAGTCTATTTAATTTAAAGATTTTTCAAACAAAAAAGTATGTTCATTACCAACGTCGTCCTCGCCAACAACATCCTTGACCGCTCTTTCTTTGGAACACTCAAAGAAGCTATAAAATCCGCAAAAGAACAAACCAGAGAAAAAATCTGGAAACTCCCCAATAACACTGTATTTTTCGGGGACGTTGAAGTTAGGGTCTATAACACGGACGATTACAAGAATGAACATTTTCTTTCTTTCATTGATTCCTGTTGAAATCGCCGAAAGGTCGTGTGACCAACACGTGGTCAAAATCCAATTAGAAATATGCCAAATGCTTTACACTGCTTGGTATTTTTCCAATGAGGAACATATTCTTCGTGAATGTGCACCATTTACAAAAGATGGTAAATCTAGGGGGTATAAACCAGCGCACACGAAACACCCTATGACCATGTGGATTGCATCAAGTCTCGAGAATTATCTGTATGCATGTAAAATTGGTATTGCATTGACACTCGAGTATACACATCGTTATGGTAAGATTCACACTTGTGCACACCATCTTATATGGTTGTATGAGAATAGACCTTCTACTTTTCAGGAACGGCGAAGTGAAACAGCTTACTATTCCCAAGAAGGTATCCCTGAATGTATGCCAGAGGAGTATAGGAGACCTAGTATTGTTGATGCGTACCAATTGTATTACATGATGGAAAAGATGAGTTTTGCGAGATATAAAATCTCTGATTCTAGTAAATGATTGTAGCGACAACTTTATTCAATCACCCCCATATTAAGGGTACTGTTGAGTTTGAGGAAAAAGGTACTAAAGTTGTAATTAAAGGAGATTTGAAATCCACCAAGTATAAAAATAGTTCCCATGGTATCCATATCCACGAAGCTGGGGATCTCAGTGATAACTGCATGGGTGCGTGTGGACATTTCAACCCATACGGTAAAAAGCATGGTGGACCCACATCTAAGGAACGACATGTGGGAGATTTGGGAAACATTCATTTCGACGCACGAGGTGTTGCTAAATTTAGAATGGAGGATGGTTTAGTAAAATTGAGGGGAACCAAAGCCAATGTCATCGGGAGGTCTTTAGTTATACACGAAGATATGGATGATTTGGGAATGGGTAGCCATAATGATAGTTTAACAACTGGACATGCTGGTAAGCGTATAACATGTGCGGTTATTGGGTATTCTAAGCGGGTGTGTACAAAAACATAGCTTCGGGTCGAGTCTCGGGGATGTCCATATACCCCATTTCTTTCAAAAATGTATGTACTTCATTATCCGTTGTAAAATCATGTATCTCTACGAGAATCACAGGCATGTGCTTTCGTATCGTTTCTTTAGCACCTTCCAACACCTGTAATTCATGACCTTCTACATCGATTTTTATTATGGATGGTACACCTTCATAAACATCGTCAAGTCTTTCACATTGAACTGATATACCATTACCTTTCATACTTCCTTCCGTATGAAAACTTGTTCCACCATAATTAATTTGAGAATTGGATTGACAACCATGACTTGGTATGAATATTTCCATGATTTTCTTTTCATTTGATAATGCACATGTATAGATATTTATAGGATGATGGATTTTATTTTGTTTTGCATTCTTTGTAACTATCTGATGGAAAACTGGTTCAAATGAAGATACTGGTCCATAATCAGAAAACATAAGAGTGTTATACCCAATGTTTGCACCAATGTCTAGAATATCAGTACCTTTCTTATAATTTTTCTCAATATCTTTACGCATCCATCCATCCCATTCATGCCCCATGGCTATTGTTGGACCTATGTATTCGTCATCTGCAATAACAGATACATTGTATTTACCATTATTAACGTCAATTAAATTTATTTCCATACTATTTAAAAATATGACCACATCTTTAAATAGGAATGTCACACTACAAAGGGGTGTTAGTTTTGATTAACGGGGTCTATTTTCGTTAGACAGTTCCTGTTCTACTCTAACACTGGATCCAGTAAAATTCTTAAATTTGTTGTAGATATTACCTAACTTTTGGAAACTTACTTGATTACCACCTGAATTTGGATGAACTTTTTTGGTCGCCCTCAAATAAATCATCCTACCCATTTTATTCATCCGTGTTTTATTTATATTTGTTCTACTTTTGATTTCTTCTAATTTGTTCTCTACATTTTTGACGACGGCATTCACTGCAGCTTTCTTGGCATTTGCAGCAAGTTTCTCGGCATTTGCAGCAGCCTTTTTGGCATTTGCATTGGCTTTCCTGGCAGCATTATTTGCGGTTCTCCTGGCAGCATTATTACGACTCGAATCTTCTCGTTTGGCTCTAGCTTCAGCCTTCGCCGCCGCAGCTTCGGCTTTAGACCTGTCAACAGCCGCCTGTCGGGCATTATTTTCAGCCTTCTTGGCAGCTTCTTTGGCTTTTTTCGCTTTTAATTCATCCTTCGCTAGGAGAGCTTCGGCTCTTGACCGTCTCACAGCTTCGTTTCTTGCAAGATTATTTGCGTTTCTTGCGTTGTTCACAAACGCATTTGTCATTTCCACATTTGGTACAGATTCCAAATTTGGCGCATTAGTCATCTCAACATTCACCATAGTTACTATGACCTGATAAAAAAATATCAGGTGATAATAAATATGTCTAACCAGGCAAATAACAATAAGTGTGGCGTTAATGACACTGGTAAAATTTATTACGATATCAACTCCATAGATGTCAAGGCGGATCCCGAACAAACAAAAGCTACAAATTTTGAGGCTATCTTCTTAGGAAATGTTATACAAGAAATAACAGGATCTTGTTTCACCATTGAAGAAAATTGTAAGAGTCAATATCCTTTAGTGACTAAATCTAATTCTAGAAATTGGCTAACATCAATAGATCAAGATAACCGTGTAGGACTTGCACATGTTATAGAAACTTCTAAAGTCCCTATTCTTTACAATACCCCTCGATTATGCGACCCTGGTATGACAGTTTCGAAAAACTGGAGTTTGAAAAACTATATAGAAACACGATTATTTGCGTTCAAATTCAAATACAATCAAGGTAAAACGTTATCAAATCGTAATCAAAATGGTAAGGACTGTTATAAAAGTGTTTATTTTGATTTTAGACCATTTGAGTATAAAATGCGTTTACCTAACCCAGCGAATAAGAGTGCAGTGGAGGAAATTTACATATCGGAGTGGATTACAGTTGATGACAACCCGAAAGATGGTGGTTTAGGTTACACACCCCATATGAGAGTTTCTAACATGCCAAAGGAGAATAAAACTAATGCTAAGTTTCAAACTATAAATATTTTCAAACAGATGATTAAAAAAGTTTTGTCGGTAGAACTTGGTAATAATGAAAAATCAATTATAAAAAAATCATATAATCTCGGACCAAAAGGAAATAATAATGGTCGAGTGTCAAACACGTTAATGGATGCATATATCAACGAATTTATTCAGTTTTTAAATAAATATGATGGTATTCAATTTGATATTAGTCCCAAAACGGATACACAAACATTAACTATGACTGATAGAGCTATTAGCGTTTTATACTTCGACCTTATTCATGATGGTGTGTTTAAAAAAACACGATATACACTCATAGACTTTAAGAAAACTTTCAAAAAACAATTCATACAAATGTCCAAAACAAAGAATTTTCCTGCCAAGGGTGTGATGGAAGTTAATTTTCTTGTAGGAGCTAAAATGGCTGAAAATTCCCATGATGCATATGGGGGTAAAACTGGGAATATGCTGTTAAACACGTGGAATGGTGGTATGAAGAGAGATGGTAAGGGTAAAGAAATTAAAAATGTACCCTCAATATTTAAAACTCTGGGTGATCTTTCTCAGTTCATATATGCAGTTACGTATGATACAGTGGTTGCCAGTGGAGATAAGATGGGTATGGCGGCTGGTTTATTCATGACCGCTTCTAATAATAAAAAATTAAGACTCATGATGGAAGATACTAAAACTGGATTTGTGTTGTACACAGGCTTTCCAAAAATTCAGTTTGTAAGTAGGAGTACATGTTTAAGTCCAACTGGTGGAGTTTGTAGTAGAAGTAACAATACTATAAAAAATAAATCAGCAATCATACAGAGATTACAGTCGAATGTTAACAGAAATACTGCGAACAAGATTCTCACGAGTAGACCAGTCAAACCTAAACTTCTTGTTAACATGAGAACATTTATTGGCGCAAATGGCGTACCTCTTAGTACAAATGCTTCACAAACATTTTTCAATAAGGTTGAGAAATTTTTACCATATTTTACAGATAATGAATTTGATCAAGTTGATAAGATATTAGTGGCAATTGAAAAAAGAACAACACAGAACAACAAGAATACAGTATTTAGATATATTCGAAATCTTAGACGTAATATAATGAATGCACGTAGTAATCCTTACAAACAAATAACACCAAATGGAAATGCAAGGGTGAATGCAACCCCTAGGAATGCAACACCAAATGGGAATGTAAGGGTGAATGCAACCCCTAGGAATGCAACACCAAAAGGTAACGTCAATATGTCAAATGCTAACAATAATCAACGAGGAGTCAAGCGACAGAGAACAAATTAAAACCTCAGTTCATATAAATGGATGTTGTATTCACATACGGTCGATTCAATCCACCACATCTGGGACACAAGATGATGATTGAAGAGGTTATCAACAAAGCCAAGAAAATGAATAAGATACCAGTGGTAATTGTATCTCATTCTTATGGTAATAGAACGAATCCCTTGTCAGTAACAGATAAAACTCAAATTTTGAAGAAGTGGTTCCCCGAATTAACAGTCTTATCTTCGTCTAAAAATCTATCTCTCGCCAAACTTTCCGAGAATTTCGATAAAAATTCGGTTATGGTTGTAGGTGAAAACCGAAAAAATACTTTCAGTTTTCTACCATTTAATAGACATGCATTGAAGCGACCCAATACTGCACCCTCCGCAACTAAAGCTCGTGCAGCGGCTGTAAATGGAAACAAAGAAGTATTCAAGAGCTTAACTGGATACAATCTCACAAATAATATTCAAGATAAGATTTCAAAAGCTTCAACCATCAGTAAAACGAAAAGGTCAAAGTTATAGCTTAGAGATTTAAAATGATTTACATATATAATGGCGATTGACAAGACTATAAAAGATAAGCTCACTGATTCCGAGAAGAAGAAAATCAAGCAGGAGAACAAGGCGAAGGCTAACCCCGGTAAGGCTGCTGAGAAGAAGGAGAAGAACGACGCGTGTCGTGAGAAGCGAAAGGAGGAGGGAACTACCAAGTCGTTTGCTTAACCTAAGTAAACCCAAACATGTATAAAAATTCAATTAATGAACACTCTTAACGAGACTTTCACAAACGCAAGAGTTATCTTGAGTCTCATTTGGATCACAGGGGAATTAGACGACCATGTCCGCAATAACCATCGCTAGAAATCGTTTGGCTGTCCTCGGACGCCATATTCAAACAATGGCTCTCAGGGAGGATATTCTCTTTCCAAGTATGAAAGCTTACCCCAACATGATTTCGGGATACACGATTCAAGTTGATGTTCGACATGAGGAGAAGACTGTTAATTTTGTCACTGAGGCTATGTGTCACAATGAGAAAAAGAATGTGTATCTTCGTCAAAAACGAATGATGCGTGAGATGTATCCAGAATACCTTATTACTGAAAGACATACCTAAGTAGAACCATTTTAATATAAAAATCAATGTTTGCTGTTCGTTGTCAGTCTCCCCAAGTTCCCCGCGTACCCCGTGTAAACAAGAAGCATACTATTTCTAAAGTATGTAAAAGTTATTATACCGTTAACAACTTGAACAGTAAAGATCTCACCGAAGTTGGTGGTACAGACCTTTTACATGTTTTAACTTTTCATCAACCGAATACTGATGAAGGTATCTATTCTATCCGTGAATTAAATGAGGATGGTCTACCAGTCAATCATATTCTAGCCTTCATCACATTCGAAGATGCGTTTCGTTACAGAACCCTTCTAGAGGCTGAGATGGGTCGGTCTCCATACATTCAATTCGCATCTCGTTTTGAAATCAATCACGCATGTGAGGTTGGATACTATAAATGTCGAGTTATAGATGAAGGTGTTCTTGTTACACCCCCGACACGTACTGTTAGGGTTACAGATTGGGAATCTCGTGCAGCTTTACTTAATGGCAACTGGAGTGTGAGAGAGGGGGATTAGAAGAATACACCCCCACCATGTTTTTCTGAAATCACGGCAAACTTTGGTGTAATATCATCATGAAACTTCAGACGTCTTTGAATAAATTTTGCATTCTCATGCGTCTCTTTTAGATTCCCCCCGGCTTCTATTGGTACAAGTCCTTTCACCTTTTCCCCCAACATAGTGAAAGGTTTTTTAGCTACAATTTTCATATTAATAAACATTTCCCCATACGTTTGTTCATTTTTCGTAGTAGTTTTATTACGTACGTAATTCGCAATACTCTGATCACGCTTGGTTGTCAACGTTTCCGCATATTTCAGAGTGTTCACATTGTCGGGTGAGAACTTAAAAACCTCGAATGTAACCTCACCTTTGTTCAAATAGGCCTTATGTTTTTTGAAAGTACTCATAATCTTTACGGTTTTACTTAAATCATTCTTGTATTTATTCAAAAGTTCTGAGGAAACACGAGTTAATTGGGTTATGTTAGTCGTATTGGTCAATTGTTTGGTTCCCTTGATTAGGTAATTTTTTTGCTTCTTGTAAAGCTTCATAACAATTTCAGTCTTATTCATGTTTTGTTTATATTTGTTTAGAAGTTTCAACCAAACGTTCTTGAGTTGTGGTATGTTCTTCGTCTTTGCCATCTCCTCCATTTCTAGATATATATATTATATCAACATAATAATATGAGTGTGTACAGGAATAGAATGATTCGTATGATGTACAAAGACCTATACTTACCAGTGCGGTGTTATACACCCACTAAAGCACAATTTTATTCATTACTTGGTGAATGTAAGTGTATGACAGAGTGTAAATTTATTCATGAATCACAACGGAAGAAAGACTCTCAGAACTCGACACTGGTGAAAGTCCTGGAATCGTAGTATTACATGGATGGTCATACATATCTATAACTGTCTCGAAAGATTTCGAACATTTATTACACTTCACCGTTCCATAACCTCTTATAAGTCTACGATTGATATCATCAGTTTGATGACACCCCATATGTGTGATAAGTTCTTCCATAGTATTGAAGTTCTTACCACATAGGTCACATGAACATGGGTAAAGTATGTGAAAATTTCGACGGATTACCTTTTTCACGAAAAAGGGCCAAGGAAAACACATCTTACTTACCTAAGTGGTATAAAGTTTTAAGCAGATTTAAGTTTATGACCTGTATGCAGTATATCGCGTTCGATTTCGGTAAGTAAAACATAGAACTCTATCTCTCTTCGATCATAAGCTGACCTAAACCCCACTTTTCAATCACAGAGACCTCTGGTCTCCCCAAGGGT
>Ga0222687_1000036_pt1 | contig 44650 bp, 46 predicted proteins | sample AntAcemetage1163_FD_179837 | JGI IMG/M metagenome (GOLD analysis project Ga0222687, IMG submission 179837) | Saline water microbial communities from Ace Lake, Antarctica - #1163 | ecosystem: Environmental > Aquatic > Non-marine Saline and Alkaline > Saline | place: Antarctica: Ace Lake...
CAGAAACGTGTACGTCGACATGGGGTCGATATCCGTACCGTGTTACGATCAAGATCGGTAAGGATTTTTCAGCTCGTATCCTCTTTCAAAGAGAATACTTTCTTCTAATTCTTTACCAATCCCTACTCCCTCTGGGACTAGGCCCCCCCTGAACCCGCTGAGATTTTAATGGAAATCCCCAAATCGAAAAGCTGAAAGACAAAAATGGATCACTTTTTTAAAGTGCTTGTAGATCATAATTATTGTAGCATGTAACTTAACAGCAAAAACTATATATGCTACATTACGATCTCAAGTCAAAATTCAAATTATTCACCAATTATCATGGAATAATTTGTCTTTGAAACACCATTTCTAGAATTTAATCTACGAATTTCAACTTTATAGGAAACGTTTCGAATGAGATTTAAGGCTCAAAAGAATATAAAACATGTTACACTTCGTTCTTTCACCAGCTCTTGCACTCACGCCTCAGAACAGAACGTTTTTGAAACACTATTTCAAAATTCGAAGAAATATAAAAAACATTTTAATTCGTCTTTAAAACAATTAAAAAAGAAAAAATGCACTAAAAAGGAAAATCAAAAGCCCTCTAAGTGATTTAGAAAGAAAATCTCGATATTTTGAGTCTTTTTAGAGCAAAATGACGATGTTTTTACTATTCTACAACAGTAAAAACCTTCTCACCTTATGAAATAAAAAAAAGAAATCTTGTCCTAAAAAGACTCAAAATATCGATTAACTAGTTAAAACGTTTTTATTTGTTTTGTTTTGATTTTAAAAGTTTATAACACTTTCAAATTTTTAGAACAAAATTTCTTTTTTTTATTTCATAAGGTGAGAAGGTTAAACTTTTACGGTGAAAATTTCCTACTTTGCGTAGGTAAGTCGTGTACTCACTTTTAACCTCGACGACTTGATGAAATATTCTATTCTTTCTTGATTCTTCGATTTTATCTTAAGAAGGTTCTAAAATTTTCTAAAACGTTTTAAAATTAATTTGGAGACGTTGATAAAGATTAAGATCCTTCAGAATAAAATTTCTTTTTTTTATTTCATAAGGTAAGAAGGTTTAACTTTTGTTTAATCAGTAAAATCAATGTCTTCGATCTTCTATTGTAGTTGAAATCTTTTTATCTTATGAAATAAAAAAAAAGCGATTCCGTGTCAAAAATATTTTTAAATCTTAGCAAGCTTTTCAAGTTAAATTAAAAACATTTTGAAACGTTTTTAAAGTGAAGTGAAAGAATTCTCGAAAAAAATGGATAATAAGTGAGAATTCAATGGTCCTTGAATTCTTACAAGATTAGTAAGGTGAACAAAAAAATTAGAAATGGGAACACATGTCACCAAACTTTGACTCTTTTTCAACGAAGACATTTCTATCATAAATGTTTAAATGCTTTTTCAAGTTGTCTGTTATCGAAATATTGAATTGCGTTTTTTTTCTGCATCTCTTCATCAATGTCGTCTTCAGTTATTGAAGAAGAAAGTGCGGGAGTTTAAAAATTTTCAAAGTTTTTGAAAAGATCTCGTGGAACCCCTATCAGGGAACGGTCATTAAAATAGTTTATTAAACTCGTACAAGATCACTTGGTCTGAAAATAAAAGGAATCTAAAAGAACACTTCTTCAATTTTACTCTAATTTTCTAGTAATTCGTAATTTGTTCTTGAAATTTTTTTTTCTTTATTTCATATTTGAAGGAAAAATAAAAAATTTGAATTTTCCTTCAAATCTAAGATGACAAAAGCTTTCGTTTTTTCACACTGATAAGTTACATAAAAATTCTTTTTATTATTTATGGAAGAGCAAAGTTCATAGACAGAGATATTTTACGAGTCAATATCAACATTACATACTTATTTTTGATAATGTATTGATTAATTATTCTTTTATTTCAAAATACAAATTAAAGTTTACCTTTGAAACGTAAACAGATTTTTTGAGTTTGATCCTGGCTCAGAGCAAACGTTGGTGATATGCTTTATACATGCGAGTCTAATTTGTAGAATGGCGAACGAGTGAGTACAAAATAAGAAACTGCCCCTTAGTTTGGAGTCAAAAATCCAAATAGATGTCAATATAAAGAGATTTTATTGTCATTGAAAGATTTACTATCGCTAAAGGATGTGCTTGTTTAAGATTAGTTTGTTGGTGTGGTAATAGCTCACCAAGACTACGATCTTTAGCTGAATTGAAAGATTGAACAGCCACGTTGGTATTGAGATAAGGACCAAGCCTTTTTGTGAGGCCAGCAGTAGGGAATTTTGGACAATGAGCGAAAGCTTGATCCAGCAATATCATGTGAGGGAAGACGGCTTATTTTGGTTGTAAACCTCTTTTGTTAAAGAAAACAATGATTTATTTTTTAAAAAAATACCGGCAAATATGGTGCCAGCAGCCGCGGTAATACCATAGGTGTAAACGTTATTCGGTCTAATTTGGCGTAAAGGGTTCGTAGACAGTAAAAAGGTTGTTTGAAATGAAATTAAGAGATTCAATCTTTTTGAAATGTTTCAAAAACACTTTTTCTTGAGTTTGAGAGAGGATTATAGAATTTTGAAAGAAGAAATAAAATTTGAAGAGTTTCAAAGGAATTTCAAAAGCGAAAGCAATAATCTAGCTCATTTACTGACGTTGAGGAACGAAAGAATAAGTAGCAAACAGGATTAGATACCCTGGTAGTTTATTCCGTAAACTATGAGTGCTCGTATTTAGATTTTTTTTAGATACTTAGCTAACGCGATAAGCACTTCGCCTGAGGAGTATAGTCGCAAGATTGAAACTCAAAGGAATTGACGGGGACCAATATAAGCGGTGGAACATGTGATTTAATGCGAAAATACGCGCGAAATCTTACCAACTTTTGAATTTTTGATAATCTTGTTTTAGATTATTTTTTACAGGTATTGCATGGTTGTCGTCAGTTCGTGCTGTGAAGTGTTTGGTTAAGTCCTTTAACGAACGTAACTCTTGTTTTTAATTGCTATCTTTTTTTGAAAGAGCACTATAAAAATACTTTTTATGATGAATAAAAGGAAGGAGAATCACGTCAAATCCTCATGGTCCTTATAGGTTGGGCTATACACGTGTTACAATGCTAAGCACAAACCGAAGCAATAATGCAAATTGGAGCAAAACGGAAAAACTTAGCTTAGTTCAGATTGATATTTGAAACTCAGTATCATGAAGTTGGAATCGCAAGTAATCGTGTATCATCACGCCACGGTGAATTTATACCTTGGTCTTGTACACACCGCCCGTCACATGCTAGAAGTTAATTTTACTTTAAGAAAATCAAAACGTTTTGAAGAGGCTAATCGCAGGATCTTCCTTTTCAAAAAGTTTTCTTTCCAAAGAGAAATTAGTAACTGGGATGAAGTCGTAACAAGGTAGCCATACGGGAACGTGTGGCTGGAAGTTAAAAAAGATAACCAAGAAAGAAATTTTTTTCTGTTAACTCCTGAAACTATATCAAATTCGTGTTGAAAAAACAAAAATCTTTTAAATATTGCGTTTAACGCGAGAATCATAAAGTGTCTTTGGTTGTTCTTGTTCTCGATATGGGGTGATCGTCTCTCGTTTATGTGATCAAAAGTTTAACGTTGAAATGCATAAAAAAGATAGATGAGACAAATGTCTTTGGATCACTCGACGGTTAGAACGTTAACTTTAGATTTTGTTATAATGTTATGAGTTCTGAAGGCATATCGAGTTTAAGATAAAAGACTAAAATTTTCATATGAGCTTTCCAAAAATAGCAAAGTGGTGAATAAGAAAAGTACTAAAATTGTCAGAGTCCTGAACTTATATTTTTCTTGTCACCTTTTCGTAGATTCAATGTGACAAGAACTGTAACATCAGTTCGTCTTGATGGTAATTTTTAACACAAAAACCGGCGTTTTGGATGTCAAAAGTGCTAAAAAGCGAAAATTTTTCTATTTTTTCTTCTTTAATGGACTATATGAATAAGTCCTTCTCGCTTTCAAGTTGATTTTCCTTCTTGAAAAAGCTTCAGTCAGAGTGATGGAAATGGTAGACATGTCAGGCTTAGATTCTGATTTTTAAAAAGTATGGGTTCAACTCCCTTCTCTGATAACTTTTTTCAACGAAATAGTTCAGTGGTAGAGCGTTGGAATCATAATCCAGGTGTCAAGAGTTCAAATCTCTTTTTCGTTATTTTTAAATGCTTACTTGGTGGAATAGGTATACACGACAGACTTAAAATCTGTTTCTTACTCAAAGATTATCAGTTCAAGTCTGATAGTAAGTAAATCCTTTTAAAAAATAGATTTTATAAAACATGTTTTTCTCTTTAGGTACTCTGATAACTGTTTCGACCGTTATTTTTCTTTTTGGTGTGGTTGGTTTAATCTTAAATAAACGTAATTTACTGATCATTTTAATGGCTATTGAATTGATGTTGTTAGGTTTGAATTTAAATTTTATCTTTTTTTCAGTCTATCTAGATGATATTCTTGGACAAATCTTTGCTTTATATATCCTAACAGTTGCGGCAGCAGAATCAGCAATAGGGTTGGCTATCTTTACCGTGTACTATCGAGATAAACAAACAATATCCCTTGAAGGTTTTATTAGAACCAAAGGGTAAAAAATTAAATGATACAAAATCAAACTCTGTTAAAAGTCTCTGATAATTCGGGTGGGAAAGTTGTTCGCTGTTTGAAAGTATTAAAACAGGGTGGAAAAGCCAAGCATGGTAAGATAGGAGACGTAATTGTTGTTTCCGTTCAGCAAATTCGTTCCAAAAACAAGTTAACGTCTAAAGTTAAAAGAGGTGAAGTTCTTTATGGTGTTATTGTTAAGACACGATCTTTTTTCAGGCGCCAATCAGGAATATCGTTTTGTTTTAATCAAAACTGTGTTGTCTTACTGAACAAGCAACAAAAACCGTTTGCCACAAGAGTTTTAGGCGTTATTCCCAAGGAGTTGAGAAAAAATAAATTTTCAAAAGTTATTTCTTTAGCTGCTGGTACGATTTAAAAAATTATAGATGTACGCTTCTTCGAAAAATTATCAACAACAAAATAAAATCAATAGGTGTTTTTTTGTCAAAAACATTCATCAAACACCTTTTAATATTGAAAAATTAACTCTTTTTTACACTTTAAAGAAAGAGGCTTCTTTAAAAACTTTAGTTTGCCATTCGACTCTTTTAGAAATCATTACTCAACAAAGAGCCTGCTTTACTCGTTCAAAAAAATCATCTATTTTTCTAAAAATCAGGAAGGGTGTACCGTCGGGAGTAAAAGTTACTTTAAGAAAAGAAAAAAAGAGAGCTTTTCTGACTTCTTTAATTTGGAATGTTTTGCCAAATATGAAGAACTTCAAAAAAAACAGTAAGTTTTACGGGTTAGAAAAGGATAGCCTGAACTCTTTAATTTTCGTATTGTCAGATCCACTGATTTTCTCTGAGTTAAAGGATTTTTATTTCTATTTTAAGTCTTGTGTCGACTTAAGAATACTGATTTCATTTTCGAAAGGCTTGAAAAAGAAAGAAATCTTTTTCAATAGTCGTTTCTCTCAAGTTCCCTTAATTTAATTTCTTCATTGAAAAACAAGATTCTAATTTGAAACTCGTCTGTATTATCAAAAATGTTAAGATCTCAAAATAGTTCAGAAACTTCTAATCTTTTTTTATGGGCTTCTCGATGGCTTTTTTCAACAAATCACAAAGATATTGGTACTTTGTATCTAATCTTCGGTGCTTTTGCTGGTGTTATGGGAACCGTTCTTTCCATTTTAATTCGTATGGAGTTATCTCATCCTGGTAGCCAAATTTTAGCTGGTAATTATCAATTGTATAACGTTATTGTAACAGGTCATGCTTTCATAATGATTTTTTTCATGGTTATGCCTGTGATGATTGGTGGTTTTGGTAATTGGTTCATTCCTTTAATGATTGGAGCACCAGATATGGCTTTTCCTCGTATGAACAATATCAGTTTTTGGTTGTTACCGCCTTCTATTTTACTTCTTTTAGCCTCTACATTAGTAGAAGCTGGGGCAGGTACTGGATGGACTGTTTACCCTCCATTGAGTAGCTTAGCTTCTCACTCTGGTCCTTCTGTAGACTTAGCAATCTTTAGTCTGCATTTAGCAGGTGCGTCTTCTATTTTAGGTGCTATAAATTTTATTACCACTATTTTCAATATGCGTGCACCAGGAATTTCTATGCACCGTTTGCCTTTAATGGTATGGGCTGTTTTAATAACAGCTTTTCTTCTTTTATTATCACTACCTGTTCTTGCTGGTGCGATAACCATGTTATTGACAGATCGAAATTTCAATACAACCTTCTTTGACCCTGCGGGCGGAGGTGACCCTGTTTTATATCAGCATTTATTCTGGTTCTTCGGTCATCCAGAAGTTTATATCTTGATCTTACCAGGTTTTGGTATGATTTCGCATATCGTTTCTGTTTTTTCAAGAAAAACTGTATTCGGATACTTAGGAATGGTTTATGCTATGCTTTCTATTGGAATTTTAGGATTCATTGTTTGGGCTCATCACATGTATACAGTTGGTATGGACGTAGATACAAGAGCTTACTTTACAGCAGCTACTATGATTATCGCAGTACCTACTGGAATTAAAGTTTTTTCTTGGATCGCTACTATGTGGGGAGGAAGATTAAGTTTTGAGACTCCAATGTTGTTTGCTCTTGGTTTCATCTTCTTGTTTACTGTTGGAGGACTAACTGGTGTTGTTCTTGCGAACTCAGGTTTAGATATAGCTTTGCATGACACTTACTATGTTGTTGCACACTTCCACTATGTGTTGTCTATGGGAGCTGTTTTTGCTATCTTTGCTGGTTTTTATTTTTGGATTGCAAAAATGACAGGTTTACAGTACTCTGAGGTTTTAGGTCAGATTCATTTCTTGATCTTCTTCGTGGGAGTAAATGTAACTTTCTTTCCAATGCATTTCTTAGGTCTTGCAGGTATGCCACGACGAATCCCAGACTATGCTACTGCGTATTCTAATTGGAATCTAATTGCTTCTTATGGATCGTACTTATCGGCAATTTCAAGTGTGTTCTTCTTTGTTGTTGTTTATCATACTTTAGTACACGGAGAGCCTGTTCAGAGAAAAAATGTTTGGCTATAATTTATAGTCATTTATGTAATCTGATCAATGTCATTGACAATGAAAGAAGATTAGTAACATCTCTTTGATTCAAGTTAAGATTTGATCTTTTTTACTTCAGTTGTCTTCTCTAATTGATAGGTCTCTTTAGCGTATTGCTAAGATTTTTGGGTTTGTAGTTCAGAGGTAGAACGTTCCGCTCATAACGGTGAAGTCATGGGTTCGATTCCCTTCAAACTTATATTTCGTGAATACTCGAAGTAGCATTTGAGCGGCTTTGAGAGATTGAAATCAATTTCACAAGCTTTTCAAGTTCATTATCAGAGTCAGAAAAAGTTACTTGCGTGTTTTATCTTTCTGTTTATTTTGGCTACGTAAGTTGCTAAGATAAAAGATAGTATTAAAGGCGAGAAAAGTAAAATTTTTCGTGAATACTTTAGAATTGATAGGATGTTAAGCAAAAGATTAATAAAAACTACCCGGGTTTCAATAATATGCCTTGTTTATTTCATCACATTTTAGTAAGTTTTCTTACCAGAGTGATGTCAATCCCTCTTCGCCAGTCTTCAAAACATATCTTAAGTTATCATGTTTCTATTCATTTCTGTAATTTCATTTCTTTTGTTTCTCTTCTCCTTTTTTGTTATTAGTTCTCGAAATCCGATTCACTCGGTTTTGTCTCTAATCGCTATGTTCTTATTGTCGGCTGCTTTGCTTTTATGTCTTGAAGTTGAGTTCCTTGCTTTCTCTTTCGTCATTGTTTACGTAGGTGCGATTGCAATCTTATTTTTATTCATCGTTATGATGCTAGATATAAAAATTGGTGACAATTCGTTTGATCTTTTGCGGTATGGTCCATTAAGCTACTTTATAAGTTTTATCTTTCTTCTTGAACTTACAAAGTCTTTGTCATGTCTATCATTTTTTTCAAATACATCTTCGTTAACAAATCATGTATGGATTAGTTGGTTTTCTGAAATCGATTCGATTTCTAATATCCAAATTCTTGGTCAGCTCTTATACACATATTATTTTGTTTTTCTTCTAATGGCTGGCTTTATTTTGTTTATTGCTGTTTTAGGCGCTTTAATGCTTACTTTAACATTGAACAAAAGAATTAAATTTTAGAAAAATACTAAATTCCTTAATAGGTTATTTTCAATTTTTGAATCATTTAATTTAAAAGATTCAAGGTTTTTAAACATGAAAAACTTAAAAAAGTCTCATCAAAAAAAAATAATTCACTACTTAAAGCAAGTTTTGCCTTTCTTCTTATCTTGTGATTTTGACAGAGAGACATTGGTCATTTGTGTAAAGCCAAAAGATTTAATCTTTACTTTGTCTTTTTTTAAAAACCACGCTAATCTTCAATATAAATTGTTAACAGCTGTTTCGGGTGTTGATTTTCCGTACCGTAAAAAAAGATTCGAAGTTGTCTATGAGTTACTTAGTGTAAGATTCAATAGCCGACTTCGAATTAAAACTTCTGTTGATGAAATTACACCTCTATCTAGTTCTGTCTCTGTTTTTAGCTGTGCAACATGGTGGGAGCGTGAGATTTGGGATTTTTTTGGAGTCTTCTTTGAGAACAATGATGAAATAAGTCGAATTCTAACCGATTATGGATTTGAAGGCCACCCCTTTCGGAAAGATTTTCCTCTGAGCGGATACGTTGAATCGCGTTATAATGACAAGGTGAAGAGGATAGTTTGTGAATCTTTAGAGCATGCTCAGGAGTTTCGTAGTTTTGATTTCAGCTCAAGTTGGTCTAATACACTGATTTAATTTCTCAAAAAAATGTTTCATTGTGAAAAATATAAAGCAATTAGAATCACTTAAGATCTATTTTGCGTATGCTTTCTTTTACTCTTTTTATTCATGAGCAGTCATTTTCGTTGGAACAAAGATTACGTTTTAGCTATTGTAAATAATCATCTTATCGATTATCCAAGTCCAATTAACTTAAGTTATGCGTGGAGTTTTGGAGCCTTAGCTGGAATTTGTTTGGTAGTTCAAATTGTTACTGGAATTTTTCTAGCTATGCATTATACTTCTCACATAGATTTAGCGTTTTTAAGCGTTGAGCATATCATGCGAGATGTAAATGGTGGATGGTTATTACGCTATATGCATGCAAATGGTGCATCTATGTTTTTTATTATTGTTTACTCTCACATTTTTAGAGGGTTATATTATGGTTCTTATATCACTCCTCGTGAGCACTTGTGGTGTTCTGGAGTAGTAGTGTTCTTACTGATGATGGCTACTGCTTTTATGGGTTATGTTTTACCTTGGGGACAAATGAGTTTTTGGGGTGCTACTGTGATTACAAATCTTTTTTCGGCAATTCCTGTTGTAGGTCCGTCAATTGTTGATTGGTTATGGGGAGGTTTTTGTGTAGACAATGCAACTCTAAACCGTTTCTTTAGTCTTCATTTTGTAACACCTTTTTTGATTGCAGGTATGGTTATTGTACATATTGCTTTACTTCATAAAAATGGTTCAAATAACCCTTTAGGTGTAGAAAGTAGCAGCGATAAAATCTCTTTTTATCCTTACTTTTATGTTAAAGATTTATTCTCTTTAATGGTTTTTGTTGCTTTTTTTTCAATTATTCTTTTCTATTTTCCTAATACTTTAGGACATCCTGATAATTATATTCCTGCTAATCCGATGTCTACACCAGCTCATATCGTTCCTGAATGGTATTTTTTACCATTTTATGCTATCTTAAGGTCAATACCTGATAAGCTTGGAGGAGTAGTAGCTATGGGAGGTGCTATTGTTATTCTTTTATTCCTACCTTTCATCAATACGTCTGATATAAGAAGTTCTACTTTTAGACCACTTTATCGAAAACTTTTTTGGTTTTTTGTTGCTGACTTTTTATTGCTAGGTTGGATTGGACAAGAAGTTGTTGAAGAGCCATTCATTATGATTGGACAAATCAGTGCTGCTTTCTATTTCATCTACTTCTTAGTTCTTATTCCTGCGCTTGGAATTTTAGAAAAGTCATTAATCAAAGCTAAAATCTAATAGTCTTCAAAGTGAGAAGATACTTTTTTGTGGGAGCATATTTCAATGGTAGAATACTTGCTTTGCAAGCATGAGGTTTTCGGTTCAAGTCCGAATGTTTCCATCTAATCACTCAACCTATGGAACTTCTTACATACTTTGACAAAAAAGGGCAAGAATATAAGTACTGAAGATGAAATCGTTTTACGCATTTGGTTATAAGTATTAGAATACTGTTGCTAGTTTACGGCTTAATCAAAGTTAAAACCAATGATAAATTGTTGGCGACAAATTTGGCCTAATGTGAGTCCCATGTTAGACCTTTTGAGATTCATCTTTCATTTAAGTATTCTGAGAGATAACTTGTAAAAATAACACTTTCTATTATAATCTTTATAAAATATAATTAAAAACTAAACTAATAAAAGACTGACATGAGCTTTAAAAAAAAATCTTTAAAAAAGAAAATAAAAAATTTCACTCTTAATTTTGGTCCGCAGCATCCTGCAGCGCACGGTGTTTTGCGTCTAATTTTAGAGCTTAACGGAGAAATTATCGAGCGAGTTGAACCTCATATCGGATTGTTACATAGAGGAACTGAAAAGCTTATCGAATACAAAACTTATCTACAAGCATTACCCTACTTTGATAGATTAGACTATGTTTCAATGATGGCTCAGGAGCACACTTATTCCCTTGCTGTTGAAAATTTGACACAGATTTCTATTCCTTTGCGGGCCCAGTATATTCGAGTTTTATTTCTAGAAATTACTCGAATTTTGAATCACTTATTGGCTGTTGGTTGCCACGCTATGGATGTTGGTGCTATGACACCTTTTTTGTGGGCTTTTGAAGAGCGTGAAAAGCTAATGGAATTCTATGAGCGTGTTTCTGGTGCTCGAATGCACTCTGTTTATATCCGTCCCGGAGGTGTTTCTCAAGATATACCAATAGGTTTCTTAGACGATTTGTATATTTTTGCGGAGCAGTTTAGCTTGAGAGTTGATGAAATGGAAGAAATGCTAACAACTAATCGAATTTGGAAACAACGTTTGATAAATGTTGGAGTTGTTACTTCAAAAGAAGCTTTAGAGTGGGGCTTTAGTGGTGTTTTACTACGTGGTTCTGGCTTGAATTGGGATTTACGAAAAAAACAGCCGTATGAAGTATACGAAAAAATGAATTTCGATGTTTTAACTGGTATCAATGGTGATTGTTATGATCGCTATGTTATTCGAGTTGGTGAAATGCGTCAATCAGTATCTATAATAATGCAGTGTTTGAACAACATTTCAAATGGTGCTATCAGAACAGACGATAAAAAAAGTACATCACCTCTTCGGCATGATATAAAAAACTCAATGGAATCTTTAATTCATCATTTCAAGTTTTTCACAGAAGGTGTTTCTGTTTTAAGAGGCGAAACTTATACTGCAACAGAAGCGCCAAAAGGCGAATTCGGGGTTTACCTATTATCGAACGGAACAAATCGTCCTTATAGGTGTAAGATAAAAGCGCCTGGATTTGGTCATTTACAGGCTTTGAATATGATGAGTAAAGGTCACATGATTGCTGATGTTGTAACTATTATCGGAACCCAAGATATTGTCTTTGGAGAAATCGATCGTTAAGTAAGATGGTTAGATATCAAATATTCACGACAACAGGTTCTCTGTTGTTTCCTTTGTCAAAAAAAAGAAAAGTTACTTTTTTGAAGAATGATCCACTAAATCACTTTTTATGGAAATCGACTAGAAAGACGTCTCTAACAAGTACGACAAAAAAGTTAGAATCTTTTAAAGCAAGATTTTTGAAGTAGGTGAAATTCTGTTTTGATCTAAGCTTCTAGAGAAAATAGCTCAGTTGGGAGAGTATTAGCCTGTCACGTTAAAAGCCGCGGGTTCAAGTCCCGTTTTTCTCGTAAAATTTTATCGTATTTTTCCATTTGTTGAAAAGAGATATGAATTGTTTGTCATACGTCACTCTTTTGCTCTTGAACCCGATAGTACAGTCCTGAGTTTTTTTTTCAAACAACAAATGGTTCATTCTTTTTTTATATTTTGTCGAGATTGACAAAATATCTCTAATATCTAAGCACAAACAACGTTAGTTAAGCTGAGAAAAATACAAATAATTAAGTCTACCTTTATCTATGTTGAAGATGCAACATGTTTTTTGTGATAGCTTCTGTGCTATTTTATAATGTCTTTGATCTGACTATAACAAATGTTCAATACTTATTGAATCAAATCTTAAAATACCCTCGATTACGAAAGCGTGGTTGAGCTCTTGTGTTCGTTGTTAAGCGACTATTACGCACTTCGTAGATGCTTTTATTTGTACCTGCATCCACTACAGTAGTACTCAAGCGATTACATCCTATCTCTTCTTTATGGTCGAGCTGGGCTATTTACAAAATTTATTTCAATGCAATCCGCTGATGCTAACTCGATGAACACAACAAAAAAATACCTTCGCTCTCGTTAATAATTCAAACTCAATCTATACCAAGTTATTGCTTTTTGTACTTCTATCTTGCATAGAAAAATTTAGAAAAGAATGGGATTTGAACCCATGATGCGAAAACGCAAGCCGATTTAGCAAACCGGTACTTTAAACCTACTCAGTCATCTTTTCCATTTTGTTAAAACCAACGAAAGTGAGCAAAAAGACGATTTTGAGAAGCAACTTTATGTAGACCAAGAGTTGTCTTTACACTTTGACTTTTACCCATAGACGAACTTATCAATTCTTCTACTAAAAAATCCTCAAAGTTTTTCCTGTTATTAAAAGAGGATAACAGAATTTTAAAAGAAGAAGTAATTTGTCGAGAAAAGAAAATAGGGAATGGAACTTGATAAGCTTTACCTTTTATACGAACGTTACGAACCTCAAGAAGAGGTTTGATGTTATTCGTTGCTAAGATTAAAACAGCAATCGGTGAATAACCCTGTAACGAAATACGAATAAGAACCCTTTTTAGGATATTTTCAGCTTTAGACTTTTTACCATCTTTCATCAAATGAGAGATACATTTTTTAAAGATGAAAGAAAAAAACAGATTGGAATCGTTATTTTTCAAGTTTTGATTAGTTTTTGAGAACATTTTATTGCGGAAGTTGGATTTGAACCAACGTCTTCCAGGTTATGAGCCTAGTAAGCTAACCAAGCTGCTTTATTCCGCAGATATAGGGGAAGAAAGTCTTAAGTTTTTGGTTTTTTGGTCCCATATTTCGATCTTGCTTGTCTCCTGTTCTTCAATCCCAAAAAATCATATTTACCTCTTATCAAATGATATTTCACTCCAGGTAAATCTTTGACTCTACCGCCACGCATCAAAACTGTAGAATATTCTTGTAGAGTGTGACCCTCTCCAGGAATATAGGCCGTCACCTTTTTCGCTGTGGATAATCGAAGACGAGCTACTTTTCTCAATGCAGAATTTGGTTTCTTGGGTGTCTTCGTAAATACTTTCAAGCAAACACCTTTTTTTTGTGGTGCTTTCTCTAAGGCAGACGAACGGCTTAATTTTTTCTTTGTCTGACGAATATTGTTACATAATTGATTGATCGTTGGCATTTTTAGATATGATAATGTTTTTCTCTTCTAGGTGAATGAAAATTCTTATATTTTTGAAAAATTTTTAGTATTTTTATGCTTTTTTATTACTAAAGTTACACATAAAACCTATCCATCGTGATAGTCTTTCACGATCTTTAGAAAATATATCTTGAAGTCAGTTTCTCATTTAAGATGCTTTCAATGATTATCTTAAATAAATTTAGCTATTCGACTATGCTTGAAAAACAATCGAAACACCAGTGATTTACGTTTCTCGCTCCTCTCGTACTAGAGAATAATCTTCTCAATTTTCTAGAGCTTGCAGTAGATAGGGACCAAACTGTCTCACGACGTTCTAAACCCAACTCACGTTCCATTTTAATAGGCGAACAGCCTAACCCTTGAAACCTTCTTCAGCTTCAGGATATGAAGAGTCGACATCGAGGTGCCAAACTTTCCCATCGATAAGAGCTCTAAGGAAAAATCAGCCTGTTATCCCTGGCGTACTTTTTATTTGTTGAGCGATGGTCTTTCCACAAAGAACCACCGGATCACTATAGTCGACGTTACGTCCCTGTTCAACTTATTGGTCTTACAGTCAAGCAAACATATACTATTACGCTCTACAACAATGAAAATTGTTTGAGTTTTACCTTTACACACCTCCGTTACTTTTTTGGAGGTAACCGCCCCAGTTAAACTACCAAGCATACACTGTCCTTCTATGAAGTGAGTAAAAATTTAATTTAAGGGTGGTATTTCAAGAACGCTTAAATGAGTTACTTACGTAAAAATCTTAAACAGCTCCCACCTATCCTACACAAAAACAAAATCTTTACAATAGATGCTTATAGTAAAAGTGCACAGGGTCTTTCCGTCTAGCTGCAAGAAGCGCGCATCTTCACGCGCATTTCAATTTCACTGAGCTTTTGCTGGAGACAGTAGGAAAGTCATTACATCATTCATGCGCGTCGGAACTTACCCGACAAGGAATTTTGCTACCTTTGAACCGTCAGAGTTACGGCCGCCGTTTACTGAAACTTATAATTGAAGCTAAAACAACAATCTTTCATTGTACAGCACCGGGCAGATGTCAGTCCCTATACATCTTTTTGCAAATTAGCAGAGACTTGTGTTTTTATTAAACAGTTGCTATCCTCATTTCTGTGCCAACAACCTAGAAACCAATAAAGTTTTCAAAGGTTGTCACTCCTTCTTCCGAAGTTACGGAGTTAAATTGCCGAGTTCCTTCAACAAAATTATCTCAAGCGCCTTAGTATATTCAACCCGCTCACCTGTGTCGGTTTAAGTACGGTTTACATTAAATAGCACATCATGAAAGATGTGCTCAAAAAGCTATTTCCTGGAAATTATGACAAACCTCTACTTTACTGTAAAAAGGTAAGCTAACATGCTAATTCCGTCACTTTTTTAAAGAATACCATTTAAAATTAAATTTCCCATCAGCATAAACTTTGGTTTATCGCTTTAGGGGCCGTCTTACTATAAGATCATTCGATCTTTTTGAAAAGGATTAGCCTTGTTTCAAAAACCTTGAGCTTTCGGCGACCACGCTTTTAACGTGGTTTATCGCTACTCATGCCAGTATAATCAGTTCTAATCTTTCCAAAAAATTTTACAATCTTTTTTCTTCAAGCTATAGAACGTTTTGCTACCATCATCTTATATGATTTGTTGTTTCGGTTAATGTTTTTAGTCTCTTACATCTTCAGCGCAAAAAAACTCGATCAACGTGCTGTTACGCTTTCTTTAAAAGGTGGCTGCTTCCAAGCCTACTTAATGATTGTCTTTGCTTGATTACAGCATTTATCACTTAAACATTTATTAAAGACCTTAACAAACAATCAGGGCTGTTTCCCTCTTGAGAAAAAACCTTAGCATTCAATCTCTGGCTGCTTTTCAAATAGTTTACTGTATTCGTAGTTTCATTAAGTTTGGTAAGATAAAAATCTCCCTACCTTATCGAGTGGCTCTACCCCAGTAACAAATAAAAAACGCCCTACTAAAATAGGTTTCGCAAAAAACCAGCTATCTCTACGTTTGATTGGCCTTTCACCCCTAATCACAACTCATCTCAGTCTTTTTCTACAGACACGAGTTCAGCCCTCCAATTTACATTACTGTAATATTTTCAGCTTGTTCATGATTAGATCACGTAGTTTCGGGTTTTACTTCAAAGACTTAACAAACAATAATTCATATTTGATTTCTCTGCGCCTCCATGTCACCGATTAAGCTTGCCCTTGAAATAAAGTCACTGGCACATTATGCAAAAGGTACGTTGTAGTTAAAAAAACGTCAACAGTTTGTAAACATTAAGTTTCAGGTCTTTTCACTCTCAAAGAGACTTTTTTCATCATTCCCTCACGGTACTTTTCACTATAGATTGCCAAAAATTTTTAGAATTGAGAGTGGTATTTCCCAATGTTCAAACAAAGAATTGTTTTACTATTTTAATTCTTATGAAAATCGCTTACAGGAATTAAACCTTCTGTGTCAAAATTCACGATACATAAGAATCTTTTTCGATTTCTCTCGCCAATAATCTCGAAATCACGGTTGTTTTTTTTAAAAGTTAATGAGATGTTTCAGTTCACTTTTTTTTATTGTATTTTAGAAATAGAAGTTTCCCTCTATAGAACGTAAATCTTTTTTACTATCTAGAAGCAAAAGAGTTACTTTTCGTCGCTAACGTCTATATTTTTGGTATCAAGACATCCCCTATAATGCTTTTTAAAGGCTTAAGTGGGTTTGAACCACTGACATTATGCTTATCAAGCATACGCTCTCACCAACTGAGCTACAAGCCTAGAATATTTTACTATCAAAAAACACTGAGATCTTTAACTCTCAAAACCCAAATAAAAAAAAAGAAAAACTCATAAGCTTTACAAAAAAGCAAATAAGATTCTACTCAAACAAATCATCGTTTTTCGTATATCACAGGGTGGGTGTTTCTCGTTATCAGGTTAAAGACAGAATTGAACTATCATCATTAAATTTGCAATTTAACGCATTACCAGATTATGCTATTCAACCTTGAAAAGGGCGAGTAATGGGTTTCGAACCCATGACATTTAGAGCCACAACCTAATACTCTATCCAACTGAGCTATACTTGCCAATGGAATAAAAGGATTCGAACCTTTGAATCCACGTATCAAAAACGTGTGCCTTACCACTTGGCGATATTCCAAACTCTCCAAAAAAGAGTCGAACTTTTGACCTAACGATTAACAGTCGCTCGCTCTACCACTGAGCTATTAGAGAAATTTTTTGTTTTTCATACAAAATCCTTTTAGAAGATTAGAACTAGAGAAATTTTTCTTCAGTTCCTTGTGAACTTTTCTAAACTGAAGATGGTCTATCAATAGAAGCATAAAATCTAGGAAGATCATTCTCTTCTCACATAGTTACTTCATACTTATCAAAATTCTATACTTTAAAGTTTTTTGCTACTAAAAACAAAATCGATTTTTGTCGAAGTGCTTTTTCCATGAAATTACGAACAGTAAGAGAACTCTCCTTGAAAGAAAACATCGGAAACGGTAAAGCAGACGATGCTCCTACAGAAAAGTACTCACTATATCTTGACAGAGATGCCTTAGATGCAGAACATGTTTTTTCTAAAAAAGAATCAAAAAGATTTGTTAATGCGCTTTGTTCTTTAGAAAAAGAAACTATACCTTCAGTTCCTTTTTGAAGTTTTTTTGTACGAGCTTTTAAAGCTGAACTGATTTTCGGCAAAAAAGTTGTTAAAAGAGTCAAGTAGAAGCCGGAAAAGAAAAAAAATAACCAAAAGATTTGGTTGAAAAAAGTTACTTTATCAAATTGTGGCATGATACTTTGAGTCGAGATTCCGCAAGTTAAAAAGATAAGACTGCACTTTAAGTTTGATACCAACACAAGTTCTGAATGGAAGGTGAATTTACGAACCTTTCCGTGAAGAAAATCAAAAAATGTGAATAATTTTACACACGACTTATCGAGAAGTCAGCTTTTTAAGATTTCTAATTAAAAAGAATGTATCCTGAAAATCAGAGATTTCTTTTGACTTTGCGGTTCAGAAGCCTCTAACAATTAATATAAAATAAACTTTGTTCTTACTGCCTTAAGGCATCTTTACGCCCTTAGCTATCTAAAAAATTTGAAAGTAAGTGACTATTTTTGAAAAAATAGACTTCTCAACTATTGACCAAAAAAGTAAGACATGATATCACAAACGTGAAAGCTAGCATATCTAAGGCATATCATCATCTAGTAGAGGGGTGTTTTGTAGTTGATAAAATCGAAAAAAGTCAGAAATGAAATTAATCAGAGTAGAAAACTTATAAAATCTTTTGTATGGCTTTTCATTTCACATATAAAAGAGATTAGATAAAATTCACGTAGTTCTTTTTAAAAGCAGTTGCACATTTTGACATAGTCAGGGATTTCTTCGTAATTTGATCCGAAACAAAAAAGTTTGATAGAACAACTGTTAAAGGTGTTTTTATAACTTTTTGTGGCGCCTCTTTTCCGAAAGGTACCAATAGATTCTTAGTGAAAGATTCATTTGACTTAGATCCTAAACTGAAAAATTTGCTCACTTCAGCTACATCTGAGAAAGTTTTTAATCGAGAATGAATTTTTTTATTTTTTAGAGTTTTTGAAAATAAAGCACTTACCGTTTTTAGATCATCTCGTGCTAGACTAGGGCTAGTCAAAGCAGCAGCAGTTTTTTGAATTCGACCCTCTAGATTGACAAAGATACCTTCTTTTTCAGTAAAGGTTGTAGAAGGTAAAAGCAATCCTTTTTTTCCCTTTAGTGATAACGGAAAAGCATGTGGTGTTTGAATAACAACGAATTGATCGTCTGAAAATGTTTCTGGAAAAAGAGAATCTTTTTGAAGAAAGTCTACACCAACACAATAGATAAATTTCCAATTGTTGTTCATCAACTTTGATTTATCTTTTTGGTTGATTCCTATTAGATTAGATCCAACAGTACTTGCTTTGGTGGGCAGAAAGTTTATTCCTAACCATTCTTCATCGATAACTTTTGTATACCTTGATAGTTTTTCAACCAAAGCAGCCATCACTTCAGAATCCAGACGTTTTTTAACACCCGAACCAATGATGATGAAAGGTTTTTGAGCTTTCACTAACTTTTGACAAAAAGGGTGTTTACCTTCTGAAATTTCAACTAAAGTTTTAATTGAATTACCGATAGAATCATTCGAATAGGTTAAATTATCACGCAAACCGATAGAAGCTTTGACAAAACCACCTCTTCGAATCCTTTTTCTGATTCTCACATTCAATAAAGAAGCTTCAAAGCGTGAATTAGTACCAACAGTTAAACATAAATCAGATTTTAGAATATCAGAAAAATTGGTGTTAGATTTAAGTGAAGCCATAAGATCATTTTCTAAGTTCAGAAAATCCTCAGTGACTAAAGTATTCCCCAAAGTATCTGAGATATGCTTTAACTTTTCCAAAGTCTCTAAATCTAAAGTGTTGCCACAAACAATTAAAACATTCTCCGGATTTTCTGCCAATGCTTTCTGCAATTCGGAGTCAAAGATTTTCAAGGCTGCTTCCCATTTAATCTCACGAGTATCAACCTTTGAATCTGGAGCACTTGCTCGTAAAGCATAGGGTGACCCTAAACGTTGATTCTTTAAACCGTCAAAGGAAAATCTAGTTTTATCCGAAATCCATTCCTCATTCAAAGTATCATCTAGAACAGGCAAAATCCTTAAAACTTCTGTCTCTTTGAAATCGACTCTTATTTGAGAACCAACCGCATCTTGAACATCAATGGTTTCTACTGATTTTATTTCCCAAGGACGAGCGGTGAATGCGTAAGGTTTTGATGTTAACGCTCCTACAGGACAAAGATCAATAACATTTCCTGAAAGCTCTGAGTTTAGACTTTTTTCGACATAAGTTCCAATCTTAGTTTCTTGACCTCTTAAGGTAGTACCTAGATCTTCTTGTCCAGCAACATCTTGGAAAAAGCGCACACATCGAGTACAATGAATACAACGTGTTAAAATTGTTTTGATTAAAGGACCGCAATTCTTATCTTCAACACCTCTCTTTGAGTAGAAAAAACGACTTCGATCCGACCCAAACATCATAGTTTGTTCTTGTAAATCACATTCCCCCCCTTGATCACAAATAGGGCAGTCTAGGGGATGGTTCATCAACAAAAATTCTAATGCATTTTCTCGAGCCTTTTGAACAATAGGCGTATTTGTATAGATTTTCATATTAGAAGCTACCGGAAAAGCACAAGACGCTATAGGTTTAGGAGCCTTTTCGACCTCTATCAAGCACATTCGACAGTTACCAGCAATTTGTAACCTTTCATGGTAACAAAATCTTGGGACAAAAGCACCCACAGCTTCGCAAGCCTCCAAAGCACTTGCACTCTTTGAAACAAGGATAGGATGATTATTTACAAAAATTTTGATCATTAAACTTTTTATACGTAAAACTTATTTTTAACTGGAAAAATCAAGGTCATCTAAAACACCGCACAATATTTTACGTTAGAAAAAGCAAACAGAATTTCAAAAAGTATACTCTCGTTGGCACTTTTTTCGTTAGTTTTTCATCTTTTTCAATGTTAAAACATGTTTAGTAAACATTTTTCACAAAGAAACACTTGTTCAGATTACGTTAGTATTGGGTCATATGGTTAATGAATTCAGTAAGCGTACCGTCGTCATTAACACTAATATCAATACCTGTTTCTGTAAGCTGATTTTGGAGAGTGGTAACTTTAACTTTCAATCTTTCAGCCAAGTTACTTTTCTCGAAAAGTTCGCTTTGTGTGTCGTCAATTTCTCCTTGAAGCCTCCTAACGAGATCTATGCCTTGGGTAATATCCCTTTCATATTTGAGAATTTCCCCAGTTACACGCTCAAACTCAGGCCCTAAGGCCTCCATTTCCGTTTCTATTTCTAATAGTTTGGCAATATCAATTGCCTTTTTTGCTTGACCAAAGAGTACCGTTGTATAGGCAAACCCCTTATCATTCAAGATTTCGAAATACAAATCATTCCCATGTATATCATAAGTCTGAATACTATGAGGTGTCGAACTTGAAGAAGGAGGATTAGCGTGATAATAGCTCTGCAGCTTTAAAAGCGTTTGATCAAAAGAATCATGCACCTGTGAATTTCTAAGATAAAGTACGTAACCAAGACCAATAATTGCTAAAGTTATCAAAGAATAAGTCCAAAAGTAACTAGAGTTTTCTAGTACATCAGATTTCTCTTTTATATCACTAAAATCACTCAATGTTGATTCAATTGCAATAGCCCTTTCTTGACAGAGTTCCTGGATCTCTGTCTTTAATAAATGTATTTCATGCGCCACCCCCTCAAGTTCTCTTTCGCTTTTTTGAAGTTCCTCCAACAATAATTTATTTTCAGACGAAAAAATGTTTAAGTCCTTAGAATTAAAGTAAAGTTGTATAAAAGAACCTAAAAGCACTGCGGAAAGAGTTGGAACTAATATAGATAAAAATTTCATGGTCAATTTTTTGTATACTTAAAAGCACCGGAAACAAGTCCAGTGATTTTTTTTATTTTTGTTGGAGCGTACACTACCATTAGTGAACCTAACGAACCAGCCCCTGCTGTAAGTGCAGCTGATATTTGAGTTCTAAAGGTTGTAGATTCTGTGACAGATGATGCAATTTTAACACCACCCTTGATAGCCTCTGAATTTGCTGATGAACCAACACCAGCACCAGCAATACCAGCTTTCATTTGAAACCAATTAGTCAATCCCCCAACTATAAAAGTAGAACCTAGACTACCTAAAACAGACATAAATGGGGCATTCAAAAAGCGGTTCCCCTGCACCACATCCCCTTTAATTTGACATCCAGTTTTCTTAAAGTTTTCACTCAATATCTTGTTTCTCTCAATCCGCTCTCCTGCTAGACGCAAAGCGGCTTCTTGACGAGTGGTCAAGATCCTAGGATGTGCAATCTTAAAGGCGTAATAGGCACGTTGCGAAAGATATTGACAATTCCTACTTACTTCCTTCATGAAAAAAGAGAAATTCCCTGGAGTAAGTAGCGGAACAGCTAGTTTAAAGAATACTACAGGTGCTACGCAAAATACCAAGTACCTATTTAAACCCATTGCGGCAAACATTTCAAAACAAGAGGGAATTTGTTGTATCAAAAATTTTGTAACATACATAGAACCACAACCAAGAGAATTATATAGATTCTCGGTCACGCAGTAAACAGCCTCACCGAATCCGTCAATCTCCTGAATCTTAACTTTAGATAAAAAGTTATTCACTGAAGCGTCAATTACCTCATTGACGTTGTCCCTGCCCTTAAAAAAAGCTTTAAACGCTTGTACTTTTTTGGTGTACTTACACAAGACGAATCCGCATGTTTATAAAGACACATGAAGTCGCTAATAACCTGCGTCAATGTTTCTGGCTCCTTGCCCTTACAGATAATCAAACTTTTTGAAATTGCAACAGCATCTCTTTCGTTAGCAGCCAACGAAAGAAGATATTGTCTTAGAACTTCTTTGTCTTGATTTATGAGAAGTTCTTTCAAAACAGGATCGTAGGATTTTTGATGGTCGAGCAAACTCATATAAGTCTCAAGATCCTCACAAACGTACTTTCTTAAAACCAACATCTCTAATTATTAAACTTTTTATACATAAAACTTATTCTTAACTGGAAAAATCAAGGTCATCTAAAACACCGCACAATATTTTACGTTTGAAAACTCAACTTTAAGTAATCTTGATTTTCTTTATTGAATAGACAAAGAAGTTAGAAAAAGCAAACAGAATTTCAAAAAGTACACTTTCGTTAACACTTTTTTCGTTAGTTTTTCATCTTTTTTCAATGTAGTCATGAGAAAAATTACATTCCCTATCTTGAATACTGTTTCCTTTTTCTACAGAGTACACAATCAAGAAAGACTAAGAGAAAGTAATCTTTTTCGTCCTTCACTATTGAAATGAAATTAAAAAATACTCCGATTAAGCAACCTTGATTTTCTTTATCAAACGGACACAGACGTTAGAAAAATCAAACAGGATTTCAAAAAGTACACTTTCGTTAACACTTTTTTCGTTAGTTTTTCATCTTTTTTCAATATAATCATGAAAAAAATTACGTTCCCTATCTTGAATACTGTTTCCTTTTTCTACAAAGTACACAACCAAAAGAGATTGAGAAAAAGTAACCCTTTTTGTCACTTACCATTAAAATGAAATTAAAAAATACTTAAATCAAGATAGACATTTCAAACATCTGATAAAATGGAAAACAACAATATTTTCAATTCTCATTATTTAAGAATAGAAAAAAAGATACGTTTTCAGTAAAACCTTATTTCAAAAAAACACTCTTCTTAGAAGAAGACACCAGATTGATTTTCATAAACTTTTTATGTGAAAAACGATTCTTTTTTTTCAAAAACTTGAAACCTACAAGATGTTGTTTTTTAACTTTTCGATAAATTTTACTGGTTAAACTTTTAGGAGTAAAAGAACTTGAACCCAGCGAAGACGTAAAGAATCCACCCTTGATTTTTTTCATGAAATAAAAAGAATAAAGTCTTTTTTTCTTGAAGAGCTTCCTCAAAAAAATTATGCGTTTCTTTAAATCACTTTTTGCCGTTCTCTGTTTTACAAAGTGTTTTGTGAAGAAAAAATATGATTTAAAATCGTTTTCAGAAAATGAGAAACGAAATGGTACGGAGTGCTTTTTCGACTTTTTTTTCAAAATGATATTCAATTCACTCAGAGCATTCTCAGACTGATCTATTTGAACGTAAGACATTTTTGGAATTTGTGGTAAATTGAAAAACGAAGTTGCTCTAGACTTTTCTTTTTTCGAAATATTTGTTATTTGCTTTTTCTTATTTAACATATAGATTGAAATAGTTAGTTAGCTGAAAGTAGCTAAACGAATCATATTATACTATAATAACTTTCGTTTTAACAGGTAGCTTGTTCCCTCCTTTCATTAGGGCCTTTTTTGCCATCGTGCTTGAAACACCCGCAATCTCAAACAAGATAGTTCCAACTTTGACTGGAGCACACCAAAAAGAGACAGAACCTTTTCCTTTCCCCATTCTATTTTCAGTTGGTTTTTTAGTGACAGGAATATGGGGGAAAATATTTATCCATATTTTACCACGACGCCCTAGACTACGATTTATACACTGACGAACAGCCTCAATTTGACGTGAAGTTACTCGCATACTGCTCAAGGCCTTTAGGCCAGCGGTTCCATGTCTTAATTCGAAGGATTTTGTTTCAAGACAATTTTTTATATAGTTTTTTCTTAGTTTTTTGAAATTCAATCTTTTTGGTTGTAATGACATTATTCAAAAACCCACACTTTTACACCAAAAACGCCATAACTAGTATCAATATGTGTTAAAGAATACTTTATTTCACTTGAAATTGTTTGTAGAGGAATAGAACCTTTTTCAAACAAGCGTATTTTTGATCTTGGAACACCCTTGAAGCGCCCTTTTATTTGAATCTTTAATCCTTTGATCCGGCTTCCTTTAAACCTAAGATCATCCACGGTATTGACAAAGCTTGTCAAGAAAAGTAAAAATTTATTTATCTTTTTGCTTCTATGAAAAATTTTAAAGAAGCGTGCTGTGAATTTAGAGATAAGTAAACTGGTATTTTTTGTGGTATTCATCAAGCAAAATAAGAAAAGACCTCCCTCAAAATACAATTCTTTAGAAAAACCACTCAATTTTTTTTTAACTTGTGTATATTCCTTCGAAAAGAAAGTTTTCTGATGCTTTAATGCTGTTTTGTTCAAGTTTTGTAAAATCAAGCGCTTTGATGAAGAGTATCCAAATTTTGATAAAACAGAGAAAAGTTTTTGAACAACCATCGGGATCTCCGAGTCTGCGTTTTTCGGATCAGACGCGAGTCTTTTTTTAGTTGAGTGTTTCTTCAAAACTAAAAAATTGATGAATAATGTGAGAAATGATTTTTCATTTTGCACTGTGAAAAAGCAATCTTTCACAAGGCAATTATTTTTTTCGAAAAACGTCACTATATTAGAGGAAACTAAAAGATATTCTTTCAATAGAGTAGAATATTCGTTCATTTGATGTCCGCTTCCAAAAATGACAGCAGTCTTTTTAGTTGCCCGAAAGCTATTTGGATTCGCTTTTTGTCCCATGATTATTTGCCCTTTTTTTTTATTTTGTAAACATGCCTTAGCCTTGTCGGTATGAATTCGCCTATTTTATGGCCGACAAGGTCTTCACTAAGCATCAAAGGAACATAGAATTTTCCGTTGTATACTTGAATAACTTTCCCGACTAAGAAAGGTAGAATAACACTACTTCGGGATGTTGTTTTGATTTTTTGTTTGCTATTTTGACGGCTTTTCTGAAAAAAAGTTTCATCAAAAAAAGGACCCTTCCAGAGAGAACGTTTTGACATTGAAATTATACTTAACGCTTAGAAATCGTTTTTTTCGTTGGTTGTCCTTTGGTAATTTTACCCCAAGGTGTAACGGAAGGTCTACCTCCCGACGTTTTTCCCTCTCCACCTCCATGCGGATGGTCTATAGGATTCATGGCAACTCCTCGAACTGTAGGTCGTTTGTTGAGCCAACGAGAACGTCCTGCTTTAGCTGAATTAACAAACCTATGAGATGAATTCGATAAAATTCCTAAAGTTGCTTCTGTATCTAACTTGAATAATCGATGCTCACCAGAATTCAATCTTAAGCGGCATTGTGTCTGATCTTTTGAGATTATCTGAGCACCACACCCAGCAGAACGAGAAATACCACCTTTTTTTCTAGGAAAAAAAATATTGTGAACAAAAACACCGAGAGGTAAATCTTTCAAAAAGAAGAGATTTCCAATCTTAAAGCTTAATTCAGATTCTCCCAACTGAGAACTGATAAAATGCCCTCTTCTCAAACCCTGAGGAGCTAGTATGTAGAAAAAGGACTCAGTCTTTTCTGAAAAAATACGTGCGATATTCGCTGAACGATAGGGATCGTATTCTATGTACTCAACAATACCTGAAAGGTCTGTTCTTGAATGAGTAATTTGACGATATTTTTTCTTATGGCCTCCCCCTTTAGTGAAAACAGTAATGCGACCCTGATTATTTCGACCAGCTTTATTTTTCAAAAACAATGTCTGATTTTTCAAGCTAGGAATTTTTGGAGTGTGTGAAATGTGAACAAGATTTGACCAAAGGAGAATGTTAAAAGGTTTTGGTAACAAATGAGAATGTCGCTGAGAAGGTGTTCTTGCTTTTTTTTGTTTCAATGCTATCATAGAAAAAATTTTAGTTACTATTGGAAGAAAAATAAAAAGGAAAATAATTTACAATTAATCTTTAGCAAGACATGACTAAGATCAAATGTAGATGGCTTTACATTCTATAGGAATCGAACCTATAACCTACAGCTTAGAAAACTGATGCTCTATCCGATTGAGCTAAAAATGTAGTAAGAAAAAAATGATTTACTTTTTGAATAACGATATTCCAGACAAAAAAGCTGTTCCAAAGGCTTTGCAAAACATCTTTGGAATAGGTAAGAAAAATTCTAGTAAGCTATGCAAATTTTTAGGGTTTTCTGAAAAGATTCTTGTTAAGTATCTCACGCCAGAAATGAAGAATAAAATCATAGCGTATGTGGAGGTTAATATCAAAAATGGCGAAGAATTGAAGCAAGTCCTTAATAAGAGAAAAGAGCATCAAATAAAAATAAAATGTTACAAGGGACAACGTGCGAGATTTCGACTTCCGAGGAGAGGTCAACGAACCCATACAAATGCTAGAACTGCTAAAGTTCTAAATTGATGAAATGAGAAAACAAATAATCAATATTTCAAGCAAAAGTACAACAAATAATACGATACTACATGCAACGGGGCAGAAAAATAGAAGCATAATTCTCAGTACAGGAATGCTTGGTTTTAAGGGATCAAAGAGATCAACACCTTATGCCGCTCAACAGACAGCAGAGTTAATGGCTGAAAAGTTGATTGAAAATAGAGTATCAGAAGTCAATCTTTTCTTCAAAGGCTTTGGAAAAGGAAAGAAGTCTATCATAAAAGGATTGCTAAAAAAACGAATAAAGATAGTCAAGTACACAGACGAAACACCAAAAGTTCATAATGGATGCCGAAGAAAAAAAAAGCGACGTATCTAAGATTTTCAAAAGAAGGAGTGACTGAGTGGTTAAAAGTGACAGATTGTAAATCTGTTAGATTTTCTTTCATAGGTTCGAATCCTATTTCCTTCAGAAAGCTTTTTCGTCAGGCAAACTGTTTGAGGATGCTCTTAATCAAGAAAAACTCAATATGAAATTTCTAGAAAAGTAAAATGTAAGGTTAATTCACGAAGAAATAGAAATGTGGAAAGATACAAAAACTTAAGAAAAATCTAAGCATTTATTAGTGTAAGTGGATTGCATCATTTATATAAATACAAGTCAGAATTGTAAATACATAAGCTTGAATCATAGCAACACCTAATTCTAGTAGCATTAAAACAATCAAAATACTTAAAGGTATTGTGTGTGCAAACAACGCTAAACTACTACCAGCTAGTACCATAGCCCAACTGAATCCTGCAATAACTTTTAACAGAGTATGTCCTGCCATCATGTTAGCAAATAATCGAACAGACAAACTGATAGGCCTGAAGATGTAAGAAACTAATTCAATTGGCACTAACATTAAAGCCAAAAGTGTAGACGATCCCGGAGGTAGAAATAGAGACAAAAAATTAATACCATGTTCCCGAAAACAAACAATATTGATTCCAATGAAAGTCATTAATGCTAAAGCAAAGGTAACAATCAGATGACTTGTAATTGTGAAACTATATGGAACTAAACCGATGATATTAGCGATCAAGATAAAAGTAAACAAAGTGAAAACATATGGAAAAAAAGATTTACCAGCAGGACCAACATTGTCATTTATCAAGCTATAAACGGTGCTGTAAATTAATTCAATTACAAATTGAATTCTATTTGGAACTACGTGAAAGCTCTCGTTTGCAGAACTCAAAGAACATAAAACAAAGAAGAAGCAAAGAAGACCAAAAGCAGAAATAACGACTGAGTTTGTTATAGAAAAATCAAACCCTAAAAGTGAAATATTATTTAAAGGTAAAATTGAAAACTGTTCTAGAGGACTGTATAAAAAAAGCATGATATTAATTAATTTTTTAGTGAAATTTTAAGACCCCCACCAATATACGGTGATAAATAAAAACAACCAAACAACATCTACGAAGTGCCAGTACCAAGCTGCTGCTTCAAAACCAAAATGATGCTCTCGAGTAAAATGATTCAAGTTCAATCTACTCAAACAAACTATCAAAAAACAAGTACCGATAAAAACATGAAAACCATGAAAACCAGTAGCCAAGAAAAAGCATGATCCATAAATACCATCAGAAATATCAAAAGGAGATTCCAAGTACTCAAAAACTTGCAAAGCAGTAAAAACAATAGCTAATAATATCGTCAAAAGCAAGCCTATCTGTGATTGTTTTTTATCACCAGCAACAATTGAATGATGAGCCCAAGTAACGGTTGCTCCTGAGGTCAATAAAATTGCTGTATTCAATAAAGGAATACCCCAAGCACTTAAAATTTCTAAGCCTTCTGGTGGCCAAACTGCACCAAGCACAACAGATGGTTTAATTGTAGAATCAAAGAAAGCCCAGAAGAAGGCGAAGAAAAACATAATCTCTGATACAATGAATAGTAAAACTCCCTGTCGAAGTCCCTGTTGAACATTAAAGGTATGTTGTCCTTCAAAAACGGCTTCACGAACAATATCTCTCCACCAAACGAACATAGTAAATAAAATTATCGAAATACCAAGACCAAATAAATTCCACCCTCCTGAAAAATCATGCAAAACCATTACAAAACCAAAAGTTAAGCCGAAACCACCCACAGAAGCTAAAAGAGGCCATGGACTTGGATCTACCAAGTGGTATGGATGTCGCTGATTATTATTTTTTAAAATTGTTTCTTTCATTTTTTGTTATACTTTTAAAGATTGATAAAAAATTGTATTGTATTAAATAGTAAAACATTCATCGTTTTGAATGCTTTATGAAAGATGATGAGTTGTTTTTCTCAAAACAACGTTCACATCACTTGGGATTTTATGGAAAAAAACTTTTAAGATTTTTTCTTCTAAAAACTCCTTCAAGTAAGGATTACTTTCCACGTTTTTATCAGAAAGGTGACATGTTAAATAAAATAGTCGTTGATAAGTTGAGATCTGGAAATGCTCTTTTGACTTTTTATTTACGTGCGGCGATTTTATCAAAACAAATTTTTTTACTTTTTTTGGTATTGCTACAGAAAAAAATTTGAAATATTTTTTCAAAGGTAGGTAAGACGAAAAAAGTGCTTCCAAAAAGAGAAGACTTGTTATGTTATTTGTGGAAATCTTTAATTGATAGATAGTTTTCATAAAAAGTTTATAAAATCATACGCATGAAGTAGAAATTAATTTCTTTGTCTGACTAATTTACATCGGTAACCAACTAAAACTGATCAGAACTGAGGCTGTAAAAACTAACCAACTTAATGATAAGGGTAGAAAAACTTTCCAACCCAAAGTCATAAGTTGATCATAACGATAACGTGGTAACGCCGCTCGAATCCAACAGAATAGAATCACGAAGATACAAATCTTAAGACTTAACCAAAAAGGAGATGGTAAAAGGTTAAAGGGTATAATGTCGAAAATAGGTAACCAACCTCCTAAGAAAAGTATAGAAGTCATAGCACTCATAAGTAGCATGTTAGCATATTCACCTAGAAAAAATAACGCGAAACCCATAGCAGAATATTCAACGTTATAACCCGAAACAAGTTCTGCTTCTGCTTCTGGTAAATCGAAAGGATGACGATTTGTTTCGGCAAGAGTCGAAATGAAAAACATCAGAAACGGAGGAAACAACGAAGAGATATACCATACATTTTCTTGCGAGAAAACAATGTCACTCAAATTGAAAGAACCAGAACATAAGATCACAGAAACGATGATGAAACCCATCGAGACTTCATAAGAAATCATTTGAGCGGCCGAACGTAAAGAACCTAAAAAAGAGTACTTCGAATTACTAGACCAACCCGATAGGACAATTCCATAAACACTCAAAGATGAAATCGCAAATAAATACAAGACACCTACGTTGATATTCGAAAGAACTAATCCATCACCAAAAGGAATAACCGCCCAGCTCATCAAACTTAGAATGAAAAACAATAAAGGGGCTAGAATGAAAATTCCTGTATTAGCTGCTGTTGGTAGCAAAGTTTCTTTCGCAAAAAGTTTCAAACCATCAGCTAAAGGTTGTAATAATCCAAGATATCCAACTACATTAGGACCTCTACGACGTTGAATTGACCCCATGATTTTCCTTTCTGCTAATGTGAAATAAGCAACAGAAATCAATAATGGAACAACAATAGATAGAATTTTTAAGATACAAATAATAGAAAAGAACATGATAATATATTACCTACAAATAAAATACGAAATGATAGTAGTAAAATTTTTCTACGCCTGGATACTTTTAGCACCATCCAACGTGTTGAGAGGTACAGTAGTGTGAAATGAGTATTAACAGTCTTCTATCCTCAACAAAAAAAGAATAAAAGATCATTTTGAAGCCAAATCAATCACGCAGATGTTTCCACTAATTGATCTTAAACCGCTAATTGAAAAATTAACGTTCCTTATTTTGACAATCTATGAGATAAGGCTAAAAGGAGAAGACATTTCGTTCTCCTCATTTTCTCAACAAGCTAAAATTTAAAACAGGCGTAAAATCATTGATTCGCCTGTCAAAAAATTTAAATCTCTAACTTTTTTTCTACCCAAGAAACATAATCCGATAAGCTAACAGCCTCGACACAAATAGGCATAAAACCATGATTTGTTCCGCACAATTCGCTACACTGACCGTAAAAAATTCCAGGTTTCTTGATAAACAAAGTAGTTTGATTTAATCGACCTGGACAAGCATCAACTTTAACACCGAAAGAAGGTACTGCCCAACTGTGTAGAACGTCAGCAGCGGTAATCAAAACACGAACATGAGTATTAGTAGGTAAAACAACTCTATTATCTACTTCTAGAAGACGAAAGCATCCAGGGCTATCAGCAAGCATATAAGAATCAAAACTGATACCAGAATTGTCTTCTTTTAAATGATTGTAATCTGAATACTCATAATTCCAATACCACTGGTTACCAACTACTTTCAAAGTAATAGAAGGATCTAACATCTCATCCATAGAGTATAACAAAGCAAAAGATGGTATTGCAATAATCATCAAAATAACTGCAGGAACAATTGTCCAAACAACTTCAATTGTTGTTGCATGAGTGAAATTATCCACTTTTTTCAAATTTGTTGATGATTTATAAAGGATTAAGCAACGACCAAGTAACCACATTACGAAAACACCAATACCGATCATGAAAAACATGATATGGTTATGAAAGTTTATGATACCCTCCATAATAGGTGTTGCAGGTATTTGAAAACCGCATTGCCATGGCACAGCAGCCTCTGAAAAGCTTAGAGATGTATTAAAAAGAAAGAAAAAAAAAGTAATATTTAAGAAAGTTTTCATAGCAAAAATATTTTTCATTGTTTAAAAGGTTTTAAAGTTTTGTAAAATAACAGATTAAAAGCATATTTTGTTTAGTGGCGCACAGCTATCACAAATAAAAGAATAATTTTTTGTGTAGCTAGATGAAATCTCTTTTCCAAAGAATCATGATGATTTAGTCGAATGACACGCATGGATAATAAGTGCGTTGGGAATTGAACCCAAGACCAATGGATTAAAAGTCCAATGCTCTGGCCAACTGAGCTACACACTTGGCTGAAAAACAGGAAAAAAGGATTTGAACCTTTGACTTTCTGTTCCCAAAACAGATGCGCTACCGAACTGCGCTACTTCCTGATATTTTGAATCTTTTTGAGTATCCATATTGTTACTTGCTGCTCATATTTTTAAAGATCTACATCTTTCAATTACTGAACCCGATAGTAAATATAGAAATAAGTGTCTACTTATTTCTATATTTACTATGAAAAGTAGAATTGAAGTATGTCTAACCTTTACTCATCTCTTACTCACTAATTTCAAGAATAGAGAATTGATAAATGAAAACTAACAATAAAAAAGCCAAAAAAATCACTAAAATCAATTAGAAATTGACTACCAACTTGATTTCACGACAAAAGGCAAAGTACCATTTCGCCCAAGATCTCTGATTTGAATACGCGAGAGATTAAAAAACCGTAGACAACTTCTTCCGCGTCCTGTTAAAAAACAGCGATTCTTCAAAGTACTTCTCGATGATTTTGAAAACTTTGACAGAAGTAAAGAGGCTTCCCAACGAAGATGAGAAGATAATTTTTGGTTATGAATAATGTATTTCAAAGCAAGGAAACTTGTTTCTAGTGATCTAAAACGTTTTCTTCGACGATGTTCTCTAAGAAGTAAAAATTTCATTTATATTAGATTATTCCCATTCTAAAGCTCCAATTTTCCAAACATAAACAAACCCAACAGTCAACTCAAATAAAAAATCCATCATGGTCCAGAATCCCATCGAAGATAAGTAGCTTAAAGAGACAGACCAAGGAAACAAAAAGAGAACCTCCAAATCGAAAATGATAAAAAGAATAGCTATTAAGTAAAAGCGAACATCGAACTTATTTCTAGAGTCTTCATATGGATCAAAACCACACTCATAAACAGATGATTTTTCTGTATCCGGTAGTTGAATTCCTAGAAAATAAGAAGCTCCTAAAATAAGACAAGCTAAACCAATACTTACAAATAGCAATAAAAGTATTGAAAAATAATCCATCAAGAAAAACATGTATGTGTATTAGAAAAGGCAAAGAGCCATTTTTTGTGTTAGGAGTAAAAAGAAATTAGGATTTATGAAAAAGTAAATCAAAGAAAACAAACACAGCGACATTATCAAAGAACATGAATGATTAACTGGAATGCAAGAAGTTTCTTCTTCTTTTTTTTCAAAATACATTGTTTTGATAAGACGAACGTAATAAAAACTTGAGACAACACTCGACAAAATTGCTATCAACGCTGGAAAATACAAAGAAGAACCCAAAGCACTTAGGAAAACCTCAATCTTAGCAAAGAATCCAGCAAGAGGAGGAACACCCATCAAACTAAAAAATGCTACAAGAGTAGTGAAACCTAATGCGGCGTTCGAATGAGAAATCGAACCAAGGTCGAGTAATGTTTTATTTTTCATCAGATTAGACTTTGTATTCAAAGATAAAACAATAGACCAAAGACAAAGGCTAGTTAACATATAAATAATCAAGTAGAAATATAAGGATTGTACTCCTTCCAATGAATTAGATGAAAAAGCTAACAAAAGATAACCTACATGACTAATTGAACTATAAGCTAATAGACGCTTTAGTCTCTTTTGTCGCAAAGCGACAAACGAACCAACAATAACAGAGCAAAGAGAGAAAAAGATTAAAACGATAACAAAAATTTCTTCAAAACCTGAAAAGAATATCTGGAAGATTCGTAAAAACGCTGTGAAAAGAGCAATCTTTGGAACGATTGCAAAAAACACAGTAGAACTTGTAGGTGAGGCTTCGTACACATCCGGAGACCACATGTGAAAAGGTGCCGCTGCTATCTTAAAAAAGAAAGCAACAGAGATCGCTAATAAAGCCTTTTCGATCAGTGGTGCAAAAGAAAAATTGTCAAAACCAATGCCAGAGAAAAGCAAATGGAAATTATCAAAATTAGTAGTTCCTGTAACCCCATATAAAAGTGAAATACCGAACAGTAATAATGCTGAAGAGAAAGAACCTAAGATAAAGTATTTCAGTCCAGCTTCAGTTGACAGAGAAGAGTCTTTTTTTGAAGCAGCTAAAACATACAAACACAAACTTTGCATTTCAATAGCTAAATACAGCGAAAGTGTGTCATAAGAGGAAACTAAAAACATTAAACCTAAAACAGCACACAATATTAAAATAAGATATTCAAAATTGTTTATCTGCTGCCTTACTACAGAGTCTTCTGAAATAACTAGAGAAAGTATAGTAGCAACTACCAAAATTTGTTTAACATTAGAGGATAATAAATCGAAGACAAAGGTGTTTTGATAAGCAAGTAGCGAGAAAACTGAACTATTATTTATAAGCAAAAATGTTATGAACAAGGTTAAGATACAAAGCTTAATCAAGTTCTTGATTATCAAAGGATATCCCAGATTTCTCGAAGATCCAATAAAGACAGAATAAAGCGTAAGTGTCAAAATGGAAGTTGCTAGAAAAATCTCTGGCAAAAACATCTTAAAACAGTTTTGATGAACCAGAGAAAAATCCATTGTCGTATTCAAACCAAGAAAACTTTTAAAAGGAGATTTTTCAAAAAAAGTATAGAATTCGGTAATCATATTTATATTTGAAGAACAATTTTTTTAAGGGGGGAGGGGTAAATGAGAGTACAAATTTGTATTTTCGAATGCTCGAAATACGAACTTTCTTGTTTATACAAATGAAGCAGTATCAAATGACTTTTCAACTGAATGTGTTAATAGTAGCATCAAGGAGATAAAATTTACAGCAATTCATAAATTTACAAATAATTTAACTTCAAGCAGAGTCGATTAGGTCTTTAGCGAACAATGAGAATCGAACTCATGTCTTCTGCTTGGAAGGCAGATAATTTACCGCTAATATATATTCGCTTAGGGTATAAAGATAAAATGATGTCTTTCTTCCAACTAGTCAAAACAAAAATAAAAAACAGTGTTCAAATGCGGCTTACATTGGACTTTGTAAAGAACAACGATATACTCTATTCTATTTTTACAGCTTTGAAAAGCTGACTGAGAAAAACTTTTATAATCCACCCTTTTATCATTTTTATAGAAAACATAGTTATCTTATATCGCTTATCATCTGCCGTCAGTATAGAGTTTCACGTAGTAAAAAAGGCTAAAATCTGTAAAATACAACATCAACTGGATCAAGCGCAGAAATACGTGAATCTAACTCTGGACAAACTTCTGGAGTTCTAAGATTATCAAAAAAGTAAAACTTTTACGATACAAAGAAGAACACCCACACCTAAACCGAATAGAATGCTTAGTAGCTCCTCAAATAAACTCTCTAAGCCAAGATCCGGACTATTTAAAATCTCAGCAGGATCAATTTTCTCACCTGGACGTTCTTCTTGCCGTTTATTAGCTACACTTCGCTCAAGAGAGTCTTCTAGCATATCGTAGGTTTCGTCACGAAGTCGCACACAAGCTATCAAAGCGGTGATGAGTATCCCAATATTAGAACCCCAAACATATTTTATAGCACCAGCCAAGAAAACACCCCATATTCGTAAGACGACTGGGACACCTTTTGGAAAAAGCTGTGCTAAAAGAAGCAACAGCTCTGAGCTTTTCATTAGAATAAATTGATAAAGTACTTGTAAAACCATTGGATTATTTTATTGTTTTTTAACCTAGTCAATTAAAAAAACCTGACATGTTGAACCGATGAAAAAGATTTTCGAACATGAGAGGCAAAAACACGCAAAATAGATCTTAAGTGAGTCTAATTACTTTATATTTTTCATAACGAAACATTTTTTTAAAGAGTTGGATCAGTCTATCAGACTAACTTGAACAAAAAACAAAATCTAATCTATTGAAATAGAAAAACCTGACATATTAAACTAATAAAAGCGATTTAAAGGCGGGAAAATCAAAAATAAATTTAGATTACTAACGTTAGATTATAAGCTCTGATATTTTAATCATAAAGACCATTTCCCTAACTTAAAACGACAGAGAAATTCTTTGTTGTCTAAGATCAGGATTGGATTTATTATTTTCAGTAAATCATCAATATTGCTACGATAAATGTTTAGAAACGGACTTGAACCGCTGACCTAGAGATTTTCAATCACTCGCTCTACCAACCTGAGCTATCAAAACAAGCCTATTTCTATGAAAAACAAAAAAAAGCTAGAGCAACTTCATCTTGTTATAGAAAAGGGCATCCTTAGAACGCAAATAAAATAAGAAAAGCCATCATTAAAGCGAACAACGCGGTTGCCTCAGTTAAAGCGAATCCTAAAATAGCTAACTGCTGCATCTCATTTTTTAATGAAGGGTTTCTAGAGAAACCAAGAACTAACGCACCGAAAACAATCCCAATACCAACACCAGCTCCTGCTAGTCCAATTGTTGCTAAACCTGCACCAATAAATTTTGCTGCTTGTAACATAATATAAAAACAAAGTTTCAGTTTTTAACTTAAAAAAAGCTTTTCAGCTAATATATCACTCTAGAAAAAGGATGAAAAGAAAAAAAATTTCCTCTTTTTCCTAAAAACTTTATCACCGCTTCAAAACTAGACAAAATATCATTTTCAATTTTTGTATAACAAGACTATAAATGAGAGACCTAATAGATCATTCAATTCTTTTGAATTAATCTGTCTTTCGATTTTTTTACTCGTAAAAAATTGCTAAAAGAGAATACTTTACCCTTTTGAGTGAGAATTAATAAGGAAGGCCTGCAAGGGCCACGTCTAATAATGACTCATCTACTCCATTTAAAACGGAATCTTTAAGTTGGTTCTGCAAAGTAGCTATTTTTAAATTCAAGAGATTGATTTCCTCCAGTTTTTCCCCAATGATCTTTTCGTGCTCTCCAACAGCCCTCTCACAACTTTCTACGAATTGTGAAAGCTCGAACCTTTCCTTTTGTAGTTTTACGTTATTTGAATATTCAGCATCCAAAGATTTTCTAAGATCTTCGGCGTAGGGAATAACAGAGTCTAGGTGCTTTTTGGCGCATACAAGACCAGCTAAGTCCAAGCTTTCTCGTTCTGAACCGAACAAAAGTGAAATACAATTACCATCACTCCAGTCCTCAACCTTTACACACAAGTCATTACCTTCTGAGTCTTTTCCTAAAATTTTTTGAACTCGCGTAGTTTTGTTGTCTGAATTCCCTAAATTACGATAGATAAAATCTTTGATATAATAACGAAAATTTTCGTCAATTTCTTGAGAATTAGGAAGTATTCTATAAAAAAAAAAAATCGATTTTTAACAACCAAAACCACTATCTGAAAACTAATCTATTCTTATTTTATAAGCCTACGAACAAAGTATGAAATATTTTTACAGTTTATAACATTTCCTATGAGTGAAAAAATAAAATACATCTTTTATGAGATTTGAACTCATATTTTTACTGTGAAAGAGTAAGGTCCTAACCATTAGACGAAAAAGACGTTGAAATTATTAGACGATCTGTGAAATCAGATTTTGAACACTTCCATGAATCAAAACTAAGAATATTTCTGGGTAAATTCCCATGACAAAAGTTCCACTAAGAAGAGGCAGAAAGATAAAAAATTCTCTTAAGTTCAAATCCTGGAAATTAGACAAGTACTGGATTTTTAGATTACCGTAAACAACTCTGTTGAAAAGCCACAGAGAATATCCGCCACCTAAAATCATACCAAGAGCACCAAAAAAAGCTGCGCTTGTATTCATCTTGAAGATACCAGACAAGATCAAAAATTCTCCTACAAAACTACTTGTTCCAGGCAAAGCAATATTTGCCATCGTAAAGATTAAAAAAAAAGTAGTGAAAATAGGCATTAAATGAACAAGACCACTGTAATATTTAATCATTTTGGTATGATGTCGATCATACACAACACCAATGATCAAGAAAAGGGCACTAGAGACAAAACCATGACTCAAACTTTGTAGGATAGCACCTTCTAAACCAACAACATTGAAACTAAATAAACCAAGCATAACTAAGTTCATATGAGCAACAGAAGTGTAAGCAATAACCCTTTTTAAATCAGTTTGACGAATAGCTGTCAAAGAGGTGTATACAACTCCTAAAATACTTAGAGAAAAAATCAAAGGAGTGAAATATAAAGAAGCTTCTGGAAGCAAGGGTAATGAAAAACGTAAAAACCCATAACTTCCTAACTTCAACAAAATACCGGCTAATACCACAGAACCAGAGGTGGGAGCTTCGACGTGAGCTTCTGGCAACCAAATGTGAAACGGAAGCATAGGAACTTTAGAAGCGAAAGAAGCAAAAAAAGCCAGCCAAATAAAACGCTGCTCGTAAAAAGTAAAAGGGTGCAGAAGTAAGGTTTCATAGTCTGTACTTCCAACTTCAAAATAAATATATAGAATCGATAATAGCATCAAAACTGAACCAAGTAAAGTATAAAAAAAGAAAAGATACGATGCTCTTATTTTTCGTTCACGTGATCCCCAAACACCAATAATGATAAACATTGGAATAAGAACACTCTCAAAAAAAACATAGAATAAAAGCAAATCACGAACAGTGAAGACAAATATCAAAAAAGCCTCCATAGATAGAAAAGCAATAGCGTATTCTTTATGAAGCTTAACAGTACTGTTCCAACTTCCTAAAAGACACAATGGAATAAGTAAGGTAGTAAGAAGAACGAAAAAAACAGAAATACCATCAACACCAAATGAAAAATTTAGATTAGCCGGCGAGATCCAAACAAAGTCATAAACAAATTGAAATCGAACGCAGTTACAATCGAAAAATAACCACAAAAAAAGAGAAAGAAAAAATGTAAAAAATGAAGTGGCTAACCCAAATTTTTTGATAAAATCTGTATTTCTAGAAGGAACTAGCAAGAGAATTACTGCACCTAATAAAGGTAAAAGAATCAATGCAGGTAGCAGATTTGAGATCTGGAAAATAGAAGTACTTTCCAACCCTTCCAAAAGAAGGTTTTTATTCATGAAGATCAAAGCCTCTGAGAAATATGGAAAAACACAATTCACAAATGCTTCTTTGAAAAATGGAGTAACATTGTATAAACAGAATAGAACGGAATTTAAGAGAATGATTAAAGTTGAAATATAGAATTTCATCACCGGATTTATCGAAACGAATACGCGTACAACATAAAATAAGACACAATCTTAAATCTGATCTTGAATAGATCAGATATGCTTCTTTTTTTCTAGTTAAAGTGAAGTATATAATGAACACCTTTTTGTAATGTCGTAGACCCTTTCTGACGTATGAAAATTTTCTAACGGCAACTTATTAAAAGCAGGACGTAGGAAGCATTTTTTAAAAGACAACTTCCCAAAACTACAAAGGTACGGAAAAAATTCTTTAACGTGAGAATAAAAAAGGGCGAAAATCTTTTTCTTGATTGAAAAGAAAAGTTATGAAGAAAATAAGAATTAAGCTTGGATCAAGTAAAAAAGGAAAATAAAGAACAATCTCTACCATCAGAAAAGTAGATATAAAACCTATGAAAATCCACAAAGAATAGTCATAAACACTACCTGTTTGAAGATTTGATAAAGCTCGAGATTTCATTAAAACGGTTTTAGATAGACCATAAGGTCCTACCATTTCAATAAAGCCACGGTCAATAGCTTTATAGCTAACATGATACCCAAAATTTAAAAAGACTTGATTTATGAACTCATTATAAAATCTATCGAAAAACCACTTTTTGTTCAAAAAGGTATAAAGTTTTCTTCCAACCAAAGATGTTTTGAAAAGATAAAGATCCTTGGAAAAAAAGGTATAAAGGAAAAGAGCTAATGATGCACCAAAGATACTTAAACAAACTGGTAGGAGCTTGAAAAATTGAGGCGCAAATTCTGCGTCAGCAACATTCAAATTCGTATGCAAATTAAAGATTGAATTATTCCAAAATCCTGTTCCTAAACCAATAAAAAGATCATGTGATAAATAACCAAAGAAAACACTTGGAAAAGTTAAAATAAGCAAGGGCAACGACATCCTTATAGGAGAGTCATGAACACCAAAAACAACAGACTTGAAGCCATTTGGCTCTGATAAGAAAGTCAAAAAAGCCAAACGCATAGAATAGAAAGCTGTGAAAAAAGCTGCAAAGGTACCTAAACAGTATGAAAAATGCCCAGCAGTGCTATATTTTGCAAAAGCCGCTTCCAAAATGGCATCTTTCGAGTAGAAACCAGTTAAGAAAGGAAAGCCCATTAACGCAAGAGATCCAATCAACATAACAGTAAAAGTGAAGGGAATCAAGCGTTTTAAACCCCCCATTCTTCTCATATCTTGTTCATCAGCTACGGCGTGAATTACAGAACCAGCACCCAAGAATAATAGTGCTTTGAAAGAAGCATGATTAGCTAGATGAAATATTCCTACAGAATAATTGGAAACACCGCAGGCAAAAATCATATAGCCTAACTGACTACAGGTTGAATAAGCAATGACCCGCTTTAAATCATTTTGTAAAAGACCGACAGTAGCAGCAAAGAAAGCTGTAACAGAACCAAGAACAGTGACAATGAATAAAGCAACAGGAGCATATTCAAAAAGAGGCGAACACCGAGTTAATAGAAAAACTCCAGCGGTAACCATAGTAGCTGAGTGAATTAGTGCAGAAACTGGAGTTGGTCCCTCCATAGCATCAGGCAACCAAGAATGTAGACCTAACTGAGCTGATTTTCCTATTGCTCCGATAAACAGAAGAAAGCAAATTAAAGGCAATAACGGAAAGGTAAAACCAAAAAAAGTAAAGACATCGTTTTCAAATAACGGAACTAAAGCAAAAACAGTAGAATACTCAACGGAATTAAAAGTAATGTAAATTGTGAAAATACCTAAAGCTAAACCGAAATCACCGACACGATTCACTATCATTGCTTTAATAGCTGCCTTGTTAGCCTGTATACGAGTAAACCAAAAATTAATCAATAAATAAGAACATAGTCCTACTCCTTCCCATCCAACAAAAAGTTGAATAAAGTTGTCGGCAGTGATCAAGATCAACATAAAGAAAGTAAAAAGCGACAAATAAGACATAAATCTGGGTAAATGTGCATCGTGAGACATGTACTCAGTAGAGTATAAATGAACCAGGCTAGAGATAACTGTCACAACGATTAACATCACAACAGTTAAACTATCGAACTGAAACCCCCAATCAACGCAAAAATACTCACTATTAAACCAGGGTGACAATTTGATGAAACAAGGTGATTCACAGAAGCCAACCTCGAAAAAAGCAAAGAGAGAAAAAAGTAAACTTAGAACAACGCAACTAGTTGTTATGATACTTGAGCCCCAAGAACCTAAGAAGACTCCAAAGCATCCTCCTAGAAGCGCGCCTAGAAAAGGTAGAAAAACAATACTTAGATACATTTTTAATAAAAAGTTTATAGAAATCGGATAGAGCAGGATTCGAACCCACGATGCTTTTAAACATATTAGTTTTCAAAACTAACACCTTAAACCACTCGATCATCTATCCAATATTTTTGCAGAAAACAAGCAAAGAGAGACTCGAACTCACGGCCTTCGGTTTTGGAAACCAACATTCTACCAACTGAACTATTTACCTGGTGGGTAATAACAGACTCGAACTATTAACCTTCCCGTTGTAAGCGGGACGCTCTACCATTGAGCCAATCACCCCTTTAATACAATTATCTGATTTTATGAAAGCGACACTTTAAGATTCAGGGTTTCTTACTAGCTATTCAAAATGTTATTCCAATTTAGAGATGAAGAATAGTGCTGAATTTGTTGAGGTATCCTCAATTTTTCTGTCAACACAATTATTTTAAGAAGTTTTATGTTCACTTCTAAATTCTCAAATGTATTGAAATAAAAACCTCTAGAACTAATTTCTTTTGTTAGACGTTTTTTTATATGAGCTTGAACAGAAGGTACAAAAGTAATAACATCACCTTTCATCAAAAAACGAGAAAATGAAGTGTTTGAAATATTGTTTATTTTGACTTTCTTGTGAGAAATGAGGTGTCTAGCTTCAGAAATCGAAGTAACAAAGCCTAGTCGATACAATAAAATATCCAATCGTTTTTCTAGTGAGGAACAAAATTCTAATTCTCTTGAAAAACGTAAAGAATTCTTCGTATTAGTTCGACATTTATTGAGATATTTTTTCAAGAGTGAAGTTCGTGAAAATGATAAAAGCAATTTAACTTTTCGACGATTCAAAATAGAAGTTTTGAAAGATTCTTTGATTTTCATGCTACCTCGAGAATTCAAGTAAATAGCGTCTGGTGAAAAAAACTTTATTTCATTGTTTTTTAGAGAGAGTGGAGCTTGATTTTTTTTTGTTATGTAAATTCCTGCTTTCAAGTATTTTTTTAACTTAGGTCGCATCACTTTTATGATCAAATTTTTGTTTTAAGCAAACGGATAACAGAGATAACACTAAATTTCTAGATAACAACGAGGAATAGGATCCAGCGATAGCAATAGAACTCGAAAATCTGTTTGAAGTAAGATCGTTAAAAGAAACTAAAGGAACATTCATAAGTAATGATTCCTTTTGTATCAATTCAGTTTTTCGATGATCTAGAAATAATGTGATTATCAAAAGATTGGAAGTTTTCTTATTTGTTAAAAATCCAGAAGTAGTTTCAGAATCCTTTAACAAAAAGTAATTTTTTTGCTTGCAAATTTTCTGAAACTTATTCAAAAGTATTGAATCCTTTAAATTGATAATAAAAAGGATATTGTACCGGTGTTTCAAAAAAAATTCTACAAAAGAAAACCCTGTTCTCAAAGAATGTTGAAAGGAAGAAGGGTTAAGAAAAGAAAAAAAAGACTCCCGATAGCCCAACAAAGAATTGAAGTTACTTGGATCTGAAAGAGAAATAGAAGATCCGAGACAAACTTTTGATAAAATCAAACTGTAGTTGTGATTTTTGTTATTTATGGATTTCATATATATTATTTTTTTTTACCTTCTTTTAAAATCAATGTTTGGTTTTTATAAAGGATTCCTTTTCCTTTATAGATGTCAGGTAACCTAAAAGAACAAACCTTTGAGGAAAATTCTTTTAACAGCTGCTCGTCGAACGAACTAAGAACTAGAGATGTTTTCTGAGGAGCAAAGACTTCAATATAACTAGGAGTTTTAATGAAAACAGAATGACTGAAACCTAATCTGAGTTTGATAAAATTTTTTTGGATAGAATCTACCCGAAAGCCAACACCAACGAAAACCAGACGAACAACAAAACCTAAGGAGGCTCCGACAACGGATTTTTGAAGATGACGAAAGAATGAAGAAAACTTCATTCTTTTATCAACTGGATTTAGTGTTTTATTATTAAGAAAAGAAATATCTAAACAAATAGAACCTTCAGAACCTTTCAAGAAAAGTAAATTCTGTTTAATTTGAAACTTAATAGTGGTCGGAACTTTAAAAGATGTTTTGAAAATATTTTTGTTTTTCATTTTCCTTAGATAATGGAACAGAGTAGACTTCCTCCAATTTTGCGTTTTATACAGGTATTATTTGTAAGAATGCCAGCATTCGTGGTAAGAACAAAACTCTTAAAGCCACCACTTGCTTTAACTACCTGTGGATAAGATAAGTCAAATTTTCTATTTGAAACAGGGAACACCTTAATTTCCTTAAAAGCAGGGGTGCCGCTTGAATCATACTTTAAGATTATCTTTAGAATTTTGCCGGAACGAATTTCAACGACACCAGAAACAAATCCTTCGAAAAACAAGACCTTTAAGAAATTGGAGGTTGAAGACGTCTTAGGAAAGTAAACAAATTTTTGATTTGATTTAACAGCGTTTTTCATTTGAGAAATTAAATTGGATAATGAGCTCATTTACAAACATGAAACATAAAATCAACAAAGTACTACAGAACTTGATAAAAACATTTTTAGAAGGTAAATAAAGATGTTTCCGATTTCGTGTAATACCACAATAAAGAATACAGCTTTTAACTACTTTCGTGCTTAAAAACGAGTTTAGAACATTTTCTTAGAAACTTGTTGCTTAAACAAGAAAAGAAATAAAAAAAGCTTCTTGATTTGGTAAAATAATCGAACTACATCTAGAACATCAACTGCACCGTGATTGAATTTTAGGAGCAATTTTTCACCCAGACGGTGGACTATCTCATTGTGTGTGTGAATGTTTTCAATGCTAGTACCCGTAAAATAATCAAGCCTGCTCTCTGTAAAAATATTCGCAGAGTGATTTTCTTGAGAAAAATCGATGAGCTTTTGCTTATCTGACATAGAGACTTTGTAATCAAAATTTAAAAGTTCATAAGATTTCATATCATACTTTACTACTTCAAGAACACGTTCTCTTTCAATTTCAGGAATATTAGTTAAGACATTATCTAAACAATGAGAGGGATAATTCAACGAATTGATTTGTTTAGGATAACAGAAGAAACGCATATGCTCACAAAGACCAATAGGGTCGGTTGTTATATATGCTTCCTTCAAAATAGTTTCTGATTCAGATTGTTTCCTCGTTAATAATTCCTGTAGAACCGGAGAAAATCTGATTTTATGGTCAGCGAAGTGCTGATTAAACTCGGGCGAGTTAATATGATAATTAAAAAGAATCATAAAAAAGTTTTTAAAAGTTTGGTGAAATTAAATAAAATATAAGATTTGTCTTCTAATCACAAATCTTATATTTTATTTGGAAAAACATTATTTAAGCTAAAAGCTTAAAAGAAGCTTTTCTATTTAACATGCTACATTACACAAGAGATGAAAATAAAAAAATTTCTTAGCTTGGTAAATCATATCTTAGATATAACGCAAACTAGTTTAATTTTACCGAACCTTGATCTTCGAATCCAAAGAAAACTGAAATTTCTTTTTGACTGAGGCTCGCCGTCGTTGCTCGAAATAATAAACTTATGAGCAAAGAAAAAAATTAAAAAATCGCTTAATTGGTAACATACTCCGTATTTCATACTCCGTATTTCATACTCCGTATTTCATACTCCGTATTTCATACTCCGTATTTCATACTCCGTATTTCATACTCCGTATTTC
>Ga0222687_1000046_pt1 | contig 41180 bp, 65 predicted proteins | sample AntAcemetage1163_FD_179837 | JGI IMG/M metagenome (GOLD analysis project Ga0222687, IMG submission 179837) | Saline water microbial communities from Ace Lake, Antarctica - #1163 | ecosystem: Environmental > Aquatic > Non-marine Saline and Alkaline > Saline | place: Antarctica: Ace Lake...
TTTTAGATATTACAAAAACTTTAGAAGTCACTCAGCAGATGAATCTAGCATCAATGAACAATTGCCGTTAGACCCAGGTGCATATGATATCAAAACAACTGAAACTCAGATGGAGAACTACAAGAACTTCTTTGCTGACAGTTACATTGATGAAGTGTACATGGAAGGCAACACTGTGATTCTAACCAAAAAATATGCTGATTCTTTAATATTTGAATTTGTGGATATGGGATTCAAAACACAAATAATTGAAAGTATAGAAGAATCAATCCAAATCGAAGCCTTCCCAGAAGTCATATTCTTAAGTAAGTATGTAGGTGATTACAACATTACCAAATTTGGTAACAAATTAGTATTTGAAAACAAAGGTCACTGCGTGGTACTAGAAAAAAAATATGAGACTATCTAAAAATTTTACATTACAAGAATATACCAAAAGTCAAACAGCAACAAGACGAGGATTGGACAATACACCTGGAGAAGAACATCTAGCAAAGGCAAAATCACTATTTGAAAATGTGGTGCAGAAGGTCAGGGACCACTTTGGGGTCACGGTGATCAACTCAGGATACAGGGGACCAGCACTGAACACAGCAGTGGGCGGCAGTTCAAACTCACAGCACTGCAAAGGTGAAGCGGTGGACATCGAATGTCCAGGCACTAGCAACTACGATGTGGCCAAATGGATAGAAGACAACCTAGATTTCGATCAACTTATTTTAGAATTTATCACACTAGGCATACCTGACTCGGGTTGGGTACACGTTTCATACAAGTCCGAGGGCAATCGTAAGCAATCGCTGACTGCCATGAAAGAAAACGGTAAAACAGTCTACAAGCCTGGATTGATTGAATAATCCATTTTTCCAATGATAAATAGTAGCATATAATATTATGACTACAAAAGAAATACAACATTGTTTAAACTGCGGGAACGAATCACATGACGGTCCTCTGTACAGAACAGAAAAAGATTACGATGGTCGAGAATACAAAATAGAAGTTTGTAGAACTTGTCGTAAAGGTGAATTGGAGACAGAATGATTTTTGGTAAAATAAAAATGATTATCACTGTGCTAATGATTCTTGGTATATCAGGAGCAGGTATCTACGTGATGAAATTAAGAGCCGACAATGCTATTCTTAAAGCCAACCAAGACAAATTAGAAACTGCTATCACTGAACAGAACAAAGTGTTGGAACAGCAGAAGAAAGACTTCACTGCCATCTTGGAAAGCAATAAAAAATTAAATGTTTTAATAGGCACATTCAAGAAAGACCTTGAAGACTTGGATAAAAGATTCACAAAGAAAGACAGAGACATCGGCAAACTGGCAATAAGCCGAACAGAAGCCATTGAGAGGATCATCAACAAGGGCGGAGTAAATGCCGCGAGATGTATTGAACTGGCATCAGGTGCAGAACACACACCAGAAGAATTGAAAGCAACATTAAAATCAGAAATCAACCCAGAGTGTCCATCACTAGCAAATCCTGGATTTGTGGAGTACCAATAACATGAATAAAATTATAATAATAGCGTTGATGATACTGATGACCGGCTGTTCGTTTGGGGAGAAGCGGATCAAGATATTCTCCGTGGAAGAACCGAGACAGAAACTGGACTACCCAATGCCCACTGCACTGCAATTGGAGGAACTGAAATGGATCATAATCACAAGTGAGAACGCACAGGAAGTGTTCAAGAAGTTAGAGGAGGCGGGCATAGACCCCGTGCTGTTCGGACTGACTGACAAGGATTATCAAGTGTTGGCAAGGAACTTCGCACAGATCAGACAGAAGTTGCAAGAGACCAACAACCTACTGGAAGAATACAAGAAATACTATGAACCAAAGGAGAAAGAATAATGATTAGAAATTTCAAAGACATAGTGATACTACTAATAACAAGCGGTGTACTATTGCTTCTTGGAGTTATCATCATAGGAGACTATGTGGTGGCACTGGAGGAGAACAGACCAGTGGATGAAAGTGTAATAACCCTGATGAAGATGTCAGTCACGGGACTGATCGGTGTCATCGGTGGTTACATTGGCGGTAGCAAATAATGTGGACCTACAGATGTAAATTGAGAAGAGTGGTGGACGGAGACACACAGAAACAACACATGAAGAACAGGAAAAAACTGGTAGAAGCAGGTGTTGTCAAGGGTGCGATCGAATAAATACGCACATAAACGAGGAGAGAGCAGATGGAATTAATAATAGCACTAGCGATGAAATTTTGGCAATGGACAGTTTTAATCGCTGTCGTAATCATAGCCGCAATCATAAACTTCACAGACAAGAGAGCAAAGACAAAATTAAAATTCAATTACAAAGGAATGCCAACCCTGCAACCTGTACCGATCAAGACAAAAGGAAAAGGGTTCTGGAAAGGCATAGTGATGTGGTTACTCTCAACAAGGAACTGGACATTGACTGAAGACTGGAAATACAATATCGACGGGGAGGAATATGTTATACCAGCAGGCTTCCAATTTGATGGTGCAAGTATTCCAAAATTTTTAAGATCTTTCTTCTCACCAGTTGGTGTATTGTTAATGGGCGGACTGGTACATGACTACGCATACAAATACAAAACACTGCTAAAGAAAAACAAGAAGGACACAATGGGTGAACTTACACAGAAGAGAGCAGATGAGATATTCAGAGACATCAACATCATCGTGAATGGTTTCTACACCATGAACAGACTTGCATATTGGTCATTGAGAATAGGTGGCTTTGTTGCATGGAACGGTCACAGAAAAAGAAACGCTAAAATTGAAGGTGTGAAATAATGGCTGAATTGAAAGAAGATAAGTTGGTTGTACCTGTGGATAAAAATACAGTAACGAAAAAAGTTTCTGTGGAATTAGAAGTTGACACAAGTATAAAAGATCTAGGACCAAATCCTTATGCAAAATTAATTCATCTGGCCAGGGCAGTGGACAGTTGGAGGATATTCCCTAGAATATTCATCTCAACCTACATATACCTACTGTACAAAGTGGTGGTATGGTACATGGAAATGCCTGCTCCCACAATGGAACAGTCAGGTCTTGTTTCTATAGTAGTTGGTGCGGGTGCGGCATGGTTTGGACTCTACACAGCATCGCCACCAAAATCCAAATAATATCGTTGACTTTTAAACCAAAATCCTATACAATACAGTTGTGACTTTTAAATATTAAATACTATTGACATTTAAAAAAGAAACACTATATTAAAAACATGGATTATTATACAACACTAGGCGTCAATAGAAACGCATCAGAATCAGAAATCAAACAGGCATATAAAAAACAAGCCATGAAACACCATCCTGACAAAGGTGGTGATGGTGCTCAATTTCAAAAAGTGAATGAAGCATACGACACACTTAAAAATCCACAAAAGAAAACACACTATGATAGATTTGGTACTAGTTCAGGACAGAATCAAGGAGGAAGCCGTTCATACGAATTTAGAGCAGACGATTTCCCACAAGATGTAGGAGATGTGTTTAATCAATTTTTTGGAGGTGGTGCTAGTCCATTTAGAAGACAACAACATAGAAGAAATAGAGACATTGTGATAGAAGCACAAATAGAACTGGAAGATGTTTTAAAAGGTAAAGAATTAGTTGCTTCGTACAGATTAACAGACGGTCGTGAGCAGAGTGTAAACTTAACATTGCCTAAAGGTATTGAAAACAACAGCACAATTAAATTTCCTTCATTGGGAGATGATTTACAAAAGAACTTACCTAGAGGAGATCTACTTGTAAGAGTTAAAATTAGACCACATGCCAAATGGGCAAGAGAAGGTATAAACTTACATTGTATTGAAAGAGTAAATGTGTTTGACTTGATGTTAGGCACAAAACAAACTGTTAAAACACTGGAAGGAAGAAATTTAGCAATAACGATTCCTAAAGGCACACAGCCAGGCACAGTGTTAAGTATCAGTGAACAAGGATTACCCACAAGAGGTGGTGGTAGAGGAAACATTTATTTGACAATTCAAGCAGACATACCGTCAGTAAGCAAAAAAGAATGGGTAGAAACACTAACAAGGATACGCAATGAAATTAATTAAAGCACCAGACGATTTTTTAGAAAAAAAAGTTAACGACTTTGATTTTACAAAAATGGATGCTGAAAAAATATCTGCTGAAATGTTTGATATAATGAAAAAATACGAAGGTGTAGGACTAGCCGCAAACCAAGTAGGCATAGATGCACAAATTTTTATTATGGGTGAAGATAAACCTATGTCCATTATTAATCCTTTGATAACTGAAGTAAGTACAAATCAAGTGGAAATGATGGAAGGTTGTTTAAGTTTTCCTGGACTGTTTATGAAAGTTAAAAGACCAGACATAGTGGGAGTAAAATATCTTGACACACAACAAAAAGAATGTATAATTAAGTTAGAAGGTTTTCATGCAAGAGTTTTCTTACATGAATACGATCATCTTCAAGGCATTACGTTTGATCAAAGAGTTTCAAAAATGCGTTTGGATATGGCAAAAAAGAAACAAGAAAAAATATTAAAAGGATTTATTAATGGTTGAACCTAGTAGTGCTTTACAAAGTGTATTCGATAGAGCAGTAAAGTTATCTAAAACTCACAAACATGAATATGTTACTCTTGAACATATGTTGTTCGCCATGTGTGAAGATGAAAAATTTTATAATATCTTAAAAGGATATGGCACTGATGTAGACAGTTTAAAATCACATTTAATAACTTACTTAGATCATAAATTAGAGGGTATCAAAGTAACAGCAGTCAAGTACAAGCCTAAAAAAACTATCAGTGTGGAAAGAGTACTCAACAGAGCATTCACTCAGGTGTTGTTTAGTGGTAGGACTAACATAGATTTAACAGATGTATTCTTAAGTTTAATGAGTGAAACAAAGAGTTGGGCATACTATTATCTAGTTGAAGCAAAAGTTGACAAGGATAAGTTTATGGATTATCTACACAGCGAGATAACAGAAATGTTTGAAGACGAAATAGATGAGAGTGAAACTAAAAAAGCACTTAACAAATATACATCAAATCTTAATGCTGAAGTTAAGAAGAAAAAAATTGATCCTGTAATAGGAAGAATTGACGAATTAAATCAAATAGCATTAACTATTGGACGTAGAATGAAAAACAATGTGATACTTGTTGGTGATCCTGGTGTTGGTAAAACTGCCATTGCTGAAGGACTTGCATTTAATATTGTTAACGAAACTTGTCCAGACTTTTTAAAAGGCTACGAAGTTTATAATTTAGATATAGGTGCAATGTTGGCTGGTTCTAAATATCGTGGTGATTTTGAAGAACGATTTAAAATGGTATTAAACGGTTTAAAGAAAAAAGGTAAAGCAATTTGTTTTATAGATGAAGCACACAACATGTCAGGTGCAGGTGCAGGTGGTGGCGGAAATACTGCTAACGACTTGGCTAATCTTTTAAAACCGGTATTAACTAAAGGTGAACTTAAAGTGGTTGCTTCTACAACTTGGGAAGAATACAGAAAGTATTTTGAAAAAGACAGAGCATTAATGAGACGTTTTGCTAGAATAACTGTGGACGAACCAGACAAAACAACTGCATTAGAAATATTACAAGGTCTTAAAAAATACTATGAAGAATATCACAACGCAACTATAACAGATGATGCAATTGCTTCTGCTGTAAAATTAAGTATAAAATATCAAACAGACAAAAAATTACCAGACAAAGCAATAGATTTAATTGATTTGGCTTGTTCACGATTTAATCTAAAAGAAAAACAAACTGACAGGGTTGTAAACGAAGAATCAATTCAGTATGAATTGTCCAAGTTGGTTAAAATGCCTATAGAAAATATTGCTGAAAAAGAATCAAGTAATCTTGCTAATTTATCAAAAAACATGAAAGCCAATGTGTATGGTCAAGATGAGGCAATAGACATGGTAATAGACAAAGTGTTGGTTGCTCAAGCAGGATTAAAACGTGACAATAAACCTATTGGATCATTTGTATTCATGGGTCCGACAGGTTGTGGTAAAACAGAAACTGCTAAACAGTTATCCGAACAACTGGGAGTAAAAATGGTTAGGTTTGATATGTCAGAATATCAAGAAAAACATGCAGTAGCAAAACTGATTGGCTCACCTCCAGGATATGTAGGGTTTGAAGATAGTGCAGGATTATTAATTACTAAATTACAAGAGTATCCAAACTGTGTATTATTATTAGATGAAATAGAAAAAGCTCATCCAGATGTTTCACAAATACTATTACAAATTATGGACGAAGGTTCGATACAAGGTAATAATGGTAAAACAGCAAGTGCTAAAAATATTGTGCTGATTCTGACCACTAACCTTGGTGCTGAACAAAATGAGAAAAATGTAATGGGATTCAACACCGTAAAAGACTCTTCATATGATGATAAGGATATAAAACGTTACTTTGCTCCTGAATTTAGAAACAGATTAGATGGTACTGTTGTATTCAAAAAACTTGCTAAAGAAGTACTGATCAAAATTGTTGGTAAATTTATGCTTGAATTAAAAACTCAGTTAAAAGAAAAAGATGTAACATTAGAACTTACTGACGAAGCAATAGATTATCTAGTAGAAAACGGATACGATGCTAAGATGGGTGCAAGACCTATGCAAAGATTAATTGACAACAAGATTAAGAAAGACCTTTCAAAAGAACTACTGTTTGGATCGCTTAAAAACGGCGGTGTAGTAAAGGTCACAGTGAAAGATAAAAAATTGGCATTGGATCTTGGTAACAGTGTTAAACTGCTTGAAAAACAAGCCTAATCATTCAAACCGCTCAATAGGCTAAATATACACATATGCCAGCAACAAGTGAAATAATATTATCAGCAACAACACACCCGGGAGATAGTACGGTTGAAACAGTTGTGAGTGAAAATTTTAAAGGCGATGGGTACTACGGCAGATCCGATGGTTTCCACACAGTTCAAATCAATGTTATTGGCGTTGCAGGAACAATACAAATGCAAGGTACTCTAGCAACAACACCAGCAACTACTGACTGGTTTGATATTGATGGTGCTTTATACGACAGTGCAACTGCCGGTAAAGACGGTGCTTTTGTGTACAATTTTACAGGAAACTTTGTGTGGTTAAGAGCAAGTGTTTCTTACACTGACGGAACAATTAACAGTATATTATTAAATCATTAAACTATGCATCACTATATAAACATAATTAAAGATACACCTTTCACAGAAGATGAAATCAACACAGCAATCAATTTAAGCACAATCGGTTTGTTGGAGGACGAAACAAAATACACCACATACGAAAACACCGATGGACAAAATGTATTAACTGTTGAGTTACACCGACAACTAGATGTTGAAGAATCAGATGACTTTGTTGAAGACTTAGAGTTAATTTACAACAAACAAGGATTAAAAGACTATGTTGTTGAAGTGAGTAACAATGATCCTATGGAAGAAACATATAATGGTGAAGATTTCTTTGAAGCATATGGTGACATGTGGTTTGATGAAGATGACTCATTAGACGAAGCAGAATATCAAGGACGTAAAGTAAAACTTGGTAAACCAATGCAGGGTGATGTTAAGAAGTTTAAAGTGTATGTTCGTGATCCAAAAACTAAAAATGTTAAAAAAGTAAACTTTGGTGATCCTAACATGAGAATTAAAAAATCTAATCCAGCAAGACGTAGATCATTTAGAGCAAGGCACAACTGTGCGAACCCAGGACCGCGTACTGGCGCGAGATACTGGAGTTGTAGAGCTTGGTGATGCATTATACTATCTATAAAATAACTAACCATATAAATGGAAAATATTACATTGGTAGACACGCTACTAAAAATGTAAATGATTCCTATATGGGTAGTGGTATAGGTATTAAAAATGCCATCAATAAGTATGGCGTTGAAAACTTTACTAAAGAAATTATTGCAACAGCAGATAACGCAGATGCATTATGGGATTTAGAAAAAGAAATAGTTAATGAAGATGTAGTGAAAGATCCTATGTCATATAATAATGCATACGGCGGCAAGCATTACTTACACGGATTAAGACAATACGACTACAATGCGTTTATCGAACATCAGCGCAACGCAGGTCAACAATATGCTAAAAACTTTACAGGCAAGTCTTATGAATGGCATGCCAAAGGCGGATCTGCTTCGTCTCGTATGAGAAGTGAAAAATACACATATCAAATAACAACTAACACAAACAAAAAATATGTTGTTAACGGACTAGAATTTAAAACACTCTGCAAAGAAAAGAATTGGAACTATAATACATTACATTGGAAACAAAGTATGGGAAAATACATAAACAGAGGCAAACATAAAGGTTTTATAGTAGAACAGTTAAGCACCTATAAGGAGGCGGCATAAAATGGTAAGACTGAACGAATTCAATCAGATAGAACAAGAACCTACTTTAGATTACGATCTATTAGATGATATGTACTTTTACATGATTAACGATGATGATTTTTATAGAAAAAATTATTACCCTACAATGAACAAGTGCAAACAAACAGGCGATAATGAAGCAGTTATGCCTTTGATAGATTCGTGCATCAAAGAATATTGCACAAAATACAAGATTCCAAAACAGATAGCAGATCAAATAACTACACAAGATAAAACTTTGCTGATGCAGAGAATAATGGATTCTGAAAAAGAAAATGGAGAGTAATCATGTTGATTACCGAGATAGTAGAAGCACCAAATAAAACTGCTGTATTTGCCTTTGGCAGAATGAATCCTCCAACAGCAGGACACAAAAAAATAGGTGAAGTTGTCAAAGCACAGATAGGCGACCCTTATATCTTTATAACACATACTCAAAATGAAAAAACTGATCCATTAACATTTGCACAAAAATTAACCTTTGCTCAAAAAATGTTTCCAATGATCAAAGTAGGAGACAAGTCGGTGAAAACATGGGTTGAAGCAATGAAAAAATTAGAACAAATGGGATATACAGATATCACATATGTAGCAGGTTCAGACAGAGTAAATCAATTCAACGAACTGTTAAACAAGTACAATGGTAAAGAATATAACTTTGATTCAATCAAAGTGGTTAGTGCAGGTGAAAGAGATCCAGATGCACAAGGTCTTGAAGGCATGAGTGCTTCAAAAATGCGTGATTTAGCCGCTCGTGGAGACAAAAGAACTTTTATAAATGCTGTGCCTATAGACCCTAAAACAGCAGAAGAAATGTATAATCAAGTGAGAACAGGGCTCAAACTAAACCCTATAACTATTTAGAACAGTATAAATATGAACATAAGCGATTTAAAACGTTTGGCAGGCATTGGCACAGAGGGTAATGAACCGTCCATGGGCGAAAACATTAGTCAGACTGCTACTGCTTTAAAGCAAAAGGAAAGAAAACTAGGCTTAAAACCCGGAGATCCGGATTGGTTTAAATTATGGTTTTCCAAACCATACATGACTGGACCTGTACAGTTTAGAGGTAGAAAGAAATGAAATTAAGAGATTTATTTTTAGTAGAATTTAAAATAGCAAATCAACCTGATCCCACAGACAGAGAAGATTACAAAGCCAAAATGGCTTCACTACAAGACATTCAAAAAGATCCTAGAATGAGTGATGCTAGAACACAAGCAACAATAGCCAAAAGAAAAGAAGAATTACATAGATGGGCTGAGAAAAATTTAAAAACAGAAGACAACGTTCAAGAAAGAATGCCAGCATCAGTTATCAAAAGCAAACAAAGATATGCTGACATGACTGATCAAGAACTGGCAGATAGATTTAAAGATTCAGACGAAAAGACTTTGAGACAGATGGCGTGGAGACACGGCTACGGTAACATGAGTTCACACTATTTTGATAGAGTTCAAAAAGGCAAATCTCAAACAGAAGACGGTGTACAAGCAACTGACTTAAAAAGAATGGGTGCTGAAGTTAAGTCGTTGTATGTTCATAAAAATGGAAAAACCATAATGATTCCAGCAGAACGTGAAAACGATTTTATTCAAAAAGGATACAAGAGATCAGCATTGAGAACAGAAGACAACATGGGCTTTAGTGATAAAGAAATTAAAATGGCGTATGGGGTTTTAAACAATCCTAAATACAAAGGTGGTAACATGACAGGTGCTGTTGAAGTGATTAACAAAATTGCTCCTGGACTAGCAGATCACCCCAGTGTTGCAAAAGCACTACAAACAACCAACGAAGGATCCATGGTTGTGGACAAAACAGCATTTGTACAAATATTAGCCAACAAAATTAAAGAACCTCAAAAAGGACATGGCAAACCTGAATACGACAACAGACTGTTGGCAAAGATGTATCAATTGATCTCTGGACAAGATGTAGAGTTTGATGGAGATAAATTCACAGTGCAAGTCAGCAAAAAAGAATCAGCGGTGCAGGAAGACCTGGACTACAGAAGCGAGGACATCCTAAACAAGGCAGGATTTGATCCAATGAAAGCAAAAGAATACATGGCGGTGTTCAATGACCACGGTGACACGTCAGACCTAGAGCAGATGAACATGGACAAAGTTGGACTGGCAGATGCGATGAGCATGGTGTTGGCATCACATGGCATACAGAACGAATCAACTAATGAAGAAACAGTTTCAGAAGATGCACCGTTTGGATCAGGTATGGACCTTGTGAGACTGGCTGTGATGAGAAAATTCATATCAGCAGAAGAATACACGGCTTACGCAAAAGAATTAAAAGCGGCAGGAGAGGAAGTAGAACGAAATTATGATGACTGGCCAGATGGAGAAGGATTTGGTTCATCTGATGGAAACTTTGCTATCAAAGATTTAATGACAACAGCAGGCTACGAGTTTGACGAGCAGGACACAGGTGGTAAGTTCATAGTCACAAGGATGCCTGAGAAATTGGAAAAGATGGGCATTAAGAATGTGAGAATGAAAGATACAGTCGCAACTGAAGATTCAGTTAAAGAAGGTGCTAATATGATTCCTTATTTTAAAACTGAAAAAGATTTTGATGGCGAAAAGCATACTGTGTATGAATTTCCAATGGCGTGGGCAAAAGATAAAGAGTTGGACACTCCTTATATGAGTAATGCCAGCATGAGAGAATTTTTAACTGGTCTGGGTTACAGTGCAGATTTTGAAGAAATGAGTGCTGTGCCTGTGGAAGAATTTATTGGTGTAACAACTCAGTGGTTGAAAAAACACATAGACAAACAATCGCCAAAACAAGACACCACCGTGGACAAAGAACCAGGTGGTCCTACAATGATATCGGGTGGAAAACCAGAAGGTCACATGAACCAACAGGTTAAACTCCACAACGAACTTGCTAGAAAAATCAAACAACGATACCCAGAAGTTACACATTTAGGTTTTAATTAATGCGTATTTTGGAATTAGATTCCAATATTGACAAATACAACAAAAAGTTGTATAATGAAGATATGGAAACGAAACCAATTGTATATTTAGACATGGATGGAGTTATGGCTGACTTCTTTGGTGGTATTGAAAAATTGTACGGTGTTAAACACTGGAAAGAACTTACATCGGACAGAACTAAAGATTTAAAAGCAGATGTGATCAAACGAATCACAGGCACAAACTTTTTTGAAACTTTACCAAAAATTGCAAGTACAGATCAATTAATTAAGATGGTGAAAGATTTCACAGATGGAACTTTTTCAATTTGTTCTTCACCATTAAGAGGAGACAATGAGAATTCAGCAAAATGGAAAAAGGTTTGGATCAGTAAAAATATTGAACAACCTGAGGAAATAATTATTACTGGTAGAAAAGAATCTTATGCTGTAAACAAACAAACCAAACAGCCCAACATACTGATAGACGATAGACCTATCAACATACAAAAATGGCAAAGTGCTGGTGGCTTTGGAATACTGTATCAAGCAAACAAAGATTCGTTAAGTAAAGTTAAATCAGAATTGGAAGCATACACAAAACAACATCAAACAAAACAAGAAGGTGTTGGAATCATTACTAAACAGAACACAACCGCAGATGTAAAGCCAGGCGAAACACAACGTCAAGCGGCAAAGTTTGGATTCAAAATAGACAAAAAAGGGCATCCACCTAAACTGAGATGAAGATAAGAGACATCATTACTGATTGGATTATCATGCCTCAAACAATTAAGCCGCAAGGATTAATACATAAAAAAGGTATAGGCCCTAATAATAGATTTGGTTTTAAAAATGTGGGTAATAATAAAGCCAACGAGAATTTTGCTGATGGCCAAGTAAAAGGCAAAAGCAGACCAGGTAGAGTAAAGAAGTCAGGTGCCAGTTGCAATGGTACAGTAACTTCATTGCGTAAGAAGGCTAAAAACGCATCTGGAGAGAAGTCTAAAATGTATCATTGGTGTGCCAACATGAAGAGTGGTCGTAAAAAAGGTTAAATACATACAAATAAACAAAAAAGGAATAAAATGGCTGAATTTTTAAATAGATTAATCAATGCACGTGATACAAGAGAAGGTTGGTGTAAAGAAACTGCTTCTTCAATATTATCATTAAAAAGCAGATTTGAATCTGACAGTATTACACAAGAAAAATATGTAGAAGGTTTAGATGCATTAACATCTGGCGACTCTGCGGTTGGAGCAGGCGGTAGTTATGAAGAAAGAGCAATCATTGATAATGCTATTGCACATCTAAAAAACTTATTATAGTATCATGCGTTACAAGGATTTCAAAATGGTAGAAGCCCGTGTGGACTATCATTATGGGCTGGATCCTGAAATGCTGGTATATACTCACAAAGTGGGAGATATATACGGTAAGAAGAATCTTAAAGTGCCTCATGCCAAATATTCAACATCCAAACGTGTAAAGAATTTACACAAACACGGTAAATAACATTATGCGTATCAGAGACATTATATCAGAAGTAGCATCTGCAGGAGCCACGTCGGCTGGCAGTGTTGCATCAGTGGCTAATCCACACATAGCAATAGGCAACAAAAAAGCACGTGATGCCTATGGCAAAAAAGGTGCTTCATCAATGCCACCCAAAGCAAAAATGCAGAAACCAACTGACAATGCTCTAGATATGAAAGGTACCTCAGTTTTTGGTGCTCCAATAAAAAGATAAATATTACTATGAAACATTCAGATTTAACAAAAAAAGACGTTGCTAAAGAAGGCAAAATGCCACAAGCGGCTATTGACGCATTAGCAAAGAAGAACGGCAAAAGTCCTAAAAAAGATTCTAAAAAAGACGTACAAACAGAAGACCTAGCACTGATGGCTCAAAAAGTAGAGCAAGATCATGAAGTGCAGATGGCAAGATCAGATTTGTACAAAGCGGCAAAATATTCAATCAAACTGCATGACATGTTGAAAAACGTATCTGAACAACAAGGTTTAGAAGGTTGGGTACAAGCAAAGATCACCAAAGCGGCAGATTATCTAAGTTCTGTAAAACATTACATGGAATTTGAAATGATGTCTGGAACAGATTCTGCAATGGCTGATCCAATTGGCACAAATGAAGCAAAAGGTATGTGCGAACATTGTGGTTGTATTATTAAAAGTCCAAAGCCAGCATGTAAATGTTCACATGATGCACACAACTATAAAGAATCACTAGCAAATAAACTTGAATCTAAATTAAAAGAATCCGCAAAAACTTGTAAAGAGTGTAATAAACCAACATGGGAAACACTGGGCGAAGCAGAAAAGCAAAAAGGTGTAGATGGTAAAGTATGTTGGAAAGGTTACAAGCGAATGGGCACCAAGAAAAAAGGTGACAAAACAGTAGACAACTGCGTTCCAATCAAGAAAAAATAAAAATCCAATAAATACACACAGTTATTATTTAAACCATGAGAGGGCTGTGTCTTGAACTTTGTTGCAAATATACCATACATCAAATGTTGGATCAAAAAAGAATACGTACACGACTTTCAACGTGGGCATGGTGAATTCATTGAAGCAGTTCTTATAGCAGTCAAATCAGTACAGGGTAGAGCGTTGATGTTCGAAGCATATTTGCCAGAGTATGGTGCCTGTTATGACAAGTTTCCAATATCAGCATTTGTGTGGCACACAGACATCAAAGAAGAAGATCAACTTCCGCTAGGTACACTTGAACTTTGGGATTCATTCAGTTCCAATATACAAGTATGGACCAAAGCCATGTTGAAAAATTGTGATGTGGAAATTATGTTGAAGGGTGGCGACAGAATAAAAGGTGAATATTTGTTCACCATTGATGCTTGTCATGGAGATCCCAACACAGTCAACACCGGAGTATCCGAAGTGCCCAGCGAGCACAAACAACACAACTTTGGTAGGCTGGAAAACGGACAATACTTTGCACAACCAAACAACAGAATGCTTTGGTACGAACAATCATTAACAGCATCTGAATTAAAAAAACCAGACTTCCAAGTCAGCACCAAAGAGTTTTTCTGTGAAAACGAGAGCACAGTAACTTTTGGTGACTCCGACGATTACTTCTACGAAGAAAAAGACAGCCCAGCCAAAAAATAGACTTGACTTTTTGAAAAAGATTAAGTATAATTAGACTTTACGCGGCACAAGTCGCCCATATAAAATACAAGGAGAACAGAATGTCGGCAAGAACATACGGACCAGAAGAACAAGCAAAACTTAAAAGAATTATTGACGAAGGAGCCAATGTGCTACGCGAAGTTGAAGATTTAAGTGGAGGCTTAAAAGATACTGTGAAAGCAGTGGCAGAAGAATTAGAAGTTAAACCATCATTGATTAATAAAGCAATTAAAATTGCACACAAAGGTGAATGGCACAAATATTCTGATGATTTTGATTCATTAGAAAACCTAATTATTGCAGTTGGCAAAGACAAATAAAATAGTCGGATACTTCAAAGAGTCATACAAGCAAGACAAATTGTGCTTTTGGTTAGAAATGATCAGCACACTTGTGAATATTATTGCAAGTATGACGTTGGCACTCAATGCCACCAACCCTGATATGCGTATGGTCTATCCATTTTTTATAATAGGTTCAGCATTAGCCATATTCACTTTTTACAGAAGAAAATTAGTCTGGCCCACAATGTTGGTTAGTTATTTCCTTTGCATGAATATTCTTGGGTTTGGTATAGCAATGAGGTATTGGTAATGAAATATATGGTTGACATTGACGGAACAATTTGCTATAATGAAAACAGCAACTATGTAGACAGTAAACCAGACCTTGTTCGCATAGCAAAACTAAATGCACTGTATGATAAAGGACACGAAATTCATTATTGGACAGCAAGAGGTGGTAACTCAGGCAAAGACTGGACTGAACTTACACATCAACAACTAAAAGATTGGAATGTTAAACACAGTTCAATCACAATGAAAAAACCAGTTTATGATGTCTGGATAGACGATAGAGCCATAAATGCTACAGACTTTTTTGGCGGTTATGAATTAAGGAGCAAAGATGAAGGGATTTAAAATACCACACGTAATATTTAGAGTAAGAGACGGCGATATTGCACCAGATGGTGGATGCACATTTGAAGAAGGTTGTTGGTCTGACAAAACAACTCAAGACTATTTTGCAGGTAAAAGAGTTGTGCTATTCAGTTTACCAGGAGCATTTACTCCAACTTGCACATCAAAACAATTGCCAGGATTTGAATCAAATGCAGACAAAATTAAAAGCATGGGTATTGACGAGATTTATTGTTGTTCAGTGAATGATTCATTTGTGATGAACGCATGGGCAGATTCATTAAAATTAAAAAATGTTAAAGTGATTCCAGATGGTTCAGGTAATTTCACAAGATTTATGGGAATGTTGATTGGAAAGAACCACGTAGGGTTTGGAAATAGAAGTTGGAGATATATGGCAGTGATCAACAACGGTGTTATAGAAGCATGGTGGCAAGAGCCAGGCATAAACAACGATGGCGAGGACAGCGATCCTTATATTGAATCTACTCCAGAAAACATGATGCATTATTTAAAATTTCAAACTAGCCCTGTTTCAGACATGAACACAATGGTAGGGATTGACGTTGAATCTTTAGAAAATGAAGTTTAATGAGAATTGATTATAACATACATTTAGATTATTCAGACGTATTGCTACAACCTAAAAGATCCACATTAAATTCAAGACGTGACGTTGACATTTTAAGAAAATTTAAATTTAGAAATAGTGGTAAAGAATTATCATATGTTCCTATTGTAGCATCTAATATGGATGGTGTAGGAACTTTTTCTATGGCAAGAGTGCTACAAGAATATAAAATGCTTACAGTAATTAGAAAGCATTATACATTAGATGATTGGAAGCAGGCGGCAGGCACAGGACTTAAATTTAAATATGTTTCTGCCTGTGTAGGCACTGGAGCAATACACAACCAAGATGCTACAGATTATCAAACATTAAAACAAGTGATGTCAGCATTTCCTGATATACCTTGTATAACAATTGATGTTGCGAATGCTTATCATGAATCATTTGTAGACTTTGTAACAAAAATTAGAGAAGAATATCCAGAAAAAATAATCATTGCTGGTAATGTTGTGACTCCAAACATGACTGAAGAATTAATTATAAAAGGTGCTGACATTGTGAAAGTTGGTATAGGTCCAGGCAGTGTGTGTACAACAAGAACACAAACAGGAGTTGGCGTTCCACAGTTTTCAGCAATTATGGAATGTTCAGATGCCGCAAATGGTGTTGGTGGTCATATTATTGCAGACGGAGGTTGTACACAACCAGGTGATGTTGCAAAAGCATTGAGCGGTGGTGCACATTTTGTTATGCTAGGTGGAATGTTAGCAGGACATGATGAATCAGAATTAGAGTTAAAAGATGGTAAAAGAGTGTTTTATGGCATGGCTTCACAGACAGCATTAAACACACACGGACAAAGAAAAGACGGATATAGAGGCGTAGAAGGCAAAACAGTAACACTAGAAGATAAAGGCCCAGTCAGAGAGACTGTTGAACAAATATTAGGTGGAGTAAGAAGCACCTGTACTTACATTGGAGCAAGAAGAATCAAAGATATGCCTAAAGCGGCACACTTTGTTAGAGTGAACAATGTAATCAATAGAGTATTTGACAGATATGAAACAAATTAATTTATGAAAAAGGTAACAACAGGCAAAAATCTAAAATGGCTAGCAACCGCAGTATTAATCATAGGCACTTTTATAAACGCAGGATTTCCTGAATTATATCCTGTAGGTCCATTGCTTTTGGCTTTGGGTGGAATAATTTGGTTAATAGTATCCTTTCTTTGGAAAGAACCGGCACTGATTGTAACAAATTTAGTATTGACAGCAATGGGTTTCGGAGGTATACTATTATATTATATAAAGTAAGGAAGAATCATCCACAATTGATTTTAGGTATTTTGTCAGCCACAAATGACAAAAAGGAGAATAAATGAGTTACATAGACGGATATTTTGACAGAAACTCTGACATCATAAGAGTTGTTGAACGACAAAACAAAGAAAGGGTATTCAAAGAATATCCAATCAAATACACATTCTATCATGAAGATCCAGGTGGAAAGTTTAAAAGTACCACAGGTAAACCTTTAAGTAGAATTGTTTCAAAGAACACAAAAGATTTTCACAAAGAACTTGCAATTAACAGAAACAAAACATTATTTGAATCTGATATAAATCCTATCTTTCAATGTTTAAGTGAAAACTATCTTAATCAAGATGCTCCTGATTTAAATATAGCATTTTTCGACATTGAAACAGATTATGATCCTGAAAGAGGATTTAGTCAACCCGGTGATCCTTTCATGCCAATCACAGCAATCACCGTTTCGTTACAATGGTTAGGCACTATGGTTACATTTGCCATACCACCCAAAACAATGGGCATAGAAGAAGCCAAAGAAACTACAAAAGGCATAGACAATGTGTATCTGTATAAAGATGAAGCAGATATGATCAAAGCATTTTTAGATATTATTGAAGACGCTGATGTAATATCAGGATGGAATTCAGAAGGTTACGACTTACCATATATCATAAACAGAATTAAAAAGGTAATGAGCAAAGATGACACAAGACGTTTATGTTTGTGGAAACAAATGCCTAAGAAAAGAACTTTTGAAAGATATGGTAGAGAACAAGAAACTTATGATTTAGTTGGCAGAGTACATTTAGACTCATTGGAACTTTATAGAAAATACACCTACGAAGAACGACATTCATATAGATTAGATGCTATTGGTGACCATGAAATAGGTGAGACTAAAACTGTGTATGAAGGAAGTTTAGATCAACTTTACAATCAAGACTTTAGAACATTCATAGAATACAACAGACAAGACGTGGCACTATTGGATAAATTGGATCGTAAGTTAAGATTTATAGCATTATCAAATGAACTAGCACACAGTAACACAGTTTTACTACAAACCACTATGGGTGCAGTTGCAGTTACAGAACAAGCAATTATAAATGAAGCACACAGACGAGGAGTACAAGTACCAAATAGACCAAAAAGAGATGACAACTCAACATCAGCCGCAGGTGCTTATGTGGCATATCCTAAAAAAGGATTGCACAAATGGATTGGTTCGATGGATATTAATTCGCTATATCCGTCTGTGATTAGAGCTTTAAACATGGCTCCTGAATGTGTAATGGGACAACTGAGACCAACATACACAGATGAATACATTGATGAACAAATGACATTACAAAAAAAATCATTTGCAGGTGCATGGGAAAATCATTTTGGATCATTAGAATATGACGCTGTGATGGAAAAAAGAAAAGATATCAGTATTAATGTGGATTGGGAAGATGGAAAAGTAGACATAATGAGTGGTGCTGAAATTTACAAAATGATTTTCGATAGTAATAATCCAATGATGATAAGTGCAAATGGAACAATATTCACAAGCGAGTTTGAAGGTGTAATACCTGGACTACTTGCACGTTGGTATAAAGAAAGAAAAGATATGCAGGCTATGTTGAAGAAAGCCAAAGAAGCAAAAAACGAAGCAGAAATAGAATTCTGGGATAAAAGACAACTGGTTAAAAAGATTAACTTGAACAGTTTGTATGGTGCTATCCTTAATCCAGGTTGTAGATTCTTTGACAAACGTATTGGACAATCAACAACATTATCAGGCAGACAGATATCTAAACACATGGCATCCAAGATCAACGAAGTGATAACTGGTGATTATGATCATGTAGGCAAAGCATTAATTTATGGTGACACAGACTCGGCTTATTTTTCAGCATATGAAGTTCTTAAAAAGGAAATAGATGCGGGACAAATACCTTGGACAAAAGAAAGTGTTGTAAAACTGTATGATCAAGTTGCTGGTGAAGTGAACAATTCATTTAAAAAATTTATGGGACAAGCATTTCATTGTATGAGATCAAGAGCAGAAGTAATTCAAGCAGGTAGAGAAAGTGTGGCAACATCGGGCTTGTTTATCACAAAGAAAAGATATGCCATATTGATTTATGATTTAGAAGGATTTAGAACTGATCAAGACGGCAAGGCAGGCAAAATTAAAGCAATGGGACTAGATTTAAAAAGATCAGACACACCTGTGTATATTCAGAACTTCTTATCTGAATTACTATTAATGGTGTTATCCGATAACACAGAAGAACAAGTGTTGGATAAAATTACACAATTTAGAAATGAATTTAAAACAAGACCAGGCTGGGAGAAAGGATCTCCACGTAGAGCAAACAACATAGGTGAATATTCTAAAAAAGAAGCAAGACTGGGCAAAGCAAACATGCCTGGTCACGTAAGAGCAAGTATTAACTGGAACACACTTAAACGTATGAACAGTGACAAGTATTCGCAAGAAATTATGGATGGTATGAAAGTAATTGTTTGTAAATTAAAAAAGAATCCATTAGACTTTACCAGTGTTGCGTATCCTGTGGATGAATTGCGTATTCCAGAATGGTTTAAAGAATTGCCATTTGATGATGCCACAATGGAAAGCACAGTGATCGATAATAAACTTGGCAACTTGCTTGGAGTATTAGGTTGGGACATTAAGTCAACCGAAAGTAATAACACATTTAACAATCTTTTTGATTTTGGAGGATAGATGTCTACACACGGAATGATAGATTTGGAAACATTGAGCACCAGACCAGATGCTACTTTGTTAACATTGGGTGCTATAAAATTTGATCCTTACACAGATTCAGAACCACACGCAGGATTGTATCTAAGAGTGGATGTTGATGAACAAAGTGCATTGGGTCGACATGTGGATGAAAACACTCTTGAATGGTGGGGTCGACAAGATGAAGAAATTAGAAATGAAGCACTGGGTGATGAAGACAGAATTTCATTAAGCAATATGATAAAACAATTAAACAAATGGTGTGTAGGAGTGGACGAATTATGGTGCCAAGGTCCGCTTTTTGATTATGCCATATTACAAAATTTGTATGCTCAACTAGGGCAACCTTGTCCTTGGAACTATTGGCAAATTAGAGATTCAAGAACTCTGTTCAATATGTTACCAAAAGACCCAAGAAAAGACATACAGATGTCACTTCACAATGCATTGGCGGATTGTTATTTCCAAGCCAAAAGTGTGCAGAAGGCTTATAAACATTTTGGAGTAAAGTCAAGATGGAACAATTAGTAGTTGACTTTTCGACAAAACCTAAATATAATATAACAAACAGGAGAATAAAAAAATGAAAGACATCTTACAAGACATCGTTGCACATACACATTCGCTAGGATTTCTTAGCCTTGTAAAAGTGAGTAACGAAGAACAAACAAAAATAGAAAGTATGGCCGAAGACAGATCAGTTATTCTTTCAGCAAACACAAATACTAAAGTGAACGAATTCGATGGTGTGTTTGGTATGCCTAATTTAGACAAACTGGCTTTACACTTAAAATGTCCAGAGTATCAAAAAGAAGCAAAGATCGAAATCAAATCAGCAGAAAGAAATGGTAAAACTATTCCAACGCATATTCACTTTGAAAATGCAGGCGGAGATTTTAAAAATGATTACAGATTTATGAGTACTGAAATTATTAATGAAAAGTTAAAGTCTGTTAAATTTAAAGGGTCTAATTGGGATATTAATTTTGAACCTAAACTTGCGGCAATACACAGATTGAAATTACAAGCGGCGGCACATGTTGAAGAAACTGTGTTTACTATAAAAACAGAAAACAACACATTGATGTTTTATTTTGGTGATGCTAATTCACACGCAGGATCATTTGTATTTGAATCTAATCTAACAGGTGAATTAAAAAACACTTGGAGTTGGCCGATACAACAAGTGATCAGTATTTTGAGTCTTGACGGAAAAGTTAAAATGAGTATTTCTGATCAAGGAGCAATGCAAATAACTGTGGACAGTGGAATTGGTGAATACAATTACATACTGCCTGCACAAACAAAATAAGGACATATGGCTAAAAAGAAAAAGACTATAAAAAGTAACAAACCAGGTATTGTGGAAAAGATTGGAACATGGCATTCGAAAATCTTTACATATGTGAGTTATAAAGCAAGAACATCAAGACTGTGGGCAATACTGCTCTCTGCATTGGTAATTTATGAGTTGGTTGAGCATTTGGTGTTTCCTTGGTTAGTTCCGCTTTTAGCAATAAAGGCATTTGGATAATATGGAAAAGAAAAACATACCCACTGACAACTTAACTGAAAAGCAAAAAGATTACGCAACTTTTCTTCCTGCTTTGAGCAGTTTTTATGCTAGGGATATTGGTAAAGCAAGACATCAAGAAGACTACATTAAACCTGAAAGAGTTCCACAAAACTTTGAACATGGTGTTGAGGGTATGAATTACTTGAGTTCCAAAGACACTTATTTCTATTACAAGTGGCATTTATATTCGGCGGGTCATGCTGATTTAAATATGGATCACTTTTCTGTGAGGGACGACATCATCAGAAACAGAGATAGAAAAGATAACTGGGTACTAGGTGACTCAGGTGGTTTCCAAATAGGTAAAGGTGTTTGGGAAGGCGACTGGAAAGATGTTAATTGTCCTAAAGCCAAAAAGAAACGTGAACAAGTGTTGGCGTTCATGGATGGCAACATGGATTATGGTATGATATTAGATATACCTGCTTGGGTATCTCGTTCTCCTGCGGGTGCGGCGGCAAGTAAGATCAGTTCATATCAAGAAGCAGTTGATGGCACAAAAATCAACAATGATTACTTTATGAAAAATCGTAACGGTAATTGTAAATTTTTAAATGTATTACAAGGTGAAAACTTTCAACAAGCAGATGATTGGTACACACAAATGAAACACTATTGTGATCCTAAACAATTTCCTAGCACACACTTTAATGGTTGGGCAATGGGTGGACAGAACATGTGCGATATACACTTGGCATTGAAACGTTTGGTGGCATTGAGATTTGATGGATTATTAGAAAAAGGTGTGCATGATGTTATGCACTTTTTAGGAACAAGTAAATTAGAATGGGCAGTGTTGTTAACAGATGTTCAAAGAGCAATTAGAAAATATCATAATCCAAACTTTATGATCACATTTGATTGTGCTTCACCTTTCTTAGCCAGTGCTAATGGTCAAATTTACACTGACATAGAAATTAAAGACAAAAAGAAATGGACATACAGAATGCAACCAAGTGTTGATGATAAAGCATTTTCTTTAGAAACAAAATTATTTAGAGATGCTGTGTTAGAAAAAGGTATATTTGAAAGATTTATGGACAGTCCTATCAGTAAAAGATTGATGCTGAAAGATGTTACCTGTTATAAACCAGGTGATTTAAACAAGATGGGTAATGAAGGTAGAACATCTTGGGACTCATTCAGTTACACACTACAAATGGCACACAATGTGTGGACACATATTTCAGCAGTGCAAGAAGCAAATCGACAATATGATTTAGGTTTAAATCCTAAAATGTTGGTTGAAGAAAAGTTTGATAGAGTTGCTTTTAAAGATATTGTGGATGCCATATTTGCCACCAGCAGTAGAGATGAAGCAAACATGGTAATCGAAGAGTTTTCAAGATTCTGGATGTCAATCATTGGCACTAGAGGAGCAACAGGTAAAAAGACAGTGAATGCAAGTACACAATTTTCTAACCTATTTGAGGAGGCTTAAAATGACAATAAGAAAAAGTAGAAAAGTAAAATCAGTTGAAAAAGAATACAAGTGGTACAAAAGTAAAGTTAATGAAATGGAGTCTGAACGTTCTTATGATAGATCGTGGGGCAGTAAAGAACTTCTTTTAAAATTTAAAAAGATGAAACTGTTTTTAAAAACACAATTAAAGAAAATGCAGGATACATTATAACAATGAAAAGTTTGGTTGTTGGACTAGGATTTGGACAGTTGTACGTTAACATTCTAAAAAGAATGGGACATGAAGTGATTACTGTGGATATAAATCCTAATGCTGATGCAGACTTCACAGAACTTACAACAGCCATAACAGCTCATGCACCATTTGACACTGCTCATATTTGTGTGCCTAATCATTTACACTACAAGACAGCATTAAAATTAGCAGAACACACAAAGATTGTGTTTGTGGAGAAGCCAGGTGTGGAAACAATTAATCACTGGAGATTGCTTACAAACCTAAATAAGTCAACAAGATTTATGATGACAAAGAATAATCAGTGGAGAAACAATATCAAACAGATAGCAGAAAATTGTGAAGCAAGTGATATGATACAGATCAACTGGGTAAACAAAAATAGAATTCCTGGACCAGGAACATGGTTTACAGATAAGAGTAAAGCATTTGGCGGTGTGAGTAGAGATTTATTACCTCACTTAATGAGTATAATGATGTCAGTGAACAAGAACAGTTATCAAGATTTTAAAGTTAGACAGTATCACACAGAGCAACGATGGAACTTGTCGGATTGCACAGGCACAGATTATGGTGTTGTCAATGAAAATGGAGTTTATAATGTAGATGATTCAGCCACTATGGAATTGACAGATGGTAACAAAATCTATATACTGTATGCTAATTGGAAAACTAACTTACACGATGACATGGCTATACATTTTTACAAAGATGGAGAATCACATTTAGCATCAATACCTTTAGGATTATGTCCAGAAGAAGCATATGAAGAAATGATCAAAGACAGTTTAATACATCTAGAAGATGATATGTTTTGGAACAATCAGTTGGAGCAAGATTTATACATACAGGAAAAAATTAATGACAAAAGTACAGATATTATACACTGAAGGTAAAGGTGAATTCAAAGAAGGTGATTTTGAAGTACCTGATATTACCTCTGATCAAATAAGAGTAAAAAGTGTTTTTACTGGTGTGTGTAGAAGTGATATTGATATGATGAATGGAGACTTTGGTCCACTTCCTTTGAACATGCAAGGTCATGAAGGTTTAGGTGAAGTATTAGAAATAGGTAGCGAAGTAAAAGATATCGATGTGGGAGATTATGTTGCAACAAGAGGTGAGCCTGCATATGCTGATCAATACAATGCTGATAAAGGAACTTATGTAAGTGTTCCTGAAGCAGACCCTAAATACATCATAGAACCAGTTGCTTGTGGGTTGAATGTGGTCATGCAAGAAGAATACCAGTTTGAAAAACGTAACAGCAAAGATGCAAGAATTGCCATTATAGGCAGTGGATTTCTTAGTTGGGTTGTGTATCAATATCTAAGTGCTAATTATTTCTTTCAAATAGACGTAATAGGCAGTCACAACAAAGAACGTTGGGGCGACAATTTAAAAGATACATTTGAAGGAATGTATGATATTGTGATAGATTTAAACACCAGAGATGAAGTCTTTGTAAGAGATATCATAAAACCACAAGGATTAATTGTGCTAGGTGCAGAGAAAACAGATAAAATTACAACATCATTTAGCAAACTGTTATGGAATGCTGTCACTGTTGTGTTTCCATCTCCTAGACAAAAAGATTTTCAAAGATGTATGAAGACAGCAGTTAACATGATTGAAAAAGGTGCTTTGAACATAGATAAATTTTGGAGCAAAGGATATAATAGAAAAACAGAATGGCATGATGCTTTTAAAGAAGGCAATCAAAGAATGCCAGGATACAGCAGAGGATACATAGAATGGCTTTAGACACAGCAAAAAGAAAACAGGTAATATACTTTACAGGTACCGAGATAGAAAACACAATAGCAAAAGGTTGGCAAACACTGTTTGTGGTTGGTGTTAGATCCGCTGAAGAAATTGAAAAATTGGCTGTTGGTCACAAAGCAAAACACATATATTTCGGAACTAGTCAAAGTTTTGTTATCAACAACGAACAACAGTTGAAACCGTGGTATGAAATGATCAAATCATTATTGGACAAAGACTTTTGGATAACACTTGATTTTGGTATAGAATATATGGAAACTGTTACAAGTACAGGTTTGATGAGTTATAAAAAATTTATTCCAATGATAAGTGCTAAAATTCCAAATATTTACAAAGTGAATGGCAATGCTACACTTAAAATAGATGATGTTACTTGGGGACATTCAAACACAGGTGTTTGGAGCAGAAATCTAAAAGAAATCACCAAAGATATGCACTATACAGATTGGAAAGAATATGTGGGAGACACAGTAATTGACGTTGACACAGACGAATAAAATTGCTATAATTAGATATGAATAAACATAAAACATTTATATGGGTAACATTTAAAAAAGAAGGCATTCATAAATATCCTGCGGCACTGGAAGATCCAGCACTTGCAACAGGTGATGAATATGATGTATCATTTTTAGGATACCCTCACAGACATATATTTCATTTTAAAGTAGAAATTGAAGTATTTCATAATGACAGAGATATAGAGTTTATACAATTCAAAAGATGGTTAGAAAAACTGTATGCTGAAAAAACATTACAGTTAGATTATAAATCTTGTGAAATGATGAGCGATGACTTGGCAGAAGAAATTGGCAAGAAATATCCTGGAAGAGACGTTATTATTAATGTAAGTGAGGATGGCGAAAATGGGAGTGAGATCATTTATCATAAGGAGTAACACTTGAGTTATATTTCAGGTATTATTGCTTTTATGTGTCTAGTAGGTTACAGTGTAACTGTGCCTCATCCACTAACAGGTGGTAACGAGATGATAAGTGATATCTACTATTATCTTTTTTGCTTATTCGCAGGACTAACAGTTATTTTAGACATGGAAAACAAATGACAATTTATATTGTAGACTTAGAAGCAGTTGACACAAGATACACCAAAGAGTGGAAAACATTCTTGCCTAAACAATTGAAGAAAACAACCAACAGCGAAGTTATCACAATCAATGGAGGAGATACTCCACAAGCAACTACACCTGGAGCATTTTTAAACTTTGGTGGCACTAATGTTTACAAAGCCAATCAAATGCAACAGATAGGTAAATTGTTCTGCGATGGCAAAATAAAAGATGGTGATTACTTTTTGTACACAGATGCATGGAATCCCACAGTGTTACAATTAAAGTATATGGCAGAACTGTTAAAAGTAAAAATTAAGATAGGCGGTATGTGGCACGCCGGTTCATATGATCCGCAAGACTTCTTAGGTAGACTGATTGGAGATAAACCTTGGGTAAGAAACACAGAACAGGCAATGTTTGATACATTTGATCACAATTTCTTTGCTACACAATTTCATATTGATTTATTTTCTAAAACATTTACACAAGCCAAAGACAATGATAAAGTTGTAAAAGTAGGTTGGCCCATGGAGTATATGGAACACACTTTGGATATGTATCAGAACATGGAGAAGAAAGATATTATTCTTTTTCCACACAGAATGGCTCCTGAAAAACAACCTGCAATATTTCAAGATTTAAAAAACTCTTTACCACAATATGAATTTGTGGTTTGTCAGGAAAAAACTTTATCTAAAAACGAATATCATAACTTGTTAGGAGAAGCAAAATTAATGTTCAGTGCTAATCTACAAGAAACATTAGGTATCAGTTGGTATGAAGGTGCTATACTTGGAGTTATTCCAATGATGCCTGACCGATTAAGTTACAAAGAGATGGCACTAAATGAATTCTTATACCCAAGCGAATGGACAGAGAATATGGAAAGTTACAGAAAACACAAAAAACAGTTGATGGCTAAGATAGATGATTACATGGAAAACTATTCAAAGTATGCTCCTGCTGTTATAAAACAAAAAACAAAACTGAAAGAACAATATTTTTCAGGCAATAAACTATATGGAGTTTTATCAAATGGCTAAAAAAGGACGACCACCAGAACAACAAAATAATCTAGCATCTAACGGTATTTACGTGTTAATGGAAGACATCACAATGGAATCTTGTAGAAGTTGCATTCAGTGGATTATGAATCACAATCTAGCAGACACAAGATTACCACAACTAACTTTGATAATTAATTCACCTGGTGGAGATGTACACGCCGCATTTGCATTGATTGATACAATGAAAGCGAGTACTATACCAATTAAAACTGTGGGATTAGGATTAATTGCATCATGTGGATTTTTATTATTCATAGCAGGTAAAAAAGGTTCAAGAATATTGACACCTAATACTGCAATACTATCACACCAATACAGTTGGGGCAGTGCAGGTAAAGAACACGAACTGTATGCAAGAGTTAAAGAATTCGAATTGAGTACAAAACGAATGATTGAACACTACAAAAAATGTATAGGCATGAATGAAAAACAGATTAGAGAAATTTTACTGCCACCACAGGATGTGTGGTTAGATGCCAAAGAAGCAAAAAGACTTAAGATTTGTGATAAAGTAGAAGAGTTATACTAATATATCCTTAAAGGAGTTAAATTTATATGACAATTAGTAAAAAACAAGAAAAAGAAATATGGAGTGTTGATTCCAAATCACTCACTAATAGTTCAACAGGACCGGTTGTGAGTTATTCAACAGATTCCTCATCATTCACACTCACAGAACCAATTGACTTTGGTGCAGATGCAGGAAAAGGTTTTGAAAATATGAAGTTTGACGATTTCTTACCTGGTAAACCTTTTGAAGACACAGTACCAACTTTAGAAACTATAGATAAAGTGTGTGACGATTATCCTTCATTACAAATAGCATATGAAAAATTCAAGAACGTTTGGAGAATCTGTTACACAGATTATTGTTCTAAAAACCCAGATGAAGAAAACTACTAATGGACAATAAAGTTTATTTTACAATGATACAGGTTCGAAACGGCATGGATAAAATCTGTGAGCAAATGGGTAAAGATGGATTTGAACCTGATCTTGTTATGGGTATCAACAGAGGTGGATGTATTCCTGGTGTGTATATGAGTCATCGATTGCATATTCCACACGAAGTATTAGACGTTAGATTGAGAGATCATAAAGCAAAACCAGATTTATCTAATCTAGAAAAAGCCTATGCATTTCAAAAAAAAATATTAATTATTGATGACATTAATGATTCCGGTAGCACATTCAAATTCATTCGTGAAAATTTTGGTGGAGAAGACAGAGTAAAAACAGCCGCAATCATACACAATAAGCCAAGCAAGTTTGACACATTGGATTATTGGTGCTATAATATAAACAAAGAAGAAAATCCACAATGGATTGTATTTCCTTGGGAGCAATGGTAATGATAGAAGTAGACACATTAGAAAAAGCAAAGAAAGACGGAAGAGCACCTTGGTCAGATGTGGTGTATGATTTTAAAGACATGATGTGGTACAATGACGGATATCCAGTTACAGAAGGACATTCTTTAATAGTACCCAAAGAAGCAACACAAGAAAGACTTATTAGATGTGTTGAACTTGCAATTAAAATAGGCAATGACAATGTTGCCAAAGGTGTTGTTGACGGATACAATGTTGGGATCAATGTTGGTGAAGCGGCAGGACAAACTGTGATGTATCCACACGTTCATCTTATTCCTAGGAAAAAAGGTGATTGTGAAAATCCCAAAGGTGGTGTAAGGAATGTTATACCCAGCAAAGGGGATTACACAAAAAATGAATAATGAACCATTTATCAAAGTTTATGATGATCTAATACCTGCTTATTTGCAAGATCATCTTGAGTTAATTACATTAGGTGTTAAAAGCAAAGGTGAAGAGTTCATTGACCCCAGTGTTGATTTTAAATGCAAGTATGAAATAACTGCTAAAGAAACAAATCAACCGCCATTGAGTTTTGTACATTTGCTTAAATCACATACATCGATCAGTAAACACCTTGACAATTTCGGAATGGTGGCTCAGGCTTTGTGCAATGTGAATGATTTAATATTGCAAAATATTATGTTGGCAAGAGTGTTTATCACAGTGCCACACCAAACAGAACTAACACACTATGCACCTCACATTGATATAGAAGTTGAACACATGGTTGTGATTTATTTTGTTAACGATGCTGATGGTGATACAGTATTTTTTGACAATGATGGAAAAATTATAAAATCCGTTGAACCAAGAAAAGGTAGAGCAATTATCTTTGATGGTAAAATAAAGCATGGAGGTGGGATTCCTAAAAATGGCCCACGTTGTATTGCAAACTTTGATATAAAGGTAAAACAATGAGTAGATCACTTTTTATAGGCGATAGCCACACAGTAGGATATAAAACCATCGAAGGACAAGTAGGTCCGGGTAGTTTTACATTTTGGAACGATAACAATTATGCAGTAAAATATTCTGAAATACACAACAAAGACATTGTGATTTACGCACAACCAGGTGCAACTAACAACTTGTACACAATTTGGTTGGCTAATATGTTTTCTAAATATAACGATATCGACGAAGTGTTTATTTGTTTGGCTCCGTTGAATAGAATAGAATTAAGTTTTGATCCAGACTTACAACATGAAGCAGGTCCATTAGATCAATTCACATACGAACATCCAGAATCAACTGAAAATGTTAGAAAATTTTCTGATCAACCTGTCGCAGGAAACACTGTGCAGATATTACAGAAGCCTGTGGGAGATGATTATAAAAAAATACCAAGTATTGGCTTTTCAGCAGAACATGGGTTGACATCACCTGATCTAAGAAAAGATCCTTATATGTCTGTAAAATTGTTTTACGAGTGTAACACTATAATAGAAAAAAGAGAATTTTTAAAAAATATGTATATGTGGGATAAGATGTGTACAGCAAATAACACAAAGTTGTATGTGTTTAATTTTAGAAGCAGAGGTGTGTGGCCCAGTGAGTCAGATTATTTTGGTAAAATTGATACCCTGAAAAGAGCTGAACAGAGTGTGGAACAACATCTAAATACATTAGGACACAAAGCAGAAGATTATTTTATTGAAGACAAAGAACATTTTAACAATCAATATCATACAATAATAGCAACAGAATATTTGAAATGGCTAAAAGAATATTAATAACAGGCGACAGTTTTGGTTGTGAATGGCCCGGTGGTGAAGGTATCGGTTGGCCTTTGATATTATCCAAAACTCATGCTGTGAACAATTTAGCACAGGCTGGTGTGGGAGAATATAAAATACTGAAACAATTACATGATTTAAGTGCTCATGATTCATATTGGGTTAACAATTATGATTGTGTTATTGTGTGTCATACTAGTCCTAGCAGAATACACACACCTAAACATCCTGTACACAAACAAGGGTTACATAAACATTGTGATTTGATATACTCTGATTTACACGATAAAGTTGATTGGTTCAATCCAGGGTTGAAAACTGCTAAAAATTGGTTTTATCATCATTACGATGATGAGTACCAAAAAGATCTATATCAAATTTTACGTGAAGAAATAAACAGATTCATACCAATTCCATATTTGGCTGTGGACAATTTTAGTATCAGTAACCAATTTTCTTTTGAAAAGAACACATTAGATTTAACAGATATTTGGCATGAACATAGAGGTGAAATTAATCACTACACTGAAGAAGGAAACCAAATTGTTCTTAAACAAATCATTGACAAATTAGATAAAATTTGTTAATATAGTAATAACATAGGAGAAATAAAAATGGCAAGTAGACAACACATATATGATGCACTTGTGGCACACGCCAAAGGACATATAGAAAAACACAAAGCCAATGTTGAAATATACATGGAGAAGGCTGTGGGAATTGGTGAACACGGAGACATTCTTGAAACTATAGAAAAAGAATTAAAAGTGATTGCTGAATACCATGATCAATTAGAAGTATTAGAAACATACATCAAGAGGGATTAATGAAAGCATCTGAACGAATAAGACAAAGGCTTAAAGAAAAAGACGTTAGATTTCATAGCAATGACAATATTGCTGATTTTGTAGAACAAGGCGAGTTGGAAGAACTTCAGAAAGAAGTTGAAGATTCATTTTCAGGAGTACTCGATGCATTAGTAATTGATACTGAAAATGATCATAACACAAAAGAGACTGCAAGACGTGTTGCTAAAATGTATATAAAAGAAATATTTGGTGGTAGATTTGTTCAACCGCCTAAAATTACTTCTTTTCCTAACATGGGTTATAGAAGTTTATACACAAGTGGTCCAATCAGTGTTAAATCGACTTGTGCCCATCATTTTCAGAATATTGTAGGTAAGTGTTGGATAGGTGTTCTTCCAGAAAAAGAAGTTATTGGATTATCTAAATTTAATAGATTAGTTCATCACATTGCTGAAAGACCTCAAATACAGGAAGAAATGACAACACAGATTGCTGAAGCATTACAAAAATATGCAAAGACTCCAAATGTGGCTGTACTGATCAAAGCAGAACATCATTGCATGACACACAGAGGTGTAAGAGAACATGAATCAGATATGACAACTGCTATCATGTTGGGTGCGTTTGATAAACATGCTCCTCTTAAGAAAGAGTTCTATGATATATGTTTGAGCATGAAAGGTCATAACTAAATCAATGAGTAGTAAACTTCGATATTCAGAAGCATTTTATTCCATACAAGGCGAAGGACGTTTTGTTGGAGTACCCAGTGTGTTCTTAAGAACATTTGGCTGTAATTTTCGTTGTATGAACTTTGGGTTAGATAAAGAACCAAACAGAGCAGAAAAACTTAAACAAGGAATAAAATACAATCCAGAAGTTAAGAAGTTGTTAGATGAAGGGATTACTGACAAGGTGGATAAGTTTGAGGACTTGCCAATAATTCATACAGGCTGTGACACTTATGCCAGTATCTATCCTGAGTTTAAAAAGTTTATGATGGATAAAACTGTTGACGAGGTTGTGGATCATATATTATCATTAACTCCAGAAGGCAAGTGGACTATGTCTAATGGACAAGATGTACACTTTATTTTAACAGGCGGTGAACCTTTGTTAGGATGGCAAAGAACATACATCGAACTATTTGAACATCCAAGAATGAAGGATTTAAAAAATGTTACTTTCGAAACAAACACAACGCAGACTTTACATAAGGATTTTGAAGACTATCTTAGAAAACAAAACAGATTCCAAGTCACTTGGTCATGCTCTCCAAAACTTTCCGTATCAGGTGAACCTTGGGACACTGCTATCAAACCTGAAATTGCTAGGTCTTATAATGGGATTCCTAATAGTGAAATGTATTTCAAATTTGTGGTTGCTGATGCTTCCGATGTTGATGAAGTTGCACAAGCAGTTGCCGAGTTCAATCAAGTGGGAGTCAACGTTCCCGTTTATGTCATGCCATTGGGAGGCAGATCAGAAACATACACACTCAACACAAAAAGAGTTGCCGAATTGGCAATGGCAAGAGGATGGAGATACACTCCAAGACTACACGTCGACATATTCGGAAATGCCTGGGGGACTTGATAAAATAAACAAGGAAAAAATGGAGAATAATAATGGACATCATTAAGAAAATTAAAGAAGTAAAGGACAAGTTTATTAAGAAGAAAGAAACAACTTCTAAAGAAACTGGTAAAAATCCAAAGTTAGATGCATTAATGAAAGAAAAAGAACAAGCAACAGCAAAAGGTGAACCTTGGGTTGCTGTGTTAGACACAAAAATTAATGGAGACAACATAAGAAACGGGTTCTTTGAACTGGATTGGAACAATGAGTTTATCGAGAAATTGTTAGATGCAGGCTACAAAGGAGAATCAAATGAACAAATAGTAGATGGTTGGTTCAGAACAATAGCTCAAAATATTCTTGATGAAGAAGGTTTAGATCCTACAAGAGGTGCTGGATACATTAATACTAAAAATTTAAGTGAAGATAAATCAGAAATAAGTTAGGAGATAATATGACAGACTCAGAAGAAAAACAAAGAGCACTAGACGCCTCAATGGAAAATGAGAGTGTGGGACACCAAGAGAACTATGCCCCAACTGTACAGATATCTCTTAAGGAATACGACAAACTTAAAGAGAGAAGCAAGTACATCACAGACAGAGATCTAATTGGTTGTATAGACAAAATAGAAGAACTTGTCAGAGCATTAAGAAAGCACATTGTTAGAACAGATATCGAGTAATGAATTATATAATTGTAGACACAGCCAATACATTTTTTAGAGCCAAACACGCAATACAGAGTGATTTGGATTCTAAGGTAGGAATGGCTTTACATATCACATTAAACAGTGTTCGTAAAGTATGGCAGGATTTTAAAGGTGACCATGTTGTATTTTGTTTGGAAGGTAGAAGTTGGCGTAAAGACTTTTATGAACCTTATAAACGTAATAGAAAAAATGCTAGAGATGCCAGAACAGAAAAAGAAGTCGAAGAAGATTTAATATTTTGGGAAACTTTTGATAATTTTAACGAATTTATTGAAACAAAAACAAATTGTACTTCTATTCAAAATCCTAAACTTGAAGCAGATGATTTAATTGCAGGTTGGGTACAATCACATCCAGATGATAATCATATTATTGTTTCAACAGACGGTGACTTTGCTCAATTGATTGCTCCTAATGTGTGTCAATACAATGGAATAACTGAAGTAACAACCACACATGAAGGATACTTTGACCCAAAAGGAAAAAGAGTAATAGATAAAAAGACCAAAGAAGAAAAACCTGCACCCAATCCTCAATGGTTGTTGTTTGAAAAATGTATGAGAGGCGATACTGCTGACAATGTGTTCAGTGCTTATCCTGGAGTTAGAAAAAAAGGAACTAAAAAAAAAGTTGGTTTGCAAGAAGCATTTGAAGATAGAAATTCTAAAGGATACAATTGGAACAATATAATGTTACAACGTTGGGTTGATCACAATGGCAACGAACACAGAGTGATGGATGACTTTCAAAGAAATATAACATTGTGTGACTTAACAGCACAACCTGAAGAAATAAGAACATTGATTAACGATGCTATTAATGATGTTAAACCTAAAACTGTTGAACAAGTAGGATTAAAATTAATAAAATTTTGTGCTAAATGGGATATGCAAAAAATTGCAGAATATCCACAAACGTATGCAGAACCATTAAATGCAAAATATAAACTTAAAGAGGAGGCAATAGCATGACAAGTAAATTTTTTGCAAAGCCGATATTAGAAAATAGATTCTGGATATTAGAATCCGACGGAAAAAAAGTAGGAACTATATGTAGACAAGAAGATAGAAGATATATGTTTAGTTGTACCGATGGTACTAGACTGTTTGATAATCAACAACAACTCCAAGGAAGTTTTGATGGAGAGTTGATGTGGGGTACAACATTAAGTGTACCAATAGAAGAAAAGGAAAACGAAGATAATTCAGTTTATGATTACCCTTCAAAATTTAAAGCATTCAATATGGTTTTTGATGTGAAACGTAAATTACCATTGTTTAATAAAAGTAAAAAATCTAAAAGTTTATACTGTGCTGGGTACTATGTTATTCAATTTGAAAAAGGATGGGTTAGAAGTTACTGTCCTAAATTATTAACATTAAACAGTTATCCTTACAAAGGACCATTTAGAACATCATTAGAAATGAAAACGGAGTTGAGCAATGCCAACAAATTACCCTATTAATACAGCCAGTCTGCAACAATTTATACAACAAGTTAAAGGTGCAGACCTTAGTAATCAAAAAGAAGTGCGTTTAGACATCAACACAGCCAAGCAAGTCACGTATAGCCTAGCCACAGTGTTGGCCCGTTTAGCGGGCGACTACGAGGGTCTAATAGCACAGAATACCAGCACAGAAGTCGAAGCAATTGAAATAAAAGTAGACGGCGGTAACTTATAATACTACCTCGAGGTAGATAAATACTCATATAATATGAGTAACATAACACATCTATACATTAAAAAACACAACCAAACAGGGTTGATGTACTTTGGAAAAACGGTTAAAAACCCGGAATCCTACACGGGTTCAGGTGTGTATTGGACTAGTCATCTAAAGAAGCACGGAAATGATGTATCAACTTTATGGACTAAGGCTTTCACAAACAAAAAAGAGTTGAACAAATACGCATTAGAATATTCTAGAAAGCACAACATTGTTGAGTCAAACAATTATGCCAATTTAAAAGAAGAAGACGGCTTAATGGGGGGTGACACAGGCATCAGTCCTGAAGGCAGAAAAATTATTAGCGAAAAATCTAAGAAATTTAGACACACAGAAGAAACAAAAGCAAGAATTAGAAAAGCAAGAGCTTTACAAAAACCAACAATGCTTGGCAAAAAACATTCTATTGAAACAATTATGAAAATTAAAAAAGCAAGAGCTAACCAAAAAAATATTAGAGGAGTTATCCGTGTCGCGACCTAAGCCGACTATATTACTAGAATCCACCGATCGCAAATCTTACAAGAGCGAACAGGTACTTGCGGCTGAAGGTATATGGGCAGTATTCCACAAAAATAAACCATGCAATCTAAAATCAGCAAACATGCTGAACAACTACCCGGGACCAAAATACAAGAAAGTATCGTTTTCAAATCCTGGACACGCATTCAATCTAGCCAAAAAGATGAACACCATGTTCAACACTGAAGACTTCACAGTGGTCAAATTGACCCAGGGTGAAACTGTCAGTGAAAAATGAATTGGAAAGAAACCTACACCAAAATCTTCTTAAAAAATGCTGACATAGGCATCAGCGAAAATACTCTGAAAGAGTATATGCCGTCTTGGTGGAAGAACACTAGAGACAAAGGTTCAGGTGGTTTACGTCTAACTGACGAAGGATTAACATTTATCAAAGACAAACTGCAACTGCAAACATATGATGTACCATTTCCTACTGATTTTAACCTTACCACACAAACCATAATATTTTTGGACAAATATTTAAACTGTCCTTACTACCTAGCAGACGATGGCATTATTGTTACCAACGAAAGAAGAGCAATGGAATTGATGTTGTTTTCTGGAGATATCCGAAAATATGGTATCAATAAAGCACTTTCCCGACTAGAAACCACAGAATAAGTTATCCACAGATCAAATTACCCGCATAAACCTTGACTTCTTAGGCACTTGACTTTTGGTACGTCAGAATGTATTATTAAGTATAACAACAAATTAACGAGGAGTACAAATGGTAAAACAAAGTAAAATACAAGATGCTGGTCTTACAACTAGACAACTTTCGCCTAACAAAGCAAAGGCAAGTATATTACACGCATTAAAAATTAAAAGACCAATATTTTTATGGGGCGGCCCTGGTATTGGTAAATCAGATATTATTCATCAAATTGCTAAAGATATTGATGCTAAGGTGATTGATATCAGATTAAGTTTATGGGAACCTACAGATATTAAAGGTATTCCTTATTACAATTCAAAAGAAAACAACATGACGTGGGCATCACCTTCAGAATTGCCTACTTCAGCAATGGCTAAAAAGCACAAAAATATTGTGTTGTTTTTAGATGAGATGAATTCTGCGGCACCTTCAGTACAGGCGGCGGCGTATCAACTTATATTGAACAGAAAAGTAGGTCAATATGAATTGCCTGACAATGTGTTAATTGTTGCGGCAGGTAACAGAGAGGCAGACAAAGGTGTTGTTTACAGAATGCCTGCTCCGTTGGCAAACAGATTTATCCACTTAGAAATGAAACCGGACTTTGACGACTGGATGGAATGGTCAGTGGCTAACAACATTAACAAAGATGTTGTTGGATATCTAACTTTTAGCAAAAAAGACCTATACGACTTTGATCCTAAATCACCTAGTCGTTCTTTTGCTACTCCGAGATCTTGGTCATTTGTGAGTGAATTACTTTCAGATGATTTAGATGAAAACACTATAACTGACTTGGTCAGTGGTGCAGTGGGCGAAGGACTTGCAGTTAAGTTCATGGCTCATCGAAAGGTGGCTTCGCAGTTACCTAATCCTTCAGATATACTTGAAGGAAAAATAACAGAACTGAAATCGAAAGAAATATCAGCAATGTACTCGCTTACGGTTTCACTATGTTATGAACTCAAAGAAGCAAATGACAAAAAAGATAAGAAATTTAACGACAAAGTTAATAAATTTCTTAGATTTATGATGGATAATTTTGATACAGAACTTGTTGTTATGGGTATCAAGATGGCATTAACTCAGTATCAATTACCGATTGATCCTGATGCTGTTAAATGTTTTGATGAATTCCACGAAAAATACGGCAAATATATTACTGCCGCTCAAAGCATCAAATAATAGTGTTGAATATAGGGCACTTTTTACCGGTGCCCTATACCAAAAAAGAGTTGACTAATTTACCAAAAGAAAGTATAATAGTATTATGAGCACAGACACTTTAGAAATAGAAAAAAAAGAATTAAGTCCAGAAGAATTAAAAAACTTAAGAGCAGAAGTTATTGATAAAATTGTGGTTGCTAGAGTTGGATTGTTATTAAGACATCCTTTCTTTGGTAACATGGCAACAAGATTACAAATTAAAGAGTGTGATGATTGGTGTCCTACTGCCGCAACTGATGGCAGAAACTTATTTTTTAACACAGAGTTTTTCAGCAAGATGACATCTAAAGAAATTGAATTTGTTATAGCACATGAGATTCTTCATTGTGTGTTTGATCACATGACAAGAAGAGAAGACAGAGATCCACAACTTCATAATATTGCTTGTGATTACATTGTGAACAATACTTTGGTTAGAGATAACATTGGTGAAAAACCAAAAGCAGTACAAATATTTCAAGATTGGAAATATGACGGTTGGGCAAGTGAAGCCGTGTATGACGACATTTATAAAAAAGGTAAAGAGCAAATGGAACAGTTAGGTAAACTGTTGGACGAACACATTGATTGGGAAAAAGGTGAAAGTACAGGTGGAACAACGCAAGGTCCTAACAGTGGTGGAAAAGGTAAAGGTCCTACATATTCAAAAGAAGAACTGGAAAATATTAAGAATGAGATAAAAGAATCAATGATGTCGGCGGCCCAGGCGGCTGGTGCTGGAAATTTACCAGCAGAAATTGAAAGAATTATTCAACAATTCACAGAACCTAAAATGAATTGGAGAGAATTATTACAGCAACAGATTCAAAGTGTAATTAAAAATGATTATACATTTTCAAGACCTAGTAGAAAAGGATGGCATTCAGGAATAATACTTCCAGGTACAAATTATGATGAGACCATAGACATTTGTATTGCTATTGATACTTCAGGATCTATCATGAGTCAACAAGTGGAAGATTTTTTAGGTGAAGTACAAAGCATTATGGAACAATACAGAGATTACAACATTAAAATATGGTGTTTTGACACTGATGTTCACAATGAACAAGACTTTAATTCATCTGGCGAAACATTAGAATCATACAAAATAGAAGGTGGCGGTGGTACTGACTTTATGGCTAATTGGGAATACATGAAAGAAAACGACATTGTTCCTAAAAAATTTATAATGTTTACAGATGGCTACACATGGGATGGTTGGGGAGAAGATGATTACTGTGACACTGTGTTTGTGATCAATGGTCACCACGACAAGAACATGGAGGCACCTTTTGGTACTACTGTGCATTATGAATAATGTTTTCAAAAACTAATCAAGTAAACCCGTTAAATTATTTCAACTGTAGGCAGTTTACCAAAAAACCTCACGGATTAGAATTTCTCAAATTAAACTATGATTGGAATGACAACGAAGAACTTTTGGAGAAGTGGATTTTAGAAAACCTAAAAGGAAGATTCTATATTGGTAAACATTTAGGAGTTGATGTAGACAAAAAAATTGTAAACCATATTTTGGTAGGATTCGAAAACTCCAAAGAGCTATCAATATTCAATCTTAGTTGCCCATTTATCAAACGTCATTAAATACTTCTGTATACAACAATAAAGGAGCATTTTAAAATGACAGATACAAACCAAACAAAAACTGTAACGACTCCGACGAAAGATGAAGTAGTTGGAAAAGATGTTGCAGGCATGGCACCAAAAGTTCAAGCAGGTGCTGGAGCAGAACTTACTGTTCAAGACTTAAACGTCCTTAAACAAATTATCGATGTTTCAAGTCAACGAGGAGCATTCAAAGCCAACGAGATGGCAATGGTGGGTGCAACTTATAATAAACTAGAAGCATTTTTAAAGATTGTTGAACAGTCTCAAAAAGATGCCAATTCACCAGAAGGTGAAAAACCAGCGGAGGCAAAATAATGGCCGACATTAAACATGTAGGAAAACTAAAAGGCAGTGGAGCAAAAGTTGTTGTTGCTTACAGAACAATTCCTGGAGATTCAAAATCAGCAGTTGTTATTGAGACAGCAAAAATAGATCCATTGGATCATGACGCTTTGATCAAAGTTGTTGAAAGCAATGAAGGTCAAACGGCATTTGAATTGTATGAAGTATTGCAAAGGAATCTAGCACCTAATAGTGAAGTGATGTTGAATAAATTTCACACAGGTGGATTTATGAAAAAAGTTCCAACTAACTCAGTTGAAATGACACCAAACACTACAACTTCAATTCAGTTAGATGAATTAAACAAAATCATCGCTAAACAAAGAGGTATAGGTATTGATGACCTAGCAGTGACGCCATCAAACACGTCGGCTCCTACTAAAGTGGCACAAAGTCAGATGTCATCAGCAAGTAAAGAGCAACCTTTAACAGACGAGAAATTAGCGGCAAACTTAAGAAGTGATGCTGATCGTTTGTACAAAGAGGCAAAACTACTTAGAGAACAAGCGGAAGAACTTGTACCTACTAAGAAAAAGTCTAAGTAAAGCATAGTGTCTGTAGTGGTCAAATTCCGTAAAAAACAATTGCCTAAGGAAGTAGTGGCTCACTGGCCCGAAGTGTTTTCGGACCTACACATAGAGTCAATACCAATTGAATATTTGCTGTCTATCAAAGTAGAATTTAAAGACGGCAAGAATTGGGAAATTCGTGTTAAAAAGAACCGTCAGAAATTGACCAACAAGGAATTAGAGAAGAATATCAAGGAACTGTTTCAACATTACGGAAACAGCATCAAAAACGTTGATTTTAGGATAGATACCAACAAGGTTAAAGCAGATATTCAAAAACGTACTAAAACCTTCCTAAAAAAGCGGAAATAGTAACTCCAGCAATCTGCACAGCGGAATAAATACACTATAATATACGTTAGGAGCATATTACAAATGGCATTACAAATTAGACGAGGACCAACAGCAGATAGAACACCAGTTGTATTTTTGGCTGGAGAACTAGTACTTGATACACAAACTAATAAACTATTCGTTGGAGACGGTTCTACAGCAGGTGGTGTACAAGTAGACACAACACTAGCGGCACAATATCTTTCAGTCAACAGCGATATTACACCAGATGCATCTAACACAAGAGATTTAGGAACAACAACTGCGGCTTGGAGAACAGGATACTTTAACGGTATTGTGGCAACAGGCGAAATTGAAGCGGCTTCATTTACAGGTAACATAGTTTCAGACAATTCAACAGTTGTAGTAAATGCCAACTCAGGCACAGTAACAGCAACATTAACAGGTGACACAAAAGCAAGTGACTCCACAACAATAATTGACCACACAGCAAAAACAATTACAGGTACTTCAATTGGTACTCACAAAGGTACAGTAAATGCTGATGATAACTCATTAAGAATAGATGGTGCTTCAGACAGAATCACAAACAGTGTGTTAGACTTTGATGGCAGTGTTATTAATCTGTTAGCAGGCAACGGGATTCAAATAGGTACAAACAGTTCAGTGGCAGGTGTTGGCTTAGAAATATTCAACACAGATCACACAGTTAGAAATGCATTAAGACTTTATTCAGATGCTGGTAATGCCAACACATT
>Ga0222687_1000056_pt1 | contig 35836 bp, 61 predicted proteins | sample AntAcemetage1163_FD_179837 | JGI IMG/M metagenome (GOLD analysis project Ga0222687, IMG submission 179837) | Saline water microbial communities from Ace Lake, Antarctica - #1163 | ecosystem: Environmental > Aquatic > Non-marine Saline and Alkaline > Saline | place: Antarctica: Ace Lake...
CAAGCAATAGGGCTTCTTTAGTTCCATCAATCACTAACTGAGCGTTAATAGCATCAACGTAATATTGGAGATCAAATGGCTTACCGTCTTTCCGCGCTTCTATCTTCATACACTGTTCCATCGGTTATTGGGTGCAATCTTATGATCGCTTAGTGGAATCAGGCATCTGCATTGAGACACTTTACATCCAGACCTATGGTATCACAACTATTTTATAAGGACACCCCACAAAACACCCCAAAGAATTAGCACGAATTGGGTAAAATAGTTCTTGCAAGAGCCATTTTGTATGCTATAATAAACATACATTAAAAGGAGAGCAAAATGCCAAAGCCAACTATAAACTTTAACCACCCAATAGCCGATGAATACTTCTACTTATCACGCCATAACATAGGCACAGGTTTATCTACCATTGAGCAAGATGAGGTCTTAGCTAGTTACTACAGCGGCAATCTAACCAGCAACCCATCCCAAGTAGCCATAATGCAAAAGTCTCGCTTTTATGCTCTTAAGCACGCGCTTATCCTAATGGGCACTAACGGGCAAGGTGGCTAATTTAATTTGACATAATGTTTGCAATGGTAAACTTGTATGCTATAATAAACTTACACAAACAAAATAAAAGGTACTTGATAATGAAAACTACAACACTTGAAACGATGCCAAAATTTGTAATTGATAAGATTGCCGAATTAACCGATATAAACGAACACACGATGGCCCTCAGTTGCCTTTCAATGGAATTGAATAGCGGCAAAGCATTCGTGAGGCTGGCCAGCATAAACTGTGAACACATGGACCACGGTCATTTGGCGGCAGAGCTTTACAATGAGCGGAACGAAATTAGAGCCGCGCTTTACACTGAAGCCAAAAACAAATACGCGAACTTTAACGAAATTGTCGCCGCATTTTAATTTGAACCCGCCCCAGCGATGGGGCTTTTTTTTGAATCAAAAATCCTCGTAATCGTCTGGGTCAAACGTATCCTGCACATCATCCCGCGTATCGGTGTATATGACTACACATCGGCAATTGCATACATTGACAGCACCGCCTCTAGGGTCTCCAGCGTAACCCATCATTCGTCCCCCTATGATAAAGTCCTCATCCATTGATACCCGCTGTTCGTTAGCCATCCGATGAGTTTCCCTAGTTCTTCCATCCCCAGTAGATACCCACTGCTTGACCATGGCGACTCCGTAACTATCACTGACAGATTTGTGATAGCTTTGGTGGGCGAAACCTGCGGCGCTATGGGTCTCTGTTCTGGCGATTAAAGCGGCCCTTCGCCTGTTGATTGGTTTAAATGTCTTTCTAAGATCAATGGCGATTTGCGCCAAAGTAGCATCAGCTAGACGTAACCGCTCTATAGATGCCAGTATTAACAAGCCCTGAGTCCGTGAAATGCTAGCGATAAAGCTCTCTCGGTTGACAAAATACAGCGCGATAGCCTCTTCAAACGCCATTGATCTACCAAAGAAAAAGGCATCCCCATCAGCCGCTTTGGATGATATAACTTGATAGGCTCGGTAGTTGTATTCGTAGATTGTTTTGAATACTCGGTTTAACTGGGCTTTGATTACTGCTGTTACTTCCGTAGTTACATCGCTCACTAGTACGGCTCCATCTACTTCTACGCCGCTTTCAACCTGATGGGCAACTATGTTAACGGTCTTGTTGAAACTCGTCTCTAGGCGTTTCTGGAAGCCCCTGCTTAGGTTGTCACGCATTCTGGCTTGCTGGACAGCATAGCGCCTCGCATTGATAGCGCCCTGCCTAAAACCGAATAACTCATTTGCCCCTTGACGCTTTGCCACGATTACCCCTTTTTAGAGTCTGGGATACCCTCATCATCGTACACGCTGAAATCCTTACCATCGTCCGTGACTACAGCATCATCGGGAAGCCCTTCATTCAGCGAGAATAGGCTGGCATTAACCATCAAGCCATCCGCCCCATCAATTTTGTTTAGACCAAGCAACTCTCTGGCCTCGTTCCTAGTCATAATGCCCTTATCCACCGCACCAATAACATTCTCATATATCCGCTTTCTACGTTCAGATAGGGCAGGTATTTCATCAGTATCAAATTTAAAGTAAGCACCCTCACCAAATTGAGGCATTAACCATTCGTTAATATCTGACTGCACCTTGATCAACATCGGGATAATGGTTTCTTCATAGAGTGCCAAACGAGCCTCTGCCACGTTAGCGTAAGTTTGAGCGTCAGGCACCCCCACTAATTGACTAGGCACTCCGAAGCACATCGCAATATCGGTGGCGCTTTGGTGTTTGAGGTTAATAAAGTCCATATCCTTGGGTGACAAGCCCATCTCTTTCCAATCAAAATCACCCTCAAGTAGCATGGGTCGCCCCGCATTATCCACCCCAGAAAAGCGATTGCTGATGTCCGTCATTAGCTGGGCTCTTTGCGCGTCAGTGAGATTAACCGCAAAGCCCTGATCATCCTTGGGCTTGAATATAATCGCACCTGATGGCCTAGCGCCATTATTCAATAGGTTGATGTTGTGCCTACTGGATAGGTTGTGCTGGTCCACTTCCACTGCGGCGGCGCTCAATGGTGACAAACCGTAAAAGTCGTCAAGCGGGTTCCATAGCTTAATATGCTTTACTTCACTGGAGCCTGTTATCTCGTCCACTGGGTAAAAAGCCTCAACTTTGCCGTTGATCTTATACTCGTATCCCTTGGGGATGGTTCCCTTGCCCGTTTTAATGCTCATACGGTCAGGCCGCAATAGATACAATTCGTTTGGCCCCCGATTAAGGCCCTGCCCCTCGGCCCCCAGCATATAGTTATTACCAGACAAGAGCAGGTAGCCAAACAGAGCGTTCATGTATTCGGAATAGCTTTGTAATGGATTAGGTCTATTTAACAAGGCAACGGCTGGATGGTTCTCTATTTCATTGCCGTCTTTGTCGCATATCTTGAAAGGCACCCCTGATGCACCCTTGGCAATCTCATTAACGCACCGATACACGATGGCGTTCTGCATGTACCCTTCGGATGCCAGTGCTTGATAGCTGTACGTCTTGGCCCCGCTGTCCCCGCTACCAAAATAACCCACAATTGATGAATTCTTTTTCCCTACTGCGCTCGCTCTATTTTTCCTAAATCTATCAAATATGGCCACTTATGACACCCTCCAAGCTACATCTCCGCGAGACTTGCTTAATTCAGTTAATCCCCAAACTAGAGCATCTAGTCTATCGGGGGATGGTTTTGGTCTATCACCTGTATAGGTACACATCTGGCTCTCTAGCTCTGGATAAACACCCATGTGATGAACTTTGCCTTGCTCATACAATGAGGCTATCGGCTCCGCTCTTAGCATCTTCCCTCTACTGGCATGAACTGATCTATAGCCCACACCTGTGTCAATTCCCCTGATAAGGCTCTCAACTAGGTCGCCCCCATTATTGACTTCTGCGACAATATAATTGGCTTGCCATAGATAGAAAAGCTCTACTGATAACCTTCCCCATTCAGCGGGGCTATAGACTCCTGATCTATCATCTAGCAGATAATACTTGTTCTGGGCGTCTTTGCCTACCACTACGATACCTGTTTCATCTGAGTCCGCGTTAGAAGTTACCGCTGGGTCAAGCGCAACGATGATTTTAGTGAACACCACATTGCACGTTTCGCTAACCTTGGTCGGGCGTACTTTAGGCAGTCTGGTGGCATCTATAATCTTAGCGTTCCAGAGCGCCCCCTCTAAATTGTCCAGTACCTCAGCATAAAGCTCTTGCCTACCTAGAGTGGTTCCATCATATCGCTCTTTGAGCATTGCCAGTGCTGATGGTGCTAAGTTGGCCTCATTCTCAAACGTGCTACCTGTCGTGACCACTACGTCCTTGCGGTCTAATAACATACGGATAAGGGGTGTTGGCTTGGGGGTGGTGGTAATAATGCATTGGGGGTTATCCCCTAAGCGCAGAGCAAACATCAACTGATCAAAGGCCTCAGGGTATCTCCATGCCGCCAATTCATCGCACCATGCTCTATGAAACTGCGGACCTCGCAATCTGTCAGGTTCGGTGGCTGAGAAGCCGTATATAATTGAACCGTTAAATAGGCGTATCTCTGATGCTGAGGCGTTATAGCCTTGACCCCTGCCTTTCAGCATACACTCCACTGGCATGGTTTTTAGTATCCCTGACACCCCGCCAAAGGCAACACGCCTAATATCTCCGAAAGTTGGCGTTATCACTGCGACCTGTACGTTTGGGTTTCGCAACGCATAAAGCATAGCGTCAGCCGCACCCGTTCTAGTCTTGCCCCAACCCCTGCCCGCTAGGATTAACCATATATTCCAATCAGTGCCCGCTGGGGTTATCTGAGTTGGTCTAGCCGTACTGAGCCAATCAGTGTAGAGACTTGCTACCGCCTTGTGACCTTGCGTTCGCAAGCTCGTCAAGTTGTTCCATAACTCTATTGAAGGCTTCTGGATTGCTGACATCGGCTGATACCTTTGATATTTCCTGAGCTTGGCCTAGTGCTAACTTGCCTAGCTTCTGCGCGTTTTGGGCAACGTGAGATGCCGCCTGTAATTCCTGAATGCTGAGGGCCTCTACAAAGGGAGCGCCCTCTGGGCCTTTTTCATCATCTTGTGCCCGCCTGAGCCTTTGCCCTACCCTGAATAGCATTGCTTGAGCTATCTGTATTGCGGTATCGTCTAGCCGCTTAGAATCAGATAGCATTCGCTCTATGCGCTGTTCATCCAGTGCTAGTTGAATCTCAGTCTGAATTTTACTTTTTTGGCCCTGCCAATTCTCATCACCTGAGTGCCTATAAAGCGTTGTCGTGCCCACCCCATGCTTAATCGCTAAGAATTGCATTGTAGGATATTGCCTGACACCCTCAGAATCAGTAAACCCATGAACAAACTCGTCCCTAATAATTACCTTTAACACCTCCGTTAGTTTCACACTCATAGCTTAACCGCCCTCACTTTTTACCACTTTTTCCGCTTTTTCCGCGTCTTTAAACTCTTTCTTAATTCTAATCTGATGTTTAGTTACCCATGCCTTATTGTAATCCGTATTAGCAAATAGCTTAGAAAAGCCTGTTATATGCTTCAATCTGAGCAATTCGTCAGGTTCCATCCCTAGGTGATTACATACTTCCGCATCTTCCCATCCGTTGTCAAGCATGGAAAAAACCATATTGGACATTCCGCTAATTGAATGCTGTCCCCTAGCGCGGTTGTGTCTAACGGTTGCGGCCATCCTTTCGTTAATATCTTTCTTGATTACCACAATGGGAACCCGCCCTCCCGTTGATTCAAATATATCCTTATTATTCTTACAAATAAAGTATCTGTGGAAGCCATCAACAATCACGTATTTTTTCTTTTCCTCATCCCATATAGTAACAATCGGTTGCGTGTAGCCGTCATGCTTAATTGAGGTATGGAGCAATTTCATCTCCTGTCCCGCGACTGAGTTAGGGTTGTAGTCGTTTGGTTCCACATCCTCTACCGATACCCATAGAACTTCACTAATTGGCTGGTCTGGTATATCACTCATTCGGGGTGCCTCGCTGATGTGGCTTAATGAACCTTAGGTCGCGCTCTGGGCGGTTCCAGTTAATCTCTAATCCACGTTTGAATTTTAGAAAGTTTATTGTCTCTGGTCTCCCTAGGAAATTGGCTATCTTCGCAAACTCAAAGTCATTTGCCAGAATGCCAAGGATTTGGGACTTGTACATCTCATGTATATTGTTCATATCATGGAACTTGCTATCCATCCACACATGCTTTTTATCTAGCTTGGCCCTCACCTCATCGTCTTGGATAAGGTTTTCGCATAGGTGGTCTCGGTACTCCCGCCAATCTTTAAACATAAACGGCAATTCATTGGCCCTAAACATCTCGTTTTTCTTCATGTGTTTAGCTTGATTAATACCCTTGAGTCGCTTAGTAAGCGCATCCCATGTGTCACCCTCAATTTCATGCAGGTAAAATAACTGATCAACCGCTGTCTCATGGTGAAGATTGCTAACCCGCATTTTGTAAGGTGATATGCCGTACCTATAAAACTCATCATAAACCTTGCAGTAATCCCAGCTATGATCATGGATGGCTTTCCAGATGTCAGTGTAGCTCCAGTCATAGAGCGGATAGAAAACGTAGTGGCCCTGCTTTTCATCGTACACCTTGCCATAGGTAATATCTTGATAGGTTGCTCCGTTGGTTAAACCCGCTCTCCTATTCGGGCTTTCCTCGGCTCTGACACCCCCTAGGAGCGCAACCGATTTGCCTTTGTAATGCTTGGCTAGATACTTGGGGAACATATTATAAAATCGGTCAGTGCCATAATCATTAACCTTGATGCTGCAGGGGTCTTTCTCCCGCATGTGTTCCTCGTTTAAATCCCAGCAATTCAGCCACGGATATTCCATCGTAGTGGCGTTGAACAATTTGATAGGAACCTGCAACCAGTGGGGCGTAACCTCATCCCGATACATAACCTTTTTAACGTAGTCAACAACGGCTTTCCACTCAGCCTCTTGGTCTAGGAACATAACCGTCAAAGGCAATCTATTTTCTTGCCTAGCGACAATCAGTGCCATCTCAAGCGTTACGGTGCTGTCTTTGCCTCCGCTAAAGCTGACCACCACCTCGTCAAACTCTCGGAACAAAAAGGTAATGCGATCTAAAGCTTGGTCGTATACGTTATCTTTCAAAAATATTTTCATTGTTTAGTTATCTTTGTCGTAGCCGCAAATAAGATGCTTTTCTTTATGCAGTCCATAGGGTCAAGTAGCACATGCGAGTCAATAGATACCGCCACGTTCCATATTGCATCATTATTTTTATGCAATACCTGATGGGGAGAATGCGTGTCCAATATGTAAAACACTCCACGCTCAAGCAAGAGTTCATCCTTATTTATTCCTCGGACGACGATGCCATCATCAACGCGCACTTTTAGGTGATGAGAGTATCGCGGATAGGCGAAGTCAGTATGTAACGGAGTCCCTTTTCTCACCCCAATCCAATGGGGGTCGTTGGTTTTCACCTCCTTTCCTTTGGCATCCTTTGACCTTCCCCACGTCTGTAGTCTGTAACCCTTCGTCTTAAATATAACTTCAAGCTCGTCATTAGTCGGTATTTTGACCGAGCTAGGCATATCAATTTTAGCCGAGTAAACCACTGGGTTATCCCTTTGGCCCTCCTTTAGTGGCGCATCCCATTTCACGTCAGCCATCAATGCCATCCTCAAAAGTGAACGATTGCCTGTTGGTGCTAGCTCTCCTAGGGTCAATTATTGATTTGCCAATTCTATGGTCTACCAAGCTAGGGCAGTGAATCCAATAGCGCTGTCTCGCTTTATTCAGGTAATCAGCCACCATTGAATCTAGTGGGTGCGATTTGTGACCTATATTGGCGTACTTTTTACTGTAGGCCAATATCCCGCGCGACATCTTTGGGGGAAAGTAAGTGCATTGCGCCATTAAGTATGAACGACCACTATCGTATCGGCTCCCTTGCGATAAGTCGGCTTTCCTCATGCTGAAAAACTGGATTAAAGAATTTGGTCTTTCAGATACAACCTGCTCTAGTTTGGATTCAAAGTTTTTGGTTATCCAAATATCATCCTCTAAATTTACAACCGCATCCGAGCCCGACATTTCAAGCGACTTCAAGAAATTGCCCATAGCTCCAAGCTCGCTGTCATAACATACCTCAACGGATGGGATTATGGCTTTAACGTAGTCGGCGTAATGCTCCCGACCAGCGCAAGTCCTTAAAATATACCTCAAAATAAAATTTTCCTGTTTATGATAACCGCATTGTCTGGATTTTTATCCATAACCCAGTATTTGAATCCACCATAATCAAAGCAGACGTAAGGCCATCCCCTAAACTTCTCAGTGACCCCATGCTTTCTTACTAAGTGAGCGCACCTAGTAAAAAGTTTGGCATCCTCCCAGTCTGTTTGACGAGTGTAGTAATGGGGGTTTTTTGGCATCGTTTTAGCAAAAACCCATTCGTGCCGTTCAAGACAAGCCGACACAAACTCTTTCTCATCATATTCCGTCAAAGATGAAACTCTCCGCGCAATGGGGACACATTACCTCCGTCCCTCTGGCAGAACGGTCGCCCGTCAGCCTATCCATATTGTCAGACATCGCTCCAGCCGTTTTATTTATGTCATCGGCAGTCACATCGGTATAGCTGGTTGATGGGGATAAGTTGGGCTTAAAATCCAAGTCAATTGAATCGTCAAAACCAATAAGGCCCAAATCAAAACCCGCCCCGCCAATCTCTTTTAGCTCCGCAAAATACAAAGCGCTATCCCACTCACTACCCTCCGCTAATTTATTGTCCGCAATGACGTACGCTTTTTTCTGCTCCTCACTCCATCCAGAGGCAACCACGCAAGGCACAAACTCCATCTCTAATCTTTGGGCGGCGTACAGTCGACCATGCCCCGCTAAGACCATAGCGTCCTCATCAATAATAATCGGGACTGTAAAACCCCACTCACGGATGCTATTGGCTAGCTGGGTAATCTGGTCATTGGAATGGACGTTTGGATTTCTATCGTAGGGAATCAATTCGTGGACTAACTTTTGAATCACTTCTGTGGCGTGAATCTTAGTCATTTGACTTTCTCGGTTGGTTGCCTGTCGTCTATTGTACCTCATGAGGAACCACCATTAAAGCCCGAAAAGCATAAAAACAAGCCCATTTAGTGCAGATAATATTTATGCGGGTAAAACGATAGCGTTAGAATGCATTACATGAGAGTATGGATTGTTGTATCCCCTATTGGCCCCGCTTCGTGTGGGGTCTTTTTTTACGCTTGTTTTTTAATTTTTGAATTGAGCCTCTGAAATTTTTATAAATTTTTGAGACGCGCTAAACACCATCAAAAAAACTTGAAAAAATTTGGCGCGGTTTTCGGGCCTCGGAAATTTTATAAAATTTTGAGCGACGCTAAAGGCTGTCAAAAAAACTTGAAAAAATTTGACGCCGTTTTGGAGAGGCTGGGAAAATGAAACTTTTGCGACCACCCCTGAGAGTGAGCGTTTACGCGGCCTGTAGACTGCCAGTTTCTTTGCGACCCTTTTTCTTAATTCGCGTTCAATTTGCGAAAAATTAAAGTGGCACTGAAAAAAGACGAAAACTTTTTCACTTAAAAAATTAAATTGGAATTGGGCTGGTATTTCCAAAAATTTGGAGTCGCGGCTTTCAGCGGACAAGTTTTTTTCCTCTTAAAAAGTTTTGACCGCTTTAGAGCATCCCAAAAAACGAAATTATTTGACGTTTCTCATGCTTACCTGCTTTGATCTCTCAGTCTCCCACTTAGCCTCTGAGATTCTCATTATCCGTTTTGCGGTTTCAGCCTTTACCCCCAAAGTCATAGACTCAAGGTAGCGTGATTCCCAATCAGTGTGAGTGCGAGTCAATCCCTCTGCCATAACACCTGATGCCTTGTTTCTCATGTGCGCCATCTTGATTGTAGCCTCCCATGCTTTAAAGCTGGATTCAACCGCGACTAGTAATAGCTGGGCAGTCTCATAATCCTCAATTGATCTTTGCCACGCATCAATGCACCGATCAAGCGGGTCAGCTTTCGGCGGGGTATACTGCTGACCCCTGTATGTATCATATTCATTGTTCATCTCGCTTTCTCCTTAGCAATTCATCCATGCTCACATCAAAAAACTCCGCGATCTCCTGAACCACCGTCACCCTAGGGTTAGATATTAGAGATAGCATTCTACTGATAGCTGGTTGCGGAACTCCAGTGCCTCTGGATATGTCGCTCTGGCTAACTTGATGCTCCCGCATTAGTCTAAATACGTTGCGGGATAGAGCCTGTCGCCTGTGTTTTTCCTGCGCGTTTCTCATCCTATTCATCACTTTCTCCTATTTCATTAAAAATTTAATGTCGTTAATGCAATCCACATTGACCTGCTGTGTCGTATACCTTAGAACCCGCCATCCGTGAATTAATGCCGCGTTATATTTAATACAATCTGATGAGTATCCTGCGCCCCTAGTGTGGCGACCCTTAGAATAAACGCCCCCCTCCACTTCAACCGCCAGCTTCAACATGGATGGTATATCCCCAATCACGAAGTCAAAGCGCCACTTCCTAGTCGGATGGAACCTAAATTCTCTGTGGAATGGTATCTTGTAGTGCTTCAATAACATCACCAGCGCACCCTCGCCCGTCACTTTAGTCATGCCGACTGCCTCCGTATCCATAGTTTTCTGGCGGTGGCTCAACAAATGATCGGCTGGAGTCGTCAAAATTAAATACCGCCTCACCTATCTGGCCGTACATTCCCTGCTCTCTAATTTTTCGGGTTATGACCCTACTGCTGTTATTATCAAAGTCTCTATGCACCACCACCACCGCATCCGCTTGGTTGTGCCAGTGAGCCGCGCCGCTGATGTCATAGGCTGTGGGAGCTTGGTATCCGTTGTGGTCTTTCTGTAACTTGGTCGGGTGAGCCACTACCCATGTCACGATGTCATACATCTTGCAAAACCTTTTGCACTTGCTAATGAAGTCGCGGATATGCTCATCCTCTCGGTAGCTTCCTTTCCTGCTAGCATCCACCTCATTGTAGGGGTCTATTACTATCCCATTGCATCCGAACTTCTGGATACTAACCTTGGCAAGCTCAAGAATTTTATCTATGGTCGGGATGTGCTCTCTGGTTTCAATAAAATAAAAGTGCTTTTGTATCCAGCGCATACCCTCAGTCGCTTCTTTCTCCGTCATTCTGCCATTGAAACCCTCATCAAATGGCTTTGCGTTATACATCTGCAAGAGCCTCCGAATATGCATCTTTGTTGACTGCTCTGGGGAGAAAATCACAAACTTCCATTTCTGGTTTTTCGCAAGCTGTAACAAGCATTGATCTAAGAATGTACTCTTGCCGTGATTAGGTATCCCCGTCCAAACATGGAAGGTTCCCTTCATAACCTTGTATATCTTATCTAACGAATGGTATCCAATGTTTACGGGCTTGGCATAATTGCCCCTATATAAATCCATGACCTCCTTGTAATAATTCCCCACCGTATAGAGCCCATCAACTGGGCAGGGTCTAGCGTTTTGTATCAACTCATAAAGGTATTCTTTGCCGTGAACCAGTAACACCTCATTGGCATCATTACATCCTTTTGGCGGGACAACGTACCAACATTTGACCTTGCCGTACCTATGCAACAACTCCAGTTTTAGGTTGTCCCCCGCTCCATCGGCATCGCAAAACAAAATTATCTTGTTTGCTTTGAGGGGGTGGGTCTGTAGGCATTGGAATCGCCTATCGTTTTCTTTGTATGCCGCTTTAGCTGGAGCCCCATCTGGCAGGGTGGTCACTGCATAAAACCCGCACTCATGGGCCGTCAGCACATCTAATTCGCCCTCAACAAATAAAACCGTATCTGCCTCCGCTACTGCTTGATAGTTGTAAAGTGATTTAACTGGGTCTTTGCTTTGCCTGAACCTTTTTACCGTTGTATTTTTATATTTGATGTTGTCGCACTTGCCCGACTCGCCGTTATAGGGAAAAGCTATCCACGTTTCCTTTTCTGAAAATGTACTAAATGCCTCATAAGTCTCTTTTGAAATGCCCCTTGATTTAAAATAATCATCTAAGAATGACGATGAGCTTAAAACAAAGTCTTTCCGCATTGGCTGGGCTTTCCTAGGTGTGCCAGACAATGCGCTTTTAGCCATGACCCCGCCTTTACTTTCGCAGTGGTGGCAGAAGAAAATTATCTTATCCATACTTATCTCTACGGATAACGGCCTATCGTTTGAGTCATGGGGTGGTTGGCATTCTGGGCATTTGATCTTGTAATTACCCTCGTCTAAGTGGTTGCACTTTATTCCATGCTTTTCAAATATCTCATCCTGCAAGGTCATTTTTAGTCCTTTTATTTCGTGATGGCGGGTTTCTATAATGTATATCTAATGTATTGGCGGACACTGGTGGCCTAAGTGGGTGGACACTGGTGGCCGAGGTAGGGTGGACGCTGGTGTCCATACCCAGTTTGTACATATTTGTTTTTCCAAAGCGTTTTTGTATCGTGATATACCCCAAATCTTCAAGGGTAGATATGCACCTACGCACTGATCTGTCAGAGACACAACATATTTCGGCAAGGTGTTTTTCGGATGGAAAGCATCTGTGTGTTCGTTTGTTTGCGTAATTAGCAAGCATGAACAGCACTAATTTAGTAGTCGGGGTCGGGCAGGTAAGGGGTCTTACCCAATTAATTGCGTCTGTACTCATAAGCCCATTATGGGCGTATTATTTATTATTGCAAGAGGTAAAAGTCGTTTGGCTCAACATTGCCTTGAGTTGCATTATGGATTACTTTCATGTCCTCGGTTCTAGGAATTCTTTGACCACTGCACCACTTCACCAGAGCGTGATAGCTAAACTCTGCCGAGTGATCTTGACGAGCAACTTCAAGGAATTGCTTTTGAGTCATTTTATTTTCTTTAAGCCAAGCTGATAATTTCATAAGTCCACCGCAATAATCTCCACTGGACAAAAGCGCTGATTTTTAGCTTACTTTGTCCACCTAAATAGCATGGTATCAAATAAGCTCTTGCATAACAACCCATATTGTCCCATAATTAGCCCATTAACTGATATAAGGTGCATGACGTATGGCGAACTCCCCCCCGAACAAACCCAACTTAACGCAAACCCCCATCACTGGGAGGCACCCTGTACTTGCGCCTAACGGCGGTGACAACCTTGAGGGTAATGATACTATGCAAGACATAAAAACGAATGACGCGCTCATTGCGGCGCTATTAGAGGCACAAAAGAACATTGGCCACGCTAACAAAAACGGCAAGAACCCTTATTTTACAAGTGACTACGCTACCCTTGAGGAAGTCATTACCACTGTAAAGGGGCCGCTAAATAAAGAGGGCGTATTTTTTCAGCAAATTAGCCATGCCTCAGATTACGGAGTTTCTGTTGAGACTATATTTTATGGACATGGTAGCTCTTTACCGACTGGGCCTTTCAATGTGCCTACAGATAAGCGTGACCCCCAAGGATATGGCTCTGCCCTAACGTATGCAAAAAGATACAGCCTGTCTATGGCTTGCGGAATTGGCCATCAGAAAGATGATGATGCTGAGAGCGCGATGATAGATAGAAAGAAAAGCGACCCAGTATATAGCGCCCCCCAGCGAACTTTTGCCCAAGACAGCGCAGGCACTCAAGCGGCTAAGGCAATGACGGCTCATGTTGACACTAAAACGATTTACAAAATAATGTCAGGCGACCAAATGATTGAGGCTAGTACAGGAGAAAGTGACTTCTTGACTCAGTGCAGAAAGCATCTAGGGGTTCCCAATACGATGGCCTGTAAAGATATTTATAACTCGGAAACCAAAGATCATATAAAAGCCGCTCTGTGGCAAAGCACGGATGGGAGCCAAATTAAAAACAGTTTCCAGCAACTAATCAACCTATATGAAAAGGCGGTGCCATTATGAAATTAGGATTAACGGATTACCTTTTTGAGCTAATGTCTGACGGAATGCCTTGGACTTTTTGGGATTTGCAAGAAACCATGAGTAGGCGATACGGTTGTTTTTATGGTGAACCTACAATTAGCGCGGGGCTGAGGACGCTTAGACATTATGACAAAAGAAAGAAGTTTGATTTGCCGCTAACTGGGGAAATTTTGCTTAAAGAGCGAACCCGCTTTTTTGATGGCACACTAGGGAGAGGCTATCAATACAGGCTGATTAAGACCAGCGAATTTCAATATAATTTACTAACCGAGGATGTATTATGAGTGACAACAATGATGAGTTAAAAGGCGCGTTTTTTGTAGACGGCAATTGCCAGATTATGAGTAAGGGCACCATCACGATTAATGGAGCGACTAGATACGCCTCGCTTATAAAGTCTAAGACACAAACAGGCGAAGAAATTTATGAGGTGGTGGTCTCGGCTGGCAGGGTGTTTTATAACCCGCCTGAGAAAAAGCAAAACGAGAAAGGCCCAGACCTGAGCGGAAACGTGACTATAGATGGGCTAGCCTATAAGTTTGGAGCTTGGAGCAATGTCGCTAAGTCAGGACAGAACTACTTGGGAATACAGATGCAACCAAAGGAAAACAGCAATAGTCCATTTGCGGGCCAGCAGAACCAGCAACCGCCGCAACAAAATCATCAACCGCCGCAACAAAATTATGCGCCGCCGCCCCAAAAAAGCAGTCCAGAACAAGGCTCGCCGCAACCTAAGAACGACTTTGACGAAGATGTCCCCTTTTAGATTTGTACCATTCTAGTTAATGCCGCTTGGTCGCCCTAACCCCTTAATTGGGGTTTTCGGGTACAAGAAAACTATCTAAGGTGATTAAAATGGAATTAAGTATTTACGTTGAACAATTAGACCCAGCAGTAATTTTCAAATCTGGCGGCATGGATGGGGTGCTAGAAAAGATACGGCTTGAGGTTGACGGGTTTGTCCCTGACCTAACAAGTGACAAGGGGCGCAAGGAAATTGCAAGTCTAGCGCACAAAGTGAGCAAATCTAAAACCGTTATTGACGCATACGGGAAAACTCTAGCTGATCAATTGAACGCTAGGATAAGGCCCATCAATAACGAGCGCAAAAAGTGTCGTGACCAACTGGACGAACTCAGAGATTATATTCGCAAGCCCCTAACTGATTGGGAGGAAGAGGTCAGGATTAGGATTGAAAAGGAGGATTTAGCCGCTGACATAGCAAAGTGCCTTGAAAATGCCTATCTAATAAATGACATCTTTGACCGTGACCTAGCTGACCAATTAGCTAAAGAAGAAGCGTTGGCCAAGAGTGCGGAAGATGATAGGGTCAAGGCTCAGGAAGAACGAGATAATGCGATCAGAGCTGAGGCTTTAGAAAATGCGGGATACGTCAATGTACCCATAGAGGGTCCGCATGATAACCTTCAACCTAAGCCAGAACCTTTAAGTTCATCCAATATAAATGATGCCCACAAAGCAAAGGTCAACAACATGATTCTTCAAAAATTTGTTGAAATGGGTGTCCCAGCGACCACTGCAAAGCAAATAATATTAGATATACATCGGGGCGAATGGCCGCACGTTTCAATAACCTACTAATCACCCTAGGCGAACACGATGAAAAAGATCAGAAAGAAAGATTCGGACAGATTCAAGGATAGGGCTCATCTTGAGTTTGTCGCTGATCTTGAGTGTTGCGTAAAAGATACCTCATGCAACGGACCAACCCAAGCGCACCACCTGATGAAACCTTGGGTCGGGACGCGAGGCATGGGGATGAGAGCAGACGACAGAAACGCCATCCCCTTATGCTTTTTTCACCACTCCCAGCTTCACGTTAAATTCGGCAATGAGTTTAAATTCTTCGCCCGATACTTTAGATCAGAAACCTACGGCCAAGAACTCGCTCAATCTCTCTACGAAAATAAATAAATAAAAGCCCATTTTGTGCTTGCACACCACCTAAATGTTTGCTATATTAAACGTACTTAATAAATAACTTAATAAAAGGTACTTGAAAATGGAAAATTATTTTAGAACTTTAAACGCTACGCGGAAAATGCACCAATTAGAACAGGTGGCTAAGGGTCGCAGGTTTGTAGATAAAACCGCGCTTAGGAAAAAAATGGAAGGGGCGCTAAAACGGCACCACGGAATTGTAGCCGAAGCCAGCTTTATCATAAGCATTTACAACGATGGGAGAACGAATTATGAACAGTTTATTGGATAGCTCAAACTATGTGCCAATCACCATATTAAGACAAATTAGATGCGGACAAGATAACAAAGGCACTAGCGGAATTGAAATGATGATGTGCTGGGCTTTCCAGAACCCTTGGGGAGAGTCTAAAATTACCGATGCAGGGTATGGGTTTTTAGAATTCACTGTTGATGGGGCGCTATTCAAAGGCGAGGTAAGAGTGACTTTAACCCTCAGTGATACCTACACCATCACCTTTATTGATAACCTGAACACTCAGGAGGTGGTAGTTGAGACCATTACTGGTGTGTGTTTCCCAGAACTGCCTGAAACAATTGACCGCTACGTAGAGTCTGGACAATGAGCGCCCCTAGCCCCTTTACGATAACCAACATGGATAACGATACTATTGTGGTTATTTCTGGCCAAGCCGTGACACTTGCGGAAGCTCAGAAGTTTGTTGATGGCTACGTTCAGCTAATCACCCTAGGCGATGGCTCTCAGGCTTTAATGAACGAGGACAGCAGGGGTCGCGATGGAAACCGACTGCTACCCAATAAAGCCGCTACCGCGATGCTAAAACCAGAGGGTGTCGCAATGTCTTCAACTGGGATTCGCGGGAATGTGTTAATACTTAAAAACGGATACCGCTGGACGTAGCACAAAATGGGCTTGTTTATCAGGCCAAAAAGTTTATAATATAAAACAGAAAGGAGATTTATTGTGGCAAAGTTTTTTAATTTTGAGCAGTTTGAAGATTCGTTTAAGGCTAATGAAGTCGCCAAAGGCATCACTGAGTTAGTTGTTAATGATTTAGTGCTGACTAGCATAAAACATAACTATCCTGAATTTGTGGCTGAGTACGGAAATAAAGATGCCGACATTAAAATGGCCTCTATATTTGGCGAGGCTTGGGAGAAAAATAAAGAGGTTGTCTGGCAGTGGTTTGATAGCTCCGCTGGAGTTGTGGCATGACTAGGGCGGTGTTGACTCTAAATAGACAAGAGGTTTATGTGCTACTTGAGGCGGTGATAGATCGCAAAGCAAGCGTTAGAAACTTGCCGACCTTAACCGCAGAGCTAGATGAGATACAGAAAGCCTTGACTGTGGCGGCTAAGAAGTTTGCTTTGGACTCATCCAATGACATTAACTAATGATATGTTATCTAGGCACTGTTGCAACAGAGGCGATGCTTGGATGGAAGCTGATGAAACGCCATACCAAATGATTGTTTGTGATATTTGCGTTGACGTAAAAATGCGCGACTACCGAAAATTGATGCTAAAAAATAAAGGAAATACTGATGAAAATACCAACCGAAATTAACGGCGCAACATTGAGAGCTTTGCGGCTTTCTACTGGCGCGACTCAATCAGAGCTTGCAGAACACCTTGGATACTACACTAAGGGAGAGCCTAACCGCTCCTTGATATGTAGTATGGAAAATGGCAATCGGGATATTAACATTAGGATTCAGATGTTGATTAGATTGTTTTTTGAAAATAAGGAGACTAGTGATGCCAAACGATGAAGAGACGATTAAAAGGCTTTCTTTGGAGAGCATGGAACTAGCTAAAATTCACCTCTCCAAACTTACTGCGGAAACCCATTGTCGGGGCGGTGTTGACCTTGCCGACTCCATGATAAAGGCGCTTAATTTAATAGATTGGGATGCCAAAGAAAAGAAGATTTGGAGCTTAAACGATGTCATGCACATCCTTGAAGGAGTTAAAAGCGAATGGAAGAAAACCCATGCAGAACATTCTGATGAGGTGGCGCATTGATTATCTTGGGATGGAATGGTAGCGGCGAAGATTGGCTACATGGTGATGAGCATCTAACCGACGAAGTTGAGCAGGTTGATGAACGAAAATTCGTGACGTACAGCAATGAATGGACTGACCCCCGTGAAGATGTGCCAGACGAAGGAAGTACAGTTTTCGCTATGGTAACTGGTCATGGAGATTGGCCTATAGCTCTAGACGTTAGCGTTGAGCATGGAGCCCCGATTGTTGAGGGCAACTTAGGTGCGTCAATGCGCTGGTCTAATGAAGAGGGAGCCGTGGATGTAGGCACTGTAGATATAATTGCATGGCGACCTATGATTGATTTACCGATGGAGGGGGCTCTCTAATGGCGATGTATTGGTGCGGCTATTGTCACGTACTTGTAGATGATGATTATCACCCTATGGAAACCGTGGCTAAACATGGCGATGTATGCCCTAGCTGTAAAGATGAAATTGACGATGAAAAGGATTGTGACATTAATTTAAAACCAGTGGGGGTGAAGTAATGATTGTATCAGAACTAATTACACATTTACTGACATTGCCTCAATGTAAAAGCATTGTGTGTCAAGTCGTGGGTCAAGACAAGAGTGGTGCATGGAATATGGGATTTGAATTCTCTGATGTACCGTCAAGTTGGATGGTACAGTTAAAAGTGGAGCATCCCGCTCTAATAACACTATCCGATACAACTGGATGGGAAGATGGCAACATACACCAAAAACCTGAATTAGTGGAGGTGAAGTGATGCTACTTAATATTTATTGGACGGTTACCCTTATTCTAGGACTGCTAGTGTCCATGCATAAATTCTTTAAACCCGAAGGGGCTGAGTTGCAACCGCGCTTAGTTGAACCTTTGAGGTTTGTTATGTGTTGCTGGTATTTCGCTACCTGCTATCTCGGCATTCAATGGATCTGGAGCTGATTGATGAATAACTTTGCTGATTTAAAAAAGAAAAAGGATAAGTCATTAACGATAGCCTGCTGGGTGGCTCTTGGCTTGTTTTGGGTGTCAGGCGTTATTGCAGGAATGGTTATTCAAGATGCCAATGCTACTGGCGAGTGGAAATCAGAAACTACGCAATCTGAGTGTGCCAAGTACAATCCAGACACTCAGCAATTTGAAGGGCTAAGGGAGTAAGGGTAATGGACGAATTAAAAAGTAAGGCAAAAGTTGGTGTCAATGCAGAGCTTAAGAAAATGATGCCTGAGATCGGAGCGGCGGCCAAAGAAATTGTGGCCAAAGCACGGGTGGCAAAGGGCGTTGTAGATGCTCTACCGAAAGACTCTTTCATCTTCTGTAATGGCGAGCAAGTCCTAGTGCTAAATAAGGACGGTTTTCACTACAGGGGCGAAACAATCACCGACGCGGGGGCCGCTTATAAAATCTTTATGGAAGTAATGGGTGGCATGAAAAAGACGCAGGAGACAGAATAATGGACGAATTAAAAGAAAAGGTTACAAATGGCTCAGTCTACCTAGACCCTGCGGAGCTATGCAGTTTAACACCGCCAGAGTATTCCGATTGGAAGTGTTACCTGTTTGGCGGGTCGGCCACGGGTTTGTCTTGGATTCCATATAAGGGTAAAGAGCCTAATTGGTTTTGGCGAAAAATGCAGTATTTGATACTTGGCAATCGCTGGGTAAAGGAGGTGAAGTGATGAGGGGCTATGCAACCCTGATCTGGGCAACGATGTTAGCGCATATAGCACTGCTCGCCCTTATTACTAGCATGTTTTTATTTAGTGGGTCGATCACATACAAAGAGCCTTACGAAAATGTGCTCTGGTGTTGCCTTGCGGCGTTTTTGTTGTCAGGGGTGTATGCGGTCATTCTTATGTTGATTAATGCCTACCGAGCAGGTAACGAGGGTAAATAAATGATAGAAGTTAAGATATGGTTTACGGTCATGCTTGCGTTGCTTGCAGTGATGGCGTGGTCTGAGTGGAGCGGAAAGTTCCCCAACCTTACGGCATATACGTTGCGGGCTTGGGTAGGTCTGAATGTCGCCGTGTTAGCTTACGGCGTATATGGACTGGAATCGTGAAAGACATCAAATACAGATGCGGATGGTGTGGCACACCCACAAATAAGCATGGTGTCGCGATTCATGTTGATCTTTTTAATGGAGTGCCAAAGGATGAGGCGGCTTGGAATGCGGCGACTAGCGTACATGGCGATTGCTGTGAAGATCAAGAGCAGTTAGATGCGGAGCGTGATTTTCAGCGCAGAATGGCAGAATTTACTGGTGGATTCATTTAAGCGAGGTGAAGATAATGATTACTGAAAGAGAAAAATATTTAATGCAAGTATTTGCAGATGTTCAACCTCTGCTTTCCGATGGTCAAACTCTGGATGATTGGCTGGCAGTAGGAAGCAGTGCAGGATTAACCGTTGGACAGAAGTTGAGCGTAAAGGTGAATGAAGCTATAAAAGATTCATTGCTGGAGGTATCGGCTTTGAATGATCTGGGTGAGTGGTTTCTTAAAGACATTACTTTCAGGCGCGTATGGATATATGTTTGGGTGTCCTGTTATTTTGCTGGAACAAAGATTATTGATTGGGTGATGTAATGATTACTGAACGAGAAAGGTTTTTGATGCGGGAAGCCATGAAAGCAGGTAGCTACTTACAGGGCTCTAATTTAGATGCTTGGTTAAATGAGCGCATAGATGATGTCGGCCATACCGTAGCCGATAGATTGGGGCATGATGCCAATGTAAAGTTTCCGAGGGAGCGCAAAGGGTGATTATCGCGCAGTATTGCGATGCTCACGATGTTAGGTTAGTCTATGATGAGGATAAAGAGTGCTTCTTATGCAATGTTTGCGAAGAGGTGAAAGCCGAATATAACGGACATAAGGGTAAAATCTAATGGACATGATATTAGGAATATTAATCTTGATTGTATTTTGTGTGGGCTTGCGAGGCGCGTATCTGGTGGTGCGCGACAAGCAGGTTGATTGGGAGAGTGAGCGTCGGCGAACTAGCAACAAAAAAAGGCAAGATAAACTCAAATAATGTTTGCAATAGTAAACTTATATGCTATTATTACCTTACATTAATAAATAAAAGGTACTTGATATGAAAAATTCAGAAGCATTCCTAAATAGCGAAAACGCATTGATTGAAGATGCGATTGATTTTGCTTTTAACCATAAAACCGCTGACGGCGCGATTAAGTACGCCGAGCTAAAAACCTTTGTGAATGGCCTTGCTTGCGGCGCTAAGATGAAGAAAGAAATCCTTTGGTACATTGGCTCAACCTATACCTGTACAGTAGGAGAGCCGATTGAGGGCGCTGAAGCGGACTTGGCCGACCACCTTTTGTATACTACTCGCGACTGCCCCCATTTTGATATGTGAAACTAACTCAAATTAATAAAAGGTGCTAGATTATGAAAACATTGACAGCAAGAATAGTGACTGCGGCAACAGCTATGACCACTCGCTACAGCAAGCGACTTGAAGTGATGAACGCTCTGAGTGGTTGCCACATTTTATTTGAACTAAATGACAGCCATCGGACTGAATTTAAAAGCGCCTCGGTTGAGGTTTTGAGGCGCAGAGGCTTTGGCTCCACAAAAAACTTAATGAAAGGTATTGGATAATGGAAACTATAGATATGACCACTTTAGACGCGATGCAAAAGCAACGAGATCATATAACTGCTGGCGCATTAAACGCAAAAAAAGCAGTGGATAAGATTACTTGCGAGTTCCAGTGTTCCACTAGTAAGGATTGGCCTTTAAGTAAATTTGACCGAAAAGTGGAGTCTTTGAAGTGGTGGAACGGAGAATATGTTGACCACCTTTATGGCATCCATTGGTTGACCGATAAGATTGTAAAGATGGGCGGGATTGCATGAAGAGCAAGCCTCGGAAAAGATACAATAAGGACCTGCCAAATGGTCATATATTCATTGACCAGCTAGACCCTCAGAAAACATTTTTTACAGATCACTTGGAGTTGGGGCTTCGGCCTCGGCACTACGCCGACCAGATCATAGCAAAGAAAAGCCGAGCGGATAGGCGGGAATTGCTAGCAAAGGTTCCAGAGCATTATCGTGACTTAGTGGAGACCCATGTAAAGATAGCCTTTGATAGACTCGCTAACCCCAAACCTTAACTTTTGTGCCGCCCCAATATTCCACTGCATGACCTTCATTAATCAATATCTTGCACATATCCTCACCCCCATCAGTGTATGGCACCCCTAATATGCGTCCGTATTTGCCCCTGCCGTGAGAACTAATTGTCAGGGTGCCAGTGCATAGCTCAATCAAACGCTTCTTAGCGGCTAAACCAAGGGCTTTCTCGGATAGGTTTTTTGTGCGACTCTCTGGCGTGTCAATGCCAACTAATCGGACTCTTTGCTTTTTGAGCCAGACGTTAAAGCCGAGGTCAATATCTATATCAATGGTATCGCCATCTACGACTCTGTCTAATTTGCATCGGTAAACATAAGGGGTCATTTTTCTTTTGCTCTTTCTGAGGAGTATTTTATATTCAGACCTGCAAGGGTGCAGAGCCTATTCTTTTCGTCCAGCCCTTTGTCCGACAGCCTGAATCGTCCATCCGATGCGTTAGGCACAACATACCCGCGCTCAATGGAGTCAGATATTAGGTTGCTTGGCACCGTATCATTAGACATGACTGCCAGCAACCCACCTAGGCGATTAGCTTGGGTTTTTGATAGGCTCATTTTATCTCCAGCGTAAAAGATTGATTTTCAAGTTCGTCGCGCATTAACAGTTAAACGTGCGCCCATTCTTCACCTAACCAAAGAAGGGCCTCGGCCTCTCTTCGGCGCACAAGTCCGTCAAGAATCTTGCCGCCCGCCTTGTTCCAGCGTCTTATCTGGAAAGGCACATCATTCACATCGTTCTCGTTTAGCTTGGACAGCAAAGTAGATGATTTTAAGTTAGTTGGCCCCAGGTTAAAGGTCCAGGCGACTAAGGCATCAAATTGATTTTGAGAAAGCGGGATATCGACCAAATCATTAACATATTTTTCAAACTCTTTTAAATCTGATACTAAAATTTTCTCAGCTTCCTCTATGGTGCAGGTTCCCCCCTCGGAAACGCCCCTAGTATGTCCGTACCCTATCGTCCACACTTTTGCGCTGCACTGGTAGGCTTCTATCTCGCATCCCTCAAATTTTTTAATTAGGGCAATGCCCTCACCGCTAGTTTGCATCTGTAACATCCTCACTTGATGGGTTTTTGGGCTTATTAATATCCTGATAATACTCAACAACCGAGCGCAGTTGTCGGATGTATCTTTTGATCTCAGACAAATTGTTTGAAAGATTTTCATATCCCGTTTTCGTCAATCCATAAAAAGCGTTTTGTGGCGCGTCCCCGCTCTCTAGGTCCTTTAAATAATCAGCCATAGTAATTGGCGTCAATACAGTCCACTTGACAGGAAGGGAGCTAATCTTAGAGGGTAGAGGCGGGTTGTAAACCGTCTGTTGCCTAACCACTTTGATAATTTCAATAGGAGCTACTTCTGGCAATGACTGGCCCCTACCAAATAGTGAGCATCCGCTAATCAGCAGTAGGAGTGGTAATATTTTCCAGCTCATTCAAAACCTCCAAAGTACCCTTATTAATAATTTTCTCAATCAGTTTAGGCTTGCGAAGACTCAAAGAATTTAGATCATGCTTTGCAAATGTTTTTCTTACCCTAGTCACTTCCATTTCTGCCGCCTGCCGATCTTTCTCCAGTGAGGATATTTGTTGCATGGTATCATACTGATTCTGAAGCAAGCCTTCAATATGATCGTTTTGGCTTCCAATTTCTTGCTCAAGAGTCTTTTGATTAGCAATACTTTGTTCTAAACGCGCCCTTGCAAGCTCTTTTTCAGCCTCGGCTTGATTGTAATACATCTTAAAACCACCCAAAGAAATAGCGAGAGCGACGGTTAATCCTGCGCTAATTTGCCACATTTTTCAATCCTCGTTAATCAAACTGTACACTGCAAGCCTCTCAGCCTGTTATTTTGTATGGCTTGTTTTTCAGCGCCCTTGTTCTTTAGGTAGGTGCCGCCAAGATTTGTGAGTCCGTTAACTATCGCTCCAAATATCATATATTTCTCCTTTATGGTCCGTAGACGTTAAATCGGTAATAGACTTCGGTTGATGTAGTGTACGCTGTATAAATCTTATGTCTCGCCTCTATGGTCAACTTTACCACAACAAACGCCTCAGACATGCTATTCGCTACGCAAGTAATTTGGGCAACCCCATTTGAACTCCAAGGCGAGGTGATCGGGTCGCTGGCAGTTTCTACGTTGTATGACGTTCCATTCAATACGGCTGTGGTAGCGATGCCTCCCGCAAGCTCATTATATATCTCTTTATCATGGACAAACCGATATTCAACAAGGTACTTCATGGAAGGGCCATAGCCTAACGTCCAATTATCTGTGCTAAAGGTGATTACTCTAGTCACAGCGCCAGAGCCAGTATCTACATTCTCAAACTGATTGCTTGGGGCCGATGAGAAATATAGCGTCGTGCAAGAGCTGTAAAAATCCTGCAAATCTATCACTCCGCTCGTTGGGATGTTGCTATTGGTTGGCGAGCCCGATGTAATGTTTGGGACGTAAGTGCCATTCCGATAATAATTCCCCATGGCCGCCACGCCGTAAATTGGGCCGTAAGTTGCGGGACCAAATAGCTTCCGAAGGTTATCCAGTGAGATAGCCCCGCTAGTTACGCCTAACGGTATCCGAGTCCCTGCTGATGGATCGGCGGCGTTGACAATTGTAGAGGTATGGCTAACGCCGCTTATCGTCACCGACGCACTGGTTGACCCCCCATAGCTAGCCGAGGATGTTCCATAAACGTAAACCTCTTGGTTGTTGCTAGCCGTCTTGTTTGATGTGCTAGGGGTGCCACCCAAGGTGAGACTGGTTTTAGTCCCCGCTGTTCCAGAGGCTACAACCGTCACGCTCACGTTGATTCCTGTGACCGTAAAGCTACCTAAAGGATAATCTTGGCTGGGGTTGGCGTCTGAAACGCTATCAAAAGAAAATGCGTCAGGCGTGTTGTCAGTGCTAGAAATGACGTTAAGATATATCGTGCCGTTGCTAACGCCAGAGTGAGAGCAAGTAATATTGACAGTGGACGCTGTGGGAGATGTTTTGATTGTTCTCGTTTGGCTACTGCCCTCAGACAGTGACATATTAGAGTTAGAGGTAAACTGATTAGTTGAAAAGCCAGTAACCGTAATTGTACCGCCATCACTCATTGCGGAATTATGAATGATAGTTAAGACATCACCCGCCTCCATGTTCAACCGACTACCAGATGAGCCACCGCCTAGAGTCCCGACAAAGCCAGCATCATCATCAACATAAATATTTACTGTGCGATTGGACATTATTCTTTCCCTTTAATACTAAACCCAAACAGCCGCACAAATATCTTGAACCAGTTGTATCTGACCACTAATTACAGTGGGTTCACCTTCAGCATCAAAGCGGTTTAAATGTGTAACGTGATTTGAGATTGCGGGTAATTCAGCATCTTCCGTATCATCAAAGGTAATCAACATGACCACCATTAATCTTGGGTTGCCTTCATTGGTTGTCGGGTCATCGCCTGTCGCGGGATATGTTTCAAAGCGTTGTAGCACTTCGGTTTTTGTAATAGCCATTATTTAGTTTCCTGTTCGGATAGTTTGGTTTCTAGTGCGTTAACTTTGTTTGTTAATTCTTTTATTGCCTCAATTAATACTGGAACTAGCTTGTCGTAATGAACGGTTAAATAATCTTCCTCTAGCCCTTCACTGATTGGCGCTATACCAACAACTTCAGGAAATACCTTTTGGACTTGCTGGGCGTTGACACCTATTTGCCTTTTGTCATTTATGAATCCCAGTTCTTTTGCTTTTGCGTTTTCTGTAAAGTAATAACCGCCTAACTGCATTACCTTATCTAAAGCGCCATCTATTTTGCCGTGAAAATCCTTTAGCCTTTCATCAGAATAATAAGCCGTGACATTGCCTGTAACTCTAAACTCACTTGTTGTTGCCAACATATAAGTAGAATCAGGCACTTGTAATTGGTTTGATGAGTTGTTGCCGCCGCCTCTTATGTGGACCGTGGAACCGTCTTTAGCACTTACATAAGTATGTCCGTCTGAGATTCCTGAAAGTATCATGTAATCAGATGTGCCAGATTGGTAGGCAGTTTTCATTCCTATATAATCGCCACTAACGGCATACGCTTTATCACCAAGGATTAAATTGCCGCCGTCAAAATAACCATCATTAATATTCGTTAGGTTACGGCTGGCATCTATTACTGTGGTGGTGCCGACTTTTAATACACCTGTACCAATAGTCAAGCCGCCGTAGGTTGTTATCACCCCATCTACGCGCAAATTAGCAGGGGTATATATCCCATTACTAAACTCTGACAGTTGATTTAACCTTAACCAGCCATCATTGTAGTCTGCTGATAAAGCGGTTCTGTTATTGAAAGAAATGCCTCTAGCGTCAGTAGTTGAATTTGCAGAAAAATTAAGCGCGTCTGTTGTATCTACGCTGAGTGTGACTGCTCCAGATGACGCTACTGTTCCTGCCGTAATGTTGCGACTGGCATCAATGACTGTAGTGCCGCCCATTTGGATAATGGATGAGGATTGAAAATCAAATGATGCGGCAGAGCCATCCACAGCAAGAAGGCATGTCCCTTTGCCATTACCAATACGGAAGTCCCTGAAATATGACCAGCCGTCTTGGTACCCTCTGTAGTTAATCCACATATCACCCGCATCAGTCGCGGTGTCATACTGTCCGTTGAGTGTATTGGCGTTTGTTGGCGATATATAAAAAGATGACCCAGCTTCGCGGAACTTAACCATGTTTACGTTAGATACGTTCCTACTAGCGTCTATTACTGTGGTGCCGCCCATTTGTATGGGCTGGCTCGCATTTACGGCTGTTGAAGTTAACTGTAATACGTTTGCAGTCGCTTGAGGGTGAAACGATACATTGCCATTTGAGTTGTATATATTGAGAGCGTCAGCCCCTCCCCATGCACTATATGCTGACCCAGTTTTCCAAAGTTGTGCATTGCCGTCATTGGTTGTCATCATAAATGAAGAATATGATGTTTGAGTCGCATTACCAACATTTAAAACTAGGCTCGTTGAAGTGCCTAAAAAGTTATATGGAGTAGATCCAGCGCCTGTCGCGGTAATCGTTCCTATATTTGTAAGGTTACGGCTGGCATCTATTACTGTGGTGCCTCCCATTTGAAGATCATATAAAAGATTTACATATCCGCGCCCAATCTGCATCTGCTGTTGCCATCCAGCACCATTATTAGACCAGAAACTTTGAACCGTTCCGTTGGTGTCAATAGCTGAATGCGCGGTGTTCCCAGAACCTTGCCAAAACGATGTTGAACCACCAGTGCCGTCAAGGTAGAGAACGCGAGATGTGGTGCTTTTCATCGTGTTTTCAAAGGCGGTTCCTGCTGGGGTAGTATCTGCGCCTGATGCATTAAAGGTGGTTCCAATAATATTCCTACTGGCATCTATTACTGTGGTGCCTGAAATCTTTAAGGAATGGCTAACGATGTCAATATCACCACCCATAGTCCAGTTGCCAGATGTAGACATCAACGTTGCGTTCGTTGCACTGCCTGAAGGTCTAAACTGTAGTGCGCTTGAGTTCTCGGCTGGATTAGCGGCAATATCCCATAGGATTGACGAGCCATTTAACATGCGAGCGTAAGCCCAACCCCCATCTCCGTCTAATTCAATGCGAGTATTAAACTGGTTAATGCCTGTCCATAATTGTGATGCGGACAGTACGCCATACCCTGCCGAAGCATGATTGCCCCAGCCGTAAGCGGTATTCCAATTGGTAGAGTTGTTTGTAAATGGCAAGACGTAATTGTTTGCATCTGTAGCTATAGTATCCAGCTTCGTACCGTCTGTTGCTACGTCTCTGCCGTCTACGGTTCCACTAACAATAATGTTGCCAGTAATATCAAGCGGCTTGTTCATTGTCCACTTGTCACCGACTGCAACGTATTTTAACTCAGCATCAGCACCGCCTACAGTTAGTCCTGCACCGTTAGCGGCAGAGGCATTAGCGGCATCTTTAGCCACCTTGAAATTAAGGTCTGCTATTTCAACCACTGTGGAGTTTATAGTTGTCGTGGTTCCATCAACTTGCAGATTGCCCGCGATAACGACTAGGCCTGTATCGTCGCCGTGAGCCGCTGGGTCAATAGTGAATGTAGCTGGCCCACGCAAATATCCACTTAGAGTCATATTGGTGAGGCTTTGGTCTGCGCTTAGTGCCAGAGTAAAGTTAGCTGAACCAGTAAGCTGATTAGAGCCACCTGTAAGGCCACTGTTTGCCGCTGTAGTAATGTTTACAGAGGTTATATCTGCCGCGCCTACTGTTTGAGAAGCACCTCCATCAACAAAGAATCCACCATCTGTTGTGTTGTCTGTTATGGCAAAGGTTCGCGAGTCCGAAGAAGTGACCTTGATGGATGCGGTGTTATATCCTGAGCCATCATTAGGGCGCATGAAGGTCTTAAAGTAATAAGTGCCAGCGGCTAAATCTGTGATGGTAGCGGATAGAATAATCTGTCCGTTGGCATTCACATCTAAATGGTTGTTCCTGACGTTTGCTCGCGCTCTCCATGTTCCTGGGGGTTCAGGGTCATAGAACCATAAAACGCCATCTTTGACGTAATCGGTGTTCATTGTGTACCGAGTGTAGTTGTCCGCGCCAGCCGTAGCAGTAGACGCAAGCGTTCCCTCACTTATTGAAAATCCGCTAGTCGTACCATAACGAATCATCATATCAAACGAATTAACTATCTCATTTTCAGCCGCAGTTATACCCGCCGCCTCAGATGTATTTGACTCCCCCACGCCTGTCCACGCGGATACCGACTTAATGCTTTTCACTGTTAAAGTAGAGGTTTGTGAAATGACTATTTCAACTTCATCGCTGTCATTAGCTAAGGCTTCTGAATAAGTCGTTACCTTCACGCCCTCAGAATCAGAGGCAATCTGAGTCAATGCTAAGGCTTCAAATCCTGTGGCACTGGAATAAATGAGGTTGTTGTTGCTGTCATAAAGATAAATATCACTGGCATGAACGCTACCATCTGAATTGACATAGAATTCGTTTGGCCCTGCATCAGCTCCAGTATAGAAACGCCTAACAGGGTTAGAACCCTCAACATCGCCTGACATAGTTGCCGAATTAGCCCCAGTGCCTACCGTCACTTTATTTGCTACTACATTACCCTCAATGGTCAATAGGGGGATTGCCGCACTTCCATCAAACGTCAACTTATCGGATAGACTGAATTTGCCGTCAGAGCCTAGATAAAAGCCTGTATTTGAGTTTCCGAAAGCACCCGTCGTATTGGGGGATATGGGCGACGATATAGAATCTGAGGTCACTATAATGCCGCCAATATCACCCGTGGTTGCATTTATACTGCCGTTAATAACCAGCCCTGTTGATGGCGTATAATGAAGTCCGTTTGACGCTGTGCCTATATAAAACGCTTCCTCAATGGTGCCTGTAGCCGTGAAGCCTAAAAAGAAACCGCCTGTAGTGGAATCTTCATAATCAGTCTTTCCAAGCCTAATTGCATCGGCGGTGCTTCCTGATAGCGTGAGCTTTCCAGTTTTAATCTCACTGGCATCTAGGTTTTCCACCGTAATGACATCAGCATCAATTGTTCCCGCCGACAACTTGTTTGCACTTAGTTCATCAACATCGTAGGATGTAACCTGTTTAATCTTAGCTATTGGGCTTGTGGAATAAGCGGACGCGCTACCGTAGATGTTGATGGCCCTTAGTTTAAAATAATAAGAATTAGGATCGTCTGTTGAATCGTATTCAAGACCCTGAGACTTTCCAATAAGCACCGTCTTTTTCTTGCCTACATCACCGTAATAGGTGCCGACTAGATTACCCTCTGCTGGAGTGAATGTTGTGTTCGTCCCAAGGTAAACCTCAACGGCTCTTAAATTAGTATTGGCAGGGTTTACCCATTCCAGTTGGACGTTAAATGGCTTGTCAGTTGTGCAGGTAATTGTTCCTGCTGAAATAGCGTTGATGGTGTCAGGCTGGGCTATCGTAATAGTGGCCACACTTGAATATACGCTGTACACGTTATCAAAAGTGAAGTGACGCACTCTGATGTTATAGATGATGCCTACAGTTACGTTCGCTATCTCCCCGCTAGTAAGGCTCTTACCTGCTAGGGTAGCGCTCACATAGAGAGAATCTGCATCCGTGCTTTTCTTAAACTGTATCTCTGTGCCTTGGATTGCGCTATCTACTACATTTGTCCAAACAACTTTGATATTAATCTTGGCAGTTTGGCCCTCAACATTAGTCACCTGTATTGGTGTGCCTATAGTTGGGGGGTCTACAGCTAGAGTGCCTACATCTGGCGCTGTCGCGTTAGGTTGTGGCGTTGAATAGGAATTGTAGGCAAACCCAAACACATCCGTAGACATCTCCTGTAACTGCAATGAGGTGGCCGCAAAGACGTTCCCGTCATTCTCAAGGAACGTCATGGACATACCCTGAATCTCAAATATTTTGTTTGTATACCCTAGCCTAGAGTTTGTAACGTATATCCAGTCGTTAGGCTGTGCTTTCATAAACTCAAGAGAGGTTAAAACCTCCAGCGAAGTTGACTGCCTTTGATGTTCAAGGCCAATTCTCTGTAGCCGTTGCGCCATCGTTTCTGAGGTAGTAAAAGGATATTTAAGTTCAAGGGTGCGAGCAAAGTTTGCCGATGCTTCACCTGATGGGGTATCAGCCGCAAGAAAGGCTGTACCGTTGTATTGCGTCACTTCGGATGCTTGGTAATTGTCGTCCTTATTGACGAATATGGATTTAACAGAATTAAATAATTCCCCACTCATAGACTGGGTTGTAATTTTAGGTGCCGCTAAAATATTGTCGTCATTAATAGTCAACGCTGGAGTTTGAGATGCTCCAGCGAATAGATTAAATTTGCCGTTGGTATAAGTGACGTTACCCGCGCAAGCGGTGGTTATTGATTCAATTAAACCAGAGCCACTTGCTGAGAAATTTGAGAATCCGTTAGAGGTATAGCGGGTCTCTAGTGTAGAACCATCAGCCAAAGTCACATCTTGATCGCAAGTATTGGCCGCTGATTGAAAACCGCCCCCGCCTGTGGTGTCGTTTATCTCAGAATCTAACGCCTTTAAACCATAGAGGGTATTAGATAAGTAATCTCTAATTTGAAGGGCTGGGTTTTGTCTTTGTAGGTCGGTGGTTGATATGGCTCCACTGCCGCTATTAGCTCGCGGGTCCCATATATTTTTACCCCGCATAACGAACCAAATGCTAGGCATACTAGGCATATCTTCAGGGTCATAAATTATCTCCATATAGAAATAAGTGCAACCCAATAGCTTGCATGATGAAGGGTATCTTACTGCACTACCTGCCGCGCCAAGCCCGTCCACCGCATCTTGGGTGCCGTCATGGAATGTCCACCGCGCTAGGCTAGTGCCGCCAAAAGCAAGGGCATTTTCTGAGTTAGAAAACTTTGCATTCGTTGCCGTGTAGACTGTCTCGCCGCTAGTTGTAGCATTGCTATGAGTCAGCTTGGTTTCATTAAAATATATGTCGTCCCAGCCATCGCATTCATGCCCTGCGACAACGATGCTCATACATAAGATATTGCCGCTTGAGCCTCGCGTATCCATTTTAACGATGGTGCCGCCAACCCTAGTTGTGCCGTAAATTAGCTGTCTGGGCGCGGCTCCAGCCTTGGCTGATACCTTAGTTCCAAAGTTCGCCCCACTAGCCCCCATGCCTTTAGATGAGAGCATTCCTATGCCGCCAGCGACTAGTGTGCCTACAAAAGCCGTCAGGTACATTGTTACAGCCGCCGCGCCCCACATCCCTTGGGTTACAAGAACGCCCGCTGGGCCAAACTGTATAACTGCCGCAACCGTTATAACTACAACAACAACGGCAATGATTGCCGCTTTAATTACCTTAGCCATCTATTCTGAACACCTTTATAGCTAACTCATTGCCCCTAAAACTATAGCCTTTATCTGATGGGCTCAAAATTGCAAAACCATCACAGACTCCAGTGACCTGCTTACCTTCAAACTTAAAGACCACAATATCGCCTTTTGAAATGTATTCCTTTTTAATCACCTTCAGGCCCTTGAGCTTGGTGCCTTTGACCATACTTTGCTGGAGTGTTTTCCCATAGGATTTGATAGCTTCGCCAGCACTTTCTTCATCGTGCCATGTTAGCTCTTCAGGAATTAAATCTTCGCCTGTCATTGCCTTGAACGCCGCATCTGCGAACTTTACACAATCCCACTCACCCCATTGAAAACTTCTATCTTTATTTTCAATCATGAATGCGTGATACCGTTGTTCCCAATCTGGGAGTTTTTTAGCCATTGCTATATCCTCAATCTGAATTTAGACCCGGAAGCACCTGAGCGGGCAAACCCCCACCATGACCGCCACTGCCGCCTCCACCACCGTAACCCCTGCCCCACAGTACCTCTGCATCCTGCAATTTCTCAACCGCATCAAACCCTGTGTCACCACTCCCTTCCAAAGCCACTTGCGACTCTTTAGTGTATCGGTAATTGCATGGGCGCTCTAGGTCTAGCAGTCTGTTTTCGGTGATTAGGGTTATCATTACTCCATCAGTGGGTGAGTCAGTTATTGATGTAGAAACCATCCTACCCTTGTATAGAGTCATAACGCCATCAACATGGTCAGTGCCACCACTAACAAACGCCAGAAACAAGGTGATTGGCCTATTTTGATAATTCTCTGATACAGCATAGCCCAAAACGGTAGCGTTCATTCCTGATAGTTGGAACGTCACCCCTGCGCTTTTTAGATCATTAGAGTCCTCAATATCAGATACTGCCAGTAATGTACCTGCGCCTGTATAGGTTTCTGAGTTTATCTCAAGATCACCGCCACCAGAATGTAGGAGTAGGGTGCTAGTATCAAACTCAGCTTTGATGGCAAAAATAATATGCTGATTATCTTCCGTTAATTTAATGGCCGCTTTTGCATCTATGCCCGATCTAGTGGCCATTACATAACCTCAATGAAGCTGAATACAATATTATAAATAGAATTATTATTTGCCGCCCAATCAGCATTATTGGAGTCTAACCTGAACAATCCTTTGTTGACTGAGCTTGAAAACCCTATGACGTAATCATCAACAAGATTGGCTCTCAACTTAGGCTGAATGGGTATTGAGTAAGTATCCCGACCTGCAACCACAACGACAACCGCATCCGCAGTGGCCATAACAAGCTGAGATATTTTCTGCTCCTGACCAGAGGTAGAAGCCGCGCTGTATACCGCCAGATAATCACCCTTTTTGACGGTTCCCACTATGCTATCGCCTGATGCCTTTAAACTAAGAGCCGATGACCCTTTTACGTTCTGGCGAACCTTGCAACTTGCAGTGCTAGTTTCCACGGAGTCATTGAAATACCCATCCGTCACCACTACCGTATCGCTTATCTTTGTGACTATTTTGAACGTCCCATTATTGGGCTCTTTAAAAGCTCCGCTAACTGTAATGTAATCACCAGCCGCCAAACCATCAAATATGGCTGTCCCTGCGGTAATGGTGGAACCGCCTGAAATTGACCACGATAGCGTTACAGACTCTACATTAACTCCAGAATTCACCCGAACATCCGCAAGGATAGTCTCTCCGTTATACGTTCCTTTTGGGTTCTTCCCCTCGGGGTCTCCCATCCTAAAGTAATTCTTTTGCCCTTCTAAGGCCATTAAGAAAGACTGCCACTCTACTGCCTCTGTTCTACGCATTGGCGCGAGAGTGACCCTGCCTGTCCAGTAAACCGCATCATACTCTTGGGTGCGCTGTTTTCCTGAGAATGGCGAGACTGTTACGCCCAAAGTTCTATTCAATGAGAAGTCAGAACTTATGTATCCCACGTTAGTCGGTATATCAATTATTCTAGGCACCAAACAACCCCTTTCTGTAGTTTCCACCGCGACGGCTTGCATCCAATACGCTTGCTTTGGATACCTCAGCTATCGTGGGTAGCATTCTTTGTATTTCAGCCCTTACTGTCCCGACCACTCCCGTTGAGAAGTTTAGGCTTTGGTTGACTATGATAGTTTGCCCCCCGCCCATAGCATTTTTTGAATTCATGTTATTCATTACAGTGCCGCCACTGTTGGGAATGATTAGCTCAGGGCCGCGCTCACCAACCAACATTGCCCGACCTCCCTCAAAATGTCCGCCGCTAGCGTTGGTAGCCGTTGGGTTGGGGACTGATGCTGTTGAAAGCCTATTAGCTCCAGTTAGACCAAACACATTGTTTATTATTTCATTCACGATAGCCATCTGCATAAAAATAGCTATGATTTGTGACACCATGCTTTTGGCAAAGTTCTTAAATGATTCTAAAGCGTTTTGCCCCTCAATTAATGAGTTGACGAATTCATTAGTGAATGCATGGGCAGTTGATACAACAGCATCTTTTAGTTGCGCCCCAAGCGTGTTTCCGAGGTCTTCGGCAGACTTGCCAGCCTCCTTCATATCAGCGGCAACAGCCGCTATAATACCCTGCACAACTTCTGGGTCGTCCGTGCCAAATAACGCAAGCATAGCGATAGAATCGCCCTCAGCAAGCCTTGCTTTCATTCTAGCCAGCGTTGCTTCCATTTCTATCATCGGGTCTGTCACTGACGCAACTGCTCTTATAATATCTGCGTTATCTGCATCAAACGCATCCCGAATACCCTCGTCTATCTCAGCTTTCAGTTCCGCCCTCTTCTTACCAAGAAAAGCAAGCATGTCTGTTATTTGAGTGGGGGTGAACACTGCTTTATCAAATTCCACAAATTCCCCATTAACCTTTTTCAGCGCTTTCTCAGTGATTAGAGATGCTAACCCTACCTGCACAACTGCTTCCTCAAGCTCCAGAAAAGGAAATGTGGCCTCTTCTACTTGTCGCGCCAGCTTAATCAAATCAGGCAGTGCGATCAATGCAGCGCCTTCCTTTCTGGCACTGGCAATTTCACCCGGGAGTGCTAGCTCATCAGCCTTTTTCAGCAAAGATATTCTATCTTCTATTGTTTGGTTTAAACTTCGCTGAGCAGTAATAACTGTAGCTAGATCCGTCACTTCTGCCTCAAAATTTGCAACCCTCAGACCTGGAGCATCATCCGCAAGATTGTTAAATTTAGCCACTGCTTCAGCAAAATCTGCTTCAGAATCTGAGAGGGCTAACTTAAGTGACTCCTGTGCGCCTTCAAGTGCACCCATATCCAATGTTGGGACTAGGTTTATTGCCTGATTGAAGTTTGTGAAAAGCTGACTGACATTCTTATCTGCTGATCGCGACCCACTACTTAAGTCTGACCCCACCGTCTTGTTGACCTGCGTTATGTTTTCGGTGATTGTGAAATCATCCCCCGCCGTCAGTTTGTTGCGAATACGAATAAGGAAGGCTATTTTATCAATAAAGCCCGCGATTGAATCAGTCATGGTTTTCAATTGAGCTGCAAACCCAGATTCAAATATTGCCAAGGAAAGCTCTTTGAATGCGATAGTCAGGTTTGATGTTTTGGTGGAAAGGTTAGCCATCAATTCAGCCATTGTGCCGCCGGTGGTTTCCTTGAGTCCTTTTATCAATGATTTAAGGATGAGCGCCGCGCCAGCAGTGCTCTTGCCAAATGCAGCGATATTGTCTCTAGTCAGGTCAAGTTCTTTTCTTAAAATTGGATAGACTGCAATACCCTGCGTCTCTAGCTGCTCAAGTTCCTCAAGGCCCAGGCCACCGCCTGTAGATTTTGCGGCTATTTTAACCAGTGCCGCGAAAGCCTCAGTAGCGTCCCCAGCGATAGAGGCCGCATCACCGAAGGTTGTAAGCATGTCAATATTAGGCTCAAGGCCAGCAGATTTTAGCCTGATGAATGCCTTGGTAACATCTTCAATTTGAAAGGGGGTTGTTTTTGAAAAGCTGATAATCTGATCAAAGGCTTTCTGACCCTGGTTAATGCCACCGAACACAGTATTCAAGGAAACTCGCAAGTCCTCAAAAGCCATGCCTACATCAGCTATTTTTTTGCCGACCAAGAGAGCTATACCAGCCACGACAACACCAACACCCAGCATAGCCGCTTTCAACGCTATGATCGCACCCGCCGCCGCATTCGCCGCAAGCCTCATTCCGACTAGGGCTCCAGTTGCAGGAGATAGCCCTTTCTTACCGGACT
>Ga0222687_1000062_pt1 | contig 32884 bp, 50 predicted proteins | sample AntAcemetage1163_FD_179837 | JGI IMG/M metagenome (GOLD analysis project Ga0222687, IMG submission 179837) | Saline water microbial communities from Ace Lake, Antarctica - #1163 | ecosystem: Environmental > Aquatic > Non-marine Saline and Alkaline > Saline | place: Antarctica: Ace Lake...
CGGTCGTTACGCGGATCTCTGGATGATTGCCCAACATGGCCTGCATCTTCCGCCCCGGTCGCCCCCTACTTGTTTTTCTAGCGCGCTCACTTGCTTTGCTCCGGCGGCTTGTCCCAAGGCAGTGGCAGCACTGCGTCGTGGAACTCAATGCGGGTGCCGTACTCTGGGTGGCCATGTATCTCCATCGCAGCATGAAACGAGTCCCACACTGATATGGATGACACTGCGGTCAGCCAGTTGAGTACGCACTTCCCGTTGTCGAACACAACGCCTTCGTACTGGGGTTCGTCCGGCGGGTTGACTTGGCTTTCGTTGTGGGTGCTGCTGATGTCCAGCGTTCTGTATGCAGTAAATCTATTCATTATCAAGCTCCTGTGTGCGGGCAGATGGTGGAATTGTTGTGTACTCTAGCCTGCCATATTCATTAATCGGCCAGATGGAGGCTTCTAAATCATTCCGCATTGCATCACGTTCAGCCTCCAACTTTTGGCGTTGGTACTTCAAGCCATCCGTCACTATCACGTAAGACTCGATCTGGTTAGCGGCAGATAATTTCGTGCTGTGCAATTCTTTCTTTATTTCAGCATTCTCATCGGTTAAACGTGCGACCTCTGCTTCGTGGTTTTTGTTCTTAACCCAATCGCCAAATGGGTGGAAGTATTCGATGCCATCTTTGCCGAACTCGTATCTTTGAATACTCATACACCCCCTCCTAGTAACTCAGTGCGGTTAGCGCACCAACCAGACATACAGTTATTATCGCTCCTGTTCTCGATAGAAGGACTCCCACAATCAGGACATTCAGCCTCCCGCAGCGCAGACTTGAGGGCGGTGTTAGCTTCAATTAAGTCGTGGTGCGTCTTGTTTCGGCATTGGAACGCTTCGATATTACCGGCGGTGACAAGTGTTTGTTGTAGCCGTTCTTTCAGCTCCATGACTTCAGCCTCTAGCGCGGTGATGCGATCGGCTGCTTCAAGCTGTATAAAGGGCACGAACTCAGAAAATGTCCGCTTCTTGCTATCTGCCACCGCGTATATCCCTCTCAGCCGATCCGTCAACGGCCCGCCATTTAGTGCTATTCCATCACCTATGCTCATGGTGCCTCTCTCGTGTCTGGTGCTATAAAACCTATCGAGATAATGATGGGGAAAAATATCAACTGTAGCGCCTGATGATTACCGTCACTGATCATCCCCAGTCTGAACCTAATCACCTCACCATCAATCGCCCATTGACCATCGCTAGACAACCGCCAAGCTAAAAGCATTCTACCAAATTCGTGAAAGTGCATAGGGGGGTTTTTCTTACTCATTACCCCTCTCCCCGCGCCTTCATATCGTTCAGCAAATCAATCTCGTGCTCCGCTTTTTGCATTGCCTGAACCGTCTTAAAATACTGACGTTTAATCCCTGCCGTGGGATTTTCTACGTTCAGATAAACCCTGTGCGTTATTATTGCGAGTTGGTTGTGCGCGTCTTCGGTTTCTAACGTGTTTTGTTTATAGCTCATTTACCCTCTCCCTGTAATGGCTGCTATGGCTTCCGTCAACATATCGGCTAGGTCATCATCGCCAGAGTTCATGTTGAGGTAAGAGCCGTGATCATTCACCACCCGATTAGTTAGAGTTATCAACTCATCCACCAGATCGGTGCGCGTGTAGCTTGTGCCGCCTGCTGCCTTTGATTTATGTTCTGAGAGCAACCACTCGCAGTACCTGTTCGCGTGTATCACCTTTGGCATATCACTCATAGAATATCCTTTAATATGATTGTGTGCTCCAGGGATAGGGTGACTGTGCCGCCGACGAGCAGCAAAGCCGCCAGGTCTTCTAACGCTCGCACTCGCTTTTCGCCTGGGCTGAAAGACACTAAGTAAGGAACAGCTAATGAGTAATAGCGGTAGTATTTTTCATGATACACCTCATCGGGGTTCAGCGTGTGATGTGCCGGCGCCACCTTTTTAGTAGCGCCACGCCAATTGCGAGGGACATCACGATAGTGTTGCAGCAGACCATACATTTTACGGTTCATGCACTCCAGAAACTTTATTTCCTTCTCCGCATAGTCCAGTTGCTTCACCTTGAGTTTTTGCTCCGCTAGTGCAGCTGCCGCAACGCTTTTAACACGCTGGGCTTCTACTGAAACCTGTTCAGCGGTTATCGCGGCCCGCACACGCGGCAGTAGCTCTTTGCATCTTGCTGGGGTTAGGACTGCTTCACTCATGGCGCACCCACGGTATAAGCTTGCATTTGAACCCAAGAATTAGCTTCGAATTTCGCCAAATCTCTACTAGCAAACTTGAACCCTTCTGCGGCTAACCGCGTGCCCTCGTAGATGCTGAACACCCAGCTGGTATCATTCCCTTCGTTGTATATATCTATCCTATAGTCGCTCATGATGTTTGCTCCTGATGCATGTACGCTTGGTCGTTAAGTACTTCGGCTAACGCGATTGCGTGGAATTTGTGCAGATCCAGAATAGTGCGATTGATTGTGCCGTGTATATGGCCTCCGCCGTTGTGCCGGCTCTCTGCTATCAGGATCTTATCTGGACCGAACCATCCCCATGAGCCTTCAGCGTGACAGACCTCCCGCACCACTGACACTTCGTAATGATCGGGTTCCCCTTTGACTGCTAATATCAATTTATTCATCGTATCTCTCCTTCGGTGCGTTCGTGTTTAGCGAGTTCTGTGACCAGGCCTTCGAAGTCTTGGAGCCGTGTTCTTTGCAGTAATTACTCAATGGATTCTCCCCGTAAAGACTCAATAGCCCTCTGCGCTTCATCCAGGTCGCGGCATAGAAGGCGGTTCGTGCTCTCTAGTTCGGTGATGCGTTCCTTGTACCGATCGCACTGCTCAGAAACGTCCATTAACCTATCCTCTAACTTCTCAAGGATGCTCATTTGCTAACCCCTATAATGACCCTGCAACCATCTTTTCTTCTGCCTGAATCCTGACATAACCCCTTTTCGATCAAGCCAGAGATTCTGCTAGAGAAACTACTGACGCCCTTGCCCATTAAAGGTGCCAAATCCTTCATTGTAAGGCCGTTAGAGGACTTTATGATGTGTTGGCACACGATATGCTCATCGCCCTTAGAATTGACTGTATGAGCCGCATCTATGGACGTATCAGGGGCATCTTTGCGGTGTAGTCGGTGCGGTTCTTTGCCGTACTTGTGCATAATCCCGACAGTACCTCTGTAATCAACCATATCCTTCTCCTAAAATGGAATATCATCTGAAAAATCTTCAGGGGGCGCGTCTTTACCTTGAGGCTTTTGATTACCTGGCTCACGTTTAGACCCAACAAAGTGGAATTCACTCGCCACAATGTCCGTTGTATAACGTTTAACGCCGTCTTTTTCCCATTCTTTGTATTCTAATGAGCCTTCGATAACCAACTGATCGCCCTTTTTAACGTGTTGAGCAATAATCTCACCCATCTTTCCAAAGGCTTTGACTGTATGCCATTCAGTCTTCTCCTTTTTCTCGTTGGTATCCTTAACCGTCCAGCGTTTAGTGGTCGCCATTGAGAAATTAGCTACCGAATTACCGTTTGGCATTTGTCTAACTTCAGGATCGTTGCCCAATCTGCCCAATAAATTTACTTTATTCATATATATCTTCCTTTTTTACACCGCTTGCGGCGAGGTGAGTTTTCTAAAGCATGAAGTTTCGAATGTGCCGATCTGGTCATTAGTTGTAGATTTTCTATTCTATTGTCATCCCTAATCTTATTTATATGATGGACGGACTCGTTTGCGTATAGCCTTCTACCTATAACCCCCTCCATTGCTATAACGTGGACTGACCTGCCTTTATTCGGCCCCATTGTGTACTCAATCCATCCGCCAGGTTTTTTACTTGTTCCCTTCCCGACTCCCATCTTAGCTACGGATATTTTCCTTTTTTGCTCATCCGTCATCGGTGCGCGCTTAACGCCCTTGTTTGCAGACAATCGGCCTTGTGATGCCGCCAGCCTTGTCCCGTCAGCGAACGTTCTTAAAATACCCAAGGGCTTTAACTTCCGTCTAGCGGTAGATTTAGAGACGCCCGTCTCTTTAGCGACTTGAGAAATGCTCATTCCAGACAAATACATGTTTTTTATATCCATGAACAGAGTTTAACTAATAGGGCCATCTAATAACAGTCACCTTGTTCATTCTGCTTCCTTATGTGTGATTTTCATCTGCTGTGCCGCTTTCTTGCGGTATTTCTCTAGGTTCACACCCTCTAACTGAGGGACTATCGAGTAATCAACGCTGCCTTTCTTCTCGAAAAACGTGATTTGTGCGTTATTACACGTTGAATTCTTCTCAATTCGAGTCTTTAAGAACGTTTCAATCGCTTTCTTTTCTTCTGTAAGGGTTTTAATCCGCTCAGCCAGTAGCTTGTGATCGCCTAACTGCATGGCAATCTTTTCATCATCAATCTCAATCCAATCAGGTTCAGGTGGGTTAGCACAGAAATCATCCCATGCCTTGATTAACTTCTTCTTCTCTGACGGTTTGGGGCTGAACTTCAGGCATTTGAAAACACCAGGTTCAATGAACACAAACAAATAGCTGTAATCAGTCGGGACAACGTAATGCTGATGAACCAGTTGCCACATATAGTGTTCGGGAATCTCACCTTTGATTACTGACTTCCACGTTGCTGAATCAACACCTTTGTACGGGCATTTAATCTCAACGTTATAAGTCTGACGATTTTCATCACGGCCGTAAGCATCTAGCGAAGCTGAATACTCACCTTGATTCGCAACCACTGGCTCTAGCGTAGCTTTCAGATACTTCTCTGCTGCTGCTCTAGCGATAGGCTCCATGTTATGACCATGTTCTGTAGCAACGTTACCAAAGAACGTAGACTCTCCCTGCTTCTCTAGCCAGAGTTTGTACTTTGTTCTGAATGGATCTACCCCCATGATTGAACCAGCCTCAGAAGCGTTCCTGTAGCGGCTACGGTGGGCTAACCATTCTTTAGAGCCTTGAGTCAATTCGACAAATTTCATGCGGTTTCCTTTTTAAGTTCGGTTAAATTGATTTGCGGTGCATCGTCAAGCCCGACCAGCCTAGTTACCGCCTCTGCTGTCGTTATTGTCTTATTCGCTTCCCATGTTGGGTCAACATTGAACTCATCAAATATCAACTCATTACCAATCATCGGGGTTTTGACATTAATGCCGTACCCATTCCACTTGAATTGCCGCAAGCCTCTAATATGCTCCCGTACATGACTTGACCCGCCTCCGGTTTTTCGGTCGTGCGCTCTAACGTGATGGATAATTTTCTTACTCACGCCATCCTCAACAACATTTTCCCTATCCTTAAAGTAATGCTTAGTGTCTTTTTTAGGGACACAAAAGGTCATGCGCTTACCATCTTTTTTACAGATAACGTGCCACATCTCGTTCTTTGCTTGCCAGAAATTAAATACTGAGTGGGCATAATATTTAACACCCTCAATATTGTTGTCTGACCCAAATGTACTAAGCCTCCAACTTCTTGAAACGTAACCCCCTCCGTTTGGAAGGCTAACTTGATGACCGTATAGGCGTTTAAGTGGAACAGCTTGATTGTCGATAATTTGCACATCGTAAGTCCCCCAATACAACTTCCCCTCGGTATGCCCGCACTGGAATCCGATGCCGATTTCATAAACAGGATGCTCTTTATTGTGTGCTTCCAAGAACCACTGGTTTCTTGTTGGCAACTTTATCGCATACACAAATGCAATATTGTCGTCCTCGCTCATCTGAAAAGAAGGATCGTTGGCAAAAAACATCATTGTGGGTCTTTTTCCGTGTTCAATCTTATCGCTTTCTACTTGGTAATCTGGCTGCGGAACAAATGGCCCCATCTTTCTCAGCGCCCTTAAATTGTTCCAATCTGCACTTCCCGACCATCCCTTAACTTCCCTCTTGATATACAACCGCTCAAAATGAGCGTCCAAGTTATCAAGGGTTTTCTTGATAGTTTTGCCCCTGTAAACTCTTTTCTTTCTGGCTTTCTTTGGCTGTTCAGGAGCCTTGGTTTTAAAAAAACTCCTGATGAATGCGACTATTTTTTTAATAATCTTCACTTCGCTTCTCCCTTCATTTCTTTAACTTTCTTCTCTAGTCGGATGATGGACGCTTCAACGCTACCATCTGCCATGATGTAGCTTTCAACATCGGAAAAACTGGTGCCTGTTCGTTCGCACAAGTCGGCTACCTGGCCTTTCTTGCCGTTAAAAGGGTCATAAGGGCCGGTAGTTTCTAAATTGGGCAGATCCTCACCAGCGTAGATGTAAAGACCGAGACCATGAAAGGCTATAGCTTTGACCAGTGTTCGCTGTAATGCGGTGTTCACATCAAAGGAATTGGGATTCTGGATAGATTTGTTCTGGTGGTTTAGCACTGGCATGATTTCAGTAGCGGCAACACCTTCAACCGTTACCGTGACCACTACATAAGCGTAACCATCGTTATCCTTCATGTAAGGGACCTGACCAGTGGCAATGTCGTCAAATATTTCCTTTTTGAAGGTAGCGTCAGGGTAATGCTCTTTGAGCGTAGACCATGCCCATGCCCATGATAGGTAGCTAAACTTACCTTTCTTTTCTATGTGCTTACTAACATCAATAGCACTTAACGTTTTCCATACACTCATTTTATTGCTCCATGTTTAGTGATTAATTCTTGTGCCTTTTGCGACATTTCTGCCATGCCCTCAATCTTGCCCTGCGTTCTAGCCCGTAATATCAACTGCTCGAACCATTCAGATGAAACGGCATCTAACTTATGGTCGGTGATGAACTGGCGCTCAAGATCGTTCATTAGATCGCTCATTCCTGCCCCTTTGCTTTGTTGATGATGATTCTTGTGAAGCGAAGCAATGTAATGTCTAGCATTGCCCGCTGTAGGTCGTTCAAATTAGCCTCACGGCCGTATCGGTTGATTATGTTGAGAGGTTTGTTGTCAATCAGGTCACATTCCGCAATACCTGGCAGAAGGTCAGTATCCCAAAAGGTTTCGTTATCAATCTGGTGATCAAACCGCCACTGAAAGCCATAAAACTTAATTTCCCATTCACGGTAGTAGAAGGCTACTTCGCTGTCGTCGTGACAGCACTCATCATCTGGCCCCATACCGCTTATAAGCTTCCAAGCTAGGTCAGACGCGCCCAATATGCCTTGATCACTTAGGGCGACAACGGTTTCTTCATGCAGTTGATAGGCATCCCATATATGTTCTTCAGTAAGCTGGTCTTCAGCATCCGTCATAAACATATGGGTATTGTCTTCTTGTGGGTCGTGGCCGTATTGATCCATACCATTCAGAATTGCACGATCCTCAATATCAGTTTTAGATATATACACCTAAGCCTCCATCATTTTTTCAAGACGCAAGGCTAGGTCAGCCATTTCTTGAATGATCTGATGCTGTTCTTCACTAGGATGGAATGACCCGCGTAGTTCATTGCGAAGCACGAAAAGTGCATGGTCGATTTGGTAGGTGTTGAGTATAAATATTGTTAAAGACATATTCAGTTCCTTTATAAGATTCAATTAAGACTAGGTGATAGGTCGTTTTCTCATAGTTGACCGCCATAGCCAGATCCATCGTCAGATCCATCGTTATATCCATATCCAGATCCATATCCATATCCATATCCAGATCCATCCCCAGATCCATATCCATATCCATATCCAGATCCATATCCATATCCAGATCCATCCCCAGATCCATATCCGTCCCCAGATCCATATCCATATCCATATCCAGATCCATATCCGTCCCCAGATCCATATCCAGCTCCATATCCAGCTCCATCCGTGGGGTCAGAATCCTCTGATAATTTAATTGACTTCATGGACCGCCTGCCCCTTTATTGAATTCATTGCAACTATCGAGCAAAAGATTATTTCACAAGCCTCTGGAAGAATGATCTTCTCGACTCTTGCCGTTATTTTTGAAGTTGATTCAAGCCCGTTCACTGCAACGCCAGAAAGCGAGTGTGATTTGTTAGCCGCTTTCCAGTACCAGAGCCGCCGTGACTCAGTTAACACAACCTCGCGCCCCTCGTAAGACTTCAAATATCCGGCGTGTACGCCAGCATCTCGACAGCGAACAATGACGTAATCGCCTATCATTTCCTTGTCGCCTGAAGTTTGGCCCTGGGTTTCACTGCAATTACTATCGTCGAGTAACGCCGACAATAGACGCTCAATTAATTTTTTGTTCATCGTTTCAGTTCCTTTATAAGATTCAATTAACGCTAGGTGATAGTATGTTGTAACATTAAATGTCGCAAAGACCGATTAGGAATAAGAAATGAGTTTAATAGAATGGATGCAAGCCTATGGATATGGGGCTAGGGCGTACCTTGCCAAATCTCTAGACATTCAGCCAGTGACGATAGATAGGTGGATGAAACGCCATGACCTAGAAATCTTTGTTGATATAGGATCTGAGCTAGACCAGGTTGAATTAGTCAGGGTCACTAAGATCAAACACCTAAAAGCTGTGCAGTAGCATATTTAGCAACGGAATAAGTTGTGCAGCTCTTTTCGTCATTGAAAAACGTATAATCAATAACCCGTTATTAAACGAATGCAATGTGACTAACTCTATGTTTTACCCCAGTTAGTCACACTCAAATTTCAGGCAATAAAAGGCCCACTGTAGACATTGCATCTAAGTAGGCCTAGTATCTATTGCATGGCTGGAATTTGTCGTTCCAGTTGAAAGTTAGTTCCGGTAACAGATCAACCTTGCCTTTGAGCATGATTGTACCTTAAACCGTTTAACCTTCAACCTTTTTCAGCTTGCAAAGTGGCGAATAATTGCGCGTCCAATGCAAAAAGTGATTTTATTTGTAGTACGGATTAACACGCTAGGCATTTGAGACCGATGCCGATATTACAGAAAACGGGTTACGTGAAAGCAAACTATTCCCCTAAGAGTGGGGAGGGCCGGTGCGACCTACCGAATACAGGGTTCCGAATAATGTAGTGTGTTAGGCGAAAGAAGGCAGAGACCAACCTGTTAATATATTAGGGCTTTTACATAAGGTCTATATGACAACTATTGTCTGAATAACAGCAGCAAGAGGTTCAAATGAAGCAGAAATTTATAGACCTAACGTTATCAACAGTCTTTTTATTATTCCTTATCGGTATTTATGGACTAGCATCATAAAATGATACAGTTCCTGTGACTTAAAGGAGTAAGAAATGAGTGATACAGAAACTATGATAAAGGTAATGTCTGCTTATGTAGATGGGGACATGATCGAATGGAAGCCCCGTGGTAAGAATCGCCCTTGGCAGGATATTATTGGTGGTTCACCTCGTTGGAATTGGGGCAAGAACGATTACAGGATCAAGCCAGAAGAGGCTGAGCATGTAAATATTGGCACAGACAAAAGGCTTTGGGCGCTGGAGCAACAAGTTAATAATTTGCAGTTGGCGCTACGAGAAGTCAGATTAAATCAAAATTCCAAATGGACAGGGACAATGCTAAAGAAGCCCGAAGAAGTAATGATTGAGACTTGGGTTTATAAGCAAACTGGCGGCGTTCGCTTTTGCATTAGCGGAAGTAGGGCATCAAAAGAATTAGAAGCAGACGCTAAAGATTTTTACTTATTGACGATTAAGTCCTCTAATGTTTGATCAATTCTGGACTATATATCCAAAGAAAACGGGTCGTTTGGCAGCAGAAAAGAAGTTCAATGCTCTAAAGCCAGAGGTTCAAAAAGAGATCCTGAATCACCTGGCTATTCGAGTAGAGGCAGATAAAGGCTGGAAAGATGGCTTCATACCACTACCTGTAACATTCTTGAATCAGGGTAGATGGATGGATGAATATGAGAAGATAGAGCGGTTCAGACCTAAGATGGACGCGGTTAAGGTTGAGATATGCCCTAACTGTAGAAGTCTAACCGCCTCTCAAATCCATCAAGACCAATGCGTTAAAGGGGCAGCACAAAACAGGATTTTACCTCCAGTGGTAGATAAGAAATACCGCTCAAATGAACAGAATCAGCGTTTTCATGCTATGTGCGGTGATATAACGACTCACTTGAAGGCTAAAGGCTCGAAAGTCTCTGCCTTGATGGTGAAGGCATTGGTTAAAAAGCATTTTGGCCCGAATGTCACGATTGAGGTGGGCGGAATAACTGAAGAAGTTGTTAAGCCTTCAAGTAAATACACACCAAAGGAAATGACTGATCTAATGGATGAAATAACCGCTTGGGCCGCTACTGATTTAGAGTTGGTATTAAGATGAGTCGAGGCAGATATACTGACACCAGGGCTTATTCATTCTTACCAGCTAGAGTTTTGATTATTGCTAAAGACGCAGCTAGAGCGGGGATTATTGCTAAGAAATTGGGACTACTGCAACGGCAATATATATGGGAGACTGCTGATAGACCATTTTCGAGCGGCATGAAGATACATGATCGAGAATACTTATGAATTCCCTAACGGGATGCTCCAGCAGGTTAGTCCCCTGCATTACCTCTCCCCTTCCCCAAGGGGTTGAGGTTTTTTTAACATAGGAGATAGTCATGGATGATATGCGAAGGATCAACAAAGACGGTGTATTTCAGAAAACAGAAATGGATAGAAACCGCATTGCCAGTGATGTAGAAGCATTTTTGGCAAAAGGTGGCTCTATAGAAGTAATCGAGCAAGGCGGAACATCTACTGTAGACCATGTAACAAGCCAGTACATTTCATATGGTAAGCGTGGCGCAAAAGCATCGGGGAGGAATAAAAGTGGACGTTATTCATAGCCCACCACCTAATAACCTGGTTGAAACAGTCGATGGATATGTCCCTAAGTGTAAAGATTGGGTCAATCTATCAGATGGTGGGGCTTTGACTGACGAGCAGATAACTAGAAGAATCGAATATTCAGAAAGGAATAAGAAGTGACTAATCCATATTTTATAGACGAGCCAGCAGCAATCAGTTTCTCCGGCGGTAGGACATCGGCTTATATGCTTTACAAAATACTCGAAGCGCATGGCGGAAAGCTGCCTGACCACATCAAATGTTTGTTCAGTAACACTGGTAAGGAGCTTCCAGAAACCTTGGATTTCGTGCAGGCGTGTTCTGACAATTGGGGTGTTGAAATTGTTTGGCTTGAATTGGAAAGCATCCGGCGATTGACGGGCGGCAAGGTTAATAATGATATGGCGATCAGGGCTGACGAGTACGAAAGAAAATACAAGTTGGTTGATTACAACACAGCAAGCCGTGATGGACTGCCTTTCACCAGATTACTCATGGGCCTGCCTCAAATTCCTAATGCTGTACAGAGAACTTGTACTGTAAATCTAAAGATCAGAGCGATGAAATGGTATCTGGAGTCCATCGGGTATGAGTCGCCGTGGGTTCAGTTTATTGGCATTCGTGCTGATGAGGAACGCAGGGCCAGAAAACTCCACGGCAAGATTAGCGAAGGACACGAGGCGGTTTGCCCGCTATGGGTCGATGGGATCACAAAGGAAGATGTTGGTGATTTCTGGCGGAAGCAAAATTTCGATTTGAAACTTCCAAACAACAATGGAACTACGGATTGGGGCAACTGTGATTTATGCCATCTTAAATCTAGGTCGAAAAGGCTCTCAATAATTCGAGAAAGACCAGACCTTGCAGACTGGTGGATACAAGCCGAGGGATTTAAAGGCCAGAGATTCCGCCCCGACGAGCCAAGTTACGAACAGATGAAATTAATAGCGATAGATCAGGGTAACTTGTTCGAGTTTGACGATGAATCTATCCCATGTTTTTGTGGGGACTAGATGAGAGGCAGAAAAGGCCCGAGGGATATAAACTCTAAAACTATCCCGCAATTACAAAATACTTTATGGCCGATATTCGCGCTATACATCAAAAAGAACCATTCGGTTGATGGTGTTCATTGTAAATGCTTCACCTGCGACAAGGCTCTAAAGATTGGGGATCGCGACTGCCAAGCGGGACACTGGATACCTAGAACCTATAGCCCTGTAAAGTATGAAGAAGATAATCTTAGGCCCCAATGTAGCCAATGCAATGAATTCTGGCATGGTAGGCCGGTAGAATTTGAGCGCAGGTTAAGATTAGAGATTGGGGATGAAAGGGTAGGCGAATTAAAAACACTGGCTACCCAATCGTGGAAATGGGATAGAAGTTGGCTAAAAGATCAAATAGCGTACTATAAAGAGCAGTTAAAGGATTATGAATGATGTGGAAAAACTTTACCCGTGAAGAATTTGCCTGTAAACACTGCGGCGCTAATGAAATTCAAGACATAACGATTGATATGGCGCAAGAGGTTAGGGATAAAGTCGGGTTTGCGTTACCCATATCGAGCGGGTATAGGTGTCCAGATCATCCAATCGAGAAAAGAAAGGCTAAACCTGGTACTCATTTTATTATGCAATACCTAGATAAAAAAGGGGCTTAAAGCCCCTATCTAACGCTACCGCTTGATTCCCGTAGATGCTTGCAAAATTCGTTCACTTGCTCGATTGCCCATGTTGGAACGGTAACCCTGATCCGCACGATCCCGTTTTTCTCGCGTTGCCTAACCCTAAACTCGCGTTGATGCCTCGCGTTTTGTTCTGCCCTCGTTTCCTTTTTCATTCATTCACCCTTTTCTATATCATTGAGTATTTTTGCCCAAATTAACAAAACAGCATCATACCCCTCCAACAAAGCTTGGTGCTGCAAGCCAAACCAAGAATTAGGATCTTCTAACAATTCAAGGCTTTGTTTTAGTCGAAGAATACTTTTTTCTGTTTCTTGCTTGTTGATTGTCGCGCTAGATTTATACATTACGCGGCACCTATATTCGTTTGAGATAATGCCGCTTTACATTCTTCGACTTGCTGCATGTAAGAGGCATACTTCCCGACTTCAGGAATATCCGCGTATGAGTACCACCATTTACCGTCCGGCTGTTTCGTGGCACTGCCCAGGACACCATGAGCATTAATCAACCCTACTTTCTCTTTTCTCATATTCATTATGGTTACTGATTTTTTATTACGCTTGGCATACCCTGAGCACGTACCTCCACTCTCAAAGAGACTATCGACGAACTCGCTATCAGATTCTGCAAACTTATTGCCATTTAAAATAATCATTTATTACCCCTTAAACAGTTAATTAGTTGGTCTCGCGTGTATCGTTTGCCGTGATATAGGTAGGTCATTTGTTCAACTCCTTTCCTGTTTCAATGCCTGAAATAAAGTGTTTTACAGCGTGGTAGCACTCTTTTTTTGTGCCATATTCCATAGATATTGGATCACCTTGTGCAGTACAGCCAACATCCCGCGACATTCTAGACAACTTCACGCCTCCATAGGCCCAGTCGAGTAGGTAGCATCCTGCATTCGGTTGATAACGGCCGTCTACCATTGAATAGGGGACTACCGGCATCCCAGTGATTTGGTTGAGCAAAGTAACGCGGTTTTCTAGGTCTGATTTTGATACTTTCATTTTATATTCCTTTAAACAGTGAATGTGTATCTATATTAGCACCCTTATCCCATAAGGCAAGCTAAGAAGCCCATATATGGCGCTCTCCTTAGACCGTGTGATTATGTTAAAGTCCTGTTATCAGTGGTTTAGGTTATATGGGTGTAATAACTGCTGAATTTGCCTCTATTACTCGACGATTTGGAATATATCACCATGTATATCTCAGTGGATAACCTTGTATAACTCGATGGAATATGAATGAGCTTCTTCATAACCAGGTGGAATAAGCTATACCGTTATGATCTAAACAGTAGGTTAGTAAGGGCTAGGGGGGTGGGTGAAGGAGGAAGGGGGGGTGGTGTTGTGGGGTAGGGAAGCAATTCCTCGTAAATCGTTTTTGAAACCAATTCACCGTAACCCATTCTCAAACCAAAAAAACAGATCCTGAGATCACTTCGTTTGAATACATTTCTTGTGGCCGTAGTAACCCTTTTACTTCGAACAGTAAAATTAGGTTTCTATGGCGGTTACCTGGATAGGTTGCTGACTTATCCGAATAGCTAGTCTCTGATATGCCCTGTTTCCTCAGTCATATCCGCTCTGTCAAGTAGGGTCAACTTCGTCTCTGTGTTTAGTTTATTCACAGCCTTGAGCGAGTCAGCAAGGTTATTCTACCTAATGACCTTCCTGATCAACAATTCGTTACAAGAATACTTTGCATAACTTTTGGTTATAGATATGATGTAAGTGTCCACTAACCACGGGGGATGATATGAAGGTTATGTATGCAGGTAAATTACACAAAGCAGAAGTGATTTTTAAGGATTCAAAGCCTTACTTGATCTTGGGTGAAATAAACGTGATCATTCCTCTTTTGGAGTGTGCTGTTGAGACTAGATTATCCTGTCAACTGGAAGCCGCGTGATTATCAGCAAGGTGTTTGGGACTATCTAGGCAATGGTGGTCGTCATGCTGAACTTATCTGGCATCGTCGTGCAGGTAAGGATGATATAGCCCTTCGTCATGCTGGCTGTGAAATGCTCACAACCCCTGCTAACTATTGGCATATGCTGCCTAAGTCTAACCAGGTGCGTAAAGCCATTTGGGAAGCGGTTAATCCTCATACGGGTATTCGACGGATTAAAGAAGCCTTCCCGCCTGAGTTATTCAACTACCGTGAAACCGATATGGTCGTGTCGTGTAAGAAGAACTCTTCTACATGGCAATGTCTTGGTTCTGATAACTATGAAGGCGCTGTAGGATCGACACCCAAGGGAATTGTCTATTCTGAGTGGGCATTGGCTAACCCTGCTGCTCGCGGTTATTTGCGACCGATTATTGCTGAAAACAATGGCTGGCAAATCTTTGTTGGCACACCTCGGGGTAAGAATCATGCCTACCAAACTTTCAAAGCATCACAAAAGCGCAAAGCCGCCTACTCGGAAATCCTCACGATCCACGACACCGGAGTGCTCAGCCCGTCACAGCTTATTGAAGAACTTGAAGAATACATCTCGACCTATGGTGAGGACTACGGACTAGCCCTTTATGAGCAGGAGTATGAATGTTCATTCGATTCGGCTATTTTAGGTGCTTTCTACGCCTTAGAATTCAACAAGATTGATAAACAGGAGCGTGTCCGTGATACAAAATGGAATCCCGATTACCCTGTTCATGTTGTCATGGATATTGGTCGTCGTGACGATACTGCGATGTGGTTCTTCCAAGCATATGGGGGACAACTATATATTTTGGAGTATTTCGCTGCTTCTGGTCGCGACCCTTCTTTTTATATGGGGGTCGTGGCTGGCCGTGGGTGTAACGTAGACATTATCGACGGTCACTGTAAGGTTTCATGGGGTGATACGAACGATTTTGCTGAACACTCGCTTTGGGACATAGCTTCTATCTGGATGCCACATGATGCCAGGGCGAAGAAGTTTGATACTCTAAAGACGGGTGAAGAACAGTTTGCGGCGGGCTTTGGATGGGGTAAAGTCCATATTGTCTCGAATATCTCAATTCAGGACGGTATTAATGCGGGGCGTATGGCACTAAACTACGCTCAGTTTGATGAAGACAAGACGCACGATGGCTTAGAAGCTCTTAGGTCTTATCATCGTGAGTGGGATGATTCAAAGAAGATATTTAAGCAGACAGCAGAGCATGATTGGTCTAGCCACGGTGCTGATGCTTGGCGATATTTGGGGGTAGTTTGGAGTCAGGATCGTCTTCCTGCTGAAAAAGCACCCATGAAGACCAACTTAGACCGATCATTTAACAACTTGGTCGAGTCAAACAAGAAGCGGAGGCTAGGCAATGAGTAGGGAGTGGAAGTACGCGGTTGTAGATTTATCGACCAACTCAACAACGGTGAGTGATGTGCCTTGCATAGTTAAAGGGTTCTACGTGAATACCACTATGTCTGCCCATGAATGCCTGATTAAAGATGATACAACGCCCGTTATTAGAATCCCTGCGTCTACTGCTGCTGCTGCTGCCAGTGATTTTGACCAACTGAGGTTTGAAACTAGCCTTGTGGTCGACCCTGACGACTCTGCCACTGGTGAACTGCTGATTATGTTTGATCAGATGGAACAGATATGAGTATTACTTCAGGCGATACCCAGGAGAATTATGGACATTATTGAGACTATCACGCATCCGATTAGAGCAATTGTTCACCTTAAAGAAGATGAGGATCGAGCGGTTGCGACATTGACTAGATTGCCTTTATTTCAGGTAGTGTTGCCTTCTGACCCACAGTTTTACTCTCCAACAGGCGATTATATCCGTCTGAATTTTGAGAATGACTCGATGGGCAACCCTATGAACGAGCTTCATGGGTGGTTTAAGGTAGAATCTATTATTATTGACGAAGTTCTTGAAGAATACGTCGAACAAGAGTGGGTAGAAACTGCAAATGGATGAGAATGAAGACAAGCCCCTAGACGGGCCGCAACAGGCGAAGAAATGGGCCAAAGAGATCGACTTATCGAAAAAACGCGATGAGGACTACCTGAAAGAAGGTAAAACGATCAATAAGCGGTATAGAAATGAGGCGAAAGCTGCCGATAGAGGCAGTAATTCTCAAGGTGGGGCTTCTCAACAGTTCAATATCCTATGGGCTAATACTGAAACCATCTGCCCTGCTCTATACGCACAAAGCCCTAGACCCGATATTCGTCGCAGGAATGGCAGTCAAGAAGCTGCATCACTCACGGCCGCAGAGATTTTAGAACGAGCGTCCACTTATACCTTTGAAATGGCCGATTTTGACAACTATATGCTGTCATCTGTTAAGGATATGCAGTTGCCAGGTCGAGGTTCTTTAAGGCTTCACTATGAGGCCAAGTTTGAGCAAGTAGAAGACGAAGAAGGTGAAATGGTTGATGGGGAGGTAACTTCCGAAGAAGTCTATTACTCTAGTATTGATTGGGATTGCCTGTTGCTTGGCCCTGCCGAACGATGGGAAGACCTACCTTGGCTGGCTATTAAGCACAAATTCGACAAAGAGGCGGTTAAGAAGCAATTTCCAGACTTTGCTGACAAGGTAAACTACTCAGAGACTCAAAAGGGCGAGAATCAGGACGATGATGAGAATGCACGTGTTGAGCCTGAAGCGGTATTTTGGGAGATTCTGGACAAAGATACTCGTCAAGTTCTCTGGTACGCGGAAGATTATAGAGACTCATTAGTTAAGGTCGTTGACGATCCTTGGGGATTTAAAGACTTTTGGCCGCTACCAAAGCCGCTTTATGCGTTTGCTTCGACAACCTCAATGGTGCCGGTGGCAGAGTTTCTTCAATATGACGTTCTTGCCGATCAACTAGAGGATATTACTGTTCGTATGGGCCGTATTATCAGGGCTATACGGGTGCGAGGTATTTACGACTCCACTATGTCTGAGCTAGGAAAGCTCTTTGATGGTGGTGATAATCAGATGATACCTGCTGAAAACCTCTCAAGACTGATTGATAACGGCGGTTTAGAGAAATCGATATGGATGTTCCCCAATAACGACTTGGTGAACGTGCTTCAACAACTTTGGCAATCGCGCCAGCAGTTAATTCAGCAAATTTACGAGATTACCGGCATTTCAGACATTCTACGGGGCCAATCTAACCCTAACGAGACTTTGGGCGCTCAACAGATAAAGGCCAACTTTGGCTCTCAGAGATTGTCATCAAAGCAAAAGGAAGTGCAGAAATACGCTCGGGATACGTTGAGAATGACTTGCGAGCTAATTGCAGAGAAGTTCTCGATTGAAACTCTGAAAGGCATGACTTCAGTTGAATTAATGACTGAAGAAGAAAAGATGATGCAGATCCAGCAGTTTCAGATGCAGCAACAACAACAGATGCAAGCCGCACAACAGCAACCACCTCAACCTGGTCAACAACCTCCGCAACCACAACAGCCACCTGAAGAACTGGTTAACGCTGTTACGTGGGAGAAAGTTAAGCAGTTGATGGAGAATGAGCTACTTCGCAATTATCTGATCGACATTGAGACTGATTCAACGATTGAAGCTGATCAATCTGCTGACCAACAAGCCCTATCGTCTATGCTTCAGGGTATTTCGCAGTTTGGAGCCAATGTAGGCCCATTACTGGAATCGGGTATTTTGTCCAAAGATGCGGCAAAACAACTATTAGTCTCCATGCTCAGGCGCTTTAAGTTAGGCCGTGAGGTAGAAGAAGCTATTGATCAGCCTATTGAAGAAACTCCTGATGAAGATGCAGGGGCGAAACAGGCCGAACAGCAAGCTCAACAGATGGAAATTCAGAAATCTCAGGCTGAAATGCAGTCTAGGATGCAGGAACTTGAAATGAAGGGTCAGCAACAGCAGCAGCACATGCAGTCTGAAATGCAAAAAATGCAGATGCAGGGGCAGCAAGACCAGATGGCTCATCAGGCTAAGATTAAAGAAATCGAGATGAAAATGGTTCAGGATCGTGAAAAGCACCAGTTTGAGATGCGATCTTTAGCGGTTAAGGAGAATCAAGTTGGCAAGTAAGCGTAATGAGAAGTTTCTATTAACCCGCTTGAAGTCTATGTATGGCGAGGACTTTGACCCGATCATTCAGATTGCCGAGAACGCTGCTCGACTACAAGCGGCGATAATGAAGCGTATTGAAGATGGTGCTGCTGATTCCGACTTATCTGCCTTGATCGAAGCTAACAAGGAATGGGAGCGTATGGCTCAGTTCACGCATCCTAAACTCAAGTCTGTTGAGCATACGGCTGAAGACGGGTTCTTTGAGGTACATATTCATAAAGGCGGTGATAAATGAGCAAGGGTTCAGGGCGCAGGCCAAGGGCAATCTCTCTAGCTGATGAAGCATCTAAATGGGAGGCTGCATTCGGTAAACGGGGTGAGAACGAAGACCTAGACTCTGAAACCCAAGCAGTTCGGTACAAACAAGACCCCAAGAGCGGGAAGTTAGTGCCTGACTTTATGTGGGCGCAGTACGATATGTTGCCCCGAGAAACGGTCAAAACAGCCTTTATACAGCGCGATACCACTGTTGAATACGTTTCTGACGTTACCGGCAAGCTAGTCTCTGGTAGACGCGCTCACAGGTATGATCTTCACTCCACTGGCTCAAGAGTCTATGAAGGTCGTAAGACTGAACAGCAAGAAGCAGACAATTACAAAGCCCACGAAGAAAAGAAGCTAATGGAGGCAATCGACAAATCTTTACCCGAGACATTAAATGATATTAAATACGGCAATAATCCACCATCAGAACAAGATAAAAACGGCGATGCCAAAATATCTTGGACGTTCTAACAGCGGAGTACACCTATGCCAGAACAAAGTCTCGACGAATCAATGGAAGAAACCCTAGCCGACATTAAAGGTCGTGCTGAAGAAGAAGTCGAAGAAGAAATCGTTGGTGAAGTCGTAGATGAGCCTGTTGCTGAGGTAGAAGCTCCTGTTGAAGAACCTGTATCAGAAACTCCTGTCGAGGAAGTTGAAGAAGAACCTGTATTTGAAGATCCCTCCATTGCCAATCCTCCTTCAACCTGGCGTGCGGCCGCAAAATCCAAATGGGGCGCTCTCGATCCCGAAGTCAGGGCTGAGATTAGAAAACGTGAATTAGACGTATCTAACGGGTTTTCTCAATATAAGCAGAAAGTAGACGAATTCAACGAGATTGAGGCTGTTACCAAGCCTTATGAGCAGATGATTAGGGGCGAGAATAGCTCGACGAAAGAGGTTGTAGGCGCTATGCTGCAATCTGCATACATCGTCAGGCATGGTCAGCCTAGCCAAAAAGTACAGATGGTGGCTAGATTAGCCAATGACTATGGCTTTATTAATGATCTTCGGGCATATTTGACTCAAGGAGCGATTCCGCAGCAACAACAGCCGCAAGGTATGAGTGCTGATGAGGTAAGAACTTTACTTCAACAGGATCGACAGGAAAGCGAACAGAAGCGTCAGGATTACGAAGTTACCCAACAGGTAAGTAGTTTTCAGAACGCTCAAAACGAAGACGGGACGTTAGTTCATCCCTACTTTGAGAACGTGCGGCCCTTGATGGCTGCAATGATTGAAGCTAATCCAAGTCTAGGTTTGGAGGACGCTTACAATAACGCATTATGGGCTAGTGATGAGACTCGACCGTTTGTAGAACAACAAACCTCGTCCCAATCGCAAGCTAAGGCGCATACGGAGAAAGCGAAGAAGGCTTCACAAGCCAATATTCGTAAAAAATCTTCTCATGCTGCCGAACAGCCAGAACCCACAGGAAGCGTTGAAGATACAATGGCTGAGACTATGAGAAAAATTAAGTCTCGAAACAATTAAATGATCTTGTGAGGTATTTATGACTTCCCCAAATAGTACGTTTTCGGAGCTAGTCACCACTACGTTCCGTAAGCACCAAGGCAGTTTTGCCGATAACGTGAGCAACAACAATGCTCTGTTAGGCAGAATGAAGACGAAGGGCCGAACTGAGAAAGTTGATGGCGGTCTTTCAATCGTTGAAGAACTGGACTATGCCGAGAATGGCACGTACCAGCGTTATTCAGGTTATGACTCTCTGGATATTTCTGCATCTGATGTTCTTTCTGCTGCTGAATACAACTGGAAGCAATCTGCGGTCCATATCACGGCTTCTGGTCGAGAACTGCGAATTAACTCTGGTGATTCTCAAATTACCAACCTGGCTAAGTCTCGTTTAAAGAACGCCATGCGAACCTACGCAAACAGCATGTCTACAGATATTTATTCTGATGGATCTGCTTCAAATCAGATTAACGGGCTTCAGTCCATTATCCCTGATACTGCTGGTGGCACGCTTGGTGGCATTGATGGCGATACTTACACGTTCTGGCAAGCTGTAGTTCAGTCTGCTGCTGCACCGATTTCTGGTAGCGCAATTACTCTTTCTACAACAACCTTTGAACAGCCATTCTTGCAACAACTTTGGCTCCAACTGGTTCGCGGCGTGGACAAGCCTGATTTGCTTGTTATGTCTAACGACTACTACACCTTCTTTGAAGGCTCTCAGGTGTCTCTAAAGCGTTACACTTCCGATACTGACCGATCTGCGGATTCTGCCAGTGCTGGTTTTGTTTCACTGAAGTATAAGACTGCTGACGTAGTATTTGACGGTGGTTCCGGTATTTCTTCTGCTCATGGTTATGCCTTGAACACAGATTACCTCAAGCTCGTTTGTCACACTGATGCCAACATGACTGAAGTTGATGAGCAACGAGCAATCAATCAGGACGCGGTTGTTATCCCAATTATTTGGATGGGTAACATGTGTTGTTCTAACCGTTCACTTCAAGGCGTGCTGAAAGCATAAGGAGATAGTTATGAGTGGATTAATTGGTGTACAACTGACTAGCGTTGATTCCACGGCTCAGTTCGCTGAAGGTCTTATTGATCAGCACTATGACGGTAAAGTTTACAAGTACGTGAAAGTTCGTAATGAGACTGCAACTGTTGCCGGTGAAGCTGGTGACGTTGTTGGGTATCTAGGATCTCCTAGTGCTACCGAGAGCAACACTGTTGTAACTGACAATACTGATGCGGCTACTAAGCCTGTTGGTGCTGGCGTGTTACTCGCTGATGTTGCTGGTGTTCTAGCGACCTCTTACTTCTGTTGGGTGCAGATTCGCGGCCCATTTACAGCAAATCAGGATCTAGCGGATACGCCTGCTGATGGTGATGCGCTGTTCTTGTCTACCACGGATATGACTCTAACTCTCGCTACTGCTGCTGATGATCCTGTCTGCGCTTATGCGATTGATGACTCTACTGATAAATGTATGGCTGCTTTTGCCTTCTAATATCAGTTAGGAAAATATGGCTCCTTGGATGATGGTCTGAGGGGCTATTTTTTCGCCCCATGAAAGTATAAAGTGACTTTTTATTACACACTAATAGGAACCATTCTATGAGCATGATGGACACACCTCAGATCGACGCTACAACAGCAGAGCAGATTGCGCGTAATGGCGGTAAAGGGCTTCAAGAGGACGATCCACCCCTATTGAGGTTTGTTGAGGATACAGTTGTTGATACAAATGCGACTGAAAAGCAGGGTAGAACGGTCTATTTGCCTCAAGTGAAGGTGTTTATCCGCGCTATTGGCGATACCAAGTGCGAAACGCCTGATATTGTTGAAGGCTGGCGGGTAGAAGAAAAGCTCATTGAGAAGACCCGTAAGAAGAAAGTCTACCGAACACGCGAAGTTGAAGGTCAGGTTCGTGAGATTGAGGAAGAAATTGACGAACGTTATGAGGAGTCATACTTCTTCAACGTCCCGTATACGCCCTGGTTCGATAAGATCAAAGAGCGTCTGCATCACGGTCATATCTCTCAACGTTATTCTGATGCTTGCCACGCGGCTTACACTCGCTGGAAAGAGAAGCATTCTGACCCTATCGACGGTACTCCGGTCATTAGTTGGAACATGGTAAACATGGCTCAACAGAAGAATATGGTTGATTTGGGCGTTGTCTCGATTGAGTTAGCGGCTGAAATGAACGAAGAAACAATGGATGCTCTAGGCATGGGCGCTCGTGAGATTAAGAAGAAAGCGATCAATTATCTCAAGTCTTCTACTCAGGAAAATGCTGAAGTTGTCGCTCTTAGGGCTGAAAACGCTCTATTGAGAGAGGAAGGCGAGTCTAAAATGTCTGCTGTCGAGCAAAAACTTGCTGATTTGCAAGAAAGAGCCGAAAATACCCCCAAGAAACGCGGCAGACCACCTAAAGGGATAGAAGGTAATGGCACTACTGGGAATGATTCAGAAGGTAACGGCTAGGATAGGTATATCAACGCCTACGAACGTCATAGGCAATAGTGATTCGCAAGTCGCTCAACTTCTGGCGCTGGCACAAGAGGAAGGTGAAGATTTAAGGGCTAGGTTTCAGTGGTCGGCCCTTGTTAGAAATAACACCTTCACCATTACTTTGGCTGCGTCCCAAGGCGCTCTAAACGGTACGGTTATCTCCGACGGGGATTATGACTACATCACTGATCAAACGATGTGGAACCGTACCACTAGCCTGCCTATCATTGGCCCGCTAAATTCAAGATCATATCAAACACTTCAAGCATTCCCTGTTACCGGCCCATATCAACAATGGATGCTGCGCGGCAAGAATCTCATTCTCGATCCTGTCCCAACATCTGCCGATACAGCGGCTTTTGGCTACTATTCAACCAGTTTTTGCGAATCCTCCGGTGGTACTGCTCAACAAGCGTGGGCTGCTGATACGGATGAAGGTCTTTTAAATGAATCTCTAATGACTTTGGGTATTCGCTGGAGATGGTTGAAAGCCAAAGGTCTTGAGTATGCAGAGGACTTTGCGACTTATGAGCGTAGAGTGACTGATGCTATGGCTCGGGATGGTGGTAATGAGACATTGAGCCTTGAGTCTAGGGATAGAGATTATCGTCAAGCGGGCATTATTGTTCCAATTACAGGTTATGGCTCGTGAGACAGCCTGCATTTAGGAAGAAAGGTCGAGGTAGACAGGTTTCGACAGCAGCTTCCCTTCCTGCTCCTACGGGTGGTTGGAATACGCGGGATAACCTGGCAGATATGAACGAATTATATGCTGCTTCGACTGATAATTGGTTTGGTGAAACAACGGATATTCGGGTTCGCAGAGGATTTGCAGACCATGTGACGGGTGCTGGTGCGGCAATTGAAACGCTAATGCCTTATAACTCGCAGGATAGTACCCAAACACTCTTTGCTGCTGCGGGTGATTCGTTTTATGACGTTACTTCAGCGGGCGCTATAGGATCGGCGGTTCAGGGCAGTCTTTCTAACGCTCGATGGCAGTACGATAATTTCACAAACTCTGCTGGAACCTCCTATTTAACGTGTTTTAACGGTGCTGACTCACCTAGATACTGGAATGGTTCCACGTGGACAACTATTACAGGTGGTTCTTCCCCTGCTATTACGGGCGTGACGACGACTGATATTGTCAATTCCTTTGTATTTAAGCGTCGAATGTACCTGATTCTGAATAACTCGCTTTCGCTCTATTACCTCCCTGTTGACTCAGTTGGTGGTGCTACAAACAGAACCCGACTTGACGGTTACTTTGATCGTGGCGGGTATATTGTCGCTGGCGGTAGTTGGACGCTCGACGGTGGTGACGGTATAGACGATAAATTGGTCGTTATATCCTCTGAGGGGCAGATTGCGGTGTTTAGGGGGACTAATCCATCATCTTCATCCTCATGGGCCTTAGAGGGCGTGTGGAACGTTGGAGAGCCTATTGGACGCAGATGTTTAATCAAGAAAGGAGGTGATCTACTTATTCTGACGGTGGCAGGGCTATTTCCTCTATCTAGGGCGTTAATTTCATCCAATGATGAGAAGGCTGTAGATGAGAGCGTTTCTCTGACCTACAACATTGAACAGTCGATGAGGACTTCGGCAGAGCAATATAAGGCCAATTATGGCTGGTCTATGTCCTACTTCCCTGGTGGCAATCAGTTATTTTTGAACGTTCCTGTAGTCGAAGGCTCTGAACAGCAACAGTACGTAATGAATACTACGACTTCATCATGGTGGCGTTTCACTGGCGTAGAAGCTAACTGTTGGGCGGTCTTTAACGAGGATCTGTACTTTGGTGGCGCGACGACTGTCGGTAAGTTTGGTGCTGTTTTCGCTGATAATGGCGAGGATATTAGGACTAATATGAAGCAGGCGTTCTCATATCTTGGTCAGAGAGGGCGTTTAAAGCAACTTAAAGCGATGCGGCCGAACTTCTTGGCTAATGGTGTTCCGAGTGTTTCAGTGGCGTTTGCTATTGATTTCGGTGAGCAATCACCTGATACCTCTTTGAGCTTTACTCCACAATCTTCTGGTACTTGGGACTCATCCTCATGGGATGGCGGGATATGGGGCGGCGATGTTAGTGCCTTCAATGATTGGCAGACAGTTGGTGCCGTAGGTACTGCACTTAGTTTGAGGATGATCAGCCTTACAAACGGCCTAGATTGCAGATACACTTCAAGCGATATATTATACGAGAATGGCGGGGTCATTGGATAAGTACCAATTTGTAGCCACGACCGAAGAATATGCTGAACTTGCAGGCATACCTTTTGACCCTAAAGGTTGTTGTGGAGTTACGGCGATAAAGGACGGTAAAGTGTCCGGTGTTTGTGTTTTAGACAATTGGACTGAGAATGCGTGTGAAATACACATGAAAGTACCGGATAAGTGGGCTTTCAAGCATGGTTATTTAGAGGAAATTTTTAACTTTATATTTTGCGAGGCTGACCGAGGACTTGTTATTGCAACTCCAAAGTCAGACAACAACCAACTCAAACGATTCGTTACTGATCTTGGATTTAAACGTGTTGGTGTTATTCCGAATGGTTATAAAGTAGGCGTTGATGTTGAAATCAACATTTTACTAAAAGAAAACTGTAGGTATATCACTAATGGGATTTCTCGGAACAGGCGACAGCGCACCGCCACCACCTGATTATGCGGCTCAAGCAAGAGCGCAGGGTGAAGCGAATAAAGATGCAGCCTATCAGACGACTGTATTAAGCAACCCTAACATCTATACGCCAACAGGCTCCCAAACAACCACTTGGGGGCCGGCTAATCAGGGGCAACCAGGTTCAACTTCGACTCCTTGGCAAAACCAGCCTTTAGCGGGCGGTCTTTACTCGCCTACTGGTGGTGGCCCTGGTGATTGGCAGCAGAACGATGCAACTGCCTCCACTCAAGGCTCAGGGCCTCAAGGTGGCGCTCAGACTACTCAGAATTCTGGATTTAATAATACGGGCAATGCTAATCAAAACCCACAGTCAGGACTAGACCCCTTACAGGGAGCGCAATGGAATCCTGCTACTGGGACATTGCAAAATCCAGACGGAACTACATTTGACCCAACTCAGGCATATAATTCTGCTGCTGGCGGGAACGGAATACCTCCTGCACTTGCAGGAATACCCCAAGCAACGGTTAATCAGCATCTATCGCCTACTGAACAGGCCAAGATGGATAAGAATGACCTTCTGCAACTCTCATTACTGGATACCGCCCAAGGTGGTCTAGGTCGTGTGAATAACATGATGGATACGCCATTTGATATGAGCAATATCACAGAAATTTCCGATATTGATACTGGAAACGGCTTTAATGCTCAGAGATATTTGGCTGAAAACCCCGATGTTGCTGCTGCTGGCGTTGATCCTTACCAACATTACCAACAATACGGCAAAACTGAGGGTCGGGGCGGTGCTGGAATCCCTACTCTGAACTCCAACGGCTTGCAGGAAATGTCAGGTGTTGATATTGGTCAGTTATCCCCGCAGGGCAATATTGATACTTCTGGATTGACCGAGCTACAGGGTATTGATACTTCTGGATACGGGCAATACGGGAACATTGATACGAGTCAATTAGCCGATCAGGGCAATATTGATACTTCTGGATTGACCGAGCTACAGGGTATTGATACTTCTGGATACGGGCAATACGGGAACATTGATACGAGTCAATTAGCCGATCAGGGCAATATTGATACTTCTGGAATGAATCAAGGTGGCTCGCTGAATACTGATGGGACTAGAAATTATGAGTCTCTAAACCGAAATGGACAGCCTAATATAAACGGATTGTCTCAGGAGGGTAGCGTTCAAGGTCTTGATAGAAATGGGATGCAGAATGTCCGTGGATTGGATCAAAACGGGCTTCCTCAGCAGTCTGGAATCAACCGCAATGAACTCAGTGCTAACGGTGAGTTGAATTCAAACGCTCGGTCTTATATGGATCAGCGAGAAACAACCGGAACAGTCGGTGGTAATGATCGTGTTTATGACTCTCTAGTTCAGCGTAGACAAGGCCAGTTCGATCAACAGCGTGAGCAGGCCGAATCAGACCTTATTTCAAGAGGATTTGTGCCAGGTAGCGAAGGTTATCGTGAGCGAATGCGCGAGATCGACCAAGAAATGAACGATTATAAGTTGGCTGCAATGGCTCAAGCGGGTCAGGAACAGCAAAGATTGTTCAATATGGAAAGTGGAATGCGTGATCAAGATTTTGGTCAAGCGCAGGCATCGGCTCAGTTTGCTCAACAATTGAGAGCGCAGGGCATGGATGAACAGCAGGTTCAGGCTCAAGTTAATGATATGAACCGTAGTCAGCAGTTTTCTGAACGTCAGGATATGTCGAACTTTGATATGAGGCGTCAGGATCAGCAGTTTGGTCAGAAACAGGCTGTATCGCAATTCTCTCAGAACCAGAATCAGCAGGATTTCAATCAGCGTCAGAATGTCTCGAACTTTGATTTGCAGAGTAACCAGCAGGATTTCGCTCAGAGACAGGCAGTTTCTAATGATGCTCAATCTCAAAGGGCGCAGCAAATGGCCGAAAGAGGGCAAATTGCCAACTTTAATGAAGGCCAGCGTGTTCGTGAATTTGGTGAGCAAGAGTCTTTGGCCCAGTTTCAACAGCAATTACGCGCTCAAGGTCTTAATGAGCAACAGATTCAGGCTGAAATGCAGAATAAACAGCGTTCTATGCAGTTATCTGAAGATCAGTCTATGGCTGACAACGCGGTCAGAAACCGTACCCAACAGTTCAACGAGCAAGAGCGTATGGCTCAGTTTGCTCAAGGTCTACGAGCGCAGGGGCTTAGTGAGCAACAGATTCAAGCTCAAGTTAATAACGCAATGCGTAGCCAGCAGTTTGGCGAACGTGCTGCAACTGCTGGATTCGATCAATCTGAAGCTCAGAGACAGTTTTCTAACAGTGCTGCTCAGAATCAAGCGACTGCTCAACAGCGTCAGCAAGAGATTCAGGAGCAGGCTTACCTTAGAAGTCTGCCATTGAACGAGATAAACGCCCTTAGAAGTGGCTCACAGGCTTCATTACCTCAGTTTCAACAGTATACAGGCGCTAACGTAGCTCCTCCTCCACTGTTTGATGCTGCTGTAGCCCAAGGTAACTTTGACCAAGCCTCTTACGCTAACTCCCCTGACGTATTGGGTGGGTTGTTTAGTCTTGGCGGCGCTGCTCTAGGCGGGATGACAGGCGGCGCTACAACCGCCCTACAAGCTGGTGCTGCTGGCGCATTCGGGACACCTAGTGACATTCGACTGAAAGATAACTTAGTCGAAATTGGTGAACTTGGCCCTCTGAAGGTCTTTGAGTGGGATTGGAATGGAAAACTTGGGCTTAAAGGCAAGAGCAAAGGCTTTATTGCGCAGCAAGTTCAGAAGCTATTTCCTCAGTTCGTTATTGAGAAATCTGGTTATCTCCATATTAAATATGATGAGTTATTGGAGGCGATCTAATGCCAACAGGATACACACCACAGTCTTCACTTGATCGACGCAAGGCCTTGATGAATCAACTCCGTCAAACGCCCATGAACGATACGGGCAAGAAGACGGATTGGGGCAGGGGTCTAGCTCACATGTTGAGACAGTACCAAGCAGGTCAAATGGGTCGTGAGCAGGAAGAGCAGATTGCCCGTAATACTGAAATCCAAGGCACTGAAATGGCTGACTTGGTTTCTGGTATATCGAATCCGGGCGCTAGTAAAGCTCAGGACTTTGGCTCAATGGGAGTATTTCAAGGCGGTGCACCTCAACCCAAGGCAGATCCAAGTCAAAGTGGCGGTCAGGGCATAGACCCTTATTCAAGTGCTGTATCTGGAATTGGCCAAGATTTGGGATCAAGAATGTCCGGTGGCGAAGCGGTAGACCCCGCTATGCTTGCTGGTGCTCAAGAAAACGCTGTATCAACTCCTGCCTTGGGTGACAGGAAGTACTCTTCTCCTATGGCTCAGAAACTCAAGATGCAGCAAGTTCTCAATAATGCCTCTAGTGATAGAGCGCGTGGGTTCTCTGAATCTGATGCCGCAAGAGATCATAAAAACGCATTAGAATTGCAAGGCGTTAAGAATAAAGGGAGCGGTTTTAGGTCAACCCCACGGCCAATAGCTACAGATAAAGGTTATATGCAGTACGTTGATGGTCAATGGATTCCAATGGTTGATGAGGATGGAGATCCTAGACTTGCGGCTCAGTATTCTGCGGCACTTCAAGGGGAAATATCTGAAACAAAGGCCCAAGGCGCAGCTACAGGCAAGCGGAATTATGGGATGCAGGGCATTAGTGAAATCATAGCTAATGGCAGAGCGATCCTAACGGGCGATCAGGCTCCTACGGCAAGTGGCGTTGGCGCTATGGCTGACTCTGTGGGCGGATTCTTTGGCTACTCTCCTGACGGTGCTGATAAGGCTGCTGAGATGAAAGCGGTTGGCGGTGCGTTGACAGCTAAAATGCCAAGAATGGAAGGCCCGCAATCCGATGCTGACAGAAAGATGTATGTCGAAATGGCCGGTCAGATAGGCGATGCCAGTGTTCCACTATCACAAAGAGAGGCTGCACTAGATGTTGTGGAAGCTCTTTGGTCGCAATATGAGCAGAGTAAAGTCTCGGTTGAGAGGACGGCTGAACTAGAGGCTAAGTATTAATGAGCAGCTATGAAAAATACATGGAAATGGCTAATAAAGCTGATGAGGCTGGCGAGGAAGAAGATGCCAGGGACTTGGTTGCACTTGCTAGGCAGGCAAAATCTTCTCAGAGCCTAGATCAAGATAAGTCCGTTTCCGAGTATAAAGAACCTAACCTAGTAGACGCTATTGCTGGAAACCCTGTTTATAGGGCAGTTCAAGGCGTTGCTGACTTACCATTAGGTGCTACACAGTTTATTGCCAATAAGACAGGCGTTGGCGAAGACACCATGAATTCGTTTATGAAAAGACGCGATGAAATAATGAATGAAGGGCGCAAGCAGTACGGCGATGAAGGCATGGATCTGTGGCGCATGGGCGGCAATGTTGCGGGAGGCGGCGTTGCAGGTAAGGGAATTCAGTTAGGCACTGGTTTTGCACAGCAACTTGGGCGCGGTATTGTCACTGGCGCAGGGTTTGGCGCTATTACTCCTGTTGGCGAAGGTGACTATTGGGACAAGAGTATAGAAAATACGAAAACTGGCGCTTTTTTAGGCGGGTTGATACCTGGCGCTACAAATGCCGTAAAGGGCACTTATGGATCTGTGGTAAAACCTCTAGCAGATAAGTTTGGGCCTATATTTGAAAGTACAAACAAGAGTATTTCCAAAATACTGCGAGGATCTGTTCCAGAATCACGGCGCGGGGAATTGAGCGCGGCGTTAAGGGACAACAAAAGCCCTGTTTCTCAAGGTACTGCTGGAGAAGTGGCTTCTGATGTTAGGCTTCCAGAGTTTTCGGCTATTGCTAGGACTGCCGAGGAACGAAGACCTAACCAGACTTTCGCTGTAAGAGAGGCTCAAGCTGAATCTAGGCAGGCTATTTTGGATAGGATTGCTGGTAATGCTGACGATCTGAGCAATGCCAAGACAAAACGAAAGGTCGTGTCGGACATTCTTCGAGAGAATGCCTATGAAAATGCCGCCTCTAACACTGATGAATATTTAGGCGCAGCAGGTCGAGTTGGCAGGCTTTCAGGCGGCGCTAGTCCTGATGGCGGGGTTCGCTCTGTTGCTGATGCTGTAAGGCTTCGCTCTGGAATTGAGGATGAGGTTTCTAAGGCTATAGCGGGTAGTAAGAATCAAAGCACTGTATGGGGCGCTAAGATACCGGCCAAATACACGCCGCACCGAAACATGATTGAAACGGCTGATGAATTCGTTAATGACGCAAAGTTCATAGAAAAAGCTAAGAAGTTTGATCTGGAGCAGGCCAAAGCATTGGTAAGCTCGATGGATGCTTATGGCATCAAGCCTCTAACAGTAGGCTCTGTGAATAAGAGGCTCCAATTAGTTGTCGATAACCCTGAAACTGCCGGTGCTGCGAAAACGATCATTAAGAAGATAATGAAAGGGATTGAGTCTGAAGCTGAGGATGGCCTTATAGATCCTGTTCGCTTATACCGAATGAGGAAGTTAGACCTTGAGCAAACTGCCGAACGGTTATTTGGCAAAGATGGCGCTAGTCAATATCAAGCTGCCCTTGTCAGGGATGCCCAAAAAGCCATTGATGATGCTATGGAATCTGCATCAGGCGGCGGCTGGAAGGCTTATTTGAAGGCTTATTCTGAATTATCTCGACCAATTGAGAAGTTACAGGTTGGGCAACAAATACGAAGCACGTTGTATCCTGAAGGCTCAGATATGATTCAAGGTGCTGCCGAACGATCAACTGCATTATCTAAGTCTCTCAGGGATCAAAGTACGGTCAAAAGAGCTACGGGCGACAGTACCAGGCAGGTTTCAGAAATTATTCCTGAGAATGATATGCTCGATTTGAAGGACTTGCGTTCTGATTTGTTGAGGTCTAAAAATTACGATACATTGTCGAAGCGGGGCGGCAGGCCAAATATTGATATGGAAAGCGCCCAATTGCCGAATGCTTTATGGCGCGAAGTAATGATTACTAACAATGTTCTTCGCGGATTAGGTGAGACAAAACAAGCAAAGGTTATGGATAAAATTGGTGAGCTAATGTTTGCCGATTCGGGCAACGGGTTTGGTGAATTGGCTGACTTGATCGACTCACTACCTCCTGAAAACAGGAGCAAGGTTCTAAAGCTCATTGCTGAAAAAGCCCCCAATATAAGCGCGGTAATTGGCGCAACGACAACAGGAGAAGCAAATGCCACGCAACTGTAGTGGGACGCTAATCAGGAATTCCGCCCCTGCCATATTTCCAGCCTATTTCCAGTCCTTTAAGATTGTGGTGCTTGCCTTTGTAGATAACGTCGTCATAAGAAAGTCCACGGTTAGCTCGATCAACAATGGTGTCAGTCTTCAGATCGGCAAGATCGGCAAGATCGGCGGCAATATACTCGGTTCCATCAATAGTCACCTTTCTGGTTATCGTTTGATTCCTCTGCTGCTGTTTCCTACTGGCCCATCGGCAGTTTTCAGGAGAGTATCCAGAGTTATTATTAATTCTATCAAGAGTGTATCCTGTGGGCCTGTCGCCCATATCGGAAATAAAGTTTTTAAAACCCTGCTTGGGAATAAGCCATTGTTCGCAGATGGATATTCCTCTACCCCCGTAATCTTTAAATTGCTTAAACTTGGGGTTATGGCATCGGTCTTTCATGCTCATCCAGACATTATAAAGCGGGTGGGGATTTTTAAATGGCATAGTAGTGACTCCTTAGAAGTTGCTAGTATTATAAACGGATAAAGGGAGTAGTCAATGCCGCGCAACGGTTCAGGTTCATACTCGTTACCAGCAGGCCAGCCTGTTGTAACTGGAACCACAATTAGCTCGACAACGCACAATAATACAATGTCTGACATTGCCTCTGAAATGACGAATTCAGTGGATAAGGATGGTCAGACGGTATTAACGGGGATTATTGACCATAACGGCAATAACATCATTCTCGATACGGATGGCGATACGCTTTTAGACCTTGGAACTGACGACCAGGTTGGAATAACCATTGCTGGTGCTGCTGATTTCCTCCTATTGGCTAACATCTTCAGGGCTTTGTCAGGATCTGTACTTGAGACGAACACGATCAATGAGACTACTGCCGCTAGTGGCGTGACGATTGACGGTGTCGTGCTTAAAGACAGTGGGATTACTGCTGGCGGTGACATTCTCAGCGACACAGACTCAACCGACTCAATAGGCTCGAACGCTGTTAGATGGCTCAAAGGCTGGTTCGATACGCTGACGGCAGGAACGCTGACTATCCGTAGTGGTTCAATCACTGATTCATCGGGCGCTATTACCTTCGGCAACGAGAACCTATCGACTACTGGCACACTTGACGCTGGTGATACTGACATCACAGGCACCCTTGATGTTAGTGGCGATATAACCGGCACTGGAGATATAGCGTTAACTAAAAGCACGGCGGTAACTGCGGAATTTGAGCGAACAGGCGGAAA
>Ga0222687_1000081_pt1 | contig 28438 bp, 39 predicted proteins | sample AntAcemetage1163_FD_179837 | JGI IMG/M metagenome (GOLD analysis project Ga0222687, IMG submission 179837) | Saline water microbial communities from Ace Lake, Antarctica - #1163 | ecosystem: Environmental > Aquatic > Non-marine Saline and Alkaline > Saline | place: Antarctica: Ace Lake...
TATTGGCAACCGGCATTGCCGCAGCGGCAAACTTACCAAGAACAGTGATTACTTCAGAGGGTACATACATCATAGTGCCTAACAGCATCTCAGGCGAAACCATGGCAATAGTCAAGACCAGCCGAGGCAAACACTCAAAATGATTGCATTTTCCACGGTTTTTTGCTAAAATACATAAATAATATTCTAAGGGATGGCACTAGTTCAAGACAGTGTGAATGATATGGCTAAGAAATCAAGTACTGCCATCCCTTAGATGAGTTTACAATTGTATAAGGAATCAGCAGCATGGCAACCCGGTTTAATCTCAAGACTCCTCTACGACAACAGCGAGTACTAGGAGTACTAGATTGGTTAGAATGGCAAATGCCCACGAACCAAGTGCGAGCCAAAAGCAGTGTAGAAATAAACCAAGTGTACGGTACCAGTCGAGCACTGAGAAAATACCTAAAAACGCTCACACTAGAATGTGTAGACCAAAATTACAACCGGATCACAGGCGTTTGCAAAAAGTATCGCAAACGACAGTCAGGCGTAGCACAACTGTTGCGTGCTGCAGGACTTGCTGCTGACTACACCCCGCCTGTTCCAGAAGAATTAGACCAGGAGTTGACCTGGGGCCGGTTTGCCTACTCACAAAAAAGCAACAGACAGTTTCATCCACTACAGTTCAAGAACACGGTGGAACGAAAACAAATACTGAACCGATACGGCTACCAGCATCACTATGACATTGACAGTGCGGCAATGAGCCTGTTGATGCAAAACTGTTATCGCACTTCAGCCTGTGCTGTTCTGCGCGGGATTGAAGATTACACAAGATCAGTAGTTAAGACGTCAATAAGAAGTGAAATAGCCCGGCAAGCCGACTGTACACCCGAACAAGTCAAGTTGGTAATCAACGCAGTGTTACAAGGCAGTAAACTCAGCACATACGCAGACTGCAGACTGTTTCAGAAATTGAATTATGATCGTGCCCTGGTGCGGAGACTACAACACAGCGACACACTCACAGGCATACGCAAAGACATCAGCCGCATGTGGCGTAACCTCAAGCCCAGTTTCAATCTGCCTCGTGGAGTGAGACTATCAGGTAGACACAAGAGCCAGAGATATAGACAACTAGAACAACTGGTAACCAACAGTATCCGGAAGTACATTCAGCGGCATTACCCTGGCACTAGAACGTTTTGGATACATGACGGTTGGTGTATGGATGTACATTTAGATACACCAGCACTAGAACGGTTCGTGTTGGATCAAACAGGTTATGATGTTAAAGTCAGTTGAACAAGACTTGAGAGATGTCTACGACATCTACTGCAGCAGAAAACTATCGTTTTCTTTGCAGTTGTACTGTACAGGACTTGTTATGAAATGAACATCAACTGTGGAGTTTATAACAGTTATTATCATTATGCGTTTATTATGCATTATAGTGTGTAAGTTTTATATTAATATGATGTTAAAGTCAGTTGAACAAGACTTGAGAGATGTCTACGACATCTACTGCAGCAGAAAACTATCGTTTTCTTTGCAGTTGTACTGTACAGGACTTGTTATGAAATGAACATCAACTGTGGAGTTTATAACAGTTATTATCATTATGCGTTTATTATGCATTATAGTGTGTAAGTTTTATATTAAGGAGAAAACAATGAACGATCAAAAAGATGAGCAAACATTAGCACTACGCAGTATCAGTTGGCATCTGAAACGTATTGCTGATAGTTTAGAGGTGTTAGCAGAACGTGTTGAGTTTCAAGAGCCTCAACACAACCACAACCCAGACACCCCAGCACCCAGCACAAAACTAAAACAAATGTTGGCTGAAGCCAACAGGTGTAGGTAAAACTTACACACTATACTAGGGCACAACTTACATATTAATATATTCGTCGAAATTATGAAAATCAAACAGAAACACAAAACAAAATACACCTGGTACAACAACCGACACAACCATCACCCTGTAGAAGCAACACTACGAGAAGACACACCACATCACGCAGAACTGCGATGTGTGCAATGCGACAAGTGGATCAAGTGGCTTACTGTACAGGAATACAACCTTTTAACAGAAAGTTATAAATAATACTATGAACGCATATACAAATTTTGATCCTTTTGAAGAACTACAACGACTCCAAGCAAGTCACATACAGTTGAACCAGGCAATGGCTAGATTTAGTCAACTGATTGATTTGAACAACAGCAGAATGGATAATTTTTTAAGCATTCTGCAAAATCAGCAAAAACAGATAGACATGGTGTGGGATCAAGTGAACGACGAAAGCAAAAACGCTAAATAAACACAGTTAGGAGACACAAGCATGCCATCAGCAAGTTTAACATTACGAAATACCAAAGGTTCAGCCTTGTCGTTTACAGAAATGGACGACAACCTAACCAGTTTAGCCGCGGCAGCCAATGCCAGCGCCGCAACCAGTAGCCTCACCACACTGGATGCAAATCTAGGAACAGCAACAGACAATATTACCAGCATTGATGCAAATGTTGGTGCTTACCAAACATACGCCAATGTCACATTCAGTGGTGACAGTTTTAACGACGGTAACCTTTACGATCTAGATCAAGGGCTGGGAGCGTATGTTGAGATAAAATACTCAGGTGGTGCTATTGTGGCCAATGTTGGTAATGGACACTATTTTACTGATACTGGTTATGCAGGTGCACTGTTTGGAACCGTTACCTCAACATCCAGCCCGGAGTTTTGGGACAGTGGAGAAATGCAAGGCATCTTAGGTGTTGGCTCTGCGTCCAGTCCAGCAGGCAATGTATACAACGACAATCCTTCGATCATAATTCCAAGTGTTAGAGACTTACCGCTTACAGGCAACACCACCAACTGGACTAACCCATTCTCAGACACCTGGGGCAATGTGCATATCCATGCCAGAGAAGGCAACAGATACGAATTCTCAAATGTTGCACTAAAACTGCCAACAGATACTACCTTGCATAATGCAGTGTTGCTACAAACACAAGAAACACTGGTAGCAAACGGCAACACATCAGGCACAATCAGTATCAACGGCGACAACGGATCGATACAAACATTTACACTCACAGGTGGTATAACACTGAATGCCGCAAACTTTTCAAACATGGGCAACGGACAAACTGTTAGTTTGATTCTTACACAAGATGCAACAGGCAGCCGCACACTAACCAGTGATTTGAAATACTCAGGTGGTAACAAAACACTATCAACAGCGGCCAACAGTATTGATACACTCACAGTCACCTATGACGGCACAAACTATCTTGCCGCACTAGTTACAGGATACGCATAACATGCTCGGACTTGGTAAACACGCACTGGTAAACAGTATAGTAGCCGCAAGCGGCCCTTATGATTTACAATATCTAAGCGTTGGTGGTGGAGGCGGTGGCGGAACCAACGCTGGTGGTGGTGGCGGTGCTGGTGGTTTCAAAACAGATACAATCACCGCCGAAGTAGGTAGAAGTTATGGTATTACTATTGGCGCAGGCGGAGCAGGTGGTGCTGGCGGAACCAACTCAGGTGGTGTAGAAGGTGGAGACACTTCAGTAATTGCAACTGGTTTGATATCAAACCAGTATGGAGGTGGTGGCGGAGCCAGTTATAACGTAGACGCTGACGATGGTGGCTCAGGTGGTGGTGGTGCATTCCAAGGTATCGCACAACAGGGTGACCCAGGTGTGTTTATTACATCAGGCGAAGGTAACAACGGAGCAGATGGCTTCCGTGTTGCAAGTCCAGAAGTAAACAAAGCAGGTGGTGGTGGTGGTAAAGCATCAACAGGACATGTAGGCACTGGTACAGCAGGCAGTACCAGTGATTATTTGGTTGTGGGCATTGCAGGTGATGGTGGTTATGCAGAATTTAACAGCATCACAGGAGCAAACGTTTCATACGCTGGTGGAGGCGGCGGCGGAGCATATGTATCAGCCATTGGTGGGTCAGATCACCGTGGAGGTTGGGGCGGAAAAACCACCAACCTAGATCATTGTGGTGGATCAGGCTCAGGTCGCGGAGGAAACACAGGTGCGTCAGGCGCAACTGCATACCAAAACGGTGGTGCTAACAAAGGCGGCGGAGCAGGCGGCGGCGCTGGCGGAAGTAGAGGTGGTGGTGCTGGCGGAAGCGGAATCGTGGTAATTAGAGTACCAACTGCAAATTACAGTGGTACATATACCGGTGGCAATGTGACAGTGTCGACTGATGGAACAGATACTGTCCTAGAGTTTAACACCAGTGGCACATATACAGGATAAGGAAAGCAATGAGTCATTTTGCAAAAGTAGAATCAGGTGTGGTAACAAGAGTAATTGTAGCAGAACAGGATTTTATTGATTCAGGTGCTGTAGGTGATGGCAGTGCGTGGGTACAGACCAGTTACAATACCATTGGAAATCAACACACCTTAGGCGGAACACCAATGCGTGCTAATTACGCTGGAGTTGGCTATGTGTACGACGCTGACGATGATGTATTCTACGCACCACAACCATACCCCAGTTGGACGTTGAACAACACCACCTGGCTGTGGGAAGCACCTGTTGCTATGCCCACAGATGGCTTGTATGCTTGGAACGAAACTGATCAAACCTGGGATCAAATAGCCTAAAAAACCTGGTTTTTGGCAAAACTGTGTAAATACAGTATGTCGTCTTCAAATCCAGAAACTCTTCTAAATCCCGAATATATTTTTATTCGCGGCGAAATACATAATGTAGCACATCTTCTGAACCGATGTGCACCTGTGGAGTTGAAAAGTCCTAAGCATGCAAGCGAACACCATGAATTCGAACTGGTGCCGCCCTATTCTGAATGGCCCAAAGGTTTTGCTAAATTTACACAAGGAATCAGAATTCAGCACAAAAGGTGTCATGGCGTAGTGTTAACAAGGACACTTTTACTGGCACCCAAATGGCACCAGCCAAGCCGATGTGGTTTATTACCTGAGGACTTGCCGTTTGTAGCCATGAGATACATAATACACCCTCACGAGCACCTGCGCTTTTACTGGAAAGTCTGGTTTGAAGACGATGAAGCAGTCGAGCATATATTGAAAAAGAGCCCACCTGGAAAGTGGCTCGCAAAAGGATACCACAATGAAAACAATTTACTATCTACCCAAGGACACCACCGCGTCCACAGAATACAGACAGATACGGCCTGAAGATCATGATTGGCTTATCGCCTACCTGTTTAGGATACTGGTCACAATGGGCCTACTGAGCAATGCAGTCGACGAAGATCACAAGATGCTAAGAGATCAATGGTGGCGTAGACGCAGAAGCAGTCTACCAAAAAGCAAAATAGGTCAAAACACACCCGAAAGCATGATTTCTGGAATATTATTAAATATGATGTACCAGGATGAGCCACAGAGAGACTTTACACAAAAACAATGTGATGCAATTGAAGATATCAGCAAATGGATAAGTGCGTTGGACGAACAACAGTTCGAACAGATACGTTTTGCTGTTAAGATTGTGTGAAACTCATAACCTTCTCACAGCATTGGCCTTGGAGCATACTAGATGAGAGTAGCCGTGATCTAACCAGCACAAGTGCAGAACTAGCACCACAGTTGGCAATGCTGTACAGTTGGAATTATGTACCCAAACTAAGTATAGAAGATACTATAGCAAGCAGATACACCACTGTACACTATGAATTTGAAATCTCAGAACAGCATTTAACATACCTGCTGTTGCAATTTCCCAATCAGGTGTATGAACAATTTATATAAATATAAAAGACGGCCAAACACAGGTCAATCCATTTTCCCAGGGAGAAACAAAAAATGGCAAACGCTTTAAGCAATTATTACGAAGACGCTGTACTAGATCATCTATTTCGCAGAGAAACCGATGGAACAGCAAGAGATACATTAACACAGCCTGGCACAGACAGTGTGTCAGGAATTTATGTGGCACTTTTTTACGGTACCACCAGCGCCGTAGCCGCAAACTTAGAAGCAGGTACACTAACTGATGAAATTACCACAGGTGCTTACGCAAGAACATTGGTAAGTTTCAGTGCCGCATCAAGTGGTACGATCAGCAATGACAACGTGGTTACATTTCCAGCCGCAACAGGCAGTTATGATGGCACAGTCACAGCACTTGCTGTAATGGACGCCGCCACAGGTGGTAATCCAATTGCATATGGTAATTTAACAGTTGCGAAAACAGTCACAACAGGTGACACTTTCCAGATAGCGGCGACAAACCTAAACATAACATTGAGTTAAGGTCCTACTCAAATGAGTAGTACCAAATTTTGGTTCACGCCCTCTGGCTACATTGGCACAGGCACTGTCAGTGGCTCCACTGACAGTAATGTAAGTGTAACTGCGACCAGTCTCACCATTCCTGGTGGGTATGAATTGTCAGATTACACTTTTCCTGGTGCTGGTACACTAGTAGCCACCACCGGCAGAATAACAGTCACTGCTAATGTGTTAACCACTTGGCAACTGACCAGTACCAGTCCCAACAGTCGCAAAGTTATCACGTTTCAAAGTGATATCAATGGTGCCAGTCAAGAAATACTTCAAGTGGTACAGGATGGTGATGGAGAGCCATATAACCGTGTAATCAGTGTGGGTGTACCAGAATACTACACCAGCGGGAATACCACAGTGTTGATTCGTGGCAGTGGTACCACCGAAGGCAGTGCCAACACAGTACCTGGTGTTGCCTACACAGGTGGCAGCGTCAGCAGTTTTGTTAAGTATTCAGGTTCAGATCCAAGTCCCAGCATCAACATGGACTTTGAACATGATGTTCAATACCACTACAGTGTACAGTACGAAGCAGATTTTCACAGCATAGACGGTGCAGATGGAGACACACCTCCACAGATCACCCTAGATGCTACATTCGCCCCAACACTAGGCGGATTGGTAGTAAGCATCTCAGCAGACCTAGACTTTGAATCCACTGCCACTGCAACAGCCACCAACCTAACAGGATTACGTTTTGTCAGCCGAGGCGGCGGAGTGTATGAACGTGAAGCGGGCAGTACCTACTTCCTAGAAGGTGCAGCCAGCAGTGAACTGTACTTTGTTGAAGGTTACACTGCGGAAGGTTATGTGGCAATCAACACAGCCTATGTTGAGAGTGATTACATTGAAGACACCTTTGAAGTCATACAACTCACACCTGGTGTCCCAATAGAACAGATCTACAGTCAAGACAGTGTCGCCGAATACACTGCTGGCTTGTTACAGGTGTTGACACCAGCCACACACGCAGTGGACACCACCTTAGGCGCACTGGGTGGACTAGCACAACAGATCAGCAGTGCGGCAAGCACGGACACTGAAACGTCAGTTGGTCTCGTTAACCTGTTGCCACCTGGCACGGCTACCAGCAGCATAGACTCAGAATTCACAGCCACTGCACAGGTAAACATCAGTGGGGGCACCAACCTAGACACAGTCATGGTGTTGTCAGGTGATGCAGACATGTTCCGCGGTGGCACTGCAACCTTTGATGCAGTTGCCAACATACCACTTGCACAAATAGGCTTTGCTGTGGCTGCCAGTGTAGGTTACAGTGCAGATTCAGAATTGGAGTTCTCACCCAGTGTGGGCACAGTAGCAGGAATACGCTTTAACATTGATGAAACACTTGACGGTGTGACAGATTATCCACCACATGTGTTCTATGTGCATGCAGACTACACAGACCTAGGCTACGCAGAACTCAGCAACATCACAGCAGTACTGATCAGTGCAGCCACAGTGGACTGCAACATTGACACACAGTTCGCGGACACAGACCCATCGGTACTACAGCCAATAGAACCCTTCGGTACCAGCGTAGACAGCACCTGTACTGCAGACGGAATTCTAAGAGTAGGCATAGCCAGCAACACCAGCGCAGAACTAGATATAATCCTGGCACAGGCTGGATACTTGTTGAGTGCAGACATACAGATAACACAAGAAATAACCAGCACATTTGACAACACTGTGGCAAGACTGTTCAGAGTAGATGAATACTTCTTGAACTTGATAGTACCAGAAACCAGAACACTACAGGTGTTGGCAGAATCGCGTGAACTTGAGTTGGAACCAGAGACTAGAATAAATACTGTCCTGGAAGAAAGCACAGACCTCACAGTCACCCGAGAAACTAGAATTATGCCTGTTCCTAGAATACCAACTGAACTACAAGGCAATAGACTAAAAAGGATACCCCAATAATGCCAATAAGCCAAACAGGATACTCAAAAGATATCCAAGGATCGTACATAACCAAAGACCCCGCCGCAAGTCTTGCATACAGTGTAGACTGGAGTGACTGGTTACCAGGTTCAGACACACTCAGTACCAGCACATTCTCACAGGAAAGTGTTCACACCACAGCCAACCTAACAGTGGGCACAGCAGCCACTGTAACAGGAGTTACCAGCAGTACCATATCGGGTGGAGCAGAAGGACAGGTGTACACAGTTGTTAACACTGTTACCACTACAAATGGATTAACTGACGCAAGACGATTCAAAATCCGTGTGGAAAAGAGATATACCTAACATGCAAGACCCTGAACTTCTCAAAGATCTTGAACTGATAACACTGCCTGAACCTGAATCAGAGGACCCTTCAAAGACTGGTCCCAAAGGCAAGCGACTCAAGGCAGTTGAAATAGAAGGATACTGGGTTGGCAGAGGCATTACAAAAAAGTTTATCACACCAGATGATGTGTACAAACTGGCCGCAATTGGGTCAACCAACACTGATATTGCACGTTGGTTTGGTATAGAAGAACAAACCCTGAGATACAATTTTAGCGACATGCTCCAAAAGGGTCGCGAAGAAGTTAAACAAAGCCTAAGAATGGCACAGTTGAAACTGGCACTGAGTGGTAATGCAGTGATGTTGATATGGCTGGGGAAAAATTTACTCGGACAAAGTGATAATCCCGTAAATGCCGACCTCAACCAACCCCTACCTTGGAGTGATGAGGAGCCGGATGAGTCTTAACCTGGGTCAACAGGAGGTTGCTGCAGACACGCACCGCTTCAAATGTATTGTGGCTGGGAGACGCTGGGGTAAAACATTCCTAGCAACCCGGGAGTTGGCCCGTCAAGCCCGCCACCCTGATAAGACTGTTTGGTACATTGCGCCATCATACCGTATGGCAAAACAAATTGTATGGCAACCACTCAAATGGCGACTAACAGATCTTAAATGGGTAGAAAAAATAAATGAATCAGACCTCAGTATCAGACTTAAAAATGGCAGTACCATTAGTCTTAGGGGAGCCGATAATCCTGATAGCCTGCGTGGCGTTGGTCTTGATTATTTGGTCCTGGATGAATTTGCCATGATACATGAAACAGCCTGGACCGAAGTGCTACGTCCTACCTTGTCAGACAGAAATGGCAGTGCCATGTTTATATCAACACCTCAAGGTGTGCAGAACTGGGCATTTGACCTGTTCAATAGACAAGAAGCAGATCCAGACAATTGGAAGTCATGGAGTTTCAAAACAATTGAAGGCGGGCGTGTTAGCGAAGAAGAAATAGAATCAGCACGACGTGACCTCAGCAGCCGTCAGTTTAGACAAGAGTATGAAGCCACCTTTGAAACATATGCCGGACGTATATACTACAACTTCAGTAGAACACAAAATCTTAAAACTTTTGCGGGTGAGATTCCCAGAGAAGTTTTAATATTTTGCGATTTTAACGTAAATCCAATCAGTGCTTGTGTAGCCGTACCCGTTAGAGATGGTATACACGTTATAGATGAGATTGTTATCTATGGTTCAAACACAGATGAATTGGTAAGTGAGATACACACGAGATATCCCGCCAAGTCAGTTAAGGTATATCCTGATCCCGCTGGTGTCCAACGTCGAACCAGTGCCGGCGGACGTACGGATATCAATATACTTGAGAACGCAGGATTCAGAGTGTTTTATCATCGTAGTCATCCACAGGTAAGAGATCGTATCAATGCAGTCAATGCAAGCCTCCTCAGTGCTGACGGAACTGTTAGTCTTTGGGTTGACCCCAAATGTCGCAGAACTGTTGAAGGACTAGAGAAGCAAGTATATAAAGAAGGTACTCAGGTACCAGACAAAGATGGGGGTTGGGATCACCTGAATGACGCAATTGGATACGGCGTACAATACCTACGTCCTATCAAGAAAGAATACGAAGATAGGCGACCTGACCCTGGCGTGTGGAGACATCAGAGTCACACGCCCAACCGCAATAGAAGACAGATGCTATGAAACACACGCACCAAGAAACTTATAAATAACTAAGACACAAGGACTATTATGACTGAAGATTATGCAGCAGTAATGAGGGCACACCCTCTTTACGAAAAGAACAAATTAAGATGGAAGTTCCTCCTTGATAGTTACTTGGGTGGCGAAGACTATAAACGTGGTAGTTATCTAACTCGCTATGCAACTGAAAGCGACAATGATTATTTGATCAGACAAGACAACACACCAGTAGACAACCACTGCCGAGGGTGCATACAGATATACAACAGTTTCCTGTTCAAAGAAAAACCCACAAGAGAACTGGGCAGTATTGAGAACAACCCCAATTTAGAAAGTTTCATGAGAGACTCTGATTTGGAAGGTAGAAGTTTCAACAACTTCATGAAGGATGCCAGCACACTCAGCAGTGTGTTTGGACATGCGTTTATAATGGTAAGCAAGCCTCAGACCAATGCTCGAACCAGAGCAGAAGAACTAGGACAGAGTGTTCGACCATATGTTAGCCTGATCTCACCCATGAATGTGGTAGATTGGAATTGGCTGCGAACTGAGAATGGTGTCAGTTACATCAACTACATGAAGATCGTGGAAGACAATGATGATGGTAGGACCAGCACAGTGCGTGAATGGACTGATGAACGGATCCGCACGTATCAGGTAGACTTCACACAGCAGATGGCAAAAGAAGAGACTGTGCAACCAAACACATTCGGACGTGTTCCTGTTGTGGTGTTGTATTCACAGCGTGGTATGCAACGTGGATTTGGTATCAGTGACATAGAAGATGTTGCCACAGCACAACGTGCAATCTACAACTTCAATTCAAACATTGAAGAAGGTATTAGGCTAGGCACACACCCTAGTCTGGTTAAAACAGTAGGCACAGAAGCCATTGCAGGTGCAGGATCAATTGTGTTGATGGAAGACAACATGGATCCAGGCTTGAAGCCATACTTGTTGGAACCATCAGGCAACAGCATCAACAGCATACACCAAAGCATTGAACAACAGGTAAGTGCTATTGATCGCATGGCAAACCTAGGCAGTGCCAGAGCACAGCAGGTAAGCCAATTGAGTGGCATAGCAATGGAGACAGAGTTTCAAATGCTCAGTGCCAGACTGTCAGACAAAGCAGACAACCTGGAACTGTGTGAAGAAAACATCTGGAGCCTGTGGGCACAGTATGAGAACTCAGTGTTCAACGGCACCATAGACTACCCAAACAGTTTCAATGTTAGAGACACTGAACGTGAACTCAAGCAGTTGGAACTTGCCAAGAACACAGTGAGCGATCCTGCTCTGTACACAGTGATAGACACTCAGATTGCACAGTTGTTGGACGTGGAAGACTATGAGTACACAGACCCCACACCACAATTTGAAACACACACCATGACCAGCCCAGATGGGACACTAACAGTCACGGTAACCACACAGGCTCAACATCTGAGTCTAACTGCACAAGGATACACACATGATGAGTAAAGAACTCAAGGCCCAATTTGACACACATGAAGCAGTTTGTGCAGAGAGATGGCAACACACAGTCAGCAGGATCAAACGATTAGAAACCATCATGATTGGTACTGCAGGAACAACCATTGTGTTGTTGTTGAGTCTGGTTGTCAAAGGATTCGCATAATGGCAAAGTACTATGGTAAAGAATGCAAAGGACCAGGGTGTGCAGGACACAAAGCAGGTGCACGTTATGTTAGAGCAGGTGGACGTACCCTAACCCGGAGCAGTGCCAGTTTCAATTCAGGCATGCGAGTCGCACAAAAGCAACTACGCAAACGGGGCACAGTTACCAGAATGGCTGTGCGCAAAAGGAGTAGATAAGTAAAATGGTAACCAAGGAGAAAACCATGCCATATCACAAAAAGAAGAAGAAAAAGACTCAAATGAAGCCAAGAAAGTAACATTTGGCTAAATAAACAAAAGAGAAACTCAACTCATTAACTAGGAGGTATGCTTAACAATGGAGCAAGAAACATTGGCAACAGAAACACAGGCAACTGACGCCTTAGAATCTTCAGTAGAAGAAAGTCAGGACCAGAGGAACTACAGTCAAAAAGAATTCGACGATGCAATGGCAAAAACCAGAGCAGCCGCTGAACGACGTGCCCTAAAACCTTATCAGGATCTAGGCGATCTAGACGAATTACGCAACTACAAGTCAGAACTTGAACTGCGTCGTGTAGAAGAACAGAAGTCACGTGGTGAATACGACGAAATCATAAAAGACTTAGCCTCACGCAAGGATGCAGAAATAGCCAAGCGTGATGGTGTGATAGCACAATATCGCATAGAAACTCCCCTAACAGAAGCGGCCGCACGATACAAAGCAGTTGCTCCAGACCAGGTCAAAAGCCTGTTGAGGAACAATGTTAGACTCGCAGAGTCAGGTGATGTAGAAGTGGTTGATGAGTCAGGGTCAGTGAGATACACTGACAACGGAGATCCCATGCGTGTTGATGACCTTGTGCGAACATTTTTGGATACCAATCCACATTTTGTTAGTGCAGGACCTAGCACCACAGCCAGCCGTAACAGCATCCAAACCAGCAGTGCTGAGGCACCTGACGTGTCCAAATTGGATATGAGCAATCCTGAGCACAGAAAACAATATGCTGAATGGCGCAACAAAAGAAATCGTCGTTAAGCATAGCCAATTACTTACTAGGAGATTCTAAAAATGGCTAACAACACAACCATCAACAGTGAACTATTTACAAACCTGTTGACAGAAGCACAATTTGCAATGTACGAAAACAGCATTGCTCGTCAATTGCTCACAACATTTGACGCACCAGCAAACGCAGGAAAAGTATTACAAGTTCCTGTGTACGCATCAGTGGCAGCAACAGCACTAACAGAAGGTACAGCACCAAGTGCCGCAGACACAAACACAACATCAGTATCAATCACAATGGCTGAAATTGGTACATACTTCCAAATCACAGACCTATTACGTGACTCAGCACAGCGTGACGTTATCGCTGACTTGGGCGCACAAGCAGGTCGTGCTATTGGTGAGAAGATGGACACTGACGTGTTTGCACTTTTCAACAGTATCACAGCAAGTGTTGGTACAGAAGATAGTGCAATCACTGTTGATGTGATCATGGAAGCAATTGCAACACTTAGAGCGGCAAAAGTAACAGGCCCTATTAGTGCTGTTATTGGTCCTCGTCAGGCATTGCAACTCAAGAAAGCATTGTACAACGCAGGTGGTACAGTTGCTACAGCAAATGGCTACGGCGCATCAGTTCTTGAGCGTGGTTTCATTGGCATGTTGGGCGGTTGCTCAATCTATGAGTCAAGTTTGGTTAAGTCAGACTTGGACACTGATAGCGACACAGAACTAAACATGGTTGGTGCAGTATTTTCACCAACTGCTTTAGGTCATGCTATGCGTGGTGGAATTGTCATGGAAGACCAAAGACAAGCCAGCGCACGAGCAACTGACGTTATGATGAGTGCTGTAACTGGACAAGCAATCCTCCAGAACAGTCACGCTGTTAAAATCGTTGGATCAGCAACCGACGGTTAAATAGATTCTGTTTCGAGAGCGGCAGAGTCGTTATTAAGCACACAGGGACTTCGGTCCCTGTTTGTTTTTATGCTAAATAACATTACACGGCAAATAGGATTTGCCTGTTTTGATAAAGGAAGGACCTTATGACATACGCAACCGTTGACGACCTATTAGTCGTTGAACCTACTATACTTGAGTACGGACAACTGGATTTTGACACACAACTTGCACAATCAGAAGTTGAAGTTAACAGAGTTTTAGCAGTTCGTTGGTGGCCCTCTTATCAAAAACAACTACGCATAGACATCACCATCCGCGGTGACTTTGTAAAACTAGACTCCACAAAATTAGATCCTACGCAATGGACAAAGGCTACTGTTTATCACGCCTTGGCTTATCATATCTGTCCTAAACTAACAAAATTTGAACCTGATTCAGACCGCTTTGGTGAAATGATGAAGTATTACCAAGGACGCTTTGAACACGAAATGGATCTGAGTATCCGTGAAGGTGTTCACTATGACATTGATGATGATGGTGTCTTCTCAGACGAAGAAGGCCAGCCAGACACGTACCTAAGGCTACGTAGATGAGTGCCTCACCAGGTCTGCGTGAACAGATAGTCATAAACACAGCCACCATCCTAAGCCAACGTGCAGATCCTGGCTTTGTGTTGGTCACCCGTGAGCCATTTGATGTGGCAGAATTGGCCATTACACAATTTCCCAGCATATTGATCAGTTTCAACTCAGAAACAAGAGAAACAGTAAGCATGGGAGCACCTGCTGTGGGCAGACGGGCAGGCGAAATTACCTTGGATCTACGTGTGTTTTTGCGTGGCAATGAACTTGATAAAAAACGCAATGCCGCTATTGCCGCCGTAGAAGACGCACTGGAATCAGACAGATATTTGGACCTAAGGAGTTCAGGCGTGTTAGACAGCCAAATAACCACTATTGAGACACAGGATAGACAACCACCACTTGCAGAAGTGCTGATGAGTTTTGTGGTCTCATACAATTACTTGAGAGGATCACAAGCATGATAGTAGATGCAGGCACAGTGGGCATGGTATGGAAACCAGCACAACCACAACAACAACCAACACAACAGGAGGAACAACATGCCAAAGATGAAAAATAACGGAGTAGTTCGTGAAGTTTCACCAGAAAATGAAAAAGAATATCAGGCAGCAGGCTGGACACTAGCCACTGCCAAAACCAAATCTTCAGCGGTGCGAGCCAAAGAGGTAGCAGTGGAATCATTCTCTGCGAATCCTGTGTCACCAGGAATAAAACAAAGTGACACACAAGTCGTGTCAGACAACTTAACTAAAGGAGATGAGTAATGGCAACTTTAACAGGCAACGACGGATCTGTGATTATTGATAGCAACACATTGGCCGCAGTCCGCAACTGGAGTGTAGATGTAACTTCAGACACAATTGAATTCACCACCATGAAAGATGCATCACGCCAGTATGTAAAAGGCATGAGCAGTTACACAGGCAGTGCTGACATTTATTTTGACAGCACAGAGTTCGCCGCTGATAACGTGTTTAATCCAACCAATGGTACTGTGGGCGCCGCAGGCGTAGCCGCAAAACTATACTTGGACGAAGACGCCGCAAATGACGTGTTGATTTTTGCCAACAGCATCATTGTTACAGGCTACAGTGTTACCAGTAGCATGGACGGAATGGTTGAAGCATCAATATCATTCCAAGGCAATGGAGCAATTGGTTACAGCAACACAGGCGTCAACTAATCCATTATGGCAAAACTGTTGCTACAGGTAAAAGGTTTACCCCAGACAATGAAACAGTTGAACAACACTGTTGAAAAGGTCATAACCCGTTTAGGCACTGAAGTACGTCAAGCACTTCGTGACAAGACACCTGTACGCACAGGCACTGCAAGACGTGGATGGACAAAACGTACTCGTGATAATGAAATCACAGTAGACAACTCGGTTCCTTATGTACCTTTCCTTGAGAAGGGTACATCAAGGATGCGAGCCGCAAATCAGGGACGTGGTATCATAGGACCTGCACTCAAACAAGTCAAAAGGACAAAAGTCAAATGAGCAAAATACTAGAAACAGCAACAGGACACTTCCGCAGTCAATTAGGCGGAGCAATGAGCAAAATTACAGTTGATGAATGGGGTATGGATATCTATTTCAAGACCATAACCACACTCAAAGAACAAAGCAAACTGGTTGAATTGGCAGGGTCAAACAAAACTGTTGAAGCATTGGTAGAAAGTTTGATCATCAGAGGCAGAGACGCAGAAGGCAAGCGCCTGTTTACCAGTGCAGACAAGGTTACCTTTATGAATGAAGTTGACCCAACAGTATTGATTAGAGTAGTAAGTGAAATGAACGAAGCGATTGACTCAGTAGAAAAGGCAACAGATATCGAAAAAAACTAACAAAGGACCCAGATCTAATGTTCATGTACAGATTGGCAAAGGATCTGGGTCGCACAGTAGAAGATATTACAGAAATGAGCACACAGGAATTTCGTGGTTGGGCAACATTTTATAAATGGGAATATGACGAATCCAAACGTGCAAGCAAGAGAGCATAAAAGGAGCCAACAGTGGCAGATACAGTAACAGTTAAACTAAAAGGTGACGCTAGAGACCTGAACAGCAAGTTGGCAAAAGTCCAACGTGGTCTTGCAGGTGTTCACAAAAGCAGTGCCTTAGCCCGCAAAGGACTAGGCAGCATAGGAAAGACTGCTGTTAGGGTAGGCAACGCACTTGTAGTAGCCAGCACAGCACTTGCGGCTTTTGCCACAGCCGCTGCCGTGCGCAGCATCATCAGTGTCACCACTGAGATGGAAGGATTCAGAGCACAGTTAACCACCTACCTTGGTGATCAGAGACTGGCAAACGCAGAGATGGAACGTCTGGGTAAATTAGCCAACAGTTTACCACAGGACATTGGTGACCTAACACAAGCATTTGTGGTGTTCACACGTTTTGGTATTGGTACCAGCAATGACGAAATGACAGCATTTGCAAACATTGCGGCTGCCAACTCAAAGAGCGTAGCACAGTTTGCTGAAGCAGTTGCAGACAGTTTAACAGGTGAGTTTGAACGATTAAAAGAGTTTGGTATCAAGGTATCACAGGAAAACGGTAAATTCATAGGTAGGATTGGCGACGATGTGGTAGCAGTAGGAACCAGTGCGTCAGACCTAACCAAACAACTCACAGCACTTGGTCAAGAAAATGGACGTTTTGCAGGTGCGGCAGCCGCACAAGCAGATACACTGGGCACAGCACTCAGCAACCTGAGAGGTAGCCTGTACCTTGCCGCAGACGCTGTAGGACAAGGTGGATTTGGTGCGGCAATAGCAGAAGCCGCTAGACAAGTCACAGACTATATCACCAACAATGAAGAGTTGGTACGACAACTAAGTGTTGACTTAACCACAGCGTTTATATTCTTAAAAGATGTACTCAAGGTGGTAATTGCCAACATTGACCTGTTGGCGTATGCATTTATTGCATTGATTGCAATATCAATTGGTGCTAAGATTGCCGCTATTGCAAGTGTACTAGGCAGTGTGTTGGCAGGAGCACTGATATTGGCAACCAAGGCCGTGGTGTTGTTTAACCTGGCAATAAAACGCAATCCAATAATCTTTGGAGTCAGCATGGTAATATTAGGTATTACCAAAGTTGCTGGCAGTTTTGATGTGTTCAGTGAGGCCGCAAAAGGTGCCGCTGGAGGTGCTAAATTAGCAGGTGATGAAACAAATGACCTTGCCAAAGAACAAACCACATTCCAGAAAATCATGGCAGCAGGCAATGGACTGTTGGAAAGAGCATCAGGCGGAGTCAGTGATTTGAAACAGGCCTACGCAGAAGCCAGAGCAGAAGCACAGCGTTTTGCTGATGAAGCAGCCAAAAACAACAAGAGTTATTCTGCAACACAAATTGCCGCAATAAAAGCCGCAAAAGAAATAGAAAATAATGCCAAGGTAGACAAAGCGTATAGAGAAAAGCAACAAGGATACATTCAGACAGCCATGCTGGCTACTCAACAAGAGTTGGATCTTCAACAGAAAAGACTAGAGATGATCAACAACACTGCTGTTGAGATTGCGGCAGAAGAGGCTGTGATCAAAGCCGTGTCTGCAGCCAAGAAAGCCTATGCTGACATCACAGAAGAAACACTGCAACAGTTGGGTCAAGAAATGCGTGACAGAACCACGTTGATAGAAACAACCAAGGCACAGATTGCATTGGAAACACAACTTGCGGCAGCCAGACTCACCGCAGGCGATGCATTGGGTGGTAGTATAGCCACACAAAAGAGAGAAATTGAAGAACTTAACAAACTTATGAGTCAGACACAGGGCGACCCAGGTGAGTTGACAGGTGTGTTGTTGCAAAAAGAAAAGCAGTTGAGGAAAGAAATCTTAGAACTGATTGGTGCAGGTGCAGGTGCACTGGAAAAACAACAGGAAATTGAGATAGACAGGATTGAATATCTCAGAGATCAACAGATAATCAATGCTGAAGAAGCAGGACGTGCGGTTGCACAGATAAATCGCAAGTACGCAGACGAAATTCACGACTACAAGATCCAAAAAATGGAAGATGAACTGGCTCGTGAGTTGGAAATGAATGGTATTCGTACTCAACTTGGTGGCAAAGACGTAGAATTACTCAAAGTCAACAGAGAAACAGCCAAGAAGATTGCACGTGACAAAACAGAATTTGAAAAGAAGACAGAATTTGACAAAACACAGTTCTTCTTAGAACAAGGTGCCACAGTGTTCAATGCTCTTGGAGCACAGAATAGAAAAGCATTTGAAGCGGCAAAAGCCATGAACATTGCAGTGGCCATAATGAACACATACAGAGCGGCAACCATAGCACTTGCCAGTTATCCACCACCATTTAACTTTATTGCCATGGCAGCCAGCATTGCCACAGGCTTTGCACAAGTAGCCGCAATCCGAAGTCAGCAGTTTTCAGGAAGAGCCCTGGGTGGTGGTGTTATGGGTGGCGGTAGTTACCTGGTTGGTGAGCGTGGTCCAGAGATCTTCTCACCAGCCACCAACGGTGGCATCACTAGAAACTCAGATATCAACAGTGGCGGAACCACTGAAGTGAACTTTACTATAGTGGCAAATGACACCAGAGGCTTTGATCAATTGCTAACTGAACGCAGAGGTTTGATAACACAGATTATTGCTGATGCTAACCTAGAAAGAGGACGTAGATAATGGCTGATGTAGCACAAACATTCCCCACAAATCCAGGTTTTACCACAGTGGACTTTTCAACAGTATCACCAGGTATAACCACAGAAACCAACAGTGGCAAGATACGTAGAGCAGGATTTGGACACAGTTTCTACACATTCACAGTTAGATATCCAAGTCTAACCTATGATCAAGCACAAACCATACAAGGATACATCAACAGAACAGCAGGACAACTAAACAGTTTTGAAATAGTGTTGCCTGTGATAAGTGAAAGTCGTGCTACAGAAAAGTCAGCGACTGCAACACTGCTAACAGATTACAACAGTGGCGCAACACGTGTTACAGTTACAGGACTAACATCAGGTGACGAAATACTACGTGCAGGTGACTACTTCAAGTTTGACAATCACACCAAGGTGTATCAAACAGCCAGCACAGTCACAGCCAATGCGGCAGGACAAGCAGACATAGACTTTGGTGGCATGCTGGTAAATTCAGTATACTCAGGCAATGTTGAAGTTGTACGTGACACTGTGCCTTTTACCTGCATAATTGATAGTGACACAGTGGATGTGAGTTACAACGCAGGCAGTATCACCAGTATTGCATTAGACCTGCGTGAGGTTTGGTAAATGAAAACCTTTAGCACAGGTGTACGCACAGAAATGTACAGGGATCATTTCATTGCAATTGATCTTGTGAGGATTGATCTAAGCACACCACTGTATTTGGCAAGTGGCGGACTTAACCTGGTGTTTGACGGCAATGAATACACTGCACAAGGTGACTTTATTGGTTTCTCAAGACTCAGTGAAGACTTTGACATCAAGGTCGGCAAGTTTGAAATCTTTCTAAGTGGCGTAAACACCACCACAGTAAATACATTTGTTAACGATGATTTTGAAGGCAGTCGTGTGCGAGTTTACAAGGCATTCTTGGACTTGGACACTGGCGCTGTGGTAGACAGTCAACCTGTGTTGATGTTTGATGGACAGATATACAATGCACAGATATCAGAAGGGCAAAAAACTTGTCAGATAAACGTGGAGTGTTCAAGCCTGTTTGCAGACTTTGAACGCATTGCAGGACGCAAAACCAATTCAGGTTCCAATCACCTGTTTCAAGGCACAACTGCAGACAAGGCTTTTGACAAAAGTGGTTTTGTTGGCACAGAAGAATTCAGATGGGGCAGAAAATAATGCAGGTTAAACCAGTAACACCACAAGACTTAGATCAGACATTGAACACCTTAGAACAGTACTGGGGTCACCTGGAAGACTATGACCAAGATTCAGCAACTGATACTGTTACAACCTACAGTGCCCAATATCATTACACCTGGCTCAATTGGTGGGAAGATGGTGAGGTGGTAGGATTTGTTGGAGGCTACTTGGGTACCTTACCTTGGAATGATTCAGCAATCACAGGCTACATTACCTGTTTGTACTGTGAGCCAGAATACCACAGTGCAGAGGCCATGCAAGATCTTGTGGATTACTTTGCACAGTGGGCAATGGACGCAGGTGCAAAAACTTTAGAATTTAGATTAGAAGCACAACTACACAGCAGTGTACCTGAGATCAACACCAGTGTCAGGGAGATAAACTAATGGGTATTTTCAGTAAGGTTTTTTCACCTGTAAAGAAAATTGTAAAAAGTGTAATTGGAGTTGTTAAGAGTGTTGTAAAGGCTGTTGTGAACATTGCCACCAGTGTTGTGGATTTTGCATTACAGTTGTTCATGCCAGACATACCAGGCATTGATGGGGCAAACGAAGCCGCACGACAACAAGGTGTATTGATACAAAAGCAGGGCAGTGACGTAAACATACCATTGCTGTATGGTTTTAGAAAGTTGGCCGGCACAATTGTGTACATGGAAACAGGAAGCACCAACAATAAATTTCTTTGGGTGTCATACGTGTTCGCTGAAGGACAAGTAGAAGGACTTAAAGAAATTTTCATTGATGATGTTCAATTGAACAGCAAGTACATCAGTCAACTCAATGGTGGAGCCACCGTGAGTGTTGATGAAGGCAAGTACTCAGGTCGTGTGAAGATGCGTTTTTCACCAGGTGTGTACAACGCAGACCCAACCACCAGCACACTCAACACCAGTGTGCGTTCTGATGTGTTTGACGGTGCACCCAGTTTTACCACAGACATGCACTACAATGGTTTAGCCACACTGTTTGTTAGATATGAATTTTTTCAAATAAACACACAAGCAGATGCAGACAACAATCCGTTTTCAGGGTCAGTGCCCAAGGTACAGGTAAACATGTTGGGCAGACGAGTAGCCAGTTTGGTTACCACAGACTCAGAAAGTTTTACCTATGGTGGGGTAGGCTATGTAGAAAGATACAGCACCAATCCTGCAGAGTGCCTGTTGGATTATTTGCGTAATCCACGCTATGGCAAAGGACTAACCAACACAGAAGTTGACTGGGCAAGTTTTAGAACCTCAGCAGGCAAACTCAACACAGTGGTAGAATACACTGCAGGCACCACAGGTGAGATATGCAGTATAAATGCTGTGATGGGAACCGACCAGACCTTAACCAACAATGTTAAGATCATGTTGCATGGTATGAGAAGTTACATGCCTTATGTTCAAGGTGTGTACAAACTGCGGGTTGAAGACGCAGGAGACCCCACAGATATACTCAGTGGCGTGGCTGTTATCAGTGCTATTGCCACAACAGATCCAACACTTACCAGCAATGACCTAACCAATACATACATTGACATACAGGGCGATATCAACTATTCAGGTATTGAGCGTAGTGCCAAATACACACAGGTGTTGGTCACCTATGTGGATCCACAGCAGAGTTTCTCAAATCAACAGGTGGCGTTCCCAGAAACAGAAGCAGAACGCCAAACATTCATCACAGCAGATGGCGGTAGAGAAAACACCCTGCAGGCTACCATGGGTACCATAACCAATAGATTTATAGCATTGGACTTTGCAAGACTAATGTTCAACAAGAGCAGACAGCAGGAAACCTGCAGTATCACAGTCAGCACCAGGGGTATGGAACTGGAGCCTGGTGATATAATCAGAATACAAGGCACCATACTAAACTTTGACACCACGCCATGGCGTATTGTTAGTTTAGAATACAATGATGACTACACAACCAAATTGGGCTGTGTACGCAATCCTGAAGGCATATACCCGCACACTAGATTGAACGAAGCAGATGTAATAAGTGGACTGTTCCGCCCAGATGGCGCTACCATCATAACACCCACAATACCAGGGTCCGCTCCGCCAAGAACAGTGGTGCATGATGACACAGGCAACAATGACACAAACCCAACACCAACTGACACAGACCAAACAACTGGCAATGTTGCACTACCTGATGTGGTAGTAGACTCACCTGTGGTAGACAGCACACCTGAACCTGCACCAGAAGTCACAGTGTTGGACACAGTGATTGACTTTGGACAAATAACATTTACCAATGATGACTCAGGACAGATATACGGAACTATAAATTGGTTGCAACCAGACCATCCACAGTATGACAGTCTTGACATATATTTTAAAATATTCAACAGCACAACCTGGACATACCTGACCATCAGTGACAAACCAGGACCTGGTAAAAACATCACTGCTGATATTGGCCCGTTGTTCTTGGGTACTAATCCACTTTATGATTTACGTGCTAGGGTAAAGTACAGCACAGGTGACGTCAGCACACTGTTTGTGAGTACGCAATTCACAGTGAGTGCAACCAGTGGTGCCACACAGGACATCAAAGAGTTCATACAAATTGATCAGGGCAACTTTATTGAACAAGTAGAAGTAGATCAAGCAACACGCCGTGATGATAGGATCCAATGGACAGCAACCATGGCAAGTCTTGGCAGTGTGGGCGTTGACAGAAGCATGAGTTTTGAGATAGCACAAGACAGTTTGATCACCGCACCCAATCCAGACATACAAGGATACACGGTGTACTTCAAAACCATAGCAGACACCTTTTACACCAGAACACCGGTAGACTTTCCTGTGAGTTTTGTACCAGGCAGTAGCAATACACAAACATTCCCAGGAGATTTGGGAGTGTCAGGTGGACCCACCCTGTATGATTTTGTATTGCGCCTAAGATACAAAGACGGCACAGAAAGCAGTCAGCAGTTGAGGAAACAGATACGCATTGAATCACCTACTGCTACATATCCATACACAGCAACCGCAGGTCTAAGCAGTACAAATGAAAAGATATCAGCATTTAGTTTTCAGACTGTTGACCAAGCACCACCAGGTGCAGTTGCCAGTGCGCTGGACACTGTATTGGGTATCAGAGGCATAAACGAAGATGTCACAGGTGGTGTTAAAAGCATTAGACTACTGTTGGAACCACCTGATGCCGCAGATCTTGACACATATCGTGGAGCAAAGATATCATACAGACCAGTGGTACCAGGTACCAACCCACCACTGAAAAGTTTTGTGGACAAACAACAGCAGAATTCAGCAGGCACAATTGGTCCTATATTCATAAACAACATTGATTTTGATCAGACATATGAAATAATCATTACACCACAGGTTAGTTCAGGTGGTAGTGTGGTAAACGCCACGTCAAGCCTGTTTGGCACTGGTTTTGTACACAACAGACAAAGCAGTCAAGACTATCCTGCGGATGCCAATTGGCTAAACAGTTTCAACATGATAAAACTGGATACCAACACAGCACTGAAACAAAGTGAGCAGGCGTTTGACCCAGCAGACCCCACAGTGAGTGTTATCAGTTGCCGCAACGTGCAGAACAGTCAACCAGATGGCACAGGTACACGACGTACTGGTGCAGGCACATTTGAATTAACAGATTTCATAGAATTGAAAATTGACAAGAGTGATATCTCAGGTTTTGTCAAACTGCATGTGTATAGAAGAACCAGGCCTACAGCAACTGGTGGTTTTAGTGTAGCCAAATATTTTGGTACAGGTGGACAGTGGGAACACATTGAAGTTGATGACACCAGCAATCCACCAGTGGGTGATATCACAACCATTAACCTTAGGGGAGCCATCAGAGAAGACTTGGAATTCAGTTCAAAGTTTCAGGTAAGTGGCAATGAACGTGACCCAAGACGTTTCAACAACATCAAAATACCAGCACCTATATTGATTAATCAGGGTAGTTTACTACCATTAGAAACCAGACTGGGCAAAACAGAATTGTTGTTGATAGTAGAAACCACAGGCAGTGTGATTAGCGATCTTGCTACACACCTGGATGGTAAAAACACACACACGTTTGACAATGATTGGTTAACACCCAACAGACCAGAGATACAGGAGTGGGCAAAGTACAACACAGACTATGATTCAGGATTCTTTAGACGAATTGACGAAGCAAGATCGCCTGTGGCAGTTACAGGGTTGGCAATTACCTCACAAATTCCCAACACCAGTAGGAGTCTAGCGTATCCAACACTCACACCCACACTGATATAAGGTACACACATGACCATAGCCAACACAACTAGCCAATTTGACACCACACTAGGATTTATCATACCAGAAAACACTGGTACTTGGGCAGACTTCAGTGGCGAAACCTGGGCAGACTGGACACAGTGGATAAATGCACCTGCAGATCCTATGGTGCACTCATTACCACCCACAGACCTAACCTCAAATGTGTACTTTAACCTAACCACTAAAGCAAGTGTGGTAGGCAACCTAACCTATGATATACATGTGAGTCAGACAGGTTTATTTGCAGGCGAAGAAGTCACAACCACAATAACTGCACCAGCACCAGGTGAAGTCACAGGCAACCTGAGTGCGTTTTATGGTCGATATGTTTTGGTACAAGCAAATGTTGCCAGTACCAGTGGACTTACCAGTTTACACAGCCTGTCATACCAGGTCACAAACGAGCCTTTTGAGATTCGTTTGAATGATTTAGACCTTGGTGAACTCACAGCCAATGGCAATGCATACATTGTGCCCTTGGGCAAAACTGTAGGCGCTGTTACCAACATGCAAACCACACCAAGCCTAAGTCCGAGTGGCAATGTGTTGATAACCAATACAATCAGCAAAGACAGAAACGCACCCACTGTGGGAGTGTACTATCTCACCACCGACGGTAGTAGCACACCTGCTGTGAGATATGTAACTGAAGGCTATGCAGTCACTGACTACTTTGACGACACAGAAGCCACTGGTGGAGTAAGCGGAATGGCAGCGGCAACTGAAGGACAGTTTGATGCTGTGGTGAATTGTTTGCCACCACAGGGAAGAGATCGCAACAACCTTGTAACTTTATAAATACACCTAGAGGATTTAGAAATGGCATTTCCAACAACACAAGTTAGTACAACAAATTTAGACAGTAGTGCAGATGATCCAAGTCTTGCTAGAGCAGACCTACTGGATGCTGTTCAAAAACTGAACACCATCATTGACGAAGGTGGCACAGCACAAGGCGTGGCCTTGTTGGATGCATCAGGTGAACTAACAGGTTCACAAATACCAACAACTATTTCAGCAAGTGGTACACAAACCATTTCGCCAACCAGTGGTATTGTAGCACTGCAAGACAGACTTAGACTCACAGCATTGAGCAACAGTCAAATAACCAGTCTAGCCACCCCACAATTGGGTGATGTTGTGATTGCCAGTAACATATCAGTAGATCAAGGCTCAGGTGTAGCCTTTTATGATGGTAGCAACTGGCGTGCAATTGGTTTTGGCAACGTAGCCTTATCAGGAAATGTACAATTCTCTTCAATTACATAATGAGGAGTAGCACATGTCAAGGAACAAATGGGACGAGGTAGCCGGAATACTGATCAGGTTGGATCACTTCAACAGCAAGATAGATAAAAATGGACCAAACGGATGCTGGGTGTGGACTGGCACGTTTAGCAATATTGGATATCCATTTGTAGGTATCAGAGAACTTGAAACTTACAAACATAAAATGGCAACAGCGCACAGAATTGCCTTGAGAATGAAACTGGGCAGAGCAATTGCACCAGGCATGAATGCCAATCACACCTGCCACAACAAAGCCTGTGTTAATCCTGATCATTTAGAAGAAGGCACACAGAGAGAAAAAATACACAGCATGATTGCTGATGGTTATAGAATTGGTGGCCATGTTGCTAAAGGTACCAGTTATCAACCAAGATACGAAAAAGACAAGAACAGAACCTACAAATACTCAGAAGAAGAAATACAGTGGATCCGCACTTCTCCTAGTAGAGACATCGCAGAACGATACAATCTACCTCCTGGCCGAGCCAGCACCATGAAGCACAATTTTAAAAGAGAATACAAGTGGCTACCTTTGCCAGAGGATAAATAAAAGTAAGACAGGACACCTGATTGACGGCCATGTCTTAGTATTCCTTATACAAATACTTGGGTGTCCTGGCTTGCTTTTTCCTTTTCATCACAAACCAAAATGGACAACAGTGTGTCCATTTTGTTTGACTTGAACTTCAAGTGTGTGTAAAATATACGTTATTGCTTGGATGTGGTATCCGAGACAATAAATACATATGCTTTGTATGCTTTAAAAAACACCTGCCGTATTCTCCTAAAGGTACATTCAGATGTTTTTATAGCCCTGCTTATACGCCAGGGCTTTTTTTTGTCTGTAGATTCAACAACTTACACGCCTGGTTGACCATTTGCCCGAAATCGTCTAATATAGCACTTGTAGTATGTTTTTGACGACATAACAATAACATACTATGTTATGTTTAGGTTTGCCCTGTAAATTGCCTCCTCAATTTACAGGGTTTTTTTTGTCTGCAAAATCAATGACCTATAACCCATTGATTATAAACACCCAATAGTTGCCAAAAATGGTTGGAAAATTTTCCTAATCATGCAATAATACTGATACTGTCTAAAAAGTAGACAGCAACACTTTAGGAGAATAGCAATGACAACATTAGAAAAGATTAGAGCAACACAATTCAACCAAGACAGTTTAGCAGACTTGGTTCTAGCACCACTGACCCTCAGAGTATGTTACAGTTATGATCACACCCGAGAACAGCAGATTGTTGATCATGTAGACTACCCTACAGTAGAACACACGCTAAAACATTTTGCTCGTGTAGGTGCTACAGTACACACCATATACACCATATCAGACCAGTTACTGGTGTATACAGCACACAAAAAATAATCCTAACAAAATCAAACACTTACAACTAAGCCCTTGTTTTTACAGGGCTTTTTTTTGGCAAAAATAGGTCGACCTTTTGGACAAATCTCCCTATAATACGTATTGTAGTATGCAGTTATGGATACTAGTTTTAATTTAACTTTAGGAGATTTATTATGCAAGTAGAAACAATCAAGTTTGACCATGTTAATGATAATGTTGAAAACGATCAAGATTTTATGTTTGGTCAGAAGTTAGTAGGGATACAATATGATTTAGTTAAACAGTATGGTTTAAAATTAACTATTTCTCCGCTAAGCCCTGCTGTTCCGTTTTCAGAGGAAATTTTAAGCAATTTTGCAGGTGATCTTGATTATGGCATAGAAAACACTGAAATTCTAACCAAGTAACACAACCACAACGCAGGGGGTCTTCCCCCTGCACTTAACTTTAGGAGATACACAATGATAGCAAGAATGTGGGACACACAGCAACAAGACACACGAATCAAATTTCGTGAACTGTTAGAACTACGCAGTAAAGTCATTGATGACTTTATCGCAGACAGCGTACTTGCAATCAGTATAAGAACTCATGGGTTGGCTATGATGACACAACCGCGTGATGCAGAAGAGAGTCAACGACTGTTCGGTGTTGCAAGACTTGCACAACGAGTAGCAGAACAAATGGAGGTCCGTGATCCCACATATGCATACTCTGTTGCAGACGTGCTAGAATTTGCACATGTTGAATTGAACCTGGAGACACTGTAACATCAGGCTCCTACAGTAGTCATAAAACACACAAAAGCGACACAACTGTGCCGCTTTTGTTACTTTTACAGCAGTCAAAGGCACACAATTTCAACAAGGTATACATACATACACGAAAGGAGAAAAACATGCGTTTAATGATCATATTTTTATTATTGGCAACCGGCATTGCCGCAGCGGCAAACTTACCAAGAACAGTGATTACTTCAGAGGGTACATACATCATAGTGCCTAACAGCATAACAGGCGAAACCATGGCAATTATCAAGACCAGCCGAGGCAAACACTCAAAATGATTGCATTTTCCACGGTTTTTTGCTAAAATACATAAATAATATTCTAAGGGATGGCACTAGTTCAAGACAGTGTGAATGATATGGCTAAGAAATCAAGTACTGCCATCCCTTAGATGAGTTTACAATTGTATAAGGAATCAGCAGCATGGCAACCCGGTTTAATCTCAAGACTCC
>Ga0222687_1000101_pt1 | contig 24911 bp, 25 predicted proteins | sample AntAcemetage1163_FD_179837 | JGI IMG/M metagenome (GOLD analysis project Ga0222687, IMG submission 179837) | Saline water microbial communities from Ace Lake, Antarctica - #1163 | ecosystem: Environmental > Aquatic > Non-marine Saline and Alkaline > Saline | place: Antarctica: Ace Lake...
CCTGCGCGCATCGGTCACCGGCGAGATCGTGATGGATAATGTCGAGGTCGGCGAGGATGCGCTGTTGCCCGGCGTGCAGGGGTTGAAAGGGCCGTTCGGCTGTCTGAACCGTGCGCGCTACGGCATTGCATGGGGTGTGATGGGGGCTGCGGAAGCCTGTTGGCATGCCGCACGCCAATATGGGCTGGACCGCAAGCAATTCGGCAAGCCTTTGGCGCAGACCCAGCTGTTTCAGAAGAAACTGGCCGATATGCAGACCGAGATCGCGCTTGGCACGCAGGCCGCCCTGCAACTGGGCCGTTTGATGGAGACGGGCCGCGCAGCACCCGAGATGATCAGCCTGATGAAGCGCAACAATTGCGGCAAGGCGCTGGATATCGCGCGGGCGTCGCGTGACATGCATGGCGGCAACGGCATTTCCGAGGATTTCCAGATCATGCGCCATATGGTCAATCTGGAGACGGTCAACACCTATGAAGGCACCCATGACGTGCATGCGCTGATCCTTGGGCGGGCGCAGACTGGGTTGCAGGCGTTTTTCTAGACCGCAGGAAAGGGATGGTCAGCGCAATCACGATTGTGTAATTGCACTGCCATGCCCGATAAAAACCTGACCAGCCTGACGATCCGCCGCCCCGATGACTGGCATCTGCATCTGCGCGATGGTGCGATGCTGCGCGCGGTTCTGCCTGAAACCGCGCGCCATTTCGCCCGCGCCATCGTCATGCCCAATCTGGTGCCGCCCGTGGTGACGGGCGCGCAGGCAGCTGCCTATCGTGACCGGATCATGGCGGCGCTGCCCGAGGGTATGGATTTCACGCCGCTGATGACGCTTTACCTGACAGAGGCGACCGACCCCGCAGATGTGCGCGCAGCCCATGCCGCTGGGATCGCCACGGCGGTCAAGCTCTACCCTGCCGGGGCCACGACCAATTCGGCATCGGGTGTGCGTGACTTTGAAAAGGTTCGCCCAGTGCTAGAGGCGATGGCCGAGATCGGCATGCCGCTATGTGTGCATGGCGAGGTCACCAACCACGATATCGACATTTTCGACCGCGAGGCCGTTTTCATCGACAAGATCCTCAAGCCGCTGCGCAAGAAAGTGCCGGATCTCAAGGTCGTGATGGAACATGTGACCACGCAGGATGCTGTCGATTATGTGCGCGACAACCCGAAAAATCTGGCTGCCACGATGACCACGCATCACCTGATCATCAACCGCAACCATATTCTGGCCGGTGGGATCAAGCCGCATTTCTATTGCCTGCCCGTTGCCAAGCGGGAAACGCACCGGATTGCCTTGGTGCAGGCGGCGGTGTCGGGGGATAAACGGTTTTTCCTTGGGACTGATTCAGCACCCCATACCGATGATGCAAAGCTGCAAAGCTGCGGTTGCGCGGGAATATTCACCGCGACCAATACCATGTCCTGCCTGGCCGAAGTGTTCGATGTCGCGGGCGCGTTGCGCAAGCTTGAAGCTTTCACCTCGCTCAACGGGCCGATGTTTTACGGCCTGCCGCCGAATGAGGCGACGATCACCCTGACCAAGGGCGACCCTGTCCCCTATCCCGACAGGATCGAAACCGGCGACGGTCCTGTGACCCTGTTCAACCCAGGGTTCGATCTGCACTGGCGCGTGACGGGCTGACGCCCGGCGCTCCGCGCGGGGGATATTTATACTCGAACGATGAGAAAGCGACTGCCATGATCCCCTCCTGCTATCCTGACAAGGCTGAAATTGCACGGCTGAGCGCCTCTATGCTGCTGGAAATCGGCGCAATCGCCTTTAATGCGCGCGAGCCGTTCACCCATGCATCGGGCAAGAAAGCACCGACCTATGTGGATTGCCGCAAGCTGATTTCATTCCCGCGCATCCGGTCCACGCTGATGGATTTTTTGTCCGTCACGATCATGCGCGAGGCGGGTTTCGAAGCCTTTGACAATATCGCGGGTGGCGAGACGGCGGGGATTCCGTTTGCCGCACTCGTGGCCGAACGGCTTGCGCTGCCGATGACCTATGTGCGCAAGAAACCAAAGGGATATGGGCGCAACGCCCGTATCGAAGGCGTGATGACCGAAGGCCAGCGCGTGCTCTTGGTCGAGGATCTGACCACCGATGGCGGATCGAAACTGTCCTTTGTCGATGCGATCCGTGAAACGGGGGCCACCTGTTGCGCGACGGCGGTGATTTTCTATTACGGGATTTTCGACGGCGTCGAACAGACGCTGGCCGATCATGGCGTGCAATTGCTGCATCTGTGCACATGGTGGGACGTGCTGGCCGAGGCCAAGGCGCGTGGCGCCTATGACCCCGAAACGCTGGCGGCGGTCGAGGCCTATCTGCATGATCCGGCGGGTTGGCAGCCGTCTGCCTGAACTTATCCACAGGCGGGCGCGCAAGAATCGCGCGCGCCCGATATCTGGTCGGGCAGCGTGCCGCGCCTGCCGCATCTGGTAGGCGGGTTGCAGCCATAGGCGTTATGCACCGCCTTATCCCGCCATCTGTCCACACAGTTATACAAGGTGAACTCCGCACCAAGGCCTGCTATGACATTGCGACATGCGAGGTAAGTGATGAACGAAATAGCGACCTTCAACGCGTCCGGCACGACAGGTGCCAGCGTCGATCTGATGCCCCATTCGATCGAGGCTGAACAACAGCTTTTGGGGGCGATCCTGACCAATAACGATATTTTCGACCGGGTCGCTGCGATCATCGGGCCGAAACATTTCTATGACCCCGTGCACGCGCGTATTTTCGAAACCGCCGCCACGCGAATTTCCAAGAACGCGCTGGCCAGCCCTGTCACGCTCAAGACCTTTCTGGAAGATGACGAGGGGCTGAAGGAACTGGGCGGGCCGGCCTATCTGGCGCGTCTGGCGGGGGCGGCGATTTCGGCCTTTGCCGCGCGCGATTATGCGCAGATGATCTATGATCTGGCGGTGCGCCGCGAATTGATCCAGGTGGGCCGCAACATCGCCGACAAGGCCGCCAAGGTCGATGTGGACAGCGAACCCAAAGACCAGATCGTCGAAGCAGAACAGGCGCTTTATGCGCTGGCCGAACAGGGCACGACCGATCAGGGGTTCCAGTCGTTCCTGCGCGCCGTCACCGATGCGGTGAATATGGCCAACGCCGCCTATCAGCGCGAGGGTGGCATGGCGGGCGTATCGACCGGGTTGATCGATCTGGACAAGAAACTGGGCGGTTTGCACAAATCCGACCTGCTGATCCTTGCAGGGCGTCCGTCGATGGGCAAAACCTCGCTGGCGACGAACATCGCGTTCAACGTGGCCAAGGCGTATAAGAAAGGCATCCTGCCCGATGGCACCGAGGGCGCGGTCGATGGCGGTGTCGTCGGTTTCTATTCGCTGGAAATGAGCGCCGAACAGCTGGCCGCGCGGATCCTGTCGGAAGCCGCCGAAGTGCCGTCTGAACAGATCCGCCGTGGCGACATGACCGAAACCGAATTCCGCCGCTTCGTCGATGCCGCCAAATCGCTGGAAGCCTGTCCTTTGTTCATCGACGACACGCCTGCCCTGCCGATTGCACAGCTGGCCGCCCGCGCGCGGCGCCTGAAACGCACCCACGGGCTGGATGTGCTGATCGTCGACTATCTGCAACTGGTGCGCGGCACCGGCCGGTCGGAAAACCGCGTCAACGAGATTTCCGAGATCACGATGGGCCTGAAAGCCATCGCCAAGGAATTGAACATCCCCGTGATCGCCCTGTCGCAGCTGTCGCGTCAGGTCGAAAGCCGCGAGGACAAGCGCCCGCAATTGTCCGACCTGCGCGAATCCGGATCGATCGAGCAGGACGCCGATGTCGTGATGTTCGTGTTCCGCGAGGAATACTACAAGGAACGCGAAAAGCCGGGCGATCACGAGATGGAAAAGATGGCCACATGGCAGGAAGAGATGGAACGCCTGCATGGCAAGGCCGAGGTCGTGATCGGTAAACAGCGCCACGGCCCCATCGGCACGGTGGAGCTGAGCTTTGAAGGCAAGTTCACCCGCTTTGGCAACCTTGTCAAACCCTGGCAGCAAGGCGGCGATCAGCAGTTCTAGGGACGCGATGCGCATCCGCCCTTGCCGCCTCCGCCTGCCCCTGCCAAAAGGACGCTTATGAGCACCGGACGCCTGACCATCGACCTTGACGCTGTCGTCGCCAATTGGCGCGCGCTGGACGCCATGACAAATTGCAAAACCGCCGCCGTGATCAAGGCCAATGGCTATGGTCTGGGGTCGGTCACTGTTGCCAAGGCGCTGTTCAAGGTGGGCGTGCGCCAGTTTTTCGTCGCCGTCGCCGAAGAGGCCGCACCCATTCGTGCCGAACTGGGCCCGCGACCTGAAATCAACGTCTTTTCCGGCCATATGAAAGGCGACACCCCCGCGATCCGCGATCTGAACCTGACGCCCATGCTCAATTCCGTGGAACAGGTGACGCATCATTTCGAAACCCTGCCCGGCCATCCGTTCGGCATCCAGCTTGATACCGGCATGAACCGGCTGGGGCTGGAAATGCAGGAATGGGCGGCGATTGCGGGGCTGGCGCTGGACCAGAACCCGACTTTGGTGATGAGCCATCTGGCCTGTGCCGATGAACCCGACCATCCGATGAACCCGCATCAATTGGAAAACTTCCACATGATGACGGACGGGATCGGCGTGCCACGGTCCTTGTCCGCGACGGGCGGTATCCTGCTGGGACCGGAATATCATTTTGATCTGACCCGTCCGGGGATCGGGCTTTATGGGGCGGAACCTTACGCCCAAGGCACGCCCGCCATCGCACTGGAATTCCCCGTGGTCCAGATCCGCGATGTCGCGCAGGGCGAGGTTGTGGGTTACGGCAACAGCTGGCAGGCGGAACGCCCTTCGCGCATCGCCACGATATCGGGCGGCTATGCCGACGGCATCATCCGGTCGCTGTCGGACCGCGCGATTTTCTATCATGGCAAGACGCCCTGCAAACTGGTGGGCCGCGTGTCGATGGACCTGATGACCGTCGATGTGACCGACCTGCCCGAAGACCCCAAGGCGCTGTCGCTGATCTGTGCGGAACAAAGCGTCGATGATGTCGCCCGCCGCGCAGGCACCATCGGCTATGAATTGCTGACGCAGCTGGGCGGGCGCTATACCCGCCGGATCTATGGCAAGTGATGCAGCGGACGCTGGTTTACGCCAACCTGTCGCTGCTGATCCTGTTTCCTGTCGCCTGGTTCGCGCCGCTGATGCGCGCAGGCTTGTTGCCCCTGTTCAGCCTGTCTGAAATCTCGGTCATCACGGGGTTGCAATCGCTTTGGGGCAGCGATGTGGTGCTGGCGCTGGTGGTCACCGCGCTGGCTCTGTTCTTGCCCTATCTCAAAACGATCTTGCTGGCCTTGGTCCATTTTGGCCTGCTGGCGGACCGCAGCCTGCCTTTGCTGGGCTGGCTGGGCAAGCTGGCGATGGCGGATGTGTTCTTGATCGCGCTTTATATCGTGGTGTTCAAAAGCATGGGATGGGGGCGGGTGGAAACCGCTTGGGGGCTCTATCTGTTCACCGCCTGTGTTCTGGTGTCGATCCTGATCTCGGGGCTAACGGCGCGGGATCGCTTGCATGCAAGCCCTGATCAGGCCAAAAGCTGAGCATGGCAAAAGACCTGTCCTTTACCTGTTCTGAATGCGGTGCCGCCTATTCCAAATGGTCGGGGCAATGCGATGCCTGTCAATCATGGAACACGATCACCGAAAACAAGGCTTTGGCCAGCGGACCCAAGGGCAAATCCTTGGGTGCCTTGCGCGGCAAGCCGATCCCGCTGATTGATCTGGACACGCATGAACCCGAACCCCCCCGCACACAGGCCGGTGTGGCAGAACTTGACCGCGTGCTGGGCGGCGGGCTGGTCAAGGCCTCGGCTCTGCTGGTGGGCGGCGATCCGGGGATCGGCAAATCCACGCTGCTGTTGCAGGCGGCCGCCCGGTTCGCGCGCAACGGGCTGAAGGTGATCTATATTTCGGGCGAGGAATCGACCGCACAGGTGCAGATGCGCGCGCGCCGTCTGGGGCTGGAAAAAAGCCCTGTCCGGCTGGCCGCCGAAACCAACCTGCGCGACATCCTGACCACGCTGGAGGCCGAAAAGCCCGATCTGGCGATTATCGATTCGATCCAGACGATGTGGGCCGATCATGTCGACAGCGCGCCGGGCAGCGTGTCCCAGGTCCGCGCATCGGCGCATGAGCTGACGACATTCGCCAAACGCAACGGCATGTCGGTCGTCATGGTCGGCCATGTCACCAAGGACGGCAGCATCGCAGGTCCGCGCGTCGTGGAACATATGGTCGATACCGTGCTTTACTTCGAAGGCGAGCGTGGCCACCAGTTCCGCATCCTGCGCGCGGTGAAAAACCGCTTTGGCCCCGCCGATGAAATCGGCGTGTTCGAGATGACCGGCAAGGGGTTGGCCGAGGTCAAGAACCCGTCGGCGCTGTTTTTGTCCGAACGCGGCGCCCCTGCCCCCGGGTCGGTCGTGTTCGCGGGCATCGAAGGCACCCGCCCGATGCTGTGCGAGATACAGGCGCTTGTCGCGCCCTCACCCCATAGCCAGCCGCGCCGGTCGGTCGTCGGTTGGGATGGCGGGCGGTTGGCAATGATCCTTGCTGTGCTGGAATCGCGCTGCGGCGTGCCGTTCACCGGATTGGACGTTTACCTGAACGTCGCAGGGGGGTTGCGGATTTCAGAACCGGCCGCCGACCTTGCAGTTGCCGCCGCCCTTGTGTCCGCGCGCGAGGATGCGGCAGTGCCGTCGGATGCCGTGATTTTCGGGGAAATCAGCCTGTCAGGCGCGCTGCGCCCGGTGGTGCAGACCGAAAATAGATTGAAAGAGGCCGAGAAACTTGGTTTTACCTCTGCGATCACCCCGCAACAGGCCAAGCAGGTCGCGGTCAAGGGGATAAATCTGCGTCAAGCCCATGATTTGGCCGCATTTGTAGAAGACGTATTCGGCGCGCGGTAATGCGCCAATGGTAGGAGAAGACGAAGCATGGACGGTTTCACACTCGTCGACGCAGGCGTGGCAATCATCATATTGCTTTCGGGGGTGCTGGCCTACAGCCGTGGTCTTGTACGCGAAACCATGGCGATTTTGGGCTGGATCGGTGCGGCTGTCATCGCCTTTACCTTTGCGCCGCAGGTCGAACCGCTGGTGCGGCAAATCCCGATCGTCGGCGATTTTATCGGCGACAGCTGCGAACTTGCGATCATCGCGGCCTTTGCAGCGGTCTTTGCGCTGGCGCTGGTGGTCGTGTCGATCTTTACGCCGCTGTTCTCCAGCGTTGTGCAGCGCTCCGCAATTGGTGGAATCGATCAGGGGCTTGGGTTCTTCTTTGGCGTGTTGCGCGGCATCCTGTTGGTAGCGGTCGCGTTCTTTGTCTATGACACAATCTTTGCGACCCAAGCGATTGACATGATCGACGACAGCCGGTCGGCTGATATCTTTGCCCAGCTGACCGCGCGGATCGAGGCACAAAACCCCGAACAGGCGCTTGGCTGGATCACCCAGCAATATCAGGATCTGGTCGGCAATTGCGGCGCCCCCGCAACCGAGATCACCCCGATCACAGCCCCTGCCCCCGTCACCGAATAAGCGCAAGATTCGGATCACCGATCAAAGCCATCGCAACTTTGCGGTGGCTTTTTTGGTTCAGGGCACGCTTTGATACAGATCTTCATGATCGTTTCGTGACACCCGCGCCGCCAGCGACTAAGTAGAGGCAAATCGCCCTCCCACGGATTCGGAGCAGCCCATTGTCTTGCAAAGACCTTCCCGCCCATCCCTTTGACGACGACAAGCTGCACGAGGAATGTGGCGTGTTTGGCGTCGTCGGCATCACCGATGCGTCAAACTTTGTGGCCCTTGGGCTGCATGCGCTGCAACATCGCGGCCAAGAGGCGGGTGGCATCGTCACGCATGACCCCGCAACCGGTTTCAATCAGGCCCGCCGCATGGGGCTGGTGCGCGATAATTTCACCAATCAAAAGGTCATGGAAACCCTGCCCGGCACGATCGGGATCGGGCATGTGCGCTATTCCACCGCCGGATCGAAAGGCCAGACCGCGATCCGCGACGTGCAGCCGTTCTTTGGCGAATTTTCCATGGGCGGTGCCGCCATCGCGCATAACGGCAATCTTACCAATGCACGGGCGCTGCGTAAGGAATTGATCGAACGAGGGTCGATCTTTCAAAGCTCGTCGGACAGCGAATGTATCATCCACCTGATGGCCCGGTCCATGGGCCGCAATATCCCCGACCGGATGGAAGAGGCGTTGCGCAAGGTCGAAGGCGCGTTCTCCATCGTCGCCATGACCCGCACCAAGCTGATCGGCTGCCGCGATCCTTTGGGCGTGCGCCCGCTGGTGCTGGGGCAATTGGGCGACGGCTGGGTGCTGTCGTCAGAGACCTGCGCGCTTGATATCATCGGGGCCGAATTCATCCGCGACATCGCACCGGGCGAAATGGTTGTGATCAGCGACAAAGGTGTGCAAAGCCATTTCCCGTTTCGCCGTGCGAAATCGCGGTTTTGCATTTTTGAACATGTCTATTTCAGCCGGCCTGATTCGATCCTCGGGGACCGGTCGGTCTATGAAACCCGCGAAAACATCGGCCGCGAACTGGCAAAAGAAGCCCCCGTTGACGCCGATCTGGTCTGTCCTGTGCCAGACAGTGGCACGCCTGCGGCGATTGGCTACAGCCTGCAATCGGGCATTCCCTATGCGATGGGGATCATCCGCAACCAATATATGGGCCGGACCTTCATCGAACCCTCCGAGCAAATCCGCAACATGGGCGTGCGGCTGAAACTGAACGTCAACCGCGCGTTGGTGCGCGGCAAGCGGATCATTCTGGTCGATGACAGTGTGGTGCGCGGCACCACCAGCCAAAAGATCAAGGACATGATCCTTGATGCGGGTGCCGCCGAGGTGCATTTCCGCATCGCCAGCCCGCCCACGGCCTGGCCCTGTTTTTACGGGGTGGACACGCCGCAGCGCGACAAATTGCTGGCCGCGACCATGAGTGAAGAAGAAATGCGCGTGCATATCGGGGTGGATAGTCTGAAATTCATCTCGCTGGAGGGGTTGTACCGCGCCGTGGGCCAGAAGAACGGGCGCGATCCGGCTTCGCCAGCCTATTGTGATGCGTGTTTTTCGGGCGAATACCCTGTCGCCCCCTCCGACATGATCGAAGACGGGTTCCAGACCAAGACGGCAGCAGAATAGCGCGGCACTGATCCCTCTTGACGCGGGGCTGCGTTCGTTGGACAGACGCGCCATGACACAGATTGCATTGATCACCGGCGCATCGCGCGGCCTGGGCGCGGCGCTGGCCCGCCAGCTGGCGCCGACCCATCACATCATCGCCGTGGCGAAAACCGTGGGCGCGCTGGAAGAACTCGACGATGCCATTCAGGCTGCAGGCGGGGCGGCGACCCTTGCGCCGATGGATATCACCGTCGATGCCGCCATGCAGCAGCTGTGCCGGGGGATATTCGACCGCTGGGGCAAGATCGACCTGTGGCTGCACACCGCCGTCCATGCCGCCCCCTTGGCCCCTGCGGGGCATATCGGCCCCAAGGACCTGAGCAAATCCATGACGATCAATGTCGAGGCCACCGCCCGCCTGATCGCCTATGTCAGCCCCTTGCTGGGCCAGACCGGCAAGGCCGTGTTCTTTGACGACCCACGCGGCGGGCAGCAGTTTTTCGGCGCTTACGGCGCAACCAAGGCCGCACAGATCGCCCTTGCCAGCAGCTGGCAGGCGGAATCGGTCAAGACCGGCCCGCTGGTGCAGATCCTGACACCCGCGCCGATGCCAACCGCCACCCGTGCGCGGTTCTACCCCGGCGAAGATCGCAGCACCCTGACCGAGCCTATGGCCGAGGCCGCACGGCTATTGCCCCAGATACTGGCCGACTGACCCGGCCTCTGGGTCCTTTGCGCCACAAAGGCGGACGCGGAAGGCAGACCGGCCTTGCGCGGCTTGCCGCCGCTGGGCTGCTGGCCTAGGTATTTGCCAACAGCAAAGGGCAGTCTATGCGTATTCTGATCACCAATGACGATGGCATCAACGCCCCCGGCCTGCAGGTGCTGACCCGCATTGCGCAGGATATCGCAGGCCCAACGGGCGAAGTCTGGACCGTCGCCCCCGCGTTTGAACAATCCGGCGTCGGCCATTGCATCAGCTATACCCATCCGACGATGATCGCCGAACTGGCCCCCCGCCGCTTTGCCGCCGAAGGATCGCCCGCCGATTGCGTGATTGCGGGGCTTTATGATGTGATGATTGACGCACGCCCCGATCTGGTGCTGTCGGGCGTGAACCGGGGCAACAATGCCGCGGAAAACACGCTTTATTCCGGCACGATCGGCGGCGCGATGGAAGCCGCGTTGCAAGGCATCCCCGCCATTGCGCTGTCGCAGTATTTCGGCCCCGCCAACCGCGATCTGGATGATCCCTTCGATGCCGCAGCCACGCATGGCGCGGATGTCGTGCGCCGGTTGATGGCGCGCGATCTGTGGGATGATGCCGATTACCGGCTGTTCTATAACGTGAATTTCCCGCCTGTCGCCGGTGCGGATGTCAAAGGCATGCGCGCCGCCGCCCAAGGGTTCAGGCGCGGCACGCATTTTTCCGCCGAGGCGCAAACCTCGCCCAGTGGGCGGCGGTTTTTGTGGGTGCGGGGCGGCGCGCAGGATGTGGCCACCGAACCCGGCACCGACGCCGCCGTCAATCTGGACGGCTATATTTCCGTCACCCCGATGCGCGCGGACCTGACCGACCGCGCCATGCTGGATACCCTGCAAGAGGCGCTGGCGTGAGCTTTGACGCGGATACCAAGATGCAGTTCCTTTATGCGCTGCGCAGCAAGGGTGTCACCGATACCCGCGTTCTGACCGCGATGGAACAGGTGGACCGCGCCGCATTCGTGCGGGGCATTTTCGCAGACCGCGCCTATGAGGACATGCCCCTGCCCATCGCCTGCGGCCAGACCATATCGCAACCGTCGGTCGTGGGGTTGATGACGCAGGCCTTGCAGGTCAATCCGCGCGACAAGGTGCTGGAGATCGGGACAGGGTCCGGCTATCAGGCCGCGATCCTGAGCAAGCTTGCGCGCCGGGTGTATACGATCGACCGCTATCGCAGCTTGGCCGAAAAGGCGCGCCAGATCTTTGCTGATCAACAGATCGCCAATATCATCACCTTTACCGCTGATGGCAGCCACGGCCTGCCGGATCAGGCGCCGTTCGACCGGATTCTGCTCACTGCTGCTGCTGAAGACCCGCCGGGGCCTTTGCTGGCGCAATTGCGCGTGGGCGGGATCATGGTGCTGCCTGTGGGACAATCAGACGCTGTGCAAAGCCTGATCCGTGTGACCCGGCTTGACACTGGCTATGAATACGACGAATTGCGCGCTGTCCGGTTTGTGCCCTTGCTAGAAGGGCTCGGACAAGAGTAAACTGCCACAAAATAAGGTATCGTCCAGGCAACAAGGGACGAGCCTGCACAAGGAGCGGTAGAATGGCCCAAGAGCAAAGCACCATCAGAACCCTATTGCTGACCAGCGTTGCATTGGCCGCTCTTGCGGCCTGCGAAGGATTTGACCCTGATATGCGCGATCTGGGCAACGGGTTCAGCACTGCAAGTGCCGTTCAGGATTTGCCCAAGCGGCCCAGCCCGGATGACCGTGGCGTGATTTCTTATCCAACCTATCAGGTTGTGGTGGCCCAGCAGGACGATACGATACGCAGCATTGCGATCCGGCTGGGTCTGGATGCCAACACGGTGGCGCAATATAACGGGATCGACCCTGATACGATCCTGCGCCGCGACGAGATCGTGGCCTTACCAAACCGCTTGCCAGACGCCGCCAGCGTGCCCGTGACCCAGCAACCCTTTGATGTGGCCGCTGTCGCGACATCGGCGCTGGATCGTGCGGATGCCGAAGGCGGGCAGATCACCGCAACTGCACTGCCCCCTGCTGACCAAGCGGCGCCGGCCGCAGCAGTCACGCCCGCCACAGCGGCCGTCGGTGCGGAACCGATCCGCCATCAGGTCGTGCGCGGGGAAACTGCGTTTTCAATCTCGCGGCTTTACAATGTGCCGGTCACCGCGATTGCGGAATGGAACGGGCTGAATGCCGAATTCACCATCCGCGAAGGCCAGTATCTGCTGATCCCGCAGGGTGGTGTGGCACCACAACGCGCGCCAGCCGCTGTTGTCACGGCACCCGGTGCCGGCAGCGAAACGCCTGTGCCACCCAGTGCGGCGACACCTTTGCCAGCAGCCACAGCCCCTGTCGCAGCACCACAAACACCGGATACCGGCAAGCCTGCCCCCGCCGCACCTGCAGCCAGCGCCAGCCGGCTTGCCGCGCCCGTACAAGGCAGCATCATCCGCGCCTATGCGCCCGGCAGCAATGAAGGCGTCGATTTCGGCGTTCCCGCAGGGACCGATGTGCGCGCCGCCGATGCTGGCAGTGTGGCGGCGGTGACGACCGATACATCCGGCGGGTCCATCGTGGTGATCCGGCATGCGGACGGGCTGCTGACGGTCTATACGCAGATGGACAATCTGGCGGTGCAGAAGGATGCCAGCGTCAGCCGTGGCCAGGTCATCGGCAAGGTCCGCGCGGGCAACCCCAGCTTTTTGCATTTCGAGGTGCGCCGCGGGCTGCAAAGCGTCGATCCAATGGATTTCCTGCCCTAGGTCAGGTGGATCAACATCCACCTTACGGCAGACGCACGCCCTGCCGTCCTGCCAGATCGGTGAAATATTGCCAGGCCACGCGGCCTGACCGGCTGCCGCGTGTGGCCTGCCATTCGATCGCCTCGGCCCGCAAGGTCACGTCGTCGATGGTCACGCCGAAAGCATCGCAATAGCCCCGGATCATCGCCAGATAATCATCCTGATCGCAGGGATGAAACCCCAGCCAAAGCCCGAAACGATCCGACAGCGATACTTTTTCCTCGACCGCCTCGGAGGGTGAAATCGCGCTGGAGCGTTCATTCTCGATCATGTCGCGCGGCATCAGGTGGCGCCGGTTCGAGGTTGCATAAAGCACCACATTATCGGGTCGCCCTTCGATCCCGCCATCCAGCACCGCCTTGAGCGATTTGTAATGCGCATCATCATGGCCGAATGACAGGTCATCGCAGAACAGGATGAACCGCGCATCCGATCTGCGCAGCAGATTCAGGCAGCGGGTGATGCTGGGCAGATCCTCGCGCTGGACCTCGACCAGTTTCAGCGCGGGATGTTTCGCCTGAACAGCGCCATGTATCGCTTTGACAAGGCTTGATTTTCCCATGCCCCGCGCACCCCAGAGCAGCGCGTTATTCGCTGGCATCCCCGCCGCGAACCGCTGGGTATTGGCCAGCAGCGTATCGCGCGACCGGTTCACACCGACCAGCAAGGACACATCAATACGGTTGATCCGATCCACGGGTTCCAGACGGTCAGGCTGCGTATGCCAGACAAAGGCGGCGGCGGCATCGAAATCGGGCGCTTTCTGCGGGGCGGGATGCATCCGTTCCAATGCCCGCGCGATGCGTTTCAACGTGTCTTTGGTCATGGCTTTTGCTCGTCATCCATGGCGGCATCGCCGTGCAGGTCATCATCCCACAGGCCTTCGGCACGCAGTTTCGCCTCGCGCTTGCGTTCGACCCGCGCGACCAGCTGGATCGACACTTCGTAAAGGCCGTAAACCACGACGAACAGGATCACCTGCGACACCACATCCGGTGGTGTCGCAAGGGCGGCAACGATCAGGATGCCGACGACAGCATATTTGCGCGTGCCGCGCAGGCCACGGGCCGATACCAGCCCTGCCTTGCCCATCAGCGTCAGCAGCACGGGCAGCTGGAAACATAGGCCGAATGCCACGATGAATTTGATCGTCAGGCTTAGATAAGCCTTGGCCGAGCCTTGGAACAGGATGCCCGCCGCCTGCGTGCTGCCATCGGTGCCAGACATCACAGTGCCGGGTTGCTGAAACCCAAGGAAAAACCCGAAGGCCAGCGGCGTGATGACGTAATACGCAAAGGCTGCCCCCATAAAGAACATGAAGGGCGAAGCGACCAGAAAGGGAAAAAACGCCCCCTGTTCGCTTTTGTACAGGCCGGGGGCCACGAAACGCCACAATTGGTAGGAAATGATCGGAAAACCGATAATCAACCCGCCCAAAAGCGAGATTGAAATCGCGACAAAGAATCCTTCTTCAAGTGCAATGAATTGAAGATCGCAGGATTGGTCGCGCGCGGCCAGCGCATCGCACAAAGGCAGCGTCAGAAAGTTGAACAGCGGGTTCCAGACCGTAAAGCTGATGATCATACCGACGATAAACGCCAGTACCGACCGGATCAGCCGGGTGCGTAATTCGGCCAGATGTTCGATCAGCGGGGCAGAGCTGTCTTCGATCTCGTCAGACTTGCTCATGCCTTGTCCTTTGGTGTGTCAGCCACGTCTGCGGGGGCTGCGGGCTTTGGCGCAGGGGGCGTGGCGGGGGCCGCATTGACCGCGGCGCGCGCCGCATTTTCCTGTGTGGTCTTGGCCAGATCATCGGCTTTGGCCTTGGCCGCCTTGCGCTGCGCGGCCAGTTCCTGCGTCGCCGGACCTTTGGTAAAGCTGGTCGCGTCTTTCAGCGCATCGGCGCCGAATTTCTTGGGGTCAGACGCCGCGCGGATCGTCTTGCTGACGTCCTTGATGCCAGATTCATCTGCCGCCGCTTCCATCGCGCGGGAAAATTCGCGCGCCATGCCACGGGCCTTGCCAGTGAACTGGCCCAAGGTCCGGAACATGCCCGGTAGATCCTTTGGCCCGATCACAATCAGGGCCACGATGCCGATCAGCACCATTTCGCTCATGCCGAGACCAAACATGGCTGGCTATCCCTTCGGGGTGTTGTTCAGACTTTGTCTTTGGCTTTTTGGTCTTCGGGGGTCACGTCGCGCGGTTCGGCAAGGTTATCGTCAAGTTCTTTCTTGCTGTCATCGACGCCGCGCTTGAAGGCGGTGATGCCTTTGCCGACTTCGCCCATCAGGCTGGAAATCTTGCCGCGCCCGAACAGGACCAGCACGACAACCGCGATCAGGATAAGGCCGGGAAGGCCGATATTATTGAGCATGTCTCTCTCCTCTGGCGGGATGCGCCCTTGTCACAGATGATGGTTTCTATGCCTATCCAAGACCCAAGGAAAGGGATCATTCCAAAAAAATGATGCTGCAAGCCCCCTTTTTTCTATGATCTATTTCCGCTTTGTGCCAAATAATTGTCAGTTGCCAGAATACTGGCACAATGATCTCGTTGAAAGGACATCCATGCGCCGCGCTGATAGATTGATGCAGCTGGTCCAGATCCTGCGCGATGGCAGCCTGCACCGCGCCCAGGACCTTGCGGCGGCGGTGGGCGTGTCCTTGCGCAGCATTTACCGCGATATGGAAACGCTGGCCGCCTCTGGTGTGCCGATTTCGGGCGAACGCGGTGTCGGCTATCATGTCACGGCGGCGATCACCCTGCCCCCGCTGAACCTGACCCTGACCGAGGTCGAGGCGCTGCATCTGGGCCTGTCCGCCGTGGGTGCGGCCGAAGATGCTGATCTTGCGCAGGCTGCGCGCCAGCTGTTGGCGAAACTTGACGCCGTGATGCCCGAAAATCCCGCCAGCGCGCCGGCGCATGGCTTTGCGATCTATCCTTTTGCGGATGCCGCGCGCGGGTTCCAGCATCTGCCCCGACTGCGCCAAGCCGTGCGCACGCGCCAGAAACTCGCACTGACCTTGCAGGGCGAAGACCGGACCATGCGCCCGTTGCAGCTGGAATACTGGGGGCGGCTGTGGACCTGCGTCGTCTGGTGCGAAAAACGCCGCGATTTCGATCTGATCCGCGTTGACCAGATCACCGCCCTGCGGGTGCTGCCCAGCCTGTTCGTCGCCGAGGCCGGCAAATCACTGAATGATTACAAGGCGCGCCGGAAAGACGGCGACAGCCAGTCCGCAACAGGCCCCAGCGGGCGGAAATAGGCGATCTTGCGGCATTGATCGGTGATCGCCGCATCCGATGGGGCCACCCCGTGCAACAGGTGCCGGTCAAGCACGACCACCTGCCCCGGCAGCGCTGTCACCGCCACCTGCGGACAGCTGGCAAAGACGCGCCGCCGCGCGTCCTGATAGGCGGCGGCAACATCGACATCGCCCCACAGCGTCGGCGGCACCCCGTCAAAACAGGCGGCAAAGGTCGCGCGCATGATGGCATGACTGCCCGGCCAGACGACCAAGGGGCTGGCCATACTGGCGTTCAGCGGCAGCCCAAGGATGAAGCTATGCGCTTCGCGCAGATGCCGGCGTTGCGGTGCGCCTTCTGCATGCAATCCGTCAACATGCGCGGCACAACGGGTCACGCGAAACGCATGGGCGGCGTCGGTATCGCCTGCGTCCTGCGCGGGATAGCCCGGAAACACCACCGACAGCTGCGCGCGGTGCCAGTGGTCCGGCACAGGCACCAGATCGCGCCACGCCCCCGCCAGCGGCACACCGCCCACCGACCCGTCGGGGCCATTGTCCAGCGCATCGACACCCACGCACCATGTCCCGCCATGGCGCAGCGGCGGGCCGCCTTGCAGCATGCGGTCGCAGGCGGCATCGGCCGCAACGGCCCAGCGCGCCACCGCCGGATCATGCGGCAGCAGGGCAAAACCGGCATGGTGCAGCGCCTGTGTCACCAGCCGACAGCCTTGCGCAGCATGTTCAGCGCCACAAGGATCAGGAAAGCCCCAAAGACCCGTTTCAAGCGGACAGGATCTGTCCGGTGGGCAAGTGCTGCCCCCAAGGGGGCCGTGATCAAGGTCATCGCGATGACCAGCACAAAGGCCACAAGGTTGACCGCTCCGATGGTGAATGGCGGGGCCACCGCGATATCAACGAACAGGAACGCCGCAACTGATGGCACCGCGATGATCACGCCGAACCCCGCCGCTGTCGCCACCGCGCGGTGGATCGGCACATTGAACAGGGTCATGGTCGGCACCCCGAAGGATCCGCCCCCGATCCCCATCAGCACCGACAGAAAACCGATCACCGGTGACAGCACCGCGCGCGTGATCCCGCCCGGCATCACCGGACCCAGCCGCCAATGGCTTTTGCCAAAGGTGATGTAGATCGCCACGGTCGCGGCCAGTGTCGCAAAGACCACCTGCAACGTCCCCGATCGCAAGGACGCGGCAACCATGACGCCGATCACCGCGCCGATGGCGATACCGAGGGCCCAGCTTTTCAGGATCGCCCAATCAACGGCACTCTTGCGATGATGCGCCAGCAATGACCGCGCCGATGTGGCGACGATCGTGGCCAGCGATGTCGCAAGGCATATCTGCATCAGCTGCGGGCTATCGAAACCCAAAACCGAGAAGACATAGAAAAAGGCAGGCACCAGAACGATCCCGCCGCCGACGCCCAAAAGTCCGGCCAGTACCCCGGCAAAGGCCCCGACCACCATCAAGAACAAGGCCATCTGGATCAACAACATCGTTTCGGGCATTGCGCGCTCTCCGCCTGCTTTGGGGCTATCGCTACACCCGAGGTTTGGGAATGACCAGTGGTCAGGCCGCCGCCTGCGTCACATGGGCAAGGGCGGCCAGAACGGTCTGCGGCCCTGCCCCGTCCTGATGGGCATGTTCGGACAGATGCCGCCGCCAGGCCTTGGCCCCCGGACGGCCCTGAAACATGCCCAGCATATGGCGCGTGATCTGGCCCAGCCGCCCGCCGTTTTGCAGATGCTCCGCAATATAGGGCAGCATCAGATGCACGACATCCTCGGCGCTGCGGCCATGCGGGTCGGCATAGATGCGCGCATCGGCATCCAGCAGGATATCGCACGGCGTATGATAGGCCGCGCGCCCGATCATCACCCCGTCCAACCCGCATTCCAGAAAGTGCTGCGCCTGATCCAGTGACGTGATCCCGCCATTGACCGACAGGTGCAGATGCGGAAACAACGCCTTCATCGCGATCACAAGATCATGGTCGAGGGGTGGAATATCGCGGTTTTCCTTGGGGCTGAGACCCTGCAACCAGGCTTTGCGCGCGTGGATGGAAAACCGGTCCACCCCCGCCGCCGACACCCGCGCGATGAAATCGGGCAGCACGTCGGACGGGGTCTGCTCATCAACCCCGATCCGGCACTTGACCGTCACCGGAATATCGACCGCCGCGATCATTGCCGCGCAGCATTCCGCAACCAGCGCAGGGTTTTCCATCAGCACCGCGCCAAAGAACCCCGACTGCACGCGGTCCGATGGGCAGCCGCAATTGAGGTTGACCTCGTCATAGCCCATATCGGCCGCGATCCGTGCCGCCTGCGCCAGCAACACAGGGTCGGACCCCCCCAATTGCAAAGCCACCGGATGCTCCGCCGGACCATAGCCGATCAGCCGGTCGCGGTCGCCATGGATCACAGCGGGGGCGGTCACCATTTCGGAATACACCAGCACATGCCGCGACATCAGCCGGTGTAGGTAACGGCAATGCCGGTCGGTCCAGTCCATCATCGGGGCAATCGATAATCTGGCGTTATGATGTATCTGCATTTTTTGTATCTTCAAACTGTTGGCCGCGGATGCTGCTACGTTGCACTACGCCCCGATATCCCCGAATAGTCCACTCTACGACGACTCATTGCACAGATGAGCCGCACACGAAAATGGCCTCCATCACCAAAATCCCCTCCGGTGCCTACCGGGTCCAGACCAGACGAAAGGGCCGCTGCGGGCGCGAGACGTTCCGCCGCCGCGACGACGCCCATCGTTGGACCCGCCAAGCGGAGACCCGGGGCGCTTTGCCCACCGCCGGATGCCAGCGCAGCAGGACGCCCGCAACGCTGTGCGAAATCACACGACCAAACCATGAATACACTTATAGCATGATAACACGCAACCATCTGGAATCTTATACAATTTGCCACCATCCATCGTCGACACCCAAGATTGCCACCCGAGAAGAGACACAGTTAAACGGAGGTAAATGGCTAGGTTTGAGATCTTGAGCCTCCTGACCTTCCGCAGAGCAGAAATGGAAAGCGACCTTCAAGACTGCAGAAAACACATCAGCTTCGGACACTTCATCGGTGAACACCAATAATTGGCCCTTCCTGAAATATCGCGTTGGCAGGCTTACCACTCTACCGATCAGCATGGATCTGATATTGATGCTACTGTTCCGGGCCTTCGCAACTTCAGTATCAAATAGCTGCAAAGAGCCGAGGCGCTCCGACAGTTACTTTTTGCGCATTTCTGCTTCGAGTGTCCCGGCGATCGCAAGAAGTTTAGCGTCAGACCCTTGAACATCTGCCAATTGAATCCCGAGCGGCGCAGGCGTTCCGGCAATTGGTAACGTGATGGCGCAAAGGTTCAGACAATTTGCCAACCGCGTATACCGAGACATGGGTATCTGGCTTTCATCAACTTGTTCTAATGTTGGCGCTGGGATGGGCGTTCCGGGCAGGACCAGCGCGTCAAAGCCACAAAAAGCTTGCTCAAATGTGCGTCGTGTCGCTTGAAGTTTCTCTAAACGCGCGCGGTAGGCCGAGGCTGTGATCAGCGCCCCTTTCTGAACGCGCTTGCGAACATAGGGATCGATATCCGACTCCTGATCATCAACAATGCCGCTAAGTTGCTGGTAGCATTCATAGGCGACAATGTCTCCATTAAGCGCTTGTAAATCAACGAAAGACAATGGCAGTTCAAATTCCCGTAAGGTCGCGCCCGCAGCCTCGCATGTCGCCAGGACACGTCTGTAGGCCGCCAGAACAACGGGGTCGATTGGCGCTAATGCCGTAGCACTGACATGAGCGAGAACCAAACCGGCAAGTGACGTGTCAGGATAGCAAAGCGAGATCCCTGCTGCGGCCTCAGTGGCGGCACGCACTTGCGCGACGGACATTGACAACGGGCCAAGGGTGTCAAAGCTTGCGCCTGTCGCAGCGACACCTTGGAGCGGGATCAAGCCAAAGCTAGGCTTGTATCCAACCACTCCGCAAAGTGCTGCTGGAATTCGGATAGAACCCCCAGTGTCGCTACCGAATGCAATCGGGGCAAACCCTGCAGCGACTGAAACAGCAGCCCCGCTACTTGAGCCTCCGGGAACACGATGTTGGGTGGCGTCAGAGGGGTTCCATGGTGTGCCCTGCACAGTGTTCGTGCCCCAGCTTCCCACAGCGAATTCGACCATAGTCGTTTTGCCGAGTATGATCGCGCCTTCCGCCTCAAGCCTGTCTATGACCGGCGCGTTGCGCGCAGCTGGACCGATCGCATAGGCTTTTGACCCAAAACCTGTCGGGTGACCCGCAACATCAATAACGTCTTTCAACAGAACCGGCACCCCATGCAGCCGCCCAGTGGGTTGGCCTTCGGCAGCTGCGCGATCCAGAATATCTGCACGCGCGAGTGCCGCTTCGGCAAAGAGCACTGACACTGCATTCAGTTTGGGATTTTCGGCCGCAATTCTTGCAAGACATTCCTCTACGGTTTGGCGTGCGGATCTATCAGCGTCAGGTGCCGCAACGATAAGGTCTGCCATATCCATGAATTCTATATCCCTCATCTCACATATCGTTTTGCAAATCGTCGCTCATGGCCTTCTGGCCATGTTGGCGTCACCCAGCCTGCCGACCGTTTTCTGACCAAGCACTTGAGCACATCAGGCAACGTCACAGGGCATGGCAAAATGGTCGGATTGCCCCATTCACCGGTTCACAATTTCATCGCTCAGGAATGAGGCCTTTTGGTGAGAAGCGTAAAACAAGCAACAAGATCAGGCCCATGGTGAAAGAGCGCATATGTGCCGCATTTTCAATCAGGTGCTGTCTGAGTGCGTTGGTTTCAGCTAGGCCCGAAGTCACGAATTCAATCAGCGAAAGACCAAGCGGCTCGGCCTGAATCCAGAAAAACCAGATGACGAACCCGCCCAAGACGGCGCCCCAGTTATTACCAGATCCCCCCACGATGACCATCACCCAAATCAGAAATGTATAGCGAAGCGGTTGATAGGATGGCGGCGTGAATTGCCCGTCGATCGTCGTGAGCATGGCGCCTGCAACACCAATCACCGCCGATCCCAAGATAAAGACCTGTAGATGGCGGCCTTTCACATCTTTTCCCATTGCCTCAGCAGCGGTTTCATTATCGCGAATGGCCTGCATCATCCGCCCCCAAGGGGATTTGAGGGCCTTCTCCGCAAAATACAATACGATGAGAAGGACAATCAGGAATAGGCCTGCATAGCACAGCTTCACAAAGATTGATGAAAACTCAATGATGTTGACACCAAGGCTGTCGGCGATGCCTTGGTAGTATGGGTCGTTCTGAACATCGACCTCAAAAGGAACAGGCCGGGGTAAGCCGATTTGGTTCTTTACACCGCGCGCAAGCCATTCTTCGTGTTTCAAGATGGCGATGATAATCTCGGATATACCCAATGTCGCGATTGCAAGGTAATCAGACCGCAAACCGAGTGAAATCTTCCCCACGACCCACGCTGCCCCAGCCGCAAATATGCCACCAACAATCCACGACGAAATTATCGGAAGCCCAAGCCCACCCAGATTCCCCTGCAGTGCCGGATTGACGGCTTCAATTGCCTCCACGGCAGGAACATAAAAGAACCGCACTACAAAATAGCCAATGACGACAATACCGGCGATGAGAGGCCGGCGGTATGGCGGAGCAACTTTGCGAGAGGTGACAATGATACTCGCCACCGTGACAATAAGAATGATCAACGAAAGAAGTAAACCAGCACCCCCTGCGGTGATGGCCTCCTCGACAGGCGGGACAGAGACGAGCACCGCTGCCAAACCGCCAAGCGCCACAAAGCCCATAACACCGACATTGAGGAGCCCAGCATATCCCCATTGGATGTTCACCCCAAGTGACATGATCGCAGAGATAAGGCACAGGTTTAAAATCGTCAGAGAGAACCCCCAACCCTGCACGAACCCAACCACAAGGAAAAGGAACGCCATGATAGAAAACATGGCAATATTTCGGAACACAGGCGCCTTGAAACGCATGAATGCTCCGCTTTGAGATCCTTCATTCGTATTCATACGCTTTGACCCTTAAAAATACCCGTCGGACGAACCAGCAGCACAATCACCAGAATGGTAAAGGAAACTGCAAACTTATAGTCCGTTGATAGAAGCTGGATCAGGCCATCAGGCATCCATGTTTCCGGAAGTAAGTAGAAAAAGAATTTCCTATAGGCATAGGTCAGCATGATTTCGGAGAAAGCTACGATAAACCCCCCGGCAATGGCTCCAATCGGGCTACCCAAACCGCCGACGATAGCAGACGCAAAGATTGGCAGAAGTAGCTGCTGGTAAGTGAAGGGCTTGAAACTCTTATCAAGTCCGTAAAGCGTTCCTGCAATCGTTGCCAACACACCCGTCAAAATCCAGTCAATCATGACAACGCGGTCTGGGTTGATCCCGGACAACAGCGCTAAATCCCGGTTATCCGAAAACGCGCGCATCGACTTGCCGGTCTTTGTTCGGTTCAAAAACCAGAAAAGCGCGGCCACAATGGCGATCGAAACGACAATCGTCACACCTTGCGTCATTCTCAGCGCTATACCCTCATCAAGGCCGGTCATCGCCTTGAATTCGCTAACACGAATGATAAACCGCTCTCCGTCATTGAAATTTTGGTCGTTCGGCCCAATAATAAAGCGAATTATGCCATTATAGAGGAACATGACGCCAATAGAAGCAATCAGGAACACGACAGGTGCCGACCTTTGCTTTCTGTAGAAGCGATAAACAAACTTATCTGTGACCAAGATCAGAAATACCAACGCCGCAATGCCAAAAGGCAGCGCGAGGAGAGCAGTCGGCAAAGGATGAATGGATATCCCATATGATTGCATCGCCCATGTCACAAGAATTGTCACCATGGCACCAAACGCCATGCTTTCTCCATGAGCAAAGTTGGAGAATCGCAAAATCCCATACACGAGGGTCACCCCAAGCGCCCCAAGCGCCAATTGGCACCCATAGACAAATGCGGGGATAATGACGTAGTTTCCAAGCAATACAAAACTATTGATGAAATCCATCTTTAGCCCCCTAAAAAAGCTTTGCGGACATCCGGGTCACTCATGAGTGCCTGACCCGTGTCAGTATATCTATTTCGTCCTTGAACCAGCACAAAGCCCTTGTCGGCAATATTAAGCGCTTGCCGTGCGTTCTGTTCGACCATCAAGATTGCGATACCTGTTCTGGCGATCTCGATAATTCTGTCGAATAGCTCATCCATCACAATAGGCGAAACACCGGCTGTCGGTTCATCCAGCATCAATACTTTTGGCTGGGTCATAAGCGCGCGCGCTACAGCAACTTGTTGGCGTTGTCCTCCGGATAACTCACCGGCAGGCTGTTTGCGTTTTTCTTTCAGGATTGGAAACAGTCCAAAAACCTGTTCCATTGTGCTTGCGATAGTATCGGTGCGAATAAACGCACCCATCTCCAGATTCTCTTGCACGCTCATGGAAGTAAAGACATTCGCGTTTTGCGGCACGAAACCCATGCCAGCCCGAACGCGGTCTTGTGGAGCAAGAGCCGTAATGTCGTTGCCGTCCAACATGACCTGCCCCGTGTGGATCTGCAGCATCCCAAAGACAGCTTTCATAGCGGTTGATTTGCCGGCGCCATTCGGCCCAACGATAACTGCGATCTCGCCCTTTTCGACACCAATTGTGCAATCATGAAGAATATCAGCTCCGCCATAACCGCCGGTCATATTCTTGCCTGTCAGGAAGTTCATGCGCCCACCTGCTGGGATTTGGGTTTGTTCTTCAAGCCAGTGCCAAGATACGCATCGATGACCTGCTCATTGCTCTTGACTTCCTCAGCGGTCCCCTGTGCCAATACCTTGCCTTCAGCCATACAAACGACAGGATCACAGAGCCTTGTGATGAATTCCATGTCATGTTCGATCATACAAAACGTATAGCCGCGTTCTTTGTTCAAACGTAAAATTGCATCGCCAATTGTATTAAGTAGCGTCCGGTTCACACCTGCGCCCACTTCGTCTAGGAATACAATCTTTGCATCGACCATCATGGTCCGACCGAGTTCCAGCAACTTCTTCTGACCCCCGGAAAGATTGCCCGCCAACTCATCTGCAACATGACCAATCTCCAGAAAATCGATCACTTCGTTTGCCTTCTGGCGAATTTCCTCTTCCTGTTGCTTTACAAGAGCGGGCTGAAACCAAGTTTTCAGAAGGCTCTCGCCCGATTGCTCTTTGGGCACCATCATAAGGTTGTTGCGCACGCTCAAGGTTGAAAACTCATGTGCAATCTGAAAGGTCCGCAGCAAACCTTTGGCAAACAACTTATGGGGAGCAAGGCCCGTGATGTCTTCACCGTCTAGAATGATTTTTCCGGACGTTGGTGTATAATGACCTGCAATAATGTTGAAAAGTGTGGTCTTTCCCGCGCCATTTGGCCCGATCAGACCAGTAATGGATCCAGTCTCGATCCTAAAGCTAGCCCCGTCCACTGCGCGCAGGCCACCAAAATGTTTATGGATGTTTTCAATAGAAATCATTACGACCAACTTTGAAAAATAGCGGCCCGACCATCAGTCGAGCCGCTGATTTGAATTCTTTAGTTGCGATAGCGCACTGTTGTGTCTACGCCACCGTCGACCAGGATTTCACGATACGAACCTGCGGCATCACCTTCACCAACCAGCGTGACAGAGGAAGCACCTTCATAGTCAATCTGTCCGCCTGCAGCCAAGATTTCGACAGCTTTGGCAAATTCGCCTGGGTAGATTTTCTCACCAGGAGCATTTGCAATTTCAAAGACCACTTCTGCCGCTTTGG
>Ga0222687_1000109_pt1 | contig 23835 bp, 33 predicted proteins | sample AntAcemetage1163_FD_179837 | JGI IMG/M metagenome (GOLD analysis project Ga0222687, IMG submission 179837) | Saline water microbial communities from Ace Lake, Antarctica - #1163 | ecosystem: Environmental > Aquatic > Non-marine Saline and Alkaline > Saline | place: Antarctica: Ace Lake...
TTGGTCTCGTGGGTATAGTTGAAATTGATACATCTCTACTCACTATTCGAAGACTTACACCTAGAACGAGTTTCATATATCCCACAATAAATGATATGTATCACGCATCAAATCTATTGATTCGGGTGGGGTATGAGTCGTGTATGACATTGTATTTGTCCTCTTTTTATGCATATGAGAGTATGTACACGAAATTACATATTCTTGGGTGTCAGTATTTCATAAATATTTTCAGTTGTGGTATTTGTGCCCTCACCTATTCGAAGAAGAACCCAGCTTTAAGATTTAAATCTAATCCATAATTAGAATGACTAAAGACGAAAAAGCTAAACCCAAGCGTGCACCCAATGCGTACATGATGTTTTGCAAGAAGACGCGACCCGAGATTACCAAGGAGAACCCTGACATCACATTTACCGACACTGGTAAAAAACTAGGGGAGATGTGGAGAGCTCTCACCGACGACGAGAAGAAGAAGTACGCGAAGTAAGTATGAGATATTACAATTTGTAATGAAGGAACGAATATCTCCTAGATTTGGTCAACCATCAACTTAAGGATGTTAGACGTATTATAAATATGATGCAATTAGGTATATTAATCGCCGCCCAATTCGGTCATATGCAAGATGTACTAGCATTGATCGAGGCGGGTGCTGACATCAATATGTGTAATCATAATGGTTCGACACCACTACATATGTCCGCCCAAAATGGTCATGATGGGGTAGTGAAGGCTCTAATCGCATCGAATGTGGATATTAACAAGACTGATGATATTGGGTGGACACCGTTGTTACTAGCCATTGAATACGGTCACGAGACAACGGTGAGGATACTGATTGAGGCGGGTGCGGACACCAACAAGGCGTCATATAGAGGTATGACACCACTATTTAACGCTACACTGAAGGGTCATGAGACGATACTACAGATGCTCACAGACTTAAGGATGTGAGGTGTGATAAAAGTAGATGTCCCTCGGGGTCAAGAAGCTCTGTTACGATGCTATTGTGCCTACTCGTGGGTCTGATCATTCTGTGGGATATGATTTATATAGCTCCGAGGATGCCATGGTTCCTAGCCAGGCTGGAAGAGCAATCGTGGGAACTGGAATAACTGTGGTTCTTCCACCAGGTGTATACGGTCGTGTAGCTCCCCGCTCGGGGTTAGCCGCAAAGCACTGCATCAATGTTGGTGCGGGTGTCATTGACCCAGATTATACAGGTGAAATCAAAGTTATCTTGTTCAACCATGGAGAGAAAGACTTTGAAATCAAGAAGGGTGATAGAATTGCACAACTCATTCTAGAGCGTTGTGAAACGCCACCCATTGAGGAGATTAGTATCGTCGAGGATACTGATAGGGGTTCAGGTGGTTTCGGTTCTACCGGCAATTAGTAAACCATAGGTCTTCGGGTGTAGGCATGAAAAGTATACCTTGACTCATAGTCATATACAATTTAGCCTTATCCACATTAGGGTAAGTGTGTAATACCCATCTCTCCCAATATTCGGCCCTGAAGAAGTCTTCCGAACTTTCTTTAATTTTCAACATCCCCTTTTGTATCTCATACTGATCTCTCTCTATTCGCAGCTCCTTAGGAATGATAGCCCCTTTCCTAAGAAGTTGTGCGCGCATAAGACGGGGATTACGATGGTCTGGGAAATACTGGACCCCTGTCTGACCAAAGTCTATAGCTCTCTTATTTGGTAAGGTTACTCTATACTTGTGGGTAATAGAAGGACTGGGTTGTAATACGACATGCATTAAATTTATTCAAGATAAAGTTTTAGTATTATTAACTCATATGAAGATATATGAATCCATTGACTCTATTACTATCCGAGTTGGTGAATCTGCTAAAGAGAATGATGAACTGTCAATGACGAGTGACCCCAAACACTGGTGGATGCATGTATCCGGATGTCCAGGTGCACATGTAGTAGTGTGTCATCAAGGAGACCAACTACCAAGGGAGACGAAAAGGGATGCTGCGGTTCTTGCTGTCTACCATAGTAAGGTACCAAAGACAAAGATGTCACCGGTTGATCTTGTTAGGGTTGACCAAATAGCAAAGTATCAAAAGTCCACACATGGACTAGTGACTTTGGAAGGTGAAGTTATGCAACTGACAATTTTCATGAATAAGGAAAAATTGAGACTTGATAGATTATTAAAAACTAAGTACATTCTAAAGTAAACTGGTGTAAAGTCCAGCGATGTAGTACACATCCTTGAACCCAAGACTTTCTAATTTCTCTGCTGCAAATCTGGCCCTTTGCCCAGTGTTGCAATAGACGAGTAATCCCCTTCTAGGGAGTTCTGTGGTGGTCTTTTCGTTCATCTTATCAACAGGGATATGAAGCGCTCTAGGGTAATGTCCTGTGCGATATTCCAAGGTGGTACGAACATCGATAACCCTCTTTATTTTACCATCCTTAATGAGTCTCTTGGCTTCCTGGGAGGACACGAGATTCTGACCATAATATGTGTAGGCTGTGAGAGCGGCGAGACCACCGATAAATACAAGTGGAATCATATTACTATTAAATAAGGTTAATAATTTTGGATACTTGACCAATTGTGGGTATAGAAACACCAATCTTCTCTTGCATGAATCTCTTGTTCAATTCAGGTTTAACACATGCGTGTAGAGCCCCTGCTGCAATAGTTTTTGCGTGTCTGGACATGAGTTCGGGACAATTTGCAGCCCTCTCGGCGATCTCGGTCATGCGAAACAACAAATCCATCTCATGTATTCCAAGTGTTTGTAACATGGAAATCGCAATAGTATAAATACGTTTTTTACGGACATCATCTTTCACTACTACCTTTTTAGGTTCGAATTGTGTAATTCTTTTTTTCAATTTTTTATATTTCCTTTTCCACTTTTGACCTTGTTTGATTTGTGAAAGAAGCTCACCAATATGAGACTTCACTCCACGAACAGCGTCAAGAGTAGGTGTTTTACGAACTTTCGTCTTTACCATTTTTTACGTGATTTTAAAGTTAAATACCTAGGACTTAGGTTTGGTTTAGTTACCAAATGCGACACCAGCCATACCATCCTTGATACGAAGGATGTTATAGTTGACCGCGTAGACCCGGTGGAGGGCGTTACCACCTGAGGGGTTTACAAGGGTGAGTTTGGCGTTATCGATACGTGAGAAGTTTAGGGTACCAGTGGGTTGCATCTTGCTCAAATTGATGCAGAATGGCCAAGTGTAAGTGGGCAAATCTTCGAGAACATCATCGGGGAGGTCGGTGCTGTGCATTTCTGGCACGACCGTGTGGTGGTACAGGGACGAAGTTTCTTCGAACAGAGTTGTACCATTGATGTAAAGGGAAGACTTATCGAAAGTAAAGGCTGTGTCCCAATCGGCACCTGCAGTGGTGTTACCAGAGACCAGGTGGAGAGACTTAACGGGGTGGTTGAAATAACTGATGTCGATATCAGTATCAGTCTTGGTCGCGAGTTGATGTTGGGTCTGAGTAAAGAGAATCTCATGTTCGGTATCAGTGAAGTACTTACGTTCATCGGTGTCTAAATACACATAGTTACCCCAAATTTTGGGAGTACCAACGGGGGTGTATCCATCACGGCACTTGATGCGAATCTCAACATCGTGGTACTGGAGCGCCACGAGGGGTAGGCACTTAGTGTAATCCTCACCAAAGAAGAAAGGGATCATGTAATGGTCACCACCATGGTTAGACTTCAGGGTCGCAGTCGAGGCACACATCGACGACTTCGCTTGGCTATCACGCAAGAGGGGGTTGTGTACACCCTGAATAAAGAGGGAATCGAGTTGGGATACCTTTTGGCCACCAATCCACAATGCAAACTCAGTTGGGGTAGAGGCAGTGGAAGAAAAAAGACCGTCTGGGTTATCTTGCACGTTAGAAACGAGGGTATCTTCGATCCAGATATAGCTCATGAGGTCACCCTTGGAACGAATAGGAATTGCGATTTCGTTGTTAGCACCAAAGGTACCGATGTAATCCATACGCTCAGGCTTCATGGCGAAGTTGGTATAACGTTTGTAGTTTTGACGGAAGAAACTGACTTGGGGATCACCTGTGATGTATACATCCTGGGCTCCTACCGAAACAAGTTCAATCAAAGCAGCTGACATTTATTAATAAACGATATTAAAATTTTGGCTCATAGTATACATATGGTAGTATTCCAAGCTCTGACATGGGAAGCACGAGATGTTGAAGGTGAACATCATATCAGTATATTTGGTAAGACTGAGGCGGGTAAGTCGGTCTGTGTAACTACAACATTCGATCCATATTTCTTTGTAAAACTTCCGAAGGGTACAACACAACAGGACGTTAAGCGTCTGTATGATGACATAAACAGGTTGAAGAGAGACCACGTGACGGGATATAGTTTGACAAAACAGAAGGATGTTTGGGGTTTCCAAAATAACGAGGAATTCCATTTCATGCATCTCAATTTCAAATCACTAGAGCATAGACGAAAGGTTAACTCAATTTTCATGTATAACAAGGAATTTCGAAATTACCACGTATATGAATCAAATCTTGACCCTGTCCTGAGATTGATGCATAGGACTGGTATTCAATCCACGGGTTGGTTAGATACTGGTGATAATTGTGTTCGGTCACATCTTTCCAAGACTGACATTGACCTGTGGTGTAATGAATGGTCAACATTGAAACCAGTCGAACGTGATGATATGGCACCGTTTGTTGTAGCATCATTTGATATTGAGTGTAATAGTTCTACTGGTAAATTTCCCGATCCAAACGTGCCTGATGATGCATGTTTTCAAATAGCAATTTCCTTATGTAAATTTGGTAGTGATGAACCATACGACAAGACCTGTTTGTGTTTTAAAAAAACTGACAAAAACATAGAAGGTTCAAATATTATCAGTTTTGATACTGAAAGAGAAATGCTTCTAGCGTTTAAAAGGTATCTAAATGAGAAAGATATTGATATTATGACTGGGTGGAATATATTTGGATTTGATCTTGAATATATTTACAAACGTGCTGCTATGGTTGGATGTGGAGTTGAATTTTATCAGCTTGGTAAACTCAACGATACTGAGTGTCATTTAGTTTTGAAACAGTTGAGCTCAAGTGCACTGGGTGATAACTATCTGAAGCTTTTACCCATGGCTGGACGTTTCATTTTCGACCTGTTCCATGAAGTAAAAAAAGGGTACAAGTTGGATTCATACAGTCTGAACAATGTTTCAAAATTGTATTTGGGTGACCAAAAGATTGACATGACACCCAAAGAAATGTTTGCTCGTTTTCTAGAAGGTGACCCCGTAAAACTGAGAGAGGTTGCTGAATACTGTATCAAGGATACACTTTTACCACACAAACTCATGAAAAAACTATGCACCTTGTTAAACCTCGTAGAGATGGCTAAAGCCACTTGGGTACCTGTATCCTTTCTCGTTGAAAGGGGTCAGCAAATTAAGGTGTTTAGTCAATTAACCAAAAAGGCTAGGGAGTTGGGGTATATGGTACCAACGATTAAGTATGGTTCTCTCCCTGAAGAACAATACGAGGGGGCTACAGTTTTAGAGGCACAAAAGGGTGCATATTATACACCAATTACAGCCCTAGATTTTGAGGCTCTGTATCCGTCTATAATGATGGCGCATAACCTGTGTTATTCGACGTATGTGATGGATGAGAGGAAATATGGGAATATCCCTGGGATTACTTATGAAACGTTTGACATTGGTGATAAAACGTATAAGTTTGCACAAGATGTACCTAGTCTCTTACCAGCGATTCTCGATGAGCTTAAACAATTTCGTAAAAAAGCTAAAAGAGATATGGCAGCTGCGACGGGTTCTATGAAAGAGGTGTACAATGGTAAACAGTTGGCGTATAAAGTTTCAATGAACTCTGTGTATGGTTTTACTGGTGCAGGTAAAGGTATTCTTCCATGTGTTCCAATCGCATCTACTACAACATGTAGGGGTCGTGGTATGATTGAAGAGACTAAGACATATGTTGAGGCGAACTTCCCTGGTGCAAAGGTGAGGTACGGTGACACGGATTCCGTTATGGTCGAGTTTGATGTTGGGGACCGCAAAGGTATAGAAGCTATCGAGTATAGTTGGGAGATTGGTGAGAGGGCAGCGGAAGAGTGTAGTGCTCTTTTCAAAAAACCAAATAACCTAGAACTTGAGAAAGTATACTGGCCGTATTTTCTCTACTCGAAAAAGAGATACGCTGCAAAGCTGTGGACGAAAGGGAAAGATGGGAATATGAACATGGATTATGTAGACGTCAAGGGTCTTCAACTTGTTCGAAGGGATAATACACCCCACATGAGAGAAGTATGTAAGGAACTATTGGATGTTATTTTAACATCTGGTGATACAGGTCCACCAATGGACTTGGCGAGGAAACGCGCTAATGAACTTCTAGGTGGTGAAATTTCAAATGACCAACTTATTTTAAGTCAAGGTCTCTCTGACAGTTATAAAGTTGGTGGGAAGAATGTTTCTATTACTAGCCCCGAAAGTATCAATATCAATCAAGCACATGTGCAGGTTGTAAACAAGATGAGACAACGAAAACCTGGATCAGAACCACAATCTGGTGACCGGGTACCCTATATTCTTACAAAAACAGATAACCCAAGGGCGAAGGCTTTTGAAAAATCGGAAGACCCCAAGTATGTAGAAGAGAATAACATTCCAGTTGATTATCACTACTACTTTGTGAATAAGTTCCTGAATCCGGTATGTGATCTTCTCGATCCCCTCTTTGGGAATACAAAGCAGGAAATCTTTGGTGAAATTATAGAAAAATACAAACCCCCAAAGAAAGTCACTGGACCAGCATTGAGTACGATGAAAAGGGAACAACTTATCGAGGAATGTCAAAAGAATAATATCAGTGATGAAGGTAAAGTGGTGGAATTACGAGATCGCATCAAATTGTTTAGACAAAAACAGAATTCTGTTGAAGACCTATTTAAAAGTTACACGCAATAGAATAGTAAGACAAGACATGACAGGTAAAAATAAAATTACAAGGATTGTCATTGAAAATATTAGGAAGTTGATTCATGACCAACTTCCCGAAATGATTGATGATGCGATTAATGAACATATTTACGAGATGGTGGATGAAGAAGTGAATCAGAATTATACTGAAAGACTGAATAAGAAACTCGAAGATATATCAAAAGTACATGCTATTCCCTTAGACTTGCTATTGAGAGATTTGACTGATACAAACAATGACCATATATGTAGGGGTGCGAGAATGGCAAAGGATGGCATCAATCGACGATGTGCATTTAGAGCTCTCGAAGGTGGATATTGTAAATTTCATAGAGTTAAAGGTGAAAAAATAAAAAAACGAGAACTTTCGAGTAAGGATACCCATACCCATGGACCCGAACAAATGTTTGTAAGGGGCTGTCCGGGGTGTGAAATAAAAAACGGGCTTATAGATTTGTGTCCATTCATTTAGTAATGAGTAAATCGACCATTCTACTAACATCAATAAATAATTTTTACAATGAAGAAAAGAATCGAACTAAGCTAATGAACATTTTAGATAAAACCAGTGGTATATCACTTCGAAATCTCGAGTGGTTTATCACAAATTATGCAAAAAAAAATAATACTATGTATACGACACATGACGGAAAACTATTTACCGTTCATTGTGCGTATAAATCTAGTCTAGATGGATACAGTAAGAAACTGTTCGACCCATTTTGTCGTTCACAAAAGTTTCCATATACTATTCCTGGAACATCTCATGAAATTCATACAACTCTGGCACAGTTGAACTTCATCAAATGGTGTATTAAGAATAATATTATAGACTACATCTCAAATCATAAGAATTCCCTTTTTAATAAGCAAGTGACATGAATCCCTTTTCAAATATATAGGTCTGATAACCCGTGTAATACATGTTTAGGGAATAATTATTACTAGATGTATCTACAAGTGAAGTGGCTGATGTATCAAGCTTCACTTCTATAGATGTTTTATCAGATTTTATTTGACTAAAATCCAAGTTCCCCGATGGCTCCACATTGATCGGATTCATCGAGAAACTATACGTATATATATTTCTGATAGGCCTTGCTAATCTATTTCTAAATGGAATGAGATATTTATAATAATGATGATTTGTTTTTGAAACATTTGGTAATCTGTTTCCATTGATGTAAAAACTTGCTTCATCCATTATGGGATAGAAGAATGTACCAGTTTCATCAAAATGTACATTAGATGAAAAATTAAATCTATTCTGGTAATACTTTTCTTCTTGTATAAATTTACCACCGGTTGAATCATTCGCATCTTCGAATTTAGTGTTTCTTAAAAACCAATGAATACATTTGACTGGAATGTTGGGGACGAGATTGTTTCGAATCATTGTATCATTTGGTGTACTTATAATACTGGGGTGTCTGCGTACAATATCAGTTATGAATGTTTGTCTCTCATTTGCTAAATACTGACGTTCTTCGGGATTTAATGTAATTTCTTCTGTGATGAGTTTAAATTCGGGGAGTTCGAGGGTAGTACCAGTATCAGTGAAGAATGTTTGTTCGTGGAATTCGAGAACAAACTCGATATTCTGGCGATGCACGGCACACACAGGGAAATAGGGACGATTTGGTTTATTCGATGAATATTCATCACTCGCATATTTCCTAGAAAAGAAGAAGTGTAAAGGAATCATAAGGTCTGCAGAATATCGTGAAAGGTCATTAAATGCTGCTAATGTAGAGTCATCATAACCTATATTTCTGTTAATAAGAAATCTATTCGCCACCTTTTCAGACATTTCTAAATAAAGTTCATCATAAAGAATACCCCAATCATCATGGATTGTTTCAACTTCTAACTCATCTACAACCATCGTGATACTTTTCAGTATATGCCTCCCCAATTGGTCGGCATAATTTTTACCACTACCAAAATCTGTAAGACGTGGCATTGTGATACTCAGCCACATGTTGCTCAAAAGGTCTCCCATGTTTTGAGGATTAAATTGAACCTTGATAGTTTGTCCAAATGGCCAACCTGAAATAGCACCGGGATTAATAACCTTACGACTTCTATGATATTTTATAAAGTCTGAGTGTATCTTATCATTCTTATAATTAAAGAATGAATCTTCTGGGTCTTTGGAAAGTAGGTGTGTATCCTGTTTTCCAATAGCTTTGAGAGAAATCTTTGCAGCTTCACCCATACTTATCTATTGTCTACATATTTTTAATATCATTCTCCCACATACTCATTGGAGTTGTAGTCATCATACTCGTGAGTTCTGTTTTCTACCTGAGTTCTTCCCCACGTTTACTTGTATCTTCATCAGACATCTTATAAAATATTTTTAACCATATTTCATCAAATCTTCAGCTAAAAGGTCGTTCCTACGGGACAACCTCTTTCAACTTTTATTTTTTATATAGAAAATTCATTCAAGTGTAATCCATTCTATTTGTTTTTTATAGTGGTTGTCCCTTATCTCACGACCTTTTGAGAATAACTACATATTTTTAATATCATTCTCCCACATACTCATTGGACTCGTGGTCATCATACTCGTGAGTTCTGCTTTCGCCTGTTTGGATTCCTTGAGAAGTTCACGAACACTTTCCTCTGTATATTGAACAGTTCTAATGTTTAGGAGGTAATCATAGGTTCCACCAATCCTGGGAAAATTCAATGTAGACAGTTGATTCTCGAGTTCTTGTTTCTTCCTCTTAAAAACAATTAGACTTCCATTGATAACCATGGTAACAAAGTGGGATTTGTAGCCACACATCTTCGTTTTGGCTTCAAGAACCTTGATGAGATGCTCTTTCCTTTTAATGTAATAGTGCCGACGGAGTTCGATGAAGTCTTTTAGAATGAGTTCAGGGCTCTCGTATTTGTGGATACCCTTCGTTGGGTGAAAGAGGTGCATGTTTGTTGTACGGACAGTCTTTTGGAGTTTGAGGTCCTTGATGATATCTTTGCCGGTGTACTCCTGAACAACAAAATCAACATCTTCTGTTGTACTGTTATTGGTGAAACCACTGATGACCTTCTTTTCTACAAGCATATCAAGGTGTTCCTTATAGTCTTGTGTCCAACGACCTGGTGGTAGCTCGGATACCTTGATTGTTTTACCAATTATATTCCAAACACCTTCAGTGACCCAAACCTCATCCTGTTCGAAAATACGACCCTTGAATCCCCTAAACCATGGTTTCATTCTCTTGATAGCTTTCCCACCGATGACGTTAAGAATATTCTGTTTGATATCTTTGGGGTTGAAGGGTGGAACATAACAGCTGAACCCTGTACCGATACCTTCAGTCCCATTCACCAGAACCATTGGAATAGTTGGCATGTAAAAATCTGGTTCGATAGACCTCCCATCATCATCGAGGTAGTTGAGGATGGCGTCATCCTTAGCATCAAAAACACTACGAGCCTCTTTAGTCAACCGTGTGAAAATGTACCTGGTTTGTGAGGCATCCTTACCACCCATGAGTCGTGTACCAAACTGACCACATGGTTCTAGAAGATTGATATTGTTAGAACCCGTATAGTCATTCGCCAACTTTACGATTGTATCTGCGAGAGACACTTCACCATGATGGTAGGAACTCTTCTCAGCGACATAGGCTGCCAATTGGGCAACCTTCATCTCACCTTGTAGATTCCTTTGAAAGCATGAATACATAACTTTCCTTTGGGATGGTTTGAGTCCATCTGCGACATGGGCAATCGAACGCTTTAGGTCCGCAAGACTGAAATTGACCAGGTCTTTATGAACAAAGTCTGTGATACTCAACTGTTTGACGTGTCCATAAGGCACTTCGAGTTCCCTCACATCCTTAGCGGTACTGTCGAGAAGCCAGGTTTTCCTCGCATCCGCCTTCTTCTTATCAAACGCAAGAACAATCGATTCGTTGGTCATCCTATCTACATCAAATCTAACCGTGAGTTCTTGAATCTTCTTGAAGTACTCCCGAGCTTCTACTGAGGTTGAGGTACCCAAACCCTTGTAATACTTGATACGCCACCCAGCTTTCCCATCACCATACCAGGTTCGAAATGCTGAATCTGTGTAAAAGGATTTGGAGTCTGACCCCTTGGATGCCTTGATAATTGGGGTGACCATACTCACGACAAAACCCAAATTGAGGAGACTTGGCCAGAAATAGTGAATCATGTTTAGAATTAAGCCTTTGATGTGAGAACCATCATTATCTGCATCTGTCATAATCATGAGACGACCATAACGAAGTTCTGACACATCCTTGTATTCTTTACCTTGTTGAAGACCCAAAATCTTCTTGAGATCATTAAACTCTTGGTTAGAGGTGAGTTGTGAAACGGAAACATCTCTCACATTCTTACACTTACCCCGAAGTGGGAAGACACCATAGTGGTCACGACCAACTACAGAGAGACCTGCAACTGCGAGGGTCTTTGCTGAATCACCCTCAGTCACAATCAATGTACACTTATTAGATTGTGCAGTACCAGCTTTGTTGGCGTCATCTAATTTGGGAATCCCAGTGATTTTGGACTTACGAGCACCATCAGTCTTCTTTAGTTCCTTCATCTCCTTGAATTTGGAGAGTGCGAGGAGTTCATCTTGAATACCAGTCTTGAGAACATTCTTGATGAAGTTCTTTGGAGGTTCAAACTTGGAGCCAAAGTCTTGAGCTTTAAGGGTGCATTCAGACTTTACCTGACTTGAGAAGGCTGGATTCTCAAGGGTTGCCTTTACAAAGATATTGAAGGTGTTCTTGACCTGTTGAGGTTTCAACTTAATCTTCTTGGCCATCTCCTCAATAATCCCCCCAGCAACTAGGGATGCCACATGGTCTACGTGGGTCCCACCTCTGGTTGTACAAATACCATTAACAAACGACACCTGTTCTAGGCCATTCTCTGAAGGACCGATACACACGGACCAACGGTCATTGGAAAAGGAACACACCTCCCCTACACCTTCATGCATTTTGGCATACGCATCAAAGTTTTGTTTGGGGAGAACATCTCCATTGAACTTAACCTTACAGTTAGGGGTTGTACAGATGTTCGCATCCCACACCCTCTTTTGGAAAATCTTATAGATGGCGAAATCCATCTTGGGCATCCCAAACCTTCTCCAATCAGGGGTGAACGTTATAGAAACGGATGACGTAGCACCCGCATGTTTTTTGATTTTTGGTTGTTCACACACAGTCATATTGTTAGACCATTTTTGGGTGTATGTTTGTTTAGTCTCGTGGTCTTTGATGACGATAGAAAACGAGGAGGAGTAGATGTTCGTCAATTTGGCACCATAGCCATTGCGTCCACCAACTACCCGCTTCTTACTGTCATCATAGTTGGTACTTGTGAGAAGGTGTCCAAATGTTAATTCTGGATTCCAAATACCTTCCTTCTCATGTATACGAACCCCGACACCACCGATGGGACCATTGTTCTCTATAGTCACCGAACCACTGACTTTATCAATAGCGACAGAGATGGAAGTGACATGCTTGGGATGCATAGAGTTGCGGTCAACCGCGTTGACGAGGATTTCATCGAAGATTTTCAAGAGAGCTGGGGAATACTTGAGGTTATTCTTCTCAAACTGTGAGTTATCACCGTTGAGAACCCAATACGGTTCGACATTCAGGTCGACGGGACCGACATACGAGTCAGGTCTCTTGAGAATATGTTCAATGTGAGTGAGTTTTTGGACACTTTCCATGGTTCTTGACTTTATTACAACTCAAAACTCTAACTTAGGTTCTTAACTTACTTTTAAGTTTTGATATATCTAAAAGTAAATCCAAATACTTGTTAACTAATTCAGGTGTATGTTCTTGACACATTGTCAGATACTCAATGTCCATCTCAAATTCATTTATAACCACATCTGGATCAACCATAAAAAATTCACCATTTGGTGCACGAACATGATCGTATCTAGCGTGAAAGATGTCCTCTATCTTTTTTGTGTTACATGAAGACATGGTGATTTTATTCTTTATGAATGGGAATGGGGATTTGAATACCTTGTGAATATGGAACTTGTGTGGAACACCGGTGTTGAGTTCACGAACTCTTTGATTAGGGTGTATTGATTCACCAATTTTTACATATTGGAAGGAGTCAGTTGTCATAATGTAGATATAAGATGCATCGGGTAACTTTTTGGTAGTTTGGGAAAATCCGAGATACCTCTCTACATCTTTGACTGACCTCAAACTCGACGAAAGGTTATCTTTTTTCGAATCAGGTGAGTAGTAATATGGATCGGGTCTAGCACCATGTTTACGTCTTTGTGAATATTTGACTTCCCATCCTTCGGGAAGATCGTAACCATGCTCGTCTAGAAGGTATTTCTGAAGCTTTTCCATTTTATCTTACTTTGTAAATTGTCGGTGATTTACTTAGGTGAGATAACTCTCTTTACTAATTCAATAGCTGTTGCAACAACTACCGGTACACAAATTTCTTTGAACCTGGGTAGAACTATTATTGGTTTTTTTAGTTTGTTGTGGATGCACATACTTTAATATAAGTTCCTTCGGGTAGTTCATTCCTGTATTCGTCCAGGGTTTCCATCACTACACATAAGTCAGGATCTGTGGACATTAATGTAGAGTAATATTTTCTTTGGATACGATAGGAAGAGATGTACTTCTATTTGATTATTGCAATTTTCATTCTTGTTGTGATGATGCAGAATAAGTCCAGGGGTCTGAAAAGTTCAATTGAGAAACTTGTCAGGCAATCTGCTCGGTATGCCACGGCAGCGCAGCAAGATAAGTCCCCAGTTATAGCCATACTTCACGCGAACTATGCAACCGCCTACCTATACGCACTCAAGGATATTGCGACTGAATCACAGATTCATAATGCCACTGGTATAAATGTCAAGAAGTTCAAAGAGCATGTGATTAATGTACAAGATATGGTCACTAAAAAGACTACTAAAACGTGTCCAGAATTTGCGGGGCAGGTTGACATCTACCTCGCAGAAATTGGAGGTGAAGCTTAAGCACCTAAGTTAATTTCAAAAATGTTAAAAAGTAAGTTCTAAAAATGGAAGTCATCCGTGATGCAACCTGGGAGCAATGCATGGCTAGTGCGATGAAGATGTACCGTGTAAAGGAACCAGATGACCGATGCTATCACCTAGCTGATGCAACCTGGAAGTGTAAGATGTCTTACAAGAAACATGAACAAAAGAAGTCTGACAGACAACTTATCGTTCTCGACAAGCCACCAGAAGTGGCTGTGACATCACGAACACACGCCAAAACCTGCCAGGCAACTACTATGACTGGAAAGCCTTGTTCATTTAGGGCAGTGTGTGGAGATTTTTGCAAAAAACATAGGATTGATAAAGTTCCTCTCGGGAAGAAGGTTCAAATATAATCCCAGTGTACTGTAAATGTTAGATCAAGAGAGTCTTAGACCTGTAATAATAGCGATGGCTCTTTACATTGCCATAAATATGCTCCTCCCCCGTATCATTACCAAACCCACTGGTGTTCACGTCGTAGATGAACTCGTGATGACTAGCATTGCCCAGCGAGATTCATTGATGAGTGGTACTGCCTTAATTGGTCTTATCGTTTTCGGTACCAATTACATTCAGAATGAATTCTTCTAATACATTCTTCCTCCCAACTAGATTTTTAGTGTGTTCGTGGTTCATATAACGAACACGATTATCATATGCATGTCTCATGAACTCCAAGAGTTGGTCAAAGTTTGGTTTACCCCAAACCATACCTTTTTTGAAGAGGAAATCATCCATCTCCAATTCTTGAAGTCCACAGTCAATCGTGTAGGGTGTCTTGATATATTCAGGTGCTCCACCATAATTCGTAATAATCACAGCTTTATCTCGCATAGCAGCTTCTACAGCACCCATACCAACCCCTTCCGAGTGTGAAAAACTCACATAACAGTCCGACCTATTATGGATAGTGTCCATTTCTTCTTCCGAAACCAGGCCATTTATAATTTCTACATTTGGGAATTTGATTTGTATATCTTGATTACTTGTGGCCTTGACAATGAGTCGTGTATTTGGTTCATTTAGACGAGCAAATGCCGACAGTATATCACGAAACTTCTTTCTAGGGTCCATGATATTTCCGATATGGTAGAATGTATACGGTTTCTCCTTTGGTTTGGGGATGTGTGCATGAATGATGTAGAATTCATTATCAGGAAACTGTTTAGATAACACTCTTTTACAGAACTCACTTGGCACGGCAACTCGTTTGAATTCTTTCATAATTAGACCATAGTCCTCATGTACAGTCTCAGTTTCACATACAGTCATACAGGCGAGATTCTTTACCTTAGTTTTTGCGTAAGTGATATACTCAATGTGTTGCTTAATGGGTATAGTAAATACTAGACCATGTTCACTTTCAGGAAGCTCACTACCAAATTCATGGTATGATGAGCCAGGAAGGAACAATTTCGTATATTTTTGTGCATGTTGTCCAATACCCGTGAGAAGTTTAGGGCCGATGATTATCATTTGGTATAAAGATAATCTTTCTTTTATATATAGTAAAATGAATCCTCTCCTCAAAGATATTGAAGACGAACTCAAGCGCACCCGACTCGACAAGGGTCGCCTTTACAGTATTCTAACCAAGATTGTCCAGGAGTGCTCAGGTGGCTCAGGTGGAGTTGGTCCCGCTGGTCCCGCTGGTCCCGCTGGTCCCGCTGGTCCTCGTGGTGCGACCGGTGTGACTGGTCCTACAGGTCCCGCTGCTACTGTCACCGCTGAACCAGTCGCTACTGTCCCAACCACCCCTGCTAAGAAGACTGTCCCCAAGAAGAAGGCTCCTACCACTGCTTAATCAATGAAATAGATATAAAGTCAAAACCCCTATTATAAATACATGATTGCCCTTGCTTACGCACCGACACGTATTTATAACACGGCTGAAAAGAAAGAAAAAAAAAGTAACGGGCGTCATTGGCGTCAGCACTCTACAGGTATTTCAGTTCGACCACATAGATTCGCTATGGAACAAAAACCACCACCAACACCTGAAGTTGAAAATGTAACTATTAATGATTTACAAGAACAGATTGTTAAATATAAGATTGCAACCGATAAAATGAAGGTATTGGCTGGATGGAACCTACGTTCGACAAAATCTACTCTCAAGGATGTACATGAAATGCTTGAAACTTTGGAGGAGCTCTATGGTGATGAAGCGTTTGAAGAATGAGTTATAAAAATCTTCTGATGGACATAATTACAGTAACGAAGCGTATAACACCTGTGAGTAACTCTGTTTCTGCCATCATGTTACATATATTATGTATATGATCAATTGATAGTATGGGATTGTTCATAATATCTATAATGTATGGGGAAACACGGGCTGCTATACCCTTATTACCATTTTTTCTTCCTAGATGTAAAAACCTTTTACCTACGATGGACGTCATTTTCACCGCACGTAAAATCCCTAGACCCATATATACTTCAGTGATATTTTATACTGGTGACACTGATGATTTATTCACCCACCACATGAAACCACCAAGAATTGAAGCCAGTACAGCGACCAATAAACCAAATGAATACTTTTTAGGATTTTCATCTGGTGGTTTATCTGGAAGTCTTTCAACATTTTCATTGAGTCTATCAATTTTTTGTAATAACTTTTCAAGTGCCCTTAGGATTTGAAGTTCTCTATCTTTTGGTTTCTCCTTTACATTTACTGTGGTAATCTCAAGAATCATATACCATTTAGCATCTGGTTTAAGAGTTAAATAGTCACCATCATCTTGTTTTTCATTAATTGTAAAATTCAATTTCTTAATCGATATAGGATTGAAGTAATTTGTTTGTTGTTGAAATCGTTTCCATTGTTTATCTCTTAAAATAAAACTATTACTTCCTGAAAAATGTCTTTCGAGTGGCACTCTCGCCAACACTTGACCATGTCTCTCGTCAAGAATTTGAGCAACCTTTGGAATCTCTGGGCATACTATATCAACATATTTTGCTATATCTGTATTACCACCTGTACCACTGGCTCCCATTTGAGTGATGTAAAAATCGACCATCTTAATTCCCAGTACCCTACTCATGTCTTCGACATGTGTATTAGATTGAAGTGTGAGGTCTAGGGAAAATGTATTGTTTGTACCATTCACGAAATCGGAATCTACAATGATGTACTGAACCTTTTTAGGTATGTCGTCAAGCAACATTTCTAATATCACTAAAGATTATATTATGCACTCTCGAATCGCAATACAAACTGTCATTTTTACGGGAGGAATAGCTATAGCTGGAATCGTTGATATGTACACATTTTTAAAGAGTATAAAAAAGAATGGCACTATTAAATAAACAATGATTTACATCCAGGCTATTTGTCAAACCTTCATATACATGGGACCCTATTACATGACTAATACATACAGCTGGATAAAATGTGCTCTGTGGGATGCCCCATACCGTTTCATACTTGATGTTGAACTCGAGAAAATTGCAATTGAACTAAACCTAAGTAAAAAGGAAAGAGAAGTAAATTCAAGTGATTCTGAATAATGTCTGAATACGTTCTCCCCATCAACGAACTCTTTGTTCATTCAAGTGTACCCCTTGGAATCTCCGGTTTGGCCACAGACGACCTACGACTTGCATTTCTTCAGGCTACTGCTCCTCTGTGTCCAGACGTACAACGTATAATTTGGGAAGAAGTTATTCACTGTACTACCCCAATCGAACCACCCCCAGCACCCAAAAAATGCCGTTCGATTTCATACGTTCGGTCCTCGATCTCGTTGCCCCGAGACCTGTTCAAGGTAAAAAATCTATGAAAGAACTAATGGTTGTAGGCTCTGTAATTGAGGCGTATAACGAATGTTTTGAAAAACTGTACATTCAGTTGGAGAGAAATATTCAAATGGAAAGGAGGATGGATTTAGAAGTTCTCATTACGAAGTGTAAAAGGTTACTGTCATTCGTGGAGACAAGGGGTGAATTGCAAAATTTCGATAGAAGAATGCAAAATTTTGTTGAAAAGGTGAGACAAGCTAAGTATCGTGGTGATGATATTACATATTTATTTCAAGAGTTTGAGGATATCGAAAATAATGTAAAAAAAAGCTCTAAGTCTTTCAGCAACCTAAGTTATGTGGGGATGATAGGATAATAGTATGTTATAAAAATGGACCTTTTTCATAAAATAATGGCGCTTGTTGACAAGAACTCGGAAAATATCCCGGAGGGGGATTATCTACAGTTGTGTGATACTATCAAGGAGTTGCGGGAACATGTGAAGCCACCATCCTTTCTAAACCAAACCATCCCTATGTGGGTGAGTGATGAAACATCACAAGGACCCCCGGTGTTTCACCCAACACATGAAATTCCAGATGGGCAACCACGTGAGTGGATGGATGACGAACTGCCATCTGACCCCGATACGGCTGCGCAGCGAGACCGAGAACAATTTCATCAACAATGGAGAGAACTTGATGATGACGAAGAGCGTGAGAACCCAGGTCTACGTGAATTTTTACAGGAGTTACATGAAGAGTGGTCTGACCCAGTTGAACCTGGTGCATACTACCCTCCACCGAGACAGTCGATGCATCAACATGTAGAGGTAACAATGATGGACGTGGATTAACGCCTCGGTCTGAGACGTAAAGTATGGAGGTCCCGCCACGCGTCTCTAATAATACGAGGGGGAGCTGAAGGGTTGATTGTAGCTGGGGTGAACCTTGAGAGTTCTTTTAATTTGAAATGTAATTTCTTGAGTTCATTTGATATCTTCACGTACGCCCACTCATTCCTTGTTGGGAACATCTCATCATCGTCCATGATTTCCATGATCTTTCGTATGTGTTCCATACCTGTATAGAGTTAATAAAAAATATTAATCAAATTTACATGCTATATTAAATGCTATAGTTACTCTACCATCCGTTTTTATTGGTTTAACCAAGTGAGAAAGTGTTGATGAAAATAGAATAAGTGTACCCTCTTTTATATCATCCACATTCGAAGTATCAAACACCATTTTCTTTTTTGTTGGGTGAAATGGAATACCCTTTTTATCTTTTATTTCAAATGTTGTAGAATTGGGTTCATCATCACTTTTCAATATATAAATACCTGACAATGTTGGATAGCTACCTGGTTCAAAATTCGAAACACAGTGATCGTGTATCTCTTGAAAATCCCCTTTCTCATATTTATTAAACCAATATTGATACATTACAAAGTTTTTTGGTTTAATTTGAAATACATCTGTATCTTTTAAAAATTCTTTAAATGGTTGTATAAACATTTTTTGAATACATTCTTGATCTAAGAAATTATGTATAGTAGAAACATTCGGTTTCAATTTACCAAAATTTGTAGTCATTATACAATCAAATGGATTATTAAGTTTTTCGATAGCTTGTATGTCGTCAATTTTTTGTAATAGTTTTGATTTTATATTTTCATGTTCTTTTACATTAGTCCAATAAACTATCTCTGATGGAAACTGATATAATGGCATACCTAAGTGAATCATAGAATTTATATTTTTCAATAAAAAACATGGGATGTTCCCGAAGCCACCCACTCCCTCCCGGTATTTTCGTTGAAATGCCGTCACCACCCCCTGAATGGTACGCGAAGGCGGAAACAATCACCACATCTAATGCTTTTGACGAGTGGACCGATAAGGAACTCGACGATGAAATCAAGAGACTTCAGAAACGCGTCAAAGAACTTGAAAGTGAAAAGATAAAAAAACGTGTAGAACGTGCTGATGATGACGATATCATGCACGACCCCGATGTGCGTAAAATGGTTCAGCGTGGAGAGCATATATGTCACATGTTTGACGGAGAATGCCTTGCATGTGAGATGGACGAGGATGAGGAAGATGAAGATGAAGATGATGATGATGAAGTAAGGGTTCTAACCGAAGAAGAAGTTGAAAATGACCCTGAAATGACGAGAAGTGCTGCGACCCGAAAAGTTGATCATTTACATACTCACTTTTGTTAATCATCTCCCAACAAGTCAATATCCTTTTCGTAGGTGTGAGACATGAGTAGAGTTTTTAGGTCACGAGAAAAGCACCATAACCTATTACCAGTTTGACATACTGTTTTATACATATCTCTGATTATATGAGATAATTTTAAGCCACTTAGAAAAAATACATACTATTACAATAAGATGACAGAACTTTTACGTGTCATGCAAATAATGGATGAAAACTCTACTCTATTACCCGAGGGGGATTACTTGGAAGTTTGTAATCTTTTAAAAAAAGCATACGAGGTGAGAACAGACCCTGTTTTTCTATTTGAGTATGATAATTTTCGGATACCCCCCATTGAACATGTGGATACGTTTCGGTATTTTTACGACTATTATTATGACATGGGTTTGAGAATGGATAGTGATTTTATTCATGGACAAATCCGTTATTTAGAAGACGAACTTGATACGAATCAACCACTGAAGAGAATCACCAAAACAGTTCGAGAGACCGTTATGAGGCATTGTTGTATGATATATGGGGATATACCTAGTGACTTAACACTCGAAGAGATGAATTTAACTACTGCTGAATTCAGGGAAAAGTGTAAAACATATATTGAGGTTGAAAATGACTTTAGGGCAAAGTATAGAAATTCAGTTATAAAAAAAATTATGTGGCTTGAAGAATCTGACGGGCATTTAGAATCGTTATAAACCTAAGTAAAACAAAAACGCCTGAAAATTTAAGTTTTTATTCACCATGGATAACTTAAAAAGTTTGATGTCATGCATTGACGACATTTCCAAGATGATCCCTGAGGGCACCTACTTGGAAATGTGTGATAATTTGAAGAAAGTGCACGACAACATGCCAAAACACGAGGACCCCCCTGTCAGGGACAGCCGTCGACCACGTACAGCTGTCCCTTTTCAGGTGGTTCAACCAGGTGTAGATGTTCACCGACTCATTAATGTGGTATCCGACAGTGAAAGTGATGAGGATGAGGATGACAGTGACGACGAACCTTGGCAACCTGAGTGGTATGATGAGTGGACACAGAACGAGGATATGATTCGACGACTTTTGGCTGATTTGAAGATTGCTAAAACGAGTTTGAGAACCCTAAAGCCTATTCAACGTATCACTAAGAAGGTTAGGGAGGCTGCTATGAGACACTTTAGTGCACAGACTCCAATCTTGGATATGGATATTTTCGATGAAAACGAAACAGATGAAGCTACATTTGAAAACTATGTTCGAATCACAGAATGGGCTAATTTTTCACCAGCAGACCGTAAGGAGTACACGAGTAAGAAATTCGAGAAAAAAATTTACGAAGACTATACAATGTTCGAAAACTATCGAATCGCGAGGTTAATTGACGAGTCGAGTGAATTGAAGAGGAATTTGGAGATTGAGATTGATGATGTGAGACAGCGGCAGAACTACTTGAGACATCATTACAATTTGTAAGTTTGGGTGCACCACCACTTGTTGCCACCTGTATATTCGAAGATGATGTGGATGAGGGCACCAGCGATGACATATTCGGTCAGGTGTGGGAGACCAGTGCCAACTTTGGATAGGGCCATGATAATAGCCAGGTTCATGAGACCGATAACGATAGCTTCCATCAGAACAGTACTGACTGGTCTTTCCATTTTAATGTAATCCAAGAAAATAATCTCAATTAATACAAATGGATATAGTAAACTTAAATCCTATGGTAGCTCCTGTAGCAGGGGAGAATATAGTTATGAATTCAGGGGGTGGTTCTGGTTCTATCATCTATTTCATTGTTGTCATCCTCGTGATAATATTATTAGCAGTAATTGGTTATTTTACTATGAAAGGTTCTAGTCAGACAACAACCGTCACGGGTACTACTATTAGTGGTGAAGGTGTTGAATATACTGAAAAAGAGGCTAGATCTGAAGAAATAAAACATTTACAAGAACAAGCCTATATCAAATATCAGACTGAACAGGGAAACCCCCCAGAACTTAACGAAGATGGTTCTTTAGTTTCTGATATTATCAGTGGTGACACACCTGAACCTGAACCCGAAACTATTAGATTCACCGATAACGGTTTAATGGTAGAGAATTATATAGTTATGCCTGACAACATTGATTATGGTTATCAAACATACGCGTACAACCCTATGGATACAAATATTAATGGTTCTGCAATCACATTTGATAAACAGACAAATAAATGCCCAGACGGAACTTTAGATTGTCTTTATTATACAAGGGTTGAAGATGGTCGTGTAAAGAGTATTTCTGATAAAGATGGAAATGAATTAATTGAAAAATTCATGGATGATTTATGGAATGGGAAATTAGAACTTTTAGAAACACCCGAAGCGTATGAGATGATGAAAAACTATAAACTAAATGATAAAAGACAACTCATGAGAGATGGGAAACTTATTAAACCAGGTGTAGATTTAAATATAGGTCAGTATCTGATTATATTTAGTGTAATGTACAGGTCAACTGGTCTATTACGACCAAAAATCGTATACGATTTCCCAGTGAAAAAAGCTGGTGCCAATACTCAAGTGAGTGAACCGCTACCACCCATAACTCTACCACCTGCCGTAGGTAATCAGATTGAATTTGTGACCCCCCCAACTGAAAATACATCTACATCTACTTTAAATGACCTGAAAACTGATGTGAAATTGGTAACTCCTGTAATAGCCAAAGCCAAAGCTACACCCCCACCAACATTAGGTGGTATTCGTGATAGAATCAAGTTCTAAGATTAAAATATCTACGTAATACATAATGAAAATCAAAAGAAATCAGGTTATAATTGCAGTTGTTGTTGCGATTGTTGGATTTCTTCTAGTCAATCGCTTTATGCAAAAACCCAAGGCGATCCCAGCAGCCCCAGCCGCCCTAGTTGTCGCTGCTGACCTCAAGGATATGAAGTACCAAATCCTAAACTCCTCCAAGACTGAGATGTATCGCTCAGGGGGCAGTACAGCTCACACCATTGCTGGTACTATTCTCGAACAGGCTATTGACATCATCGTAGCTGTTCTCGAACGACCAGAAACTGTAAAGTTTGGAAACACACTTATAGCTTCAAAGGAGGACGCTGATAACGTCGCCACTATGATTGAAGAGGTTGGTAAAGATGCAGTCGCAAGTATTACGAATTTATCTGAAGAACAAGTTTCTAAGGGACCAGACTCCACATATAAGCTACTCATAAGTGAAATGAAAACTTCGCTCAAAGATGAAGTCGACAAATCTGACATCTGGTTCCCTATAGTTCAAAGATTTTTAGATGCACATGGAAGTAAACCACCTTTCAACATGAATGACAGACAACGTAAGGAGGTAAAAAATGCTTCACCGGACAGGATTAATCAATCCCGTGATATGATGAAACAAACAATTGACGAGGATTTTGGATTCAGTAGTGGGGGTAATGATGATGGGCCTAGGATGGCCCCGCCCACTGATTTAGACGATAATAATGCACAGTGTTATTTAGATAGGTATGTAGATTTACAGAATGCGTTTGGTGCGAATAATATCGAAGGTGCTAAAAATCATTGGAAAAACTATGGTAAAGGGGAAAATAGAAATCCTTTATGTTAATTCCCGCACCTAAGTAGCTCCCTCCACACCCCCTTTTCAAGGAGAATGGACGAAATTCTGACCGAACTCCGTGCATTGCGTGATGAGATTGGGGTCCTTAGGGGGGAGGTGAACCTTGGTGGTCCTAGGGTCCCCAAGATTCCCAAGGTGGCTAGGGTACCTTGTACTGGCA